>Ga0315277_10000170_pt1 | contig 110357 bp, 102 predicted proteins | sample YL17G05_15_MG_FD_203695 | JGI IMG/M metagenome (GOLD analysis project Ga0315277, IMG submission 203695) | Sediment microbial communities from Yellowstone Lake, YNP, Wyoming, USA - YL17G05_15 | ecosystem: Environmental > Aquatic > Freshwater > Lake > Sediment | place: USA: Wyoming | collected...
GGGGCCTGGCAGCGGAAGGCTGGGGGCGCTGCTGTCCTCGCTGCGGCAGTCCAGCGAGTGGGACCGGGTGCGGGCGCTGGCGGCGCTGTCGGAGGCGCTGAAGCAGACCGGAGCCGCGCACAGCTACCTCTCGCAGCTTAGGGCGATCTCCCCGGCGGTGAGGCTGACGGCGGTGGAGATGGCAGGGATGCTGGGGACGGCGGAGGCGGTGGCGGCGCTGGCGGAGGTGGTGGAACGAGACCCGGTGCCGGAGGTGAGGAGCCGGGCGGCGACGGCGCTGGCGGGCGCGGACACAGAAGCGTCCCGCGCGGCCCTGGTTCGCGCGCGCGACGAAGACCCCAATGACGTGGTGCGAGTGGTGGCGGCGCGGGCGCTGGAGCGCAGCCGCGGGGTCGCCGACGACGCCGTTACCTCTCTTACCAACCAGTCGGAATAGCGGTTTCTCTGATCCAAGGGTTCCGACTACTGGTTATCGGTCGGCAGTTGCGCCATTCCATCGGGCGCCGCGTGTGCATCACCCTCTTGCCGCGTCTCTGGCCCGCTCGCGCACGTGCACCAGGAAATAGGCCCCGAGCAGGCAGCAACCGGCCGCGAGCGCGAAGTCGAGACGCCAGCCGAGGCCGGGATGCCGGGCCGCCACCGCGCTCCCCAGCACGCCGCCCAGCGGCAGCGCCAGGGCCTGCGGAAGCACGGCGGAGGCATTCCAGATCCCCAGGTAGCGCGCCGACTCCCCGGGTGGCAGCAGGTTGCACGCGAAGGCCCACTCCACCGCGGTGAAGATCCCGTACGCGAATCCCGCCGGAATCGCCGCGACGATGGCGAGGGATCGGCCCTGGGCCAGGACGAAAAGCAGCGCTCCCGCTGCCATCACGAACTGCGCCGTAAACAGCATCGGCCGTCTCCCGATGCGATCGGAGAGCGTTCCCGAGGGGATGCTGGTAGCCACCGCGGCGACGGTGGCCACCAGGATAATGAGCACCGCCGCGAACTCCGGTGCCGGGTCCTTGAGCGTGTCCTGGAAGAAGAACAGCAGCACCCCCAGGAACATGTAGAACCCAATGTTGGTGACCGCGCGGGAGAGGCACAGCCAGTAGAAGTCGCGGTTGCCGTGGAGCTTGAGCGCGAAGGACCCGAGGATGATCTGCCGCACCGAGGCGGCGGGGCGGCGGCGCAGGGGCTGCTCCTTCAGGGTAAGGCAGCTCAACACCAGCGCCACCACAGTAAAGGAGGACATGATCCAAGATAGCAGCAGCATCCGCTGGTCGTGGAAGGCAACCACGGCCGCAGCCCCGGCCCGCTTCACCGCCGCGCTCGCGCTGAGGAGAACGCCCGCCAGCAGCAGGCCACCAGTGTCGCCGGCCAGCCTTGCCACCCCCATGAACCCGGATGCCTTCCCGTGCTCGCGCGGATTCACGGTGTCCGGCAGGAGCGCGCTGAAGGGCCCCAGCGCAACATTGGTGGACAACTGCACCAGCATCAGCGCGCCCGCAAAGGGCCAGAAGGACCGGGAGCCACCAAGCAACAGGAGCGCGGGAATGGTGACCGCGCTTCCCACCACCATGTAGGGCCGCCTCCTCCCCCATCGGTTCACCGAGCGATCGCTGAAGGCCCCCGCCACAATCTGGGCCACAGTGCCGATGATCGCTCCCGAGAACCCCAGCAGGCCCAGGTAGTACCCTTTCTCCGTTTCCGCGAACCAGTCTCCGAGGCGACTCTGCACCCCGATGTTCAGCAGCACACCCCACATCAAGGTGTTTGCCAGCCAGTAGATGGTCAGCGCCAGGTGGTGTCTCAGGGGACGCAGCGGCAGCTCCTCTGCCGAGGGAGGCGCCGAAGGAGCAGCGGGCGCTGGCGTGTCCGCCATCTCAGGCATCCCCCTGCGCGAGCCGGTGGACTGCATACCGATACTCCACTAGGCGGTCAATATCGAACGCCAGCTCGGGAGAGCTTCCCCACACCGCGCCTCCTACACAGCCCAGCATCTCCGCACACCTGCTCTCGATCTCAGCGACCGTCAGACGCCGAGTGGCAAACCGCAGGATGAACCCCAGCCCCAGCAGCCGCGCCATCCGCCACTGGCTCTTGCGCGCGGCGTAGGCGTTCTCGACGTGCCTCCAGTTCTCCGTCAGCGTCTCCGGGTTCAGTACGAACGCGCACCCCATGGTGCACTCACCATCTCGGAGCTTCACGTACTTCGCAGGCGCCCCCGGGAAGCGTGCCGCGAATTCGGCCCGCGCCACCAGCGGAACGCACAGGTCCAACCCCATGGGACAGGCCTCCAGGTAGTCGTCCACGACCCTGGCGGTAACGAAGGGCAGATCGGTAGTCATAACCAAGACGCGCTCGGGCCACCTGCCTCCCCCCGCGTGGCGCAGCCACTCCAGCCCGGAGAGGATGTTCTCCGGCCCCGTCCCTAGCTCGGGAAGCACCGCGTCCGCGCCCCGGGCGGCCGGATGTCCGCACAGCCTTTCCGGCCCGACTACCACGATGTGCTCCACGTACGCGCTCCCCCGCAGCGCGCAGATTGCTCTCTCCAGCACAGTGCGCCCGCCGAGGGAGATCAGGGCCTTCACCTCTGCCGCGGCCTCGACGGCGAACTGCCCGGCGATCCTGCCCCCTGCTGGAAGTACCGCGTCCACCGAGTTGGTCATCCTCTGTGACAGGCTGGCCCCTGACCGCGCGCGCTCGGGGCTGGCGGTTGTTTTCGCCGCAGGGGCGCGAGTTCCCGCCGGCCGGCCCGCCAGGGAGACAGGGGCGCCTCAGCAGGGAACTGGTGATGGGGGAGGGAAGTCAAACCTACACGCGGGTCAGTCGTCGCCGAGCGGCGACTGACTTGCGTCTATGGCCGAGGGAGTGCCAACTACGCAGTGACGACGAGACGACGTCTAACAACTAGGCTAGTGCCGGCGATCGCGGTCGGGCTGGCGGTGGTGGCGACGGTCCGGTCCGGGCAGCCGCGCCGGGTAGCTGAGGTGAAGGGGGAGGTGATCTCCGGACCCGTCGGCACCGAAGGGTGGGTGGCGTGGATCGAGGGTGACGAGCAGGGGTGCCGGCTGCGGGCCGCCCGGGGCGGCGGCCGCCCGATGCTCGCCGCTCCCGCGCTGTCCGGTTTGGCGGTCGCGGGCGAGACTGCGTTCCTGACGCGTGCGGAGGGGCCCGAGACGGAACTGCTGAAGGTGAGCCTGCGATCCGGCTCTACGGAGCGGATCGCCGCCCTGACAGGCCCGGCGGCGCAGATGGTGGCGGGAGGGGAATGGCTGTGCTGGCGGGAGCACCGGCCGGCAGGCCTGCCGGGGGTTCCGTTTGTGGCGGCGGGCGCGCCGATCAACGTGATCCGGGCGAGAAAGCAGGCCGGCGGGCAGGTCTCGCTGGTGACGCCGGTGACGGGTGCCGTGGAGTTGGTCGGGGTGAGAGGAGATGACCTGTACTGGGTGGAGCGGTATGGAGAGGGGCCGGGCGCGAGCACGCTGATTCGGCGGGCGAGGCTTCCGCACGGGGAGCCCGAGACGCTGGTCACGGAGAAGGGCTGGCGGACGGCGGCGCTGGCCGAAGATGCCCGCCACACATTCGGCGGGCAGGCGCTGGTGTGGACGGCGCCATCGGCGGAGGGGGCGGCACCGGAGCAGTTCTGTGCGGTGAAGCGGCAAGCCCTTGGAGGGGCAGAGACGGTACTCGCTCACCCGGAGGTGGCCGGGGACTGGCTGGATCCCAGGGCCAGCCTCCTGGTTTCGCAGCAGGGGATCTACGTTCAGGATCGCTACCACCTGTGGCGGTTGGGACGGGAGAGGTCGGATCAACGCGCGGTGTATCCCGTTCCCTCCGCACTGACCAGCAGCTCGCTGGTGGGAGACGAGCAGTACCTTGTGCTGGGGGGGCCGGGCCGACAGGTGGTGGCAGTGCGTGCGGTTGGGTTCTGGGGGAGAGTGCGCCGGGGTTTGGCGCGATGAGGGGGCGGCGATGCAGCGGATGAAGAGAGAGGTCTCCCCTGTCCTCGGCGTGGTGCTGGTGTTGGCGGCGCTGACCACGGCGCAGGTGCTGTATTGGCGGGGCTTGATCGGCGCTCCCTACGGCGCCCGGCCGGACGGAATGCATGGGCGCGTTCACGAGAGGGCAAAGCTGCCCGCCGGCCTGGAGGAGGTGATGGTGGTCACCGCTGCCGGCCGCCCCGAGCCGGGAAAGAGCGACGGCATGGGTGAGGAGGCGCGGTTCGACGGCCCCGCGGCAGTGGCGACCGACGGCTCGGTTGTATATGTGGCGGACAGCAAGAACCACTGCGTGAGAGAGGTAAGCGCGAGCGGCAAGGTGACGACAGTGGCGGGCCGGCCCGGCGAAGCGGGGTATGCTGACGGCGCCGCGGTCGAGGCGCGGTTTTCGTCGCCGGCGGGGGTAGCAGTGGCGGCAGATGGCAGCTTGCTGGTGGCGGACACGGGGAACCACCGCCTTCGGCGAATCAGCGGGGGGATGGTCTCCACCATTGCCGGCGCGGCCACAACTCGGGATGATCTGGGGCGAGAGCTGGGGAGCTACCGGGATGGTCCCGCGGAGCAGGCGCAGTTCTGCTATCCGGTAGGGCTGGCGGCGGACGATCGGGGCGGGCTGTATGTGGCGGATGCCGGCAACCATCGGGTTCGCTACCTCAGTGCGAGCGGGGAGGTTACCACGGTCAGCACGGATGGGAACGGGCGCATGAACGCTCCCACCGCGCTGGCGCTCGCCGCGGACGGGCAACTGTGGGTGGCCGACACCGCGGCCGGGGCGCTGTGGTCCGGCCCGGGGCGGGGGCCTCTGCGCGAGTGGAAAGCCGGGGAGGGGAGCGGCCTGGGGAAACCAGCGGGCCTGGCGGTGACGGGGGAAGGGGCGGCCGAGGCCGAGATCTACGTAGCCGACTGTGAGAACCACTGTTTGTTCCGGATGGAGGAGGACCAGCTCACGCTGGTGGCGGGGCTGTTGGATCCGCACCACCCCGGCTGGCAGGATGGAGGGGGCAACGTCGCGCAGTTCTGCTCTCCGGCGGGGATAGCTGCCGCCGCCGATGGTTCGATCTATGTGGCCGACTTCGGCAACAATTGCCTGCGGCGAGTGTCCGGACCCGGATATGGCCCGCCACACAACCGGCAGGCGAACCGGCGGGGGAGGAGAGGAGGCGCACCTGGTGGAGGTTGAGATTCGCAGTCTGAGAAAGGTGTATCCCGGCGGGGTCGTCGCCCTGGAGAGCTTGGACCTAACCGTCCCGCCTGGGATCTTCGGCCTGCTGGGCCCGAACGGGTCTGGGAAGACGACGCTGATGCGCATCCTGGCCGGGCTGCTGGAGCCAACCTCCGGGGAGGCGCGGATCGGGGAGTGCGATGTGCGACGTGATCGAGCGCGGGTCCGGGAGATGCTGGGGTACATGCCGCAGGACTTCGGTTTCTACCCGAACCTGACCGCGTACGAGACTCTGGACTACTTCGCCCTTCTCTGTCACATGAACGATCCCAAGGTGCGCCGCTCGCAGATCGAGCAAGTGCTTGACCGGGTGAACCTGGGCGAGTTCGCGGGGCGCCGGGTGGGGGGGTTCTCCGGGGGGATGAAGCAGCGGCTCGGGATTGCACAGGCGCTCCTCAACGACCCGCAAGTGCTGATCATGGATGAGCCGACCTCGGGATTGGACCCGGAGGAGCGGATTCGGCTGCGCAGCTTGCTCGCCGAGCTGGCGGGGGACCGCATCGTGATCCTGTCCACTCATATCGTGACCGATGTGGCGATGGCCGCGGAGCGGCTGGCCATCCTCTACAAGGGGCGAAGTCTGTTCGCGGGCAAGGTTGAGGATGTGCTGGCCCCCCTGAGGGGCAAGACCTGGATCATTGACATCGAGGAGGACGAACTCAGCCAGGTGCGGGCCGATTTCTTCGTGAGCGGGGTGTTCCGGTCGGCGACGGGGATGCAGGTGCGGGTGGTGACGGAGGAGATGGGACATGCACGCGGGTATCTGGCCGAGCCCACCCTTGACGATGCGTATGTGTTCGCGATGAAGGAGGGTGCAGAGCTGGGGGAGGCGGTGTAGGGTGAGGCCATTCCTCAGCATCCTGCGCAGAGAGTGGCAGCTCTCCCTCCGCGGGCCGGCGCCTTGGGCGCTGATGGGGCTTGCCTCGGCGCTGGCCGCCTGGCGGGTGAGTGCGGCCGGGTGCAGCTCCGCCCTGGCCGCCTATCAGGCGAAGCAGGTGATCGTGTTGGGGGTGGGGGTGCTGGCGACGCTACTGGCGGGGTCGGCGGCGACCCGTGATCGGAGGCAGGCGGCGGCGGAGCTGGTGTTCGCCAAGCCGGTGGGAGTGAGCCCGGTGCTGGTGGTGGCGCGGCTGGGAGGTCTGTTGGTGGCGCTGGCGCTGGTGGCGGTGGTGGTGCTGGCGGCGGCTTCGATCAGCCAGCGGCTGCTGGGCGGAACTGCCTGGCGCCCGCTGCCCTATGTGGCGGTCTTCGCGCAGTCGGTGATGCCGCTGGCGTTTGCCTGCGCGCTGGGCTTCTCGCTTTCCAGCCTGTTCACCACTCCGCTGGCGTCCGGGATTGCCACCATCTACTGGGTGACGGTGCCGCTCGCCCGCGCCCACATCCCTGCCATCCTCGATCTGACTCTCTCCCAGCATTGGGCGGTGGCGGGGCTGCTCTCGGTCGCGCTGATCAGCCTGACTGCCACCTTCCACGGGCGGCCGCTGCGGGGGGCATCCCCGGTGGGAGTTCGGCTCGGCTGGCTGACGGTGGTGGCGCTACTGCTGGCGGCGGTCTCGGTGGTGTGGGTGCTGGCGGCGGGCGACGACGCGCTGGTGAACCCGGACCCGGTGCTGGTGGCAATGTCGGCGCAGAGCTGCCTGCCTGGGAAACGTGCTCCTGGCTTCTGGATGCCGGATGCGAGGGGTCAGTTGGTTGCTCTCAGCGATTACGCAGGGAGGCCGGCGGTGGTGGTCTTCTGGAGCCCGGCGGCTCCGGAGTCCGCGGGCGTGCTGGCGGGCCTTAACGAGGTTGCCGAGGAGTTCTCCGGCGGCGGGCAGGCCCGCCAGGAGGAGGGCGGGGTGACCTGTATCGCGGTATGCCTTGACCGCGACGCGGGGACGGTTGGCTTGTTTGCAGATCAGGTGAGCGATCGAGTGGCGCTGGTGTGGGACCGCGGCCGGCACTTCGGCCGGGGCGCGGAGTGGTCGGATTCCCCAATCGCCACCTGCTATGACGTAGGCGAGGTGCCTACGGTGTTCCTGCTGGACCGGGACCGCACCTATGTGGGGCAGTCGCAGGGGGAGGCGGGTTCGAGTCATCTGCGCAGATCAGTGTCGGAGCTGCTTAGCAAGCCATGAGCAAGGATACCCCGGAAACCACCGCGGGTTGGCGGGCCAGTCTGTGGGGTTACAACCTCCGCATCCTGCTGGGGAACACCTACTGGCTGGTGGTGACGCCGGTGGTGGCGACGCAACTGGTGATCTTCTGGAACATGGCCACCTCCAGCTTGTTTTCGGCGACGCGGGCGGCTCAGACCATCGAGCTGCTTGCGCCGATCCTGGGGGCTTTTCTGTGCGCCCACGCGCTCGCCCCGGAGCAGGATGGCGCGGGGGAACTGGTGTTCGTGCGGCCGCTCTCGCTGGAGAAGGTGCTGCTGCTGCGGCTGGCGATGATCTTCGGCTTCGTGTTTGCGATTCTGGTCCCCGCGTTCGTGATCTACTCCATCGGGATCGGAGGCTTCCCGCTTGGGCTGGTGATGCTGGCGGCGCTTCCTTCGATGCTGTTCCTGTCTGCGCTGGCGATGGCGGTGGCGAGCGCGACGCGGCATCCGCTGCTGGGGCTGGGGGCAGCCGGGGCCTTCTGGGCCTTGGACTTCGCCACCGGGGGGTACTACAACCCGGTGCTCACTCTGCACCGGTTTGCGGACCACCTGGCCGATCAGCCCATGTCGGAGCAGTGGGTGCTGAGCAAGCTGCTGCTGTTGGTGCTAGCAGTAGCATGCTATCTCTGGAACCGGAGGCTGCTAGGCCGGCCGGCCGCGCCCCGCCGGTGGGCGGCGGCGGTGCGCACGGCCTCCGTGGTGGTGCTGCTGGCGGCGGTATACGTGGTGTCCGGGGCCGGCTACAAGGTTGCGTACGGGCTGCGGCACGAGCGAGAGATGGGGCCGAGGGCGCTATTCTGGTATCAGCAGCAGTTTCGAGGATATGGGTTACTGCCCGTGGCGCGCGTGTTCGGACCGGCCTTCCCGCTGTATGTCCAGTCGCAGGAGAGCGGACCCGCGGCGGGTCCAGGGGGCGGGCAGGGGGACGGCTTCTGGGCTTCCTTCCAGGTGTCCCGCATGGAAGAGCTGGTGAAACGCTATCCCGGCTCGATCTGGGCGGACAATGCGCAGCTCGCAATCGCGGTCCATGCGGGCCGGCAGCAGGCGGCTCGGCCCTGGCTGGTTATCGCCTGTCAGGCCGGAGAGGGGGAGCCCGCGCGCCGCCTGGTAGAGGAGGATGTGGATCACGGGCTGCGGGAGCTTGCCGCATTGGTGGATAGGTATCCGAAGAGCCCGTTTGCGGCCATCGCGCTCTCGCGGATGGCGCAGATTGGGGTCACGACGCTGGACTACGGGCTGGCGCGTGATGCCTACGAGCGGATCATCAAGGAGCATGCGTCAGCGCCGGAGGCGCACGAGGCGGGGATGAAGTTGAGCGCCCTTTATCTGGGAGAGGGCGAACCGGAGCTGGCGCAGCGGGCGGCCGACATCGCGGCCGGGGTAGCGCTGTGGGATGTAGCGGGGGAGGCGTGGTTGGCGGGGGCGCGCGCCGCGCAAGAGGCAGGTGACCGGGAGGGGGCGCGGAGGCGCTACGAGAGGGCGCGAGGGGCTGCGGAGGAGGGGCGGGAGCGGTCCATCCGGGGGGAGAAGAGCCCCAGCCAGGTGCCGAAGCAGGAGCAGTTCCAGCGGTACGATGCGGTGGTGCACGCGTGCGAGCGGGCGCTCAGCGGGGAGCTTCGCCCAACGGGGGCGCCGCCGCCGGTGTCGAGCAGAGCCCGCGGCCTCGTGGTGTCACCGGCGGGCAGCGGGGCGGACTTGCGAGTCGCCATTGGCGCAGGCGCAGACGCGGAGGGCTTTCCGTCTCCCTTCGCCGAGGGTCCCGCGGTGAGCGCGATGGTGAACGCGGACGGAACGTTTGAGATGGAATCTCTGCCCAGCGGCCGCTATCCCGTGTTTGCAGTGGCGCTGCGCGTTTCCCAGGGAGAGGCGGGATGGGGTCTTGCTCCGCCGCCTCTGCCGATCGCGGTGGGAGGAGCGCCTGCGGTGATCCCACCGGCGGTGATCTCCGGGGCCGCCGAGGTGGAAAGGCCTGGTGTGCGTATGGAGCCTCCTCGGCCCGGCCCCCGCGCAGCTAGCCAAGGGTCGAGTGACCATGGCGAGCACCGTCGCGGCAGGGGGACGAGAGGAGACCGGGCCTTCCGCCCACCCGCCCGCGGGCCTGATGCGCCCGGTGGGCCAAGGGACCCGCGGGGCGGCCGCTAACCAAGCGGCGCGGAGCAGGCGGGCCGTGTGTTGGGGGCGAAACCTGCCCGAGATCGCCCTGAGCGCAGGAGTCCTCCGCCTTGAGCACGCCGCGGCAAAGCCAGCCCGCCACACAACCTTCCCCACGGACGGCCGGCAGGTTCCACAGTGGCCTCACCCTGAGGGCGGTCCTGGTGGGCGCCTGTGGGGTGGTGTTGGTGACCTTCGTCACCTCCTGGGCGGAACTGGTGGTGCAGCGGATCGCGATGGGGGTGGTGCAGTTCCCGCCGGGGGCGTTCGGGGTGTTCGTGCTGCTGATCGTGGCCAACCGGGTGGTGGGATGGCTGCGGCCCCGGTGGCGGCTGGGGGCTGGGGAGCTGGCGATCGCATATTCGATGATGCTGATCGCCGCCATGACCGCTTCCCGGGGCGCGCCCAGGCGGTTGATATCACTCCTCACCAGCGTCAATTACTATGCCAACCCAGGCAACCGCTGGCAGGAGACGTTCTTCTCGTACATCCCGCGGCAGCTCGTGCCCTGGAACCCGGACGGCCCCCCTCTTCAGCCGAACATCATGGCGCTGTACGAAGGTCTCCACAACGGCGAGCCGATCCCGTGGGCGGTGTGGGTGCTGCCGCTGGCGCGGTGGCTGGTGGTGGTTCTGATGATGTTCGGGGCGTTCCTCTGTCTCGCCACCATCCTGCGGGCCCAATGGAGCGACCACGAGCGGCTGAGCTTCCCGCTGGCGCAGTTGCCGATGGAGATGCTGCGGGCGGAGGCGGGCGAGTCCGTGGGCGGGCAGGCCTTCTACCGGAACAAGCTGCTGTATCTGGGGGCGGCGCTGCCGGTGGGCATCCATTTGCTGAACCTGGCCCATAACATCAACCCCGCGATTCCCCAGGTCAACCTGGTGTATGACCTGCAGCGCGCGCTCTTCCCCTCTCCGCCGCTGAGCGGGATGACTACGTTCAGGATGCATTTCTGCTTCTCAGCGATCGGGTTCTTCTTTCTGCTTCCCAAGGAACTGCTGTTCAGCTTCTGGTTCTTCTACCTGGTGCTCACCAAGGGCCATGAAGCCATTCTCTTGCTGCTCGGACAGACGCTCGATCGCCCAGGCCATGCCGATACCTCCCTCTATCTGGTATCCGCGGAGGCGGGCGGGTTCTTCGTGCTGGCCGGGTACTTCCTCTATCTGGCGCGGCCGCTGCTGATCGCGGCGTGGCGCGGGGTGGGCGGGGAAGAGGAGATGATGCGGTATCGGACGGCGCTGGTGGGGCTGGTGGTGACGATCATCGCCTCTGCGGGCTGGTTCTACCTGGTGGGTCTGTCGCTGTGGCTGGGGTTGATGGAGCTGCTGGTGTACGTGCTGGTGATCTCGCTGGTGATGACCCGGGCGACGGCGGAGGGCGGGCTGCTGATGACGGAGATCATCTTCACCCCGTTGGATGTGTTTGGGATGTTCGGGCCGCGGCGTTCCATCGGAGCGCGCAACCTAACCATGATGGTCTTTGCCACCGTCCCCTTCTCAGGGGACATGCGCGGGCTGACCCTGCAGGGGATGATGGATGCGCAGAAGATCGGCGACTCGGTGGGGCTGCGCCGCCGGTCGCTGCACTGGGGTCTGTGGGCCGGGGTCATCATCGCGCTGGCGGCGGGATTCATCATCCAGTTGTGGATCAACTACCGGCAGGGGGCGCTGTCGCTGAACGGCCAATACAGCTGGCTGTCCGGAGTCTTCTGGGAGGAGCACGAGTCGTTTCTGAGCGGGGGAGAGAAGTTCAACGGCTACGCCACCACCTGCTTCCTGCTGGGGGCGGCGTTCACGGTGTTCCTGTCGTACATGCGCTTGCAGTTCTGGTGGTGGCCGCTGCACCCGCTGGGGTTTGTGATGTGCGGGTCGTGGTCGCTGGTGGTGAACTGGTTTCCCATCTTCGTGGCCTGGGCGGTGAAGAGCATCATCGTCCACTACGGGGGACTGAAGGGGTTCACCAGGGCGCGGCCCTTCTTCCTCGGCCTGATCTTCGGGGAGATGACCATCGCCGTCATCCTCACCCTCATTGATGCCATCTGGCACATCCCCGCACCTTACATACCGTTCGACTGACGTGGGCAGCAGGTCCAGGCTGACGCGCGGCAAAGAGGTGACGCCGTCATGGAAGCGGTGGTCTGCGGGCATATCGCTCTCGATGTCATCCCCTGGTTCCCGGCCGAGGGGGGCGCGCTTTCCGACCTGCTGGTCCCGGGCAAGCTGGTGAATGTCGGACCGGCCATCGCGGCCACCGGTGGCACGGTGAGCAACGCCGGCCTTGCCCTTCACCGACTCGGCATTCCCGTCCGCCTCACAGGCAAGGTGGGAGACGACCTGTTCGGCCGCGCCTTGCTCGACATTCTGCGCGCACGCGATCCGGCGCTCGTCGAGGGGATGCTGGTCACCTCCGACGCCCCCACCTCCTACACCATCGTGATCAGCCCCCCAGGCACCGACCGCGTCTTCCTCCACTGCCCAGGGGCGAACGACACCTTTGGGGCAGATGATGTTCCCTACGATCGGCTAGCCGGCGCGCGGCTGTTTCACTTCGGATATCCGCCGTTGATGCGGCGGATGTATGCGGATGGCGGGGAGGAGTTGGCGTCACTGCTTCGTCGGGTGAAAGAGCAAGGCGTAGTCACGTCTCTGGACATGGCCCTGCCCGATCCGGCGTCGGAGGCTGGACGAGCGCCGTGGCGGGCGATCCTGGAACGGGCGCTCCCATATGTTGACCTGTTCGTGCCGAGCCTGGAGGAGACTCTGTTCATGCTCGGCCGAGAGGCGGTGGCGGCGCCCGACGGCGGCCTGCTGGCGGAGGTCGGTTCGGAGCTGCTCGGGATGGGCGCCGCGGTGGTGGCGCTGAAGCTCGGCGCGGAAGGCGTGTACCTGCAGACAACTCCAGACGGAAACCGGCTGGCCGCACTCCGGCGCTGTCTTCCGGATGGCGCCGATGCTTGGCTGGGTCGCCAGTTGCTGGCGCCCTGCTTTCAGGTGGAAATGGTGGGGACGACCGGTTCGGGTGACTGTACGGCGGCCGGGTTTCTCGCTGGCCTGCTCCACGGGCTTCCGCCGGAGGGGGCGATGACCGCGGCGGTGGCGGTTGGGGCGTGCAGCGTGGAAGCCGCGGACGCCACCAGCGGGGTGCCGTCGTGGGACAAGGTGCAGGAGCGGATCGCGGAAGGTTGGGCGCGCCACAAAGCAAAGCTGTCCTTGCCCAGCTGGGAATGGGATGAGAAGGGCGGCATCTGGCGCGGGCCGAACGACGCGAGGTGAAGCAATGCTGAGCAGAGAGCAAGTGGAGAAGGCGCAAGCCAGCGCCACGGAGATGCTGGCGAAGGCGGGCATCGTCCTGACTTCCGAGGAGAGGGCCAACATTGAAGTCGCCGACTTCGGACTGGGCGATCTGGAGAACACCGGGCTGGAGCTGGTGGTGTATGTGAACACTGATCGCTACTGCGCCAAGGAGCTGGTGCTCTTCCCGCGGCAGACTTGCCCGGAGCATCGCCATCCCGCCGTCGCCCGCAAGGCGGGCAAGATGGAGACCTTTCGCTGTCGTACGGGTAGGGTCTGGCTGTACACGGAAGGCGAGCCGACCCCGTCACCCAAGGCTCGCGCGCCGAAGGGCAGCGAACCACACTACACCGTGTCCCACGAGATCGAACTCAACCCCGGCGAGCAGTACACGCTGCCACCGAATACGCTCCACTGGTTTCAGGCGGGTGACGAGGGAGCGATTGTGTCTGAGTTCTCTTCCACCAGTCGGGATGAGTCGGATATCTTCACCGATCCGCGGATCAGAAGGATGCCAGAGGTGGCCGATGGCTGATGTCATGAAAGCGCCACTGCTAGTTCTCCTGCTTACCTCCGTGCTGGTCTGTTGGATGACAATATCTGCCCCGGCTCACGCCAACCCACTCCTGGAGATGCCAACTGTGACCACTGACCACCCCCGCCTTGGCTTCAGGCCCGCCACACCACCGGCGGGCAAGCCTGCCGCAACACCCCACGCAAGAACGTTCTCGTTCGTCCGCGAGCTCTACCAGCGTGACGAGACCTTCCGCAGCTACTTCCTGCCGGCGGTGAAGCAGGCAGAGGAGGATATGGCGGAGTCGCCCGGCGACCCGCTGCTGCAGGCGGCGTGTTGGGTGGCGACGGGTGAGGAGCGGTTCGCGCTGGCGGGGGTGGAGGCGCTGCAGAAGGCGGAGCTGCTGCCGACGAAGCAGAGCAGCTACTACTCGTCGGTGTGGCAGTTCGCGCTGGCTTACGACTGGCTGTTCAACCATCCGGCGATGACAGATGAGGTCAAGCGCTCGGTAGAGAAGCGTATCGGCGATGTGCTGGAGTCAGAGCTGCGCGATCTCGATGGGGGCTACTCGGTGGTGTGGCACGGCCGGACGCAACTCGCCAACAACACCTTCGTCGCGGCGCTAGCGCTGTCGCTCGATCCGCGTGCGGAGGAATTCCAGAGGAGGGCGCTGGTCCACTATGCGGACGCGGTGCGAGCGCTGGAGCTGGCGGAGGGCTGGCCGGAGGGAACCAGCTACTGGATCCACAACCGCGCCTTCCCGTTCGCGCTGGCGGCCGACTGCTACATCACGGCGACCGGCGGGACTGCCATCAACGGCATGGATGTGCGCGAGGGCATACGCCGGGTCGCCCTGTGGCAGCTTTACTCGCTCCAGCCTGACCTCAGCTTCGCCCGGTATGGAGACTGCTGGGCGGATGGGCTGATCGCCGGCCCGGGCCTGTGGCAGCCGGCGGTGGACTACTATGCTCGGCTGACCGGCGATCCTGTGGTAGTGGCCATCTCTGACCTCTTCCGCGCTCGCTCGCGCAGGCAGTACCACGCCGGGCGATATGGCTGGAGCGCGGTGCTCGCCTATGATCCGACCATCGCAATGCCGGAGGGCTATGATCGTGAGCAACCGGAGGCCTATCTGAACGCACATCTGCCACAGTCCTACCTCTGCGGACGGCACACGCTCGGCGAAGCCTTCCTGACCGAGGGATGGGGCGAGCCCGACGCCACCTACATCACGTTCAAGGCGGGTGATGTGATGGCCCACCACGGGCACTACGACCAGGGGAGCTTCACCATCTTCTGCGGCTCGCCGCTGGCGGTGCACAGCGGGAGCTACGCCGACTACTTCAGCCCCTATCGGCTGGGCTACTTCGTGCAGAGCGTGTCGAAGAACACGCTGCTCGTCCACGCCCCCGGGGAGTTCGGCAACTTCAGCCGGCGCGCGGGGAACTACGACCCGATCACCGGCGGACAGCGGAGCGTGATGCCAAGCGGGTCGCACATCGTGTGTGTGGACGACTGGTTCAACAACCTCTACCGCGGACGGCACTACGCGGCCGGCGAGATACTCGCTTTCGAGTCCGTGCCGGGCGTACTCGACTACCTGTCGGCAGATCTCACGCGCGCCTACAACTCCACACTCTATGCGGAGCCAGGCAACGCGGCGAAGGTGTCGGCGGTGACGCGCAAGTTGCTCTACCTCCGTGAGCCGAAGGCAGTTGTGGTCTTCGACCGCGTGGTAACGACTGACGCGAGATACCGCACCGAATGGCTTCTGCACACTCCGGCGAAGCCCGCGAGTGCGAGCGAACGGCAGGTGGAGGGAGAGCCGGAGGATGGCATCCTCGCCACCGATGATCGGTGGCTGAGCATGAGCTACGAGAAGGGCCAGCTCTTCGTGCAGTCCCTCCTGCCCGAGCAAGCGCGGCTTCTGAAGATCGGCGGCCCGAGCTATCACCACTATATCGAGACCGACGAGGGCGGAGCGAACCTGGAGCCATCCGGCCGGCATCGGGAGGAGCCGGAGAGCTATGGCAGGTGGCGAATGCAGATCAGCGACGAAGCGCGGCAGGAGGAGCATCTGTTCCTGCACGTGCTGTGGCCGAGGCCGACGGGATCCGAGGCCCCTGCCCCGGCTCGCCTGGTCTCCCGCGATGAGGGGCGAGTGGTGGTGTCGCTTGCCGACTGGGTGGTGGTGCTGTCTGTCTCCGGGTGGGTCGGCGAGCGAGACGGGTCAGTCAGCTACCAGGCCCCACCGGGCACTCGCCACCATCTCGTCGCCGACCTGCCGGGGCGATCCACGTGGGAGGTGACGACCAGCGAGGGCGCCTTCACACGCATCGCCTCTGTCGAGGGCGTGATCGCCTTCGACGCCGGCGAGGGAGAGGTAACCCTCACGCTGGTGCCGGAGGAGGGGAAGGGAGGGTATCAGTAGGGGCAGGTAATGCCGTGCCCCTACGGTTCGTTGGGGTTTCGCTTCCCGCTCCACGCTTCCACCCGCACGCGGTAGGCGGCAGTGCGGGCGAGCTGTTCGGGGGTGATGGGCTGGTAGTCTACGCCGTACTTGCGCTCCGGGTCGTACTTCTCCAGCAGCAGCCGCAGGGCATGGGTGGCCTCCGCCGCGTCCGATAGCACCTCCGCCTTCCCGAACACCACCACGCTCTCGTACTCGACATCACACCCGGCGGAGGTGGCGGCCGGGATCACGGCTCCCATCCTGCTGGCGTTGAAGCACACCCGCGGGTTGCGGGAGATGTTGGCGAAGATGCGTCCGGCGCGGCCGGTGTGGAAGTAGATGGCGTGGGTCTCCTGGTCGTACGCGAATACCACGGGATTCATGAACGGCTGGCCGTCGCACTCGGTGGCCACCACTCCGTAGCGGGCCTGCTGAAGGAAGGCGCGAATCCAGGCGTCGTCCTCGACGGCCCGGTCACGGCGGCGGACGCGGTTGATGGGCTCTCCAGGATGGCTCATGTGTTTTCCTCTACCAGTATGATCGCCGGTACTTCTTCCTCACCTTCTCCAACGGAGTGCCGACGATGTTGATGTTGTCCACGCGGTGCTCGCCCACCCCGCGCTCGCCCGACCAACGGATATGGTCCACGGAGGCGGGGTCTATCCCCATCACCATGGCGCCGACGACATCGGTGGCGACCACGTCGCGGCCGGCGATGATGACATCTGTCTTCACGGGCGCGCCGGCGGTTTCGTGGCGTTCGGAACCGATGAGGCCGTCAATCAAGGTGAGCTTTGGGCGCAGCGCCGTCGCCAGGTCGCTCAGCCGATCATGGATGTCCCGATGCATCACCATCTTGTCGGGGATAACCGCGCCCATCAGGTTCTTGATTCCCAGAGTGACGTCGGCCATGCTGTGACACTTCAGCTTGGGGAGGTTGATGAGGCAGGTGGCTTCGAGAATGGTGCGCGAGAGACCGACCCTGTGGAGCGATCTGGCATTGGGAATGGCCACCTCAACGCGTTCGTCGTGGAACACGTTGAGCAGGCGCACGCCGAGGCGCTGGCAGATCTCCGGCAGGCCCACCATCTTGAAGGCGCGGTCGGTCTTGGCAGCGGTGTCGCCGCCCTCGGCGACGGCGATGTCCTTCACGCCGAGCGCTTGCAGCCAGACGATCACCGCCTCGATGATGCGGGGGTCGGTGGTGACCCCGGTGTCCGGCATCATGGCTTCGACGTAGTTGGGCTTCAGCACCACGCGGTCCGTGGGCGACACCACCTCCGAGACGCCTAACAGATCAAGCGCCTCCCCCACCATCACGGCAGGCGCTTGTCCGTGGACTATGGCAACGACTGCCTTGGACATCAAGCTTCTTCCTGCTCACCGCCTCATGCGCAGGCCGGCGACGAACATCGAGTCTTCGCCGAGGTCGCGGATACCCACGGTCACCCCCAGGTCCGAGCGCCCAAAGATGACCGGGATGTCGGCGAGGAGATCTGCCCGCAGGTTGTTCGGGTCGAGTACGTCCAGCGAGACGGTGGCCTGGTTGGGGAGCGGGTAGTCCAGGCCGAACCCCAGGCGGGACCGCACCAAGCCGTACCGGAGCACCCCTCTACGCTGCTGATCACCGATCTGGATATTGGCGGAGTTGTCCTCACCGATGTCGTCAATGCCGAGCCGCAGGAAGCGGCCCCGACTGGTCTTGAAGTCCAGCGCGCCGGAGGAGAAGGACCGGCCGGCCTCGCCGCTGTAGAGCACGTCGAAGTGCGCGTCTATCTCAGGGGGCTTCAGGCGCTCGCGCAGAGCAGAGGAGTACTGGGCGACATTCTCCGCAACCTGAGCCACCTTGGGCACCGCGGGCGCGGCCTTGCGGAGCTCCTCCGTGAACACCCGGAGCGACTCCGCCGCGTCGTGGGTGGCGGTAATGGTGTCCTTGACTTGCTTTCTGGTTTCAGGATCAGCTAGCTCGGAGAGATTGGCGAGGAGTTGGTTCGCCTTCGCCGCGGCGTCGACAGCCTGCTGTGCGGCCCGCTCGAAGTTGTCGAATGCGGTAGTCTTGTCGAGGCGCGCTTGCACGGTGGCGGTGGTGTTCTCGAGATCCGCGGCTGCTTCGCGGAGATGCTTTAGGGTGGCCGCCAGCTCCGGCCGGGACTCATCGGCGAGGGAGGACACCGACTGGGCCAGCTTCGAGGCGGCGTTGGCGCTGTCGGCGAAGCTGTTGAGGGCGTCCTTGACCCCTTGGAGCACTTCCTGATCGGAGAGCACGGAGCGCAGCAAACGAGAGGTCTTGTTCAGGTTATCCAGCACCTCCAGGCCGGCGGCCATCAGGTCGGAGAGGTCGGGGCTGAGCATTCCGGTGACCTCCTCCCCGTCCCGGAGGGATTTCGCCTCCGGAGAATAGTCGGCCGGGATCACCTCCACGAACCGCTCCTGGATGAGTCCGGAGGTGGCGACGCGGAAGCCGTAGTGGTTGTAGATCAACACCTGGCGGTCAATCTCCAGGGTCGCCACCGCCTTACGGTTGGGGCTGATCTCGACCGAGCGGACCTTGCCGATCTTCACGCCGACCATGCGGACGGGGTCCCCCGGCTGGAGGCCGCGGGCATTGTCGAAGACCACCTTGAGGGTGTAGATCCGGGCGCCGACGCGGAAGCCGCGGACGTAGACGAAGAAGGTGATCATCAGCGCCGCTGCGAGCAGCGTGATCAGCCCCACTTTCACCTCATTGCCGTAGCGCATGACACTACCTCCCAGGCGGCGCCCCGAGCGAGGCCACCGCGGCACGCGCCTCTTTCCTAGTCTTCCGTGAGCGGTCCTTCCTCGCTGCCGGATAGGAACTGCCTCACCGCCGGGTCAGAGCTGCTCTCCAGTTCCGCAGGCGTGCCGGCGGCGATGAACTTGCCGGCATGGAGCAGGGCCACGCGATCGCACACCCGGCGCAGGCTCTGCACATCGTGCGACACCACCACCGAGGTAACGCCTAGTTGTCCCTTGAGTCGTACCACAAGATGGTCTATGTTGGCGGCGGAGATGGGGTCCAGGCCTGCGGTGGGCTCGTCGTAGAGCACGATCTCGGGTTCCATGGCGAGGGCCCGGGCAATGCCGATTCGCTTTCTCATGCCGCCGGACAGCTCGGCAGGCAGCCTCTTCTCCGTTCCCACCATGCCGACCATTTCCAGCAGGTCGCGGACCCGCCCTGCCAGCTCCTGCCCCCGCGCGCGCCGATGCTCCACCAAAGCAAAGGCGACATTCTCGGCCACGGTCATGGAATCGAAGAGCGCCGCCCCCTGGAAGACCATCCCCATATTCAGCCGCAGACGCTCGAGCTCACGCTCGGGAAGCGCGCTCACGTTCTCGCCGCCGACGAGCACTTGCCCGCTGGCGGGAGAGAGCAGTCCCATGATCAGCCGCAGCAGGGTGGTCTTCCCGGTGCCACTCCGGCCCATCACGCCCACCACCTCGCCGCGGTTGACGGCGAGGTTCACACCGTCGAGCACCGGAGTGCTGTCGGCGAGATAGCGAACCTGCTTGAGTTCGATCACGAGCGTGGACGAGTCAGCCATGCTAATACCGGAAGACCGTCATAGTGAGCACGAAGTTGAAGAGGTAGATGAGCACGATGCTCAGCACCACCGCGCTGATGGCGGCGCGACCCACGCCCTCCGCGCCGCGGGTGGCGCGCAGCCCCTGGCGGCAGCCGACCAACGCAATGATGATCCCGAAGATGACCGCCTTGCCTACTCCGCCCAGGACATCACGATAGTCCAGAAACCGCTGGACGGAGGCGAGGTACTCGCTGCCGGAGACTCCGAAGTGGGTGGAGAGCACGTACGAGCCGAGGATTCCGGTGGCGTCGGCCACCACCACCAGGAGCGGCAGCATGACAGTGCAGGCGATCAGCCTGGGGAGGACCAGGTAGTAGACTGGATTTACGGCAAGCGCCCTCAAGGCATCCACCTGTTCGGTTACGGTCATGGTGCCAAGCTCGGCGGCGAAGGCGGCCCCCACCCGGGCCGCCACCACCACTCCGCAGAGGGCCGGGCCGAGCTCGCGGGCGATCGCCACCGCGGTGCTGCCGCCAAGGTAGGAGCTGGCTCCAAATCTCACCATGTAGCTGGCGGCGTGCCAGCCCCAGGCCATGCCGACCAGGAAGAGGGTAAAGGCGGCGATCGGAAGGGAGTCGGTGCCCGCAATCGCCATCTGCTGGGCAACGCGCCGCCAGCCGATCTTCCCTCTCAGGGCATATGCGACGACTGTTCCCAGCATGATCACCGCGTCGCCAACAAAGCCGACCGCGGCGATCACCTGACGCCCGACAACACGCAGCATGTGGCGCTCCCGGGGTGTCTAGCTGGGACCAGCGGCCCCTGGGCGAACACGCCCTGGGCCGCGGGCCATGGAGAGGAAGTACTGGTGAATGCGCGGGTCGTCGGTGAGCTCTGGGTGAAAAGACAACGCCAGCAGGTTGTCCTGGCGAGCGGCCACCACCCGCTGGTCATGAGTGGCGAGCACTTCCACACCCTTTCCCACCGCCTTGATGATGGGGGCGCAGATGAAGACCGCGCGCACCGGCCCGCCATTCACGCCTTTGAACTCCAGGTCGGCCTCGAAGCTATCCACCTGGCGGCCGAAGGCGTTGCGCTCGACGGCGATATCCATCAAATCCAGGCGGGGCTGGCCCTCGATGCCGGACTCGATCTTCTTCGCCAACAGGATCATGCCCGCACAGGTGCCGAGCAAGGGGCGTCCGGAGGCGGCGAGATGCTTGATCGCCTCGGTGAGGCCGTAGCGGTCCATGAGCTTGCCGATGGTGGTGCTCTCCCCGCCCGGGACGATGAGGGCGTCGCAGGCAGCGACCTCCTCGGCGGTGCGCACCCCATGCCCCTCCGCGCCGCAGCGCGCCAGAGCCTCCAGGTGCTCCCGCACCGCCCCTTGCAGTGCCAATACCCCGACCTTCAACTCCTCCTCCCGGCTAGTCCTTCCCCCACGTCCAGGGGCCGATCAGGGGCGCGGAGACGATGAATGCGCACACCAGCAGCCACTGGTATACCCACGCTGGCAACTTCGCGGGCCCTACCCCTGCGATGCCAATCCCCAGTCCGACACCCAGCCAGATTCCCGCCAGAGCGATTCCTCTACCCAGCATCAGCCTTCCCCTTTCATGTTCACCGAGATCGAATCCGTGGGGCGGCGCTACCAGCCGCGGGTCTGGAGCAGCTCGCGCTCGTCCAGCTTGGCGACGTCGAGGCCGGGCATGGCCTCGCCTATGCCTTCAGACACGCGCGCCACCACTTCCGGCTTGTCATAGTAGGTGGTGGCCTCCACGATCGCCTTCGCCCGCGCCGCGGGCTCGTTGGACTTGAAGATGCCCGAGCCCACGAACACGGCCTCCGCGCCGAGGTGCCTGAGCAGGGCGGCGTCGGCCGGGGTGGCGATGCCGCCGGCAGCGAAGTTGGGGACGGGGAGCTTGCCGGTGCGGGCGACCTCGCAGACCAACTGGTAGGGCGCCTTCAGTTCCTTCGCCGCGGTCATCAGCTCCTCGGAGCGGAGCGTCGTCAGCCGACGTATCTCGGACTGCACGAGGCGCATATGCCGCACCGCCTCCACCACGTTGCCGCTGCCGGCCTCACCCTTGGTGCGGATCATCGCCGCGCCCTCGCCGATTCTGCGGAGGGCCTCTCCCAGGTCGCGGCAGCCGCACACGAAGGGGACGCGAAACTGGTGTTTGTCAATGTGGAACTGCTCGTCAGCAGGGGTGAGGACTTCGCTCTCGTCTACGAAGTCCACGCCCAGCGCCTCCAGGACTTGGGCTTCGGCGAAGTGGCCGATGCGAGCCTTAGCCATCACCCGGATGGTGACGGCGGCGATGATCTCCTTGATCTTCACCGGGTCGGCCATGCGGGCGACGCCGCCCTGGGCGCGGATGTCGGCGGGGACGCGCTCCAACGCCATCACCGCCACCGCGCCGGCCTCCTCTGCGATCTTGGCCTGCTCGGCGGTGGTGACGTCCATGATCACCCCGCCCTTGAGCATCTCGGCGAGACCAACCTTATTGCGCCAGGTGGATGTCTCTTCCATTACCTGTCTCCTTGTATCCCCGGAGCCGATGGTTGCCAGGCCGATGGAAGGCAACGGGGGACTCGGCTCCGGGCATCCCACCCCTTTCCCCATGTATCATAGTACGCCCGCCGGTGCGCTGCAAGGCCTGCGCGGGTGGTGAACTGCTTATGCTCCGGGAAGCAGCAGTCGCAGCAAAGGCCCCGCCAGCGCTCCCAGGACCACACCAAAGGCCCGGGTGTTGACGAACAGCAGCAGCACCAGGAAGCCGATCGGAGCCATCCGGTCCACCACCGACGGGTCCCTAACCCGCAGCAGCCAGGCCGCCACGTGCGATCCGTCCAGGGGGGGAATGGGCAGCAGGTTAAAGACGAGCAGGACCACGTTGATGAGCAGCCCGTAGAAGCACAGGATCTCCAGGGCTTGAGCAGCCGGGAGAGTTGGGTGAGTCCACACCAACCTAAACAGGAGCGCCCACGCTAGGGCCTGGAGCAGGTTCGCCCCCGGCCCGGCGAGGGTTAGCAGGGCGCGGTCCCGCCGCGGGTTCCTGAGCCGCCAGGGGGCTACCGGTACCGGCTTCGCCCAGCCGAAGCCGAACCCGGCGAAGGTAGAGAAGATGAACATGGCGGTGCCAATCACATCCAGGTGCGCAATGGGGTTGAGGGTGAGCCGACCGGCCCGCTTGGCGGTGTCGTCACCCAGCAGATAGGCGGCATATCCGTGGGCCACTTCGTGAAGTGTGATCGCCAGCAGGAATGGGGGGACGCTGGCGAGGAACCGAGGCAGGAGGTCGAGATCGAACACGGCTGGCCTCTAGCTCACCGCTGGCACTGGCAGCTGTTCGAGGACCTCCCGCACCACCTGCGCCGCTTCCGCCTGCCTTCGGCGCCCACCGCTGGCCCCCACCCCCGGCCTGAGCACAAGCCGGTGGCACAGCACCGCCGCAGCCATCGCCTTGATATCGTCCGGGATCACGTAGTCCCGGCCCGCCAGCACCGCCCGCGCCTGGCCGGTGCGCATCAGCCCCAAGGAAGCCCTCGGACTGCCACCAAGGGACAGCTTCTCGTGCCCGCGGGTGGCAGTGACCACCTGGACCAGGTACTCCTTCAGGGAGGGGTCTATGTGGATGTCCTTGACCTGGTCCTGCATCTCCAGCACTTCTTCCTTGGTGACCACAGCCTGGACGGCGTGGATGGGATGCTCTTTGATCTGGCGGTTGAGAACCTCCACTTCCTGCTCGGGGTTGGGGTATCCCACCTCGATGCGCATCAGGAAGCGGTCCAACTGCGCCTCGGGGAGGGGATAGGTTCCTCGATACTCGATGGGGTTCTCGGTGGCGAGCACCACGAACGGGCGGGCGAGGGGCCGGGTGACTCCGTCCACGGTGACCTGGAACTCCTCCATGCATTCCAGAAGGCTGGACTGGGTCTTGGGGGTGGCGCGGTTGATCTCATCGGCGAGCAGCACGTTGGTAAACACGGGGCCTTCGCGGAAGACGAACTCGGCGGTCTTCTGGTTGTAGATGGAGGTGCCGGTGATGTCTGCGGGGAGCAGATCGGGGGTGAACTGGATGCGGCGGTAGGTGGCGCCGAGGGCCTTGGCGAGGGCCTTGGCGAGCATGGTCTTGCCCACGCCGGGGATGTCCTCGATCAGGACATGGCCGTTGCTGAGCAGGCCTATGGCCACCATCTCCACCGCATGGCGCTTGCCGACGATGACCGTCTCGATCTCCTCGATGATCCGGCGGGCGCGCGCAGTCGTTCGCTGAATGTCTGGCAACTTCTCTCCCTTTCCCGGGGTATGGGGTGATTATAGCATGAGGCGCGAGGGGCCACAAATCGGCTCGACCCGCGTTGCGCTGGGCTCTGCACGCCGCACCCTACTGAGTTTCGCCATAAGAAGTTGGGAGGCAGCACACCGGTCACGGACCGTTACTTCGATGCGCGAACCGCCCTATATCGCCGACATCACCGCGATACAAGAGACTCTGTGACAGTGCTTCGCGTATCTGCGAGCCCGCTTCATCCGGTTTCGTCACTGCTTCTCATGGGGAGGTCACCAGGCCCTGGGGCGGCACTTATTTTCCTAATCCCCTTGACTAATCCGAAATCTCGTCGCACACTGTGGCGGCTCGCACATCGAAATAGCGGCCGTGAGCGTGGTGGAGCCTTACAACTTGGTCTCTCTGAGTCTGGCCATCAACGGCGGTGGCGAGACTCAGTAGGATCGGCGCATGGCGCCGGCAGCCATCACAACAGGAGGCGAAGCAATGGCGACCTGCAAGGGGAAGAAGACCAAGAAGACCGCCAAGAAGAAGTAGTCGGCAAGCAAGCCAGTCAGGGGCGGTTTCCTGACTGGGCATTAGCAGCCAGGCGTTTTCCTGGCTGAGGACAGGTGTTGACTCGGGCCGCCTCCGGCGGCCCGAGTCTGTTTATGTCCGGCGATGTGCACCCCGGGCACTTCCCCCAGCGGGCGAGGCGCGCTATACTGATACCGGCTGGAGGCGTGCTAGCCGGCCAAGGCGGCTGGCTGCTCGCCGGGCAATGGCTGCCCTGAGTGTTCCGAGTGGAGCGCTCGACCAAGCGACTCGTGCCTTGCGACTCGCCGGGCTTACCGGCAGGAAGGCGGGCCGAGTGGCAGTGGAAGGCAGGCCATGCCGAGCAGCGGCCAGAAGCGTTCTCAACCCCTGAAAGTGGCGGTGGTGGCGGACAGCGGCGCCGCCGCCCAGCAGATTGCCTTCGCTCTCCAACGGTCAGGCTACTGGGTCCGCCCCATCTCCCTTGCCCTTCCCAATGCCCATGAGCGCGTGCGAGGGCTGCGTCCGTCTGCGGTGCTGGTCCGAGCCACTGCGCGCTGGCTTCCCTCCGCGGCCGGCCTCTCCCGGGCGGTCGCCGCCGCGGGCGCCGCGGTGGTGCTGCTCACTCCCACCGCTTCACAGGCCGCGCTCGAAGCGGCGCTGGAGGCGGGAGCCATGCTGCACCTGGTGGAGCCAGTCACCGCACATGCCCTCGCCGCGGCAGTGAACGTGGCCACCGCGCGCGCCCAGGATCTGAGGGATCTGTATGCGCAGCACACGGAGCTGCGGGAGTCTGCGAGAGCCCGCCGCGTGGTGGACCGCGCGAAGGCGGTGCTGATGCGCCGCTTCGGGTTCACGGAAGAGGAAGCGCACCGGCGACTGCAGGTCGAGAGCCGCAGCCGCAACCGCAAGCTCATCGAGACCGCCTGGCACGTCATCCGCGCGGATGCCGATCTCTCCCGCCATCGGCAGGGGGCAGCGCGGTAGCGCTGGCCCTCTGCGCAGCCGACCAGCCACCTCGCATGCGGCCAAGGCGGCAGGTGCTCAGGCCAGCCCTGGGTAACTGGTGAGGCATCAGCGCGGCTGGGCACCCAGCCGGAGCGTGGGAGCGGAGGCATGAGGTGGATCCGCAGGTGGTGTCATGCTGGCGCAAACGGCGAGGCAAAGCGCAGACCGCGTGCGCGGCCGGCACAGGTGAGCTGGGCGCAACTGGCTAGCGGGCTGCTGGCCCTGGCGCTGACGGCGGCGGCCGGGTTCTGCTTCACGAAAGCGATTACCACTGACACCAGACAGTGGTGGCTGTGGGGGGAGGCGGGAGCAGTGAGCCTGGCGCTGGGCAGCCTGGTGCTGCTTGCCGCGCTCTATGGCCGGGTCCCTCTGCTGGAGATGACGGTGGTGCCGCGGCCGGCTCTCAGGTCTCTCCCCGCCGAGAGACGTTCGCCGGTGCCTCTCCTTGGAGAGCTGCTCGTGGAGGACGAGAAGCTCATCACCGAGCAGCAGCTGCGCACCGCCCTGGAGTGGCAGGAGCGGAACGGGGGGAAGCTGGGCCAGGCGCTGGTGGACCTGGGAGTGCTCACCGCGGCAGATCTGGAGCAAGTCCTCAAGAGACAGGTCGGCCTGGCCGACCCGTGGCAGCAGCCCTGAGCGCGCGATTGGCTGCCTGCGTGTGACGCGTCTGTGAACCACGCCTCCATCCTTGGTGCAGATTCCGGCCAAACGCGGTCCGACCCTACACAGGCGGATGGTACAATCGCGCGTGAGAGCTCCGGACCAAGTGCGCGTGAAGGGTCGGCCTACCGTCTGTGCGGACGGCCGGGGCCGGAGGAGGTGGGATGGGGCAGAGTGGCCTTGCGCGATGGCTGTGTGTGAGCCGGCCGCGTGGTGTTCGCGGCAGCATCTCGGTGGGCTGGCTGATCACGGTGATTGGGCTGGTGCTGGCCACGGTGGCCGGTGTGTTACTGGGCAGCACGGGAGCAAGCGCTAACAAGGGTATGCTGGTTGCCGGGATGGTGATGCTGGTGCTGGGCGCGCTGATGGCGGTGCTCGGCGTCAGCGGCAACAGCCGACTGGCCAGCTTGCGCGGCGAGGTGGAGAGTCTGGCACGGCACCCGGGAAGGGCAACCAAGCGTCAGGAGCGCGCCCATGCTCCCGGGGTGCTGCCGCTGGTGGGAGAGCTGCTCATACACAAGCACCATATGATCACGGAGAGAGACCTGGCACGGGCGCTGCTTCGCCAGCGGGAGACGGGCGGGCGGCTGGGCCGCGTCCTGGTGGAGATGGGCCTGGTGAAGTGGCCGGACTTGGCGCAGGTGCTGGAAGACCAGCTCTCCTACGGTGATCCCTGGCACCGCGGGCACCCCGCCGAACAGCCCGTGGGACACAAGTCTGATGTGGGATGAGGGGGCGCCTTGCGCCCCCAGCAGCGGCCGGCGCGCTCCAGCGGGGCGCGGGGCTTCCCTGGAAGGTCCGTGGGTGCATTCGGCTCTCCCCATGCCTGATCGTGCGCGCCCACCTTGACAACGCGGCTGGGGGCTGGTTATGATAGCCGGGCCAAGGCGGCTGGTGAGGTTCCCGTTGGCGAGGCGAGAGCCTCGTCGTTTTTGTCGGCGCGGGGGCGAGGCCAGTGGGAGACAAGCGATGGGCGACGGCGCTGGCGCAGGCAGCGGGTCTGGGGATGCTGCTGGCGGTGAACACTGCTCTCGGCGCCGGAGCAGGATACTACCTGGACAGCCGTTGGAAAACAGGGCCTTGGCTGCTGCTGCTGGGAAGCCTGGCTGGGATGGGGCTTGGGCTCTACCAGGTCATCTCTGTCCTCCGCGGGTTTGAGCGCAGCCAGGGAAGTGGATAGCGGCAGTCGGGGCGTCAGCGGCACGGTCGGGCCGGGGAATTCCATGGAGCAGTCGAGAAGGCTGAGAACCGGCTTCATAGGGAGTGTGCGGAAGGCCGCGCTCCTGCTTTGGGGTCTCCTGGTGGTGGGAGCGCTGGGGGCGGGCCGGCCGGCGGTGACCGGCGTGCTTCTGGGTGGGGGGATCAGCATCGGCTCTTTCGAGTTCTACCGTCTGCTGGGCGCGGCCTTGCTTCAGCCGGAGCGGGTCCGCCGCGCCCGGATCTGGCTCTACCTCATCTGGGCGGTGAAGTGGCCCGCCTTGTGGTTATTGCTGTACTGGGCGCTGGGCGATGCGCATGTTCGTCTGGAGTGGCTATGTCTGGGGCTGGGAGCAGTCCCCGCCGCGGTGATGCTGCTCGCCTTGTGCGCGGCGGTGGCTGATGCACGGCGGCACGGGATGGCTGTGGAGGGGGAGCGGTGATGGCGTCAAGGCTGCTGCGGTCGGCGCTGCCACTTGGGGTCGTGCTGGCGACCGCGGGGCCGGCGCTGGCGAGCGACGGAGGGGGTGAGGTCCATCCCACCACCTGGCTCGACTTCCTAGCCCGGGTACGCATAGCCGGGCATCCCCTGGTATCAAACCAAGCAGCGCTTGCCTTCGCCTGGTCGTTGGTGGCTTGCGTGGCACTGGTGCTGATCAGCGTGATGGGGACGCGCCGTATCTCGCTCAGGCCGGGCAAGTTCCAGTTGCTGCTGGAGACCTTGGTGGGAGCGATGCGGGGCATGGTGGCGAGCGTGATGGGTCCCAGGGGCGTGGAGTTTGTGCCTTTCATCGGCGCGCTGTTCATCTACATCGCCGCCATGAATCTGCTGGGCCTGGTGCCGGGGGCGATGGCAGGGACCGCGAATCTGAGCGTTACCGCGGGGCTGGCGGTGGTGGTGTTCTGCGTGGTCCACTATGTGGGATTCCGCAGGCACGGCCTGCGCTATTTGGACCACTTCGTGGAGGGCGTTCCCAAGCAACTGATCTACCTTCCCCTGTTGATGCTGATCTTCGTGGTACATGTGGTGAGCGAACTGGTCAGGCCGGTGACCCTGGCGCTGCGCCTTTTTGGGAACATGTTTGCGGGGGAGACGGTGATCCTGATTCTCATCGGGTTGATGGCACCTCTATACCTTCACCACCGCATTCCCATTCCGGTGCAGTTGCCGAACATGCTGCTGGAGGTGCTGATCGCGGTGGTGCAGGCGATGGTCTTCTCCATGCTGGCGGTGGTATACCTAGCGGGGGTGGTGGAGACGTCGGAAGCAGAGTACTGATAGGTCCCCTAGCGGGCGCTTGACAGTAGTGTGGAAAGGAGACGCTGATGCTATACCTGTTCGGGCTGGCGGTGGCGACGGGACTGGCGGTGGCGATTGCCGCGTTCGCGGGCAGTCTGAGCCAGGGGAGAGTCGCCTCCGCCGCGCTGGAGGCAGCGGCGAGACAGCCCGAGGCTGGGGGAAGGCTGCTGACCTTCCTCATTCTCGGGCTGGCGCTGATCGAATCGCTCACCATCTACGCCTTGGTGGTGAGCATCCTCCTGTCACGCAAGTTGCCGGAGACGGCGGAAGTGCTGAAGGTGCTTGCCAGGTAGCAAAGGGAGACGCGGCGGAAAGAGCAGATGGGAGAGTCAGGCGATCCTCTGGCCATTGACTGGTCCGTTCTGGTCCTCCAGGCAGTAGCCTTCGCCATCCTGTTCCTGGTGCTGAGGCGCTATCTGTTCCGGCCCCTGCTGGCGATGATGGCGAAGCGGGAGGAGGAGATCGCGCGGGCGCTGGATGACGGCGAGCGGGCGAGGCAGGAGCTGGCGCGCATTGACGAGGAGCGGGCGAAGGCGCTCGCCTTGGCGCGCGAGGAGGGCCGCCAGCTGGTGCGGCGGTCTGTCCAGGAGGCGGAGGAAGCCAGACAGCGGGTGCTGGCCGAGACGAGAGCGGAGGCGCAGCAGGTTCGCCAGCGGGCCCAGGAGGCGATCGAGATGGATCGGGAGGCGGCGGTGCTGGAGCTTCGCCGGGAGGTGGTGGAGCTGGCGCTACTCGCCGCCAGCCAGGCCGTGCTGGGCCGCCTGGAGGAGCGGGCGCACCGCCAAGTGGTGGATGATTTCATCCACGACCTGGAGCAGAGAGCATGAGCGAACGGGCGGTGGCAAGCCGATACGCGGAAGGTCTGTTCGGCTCCGCGCAGGGGCAGGCGGAGGTGGAGGCGCTCCGCCAGGAAGTGGATCAACTGGTGCGATTGGCCGCCGCCACCCCTAGCTTGCGCTCGCTTCTGGAGCGACCGGACTTGGACGCGGAGCAGAAGATGGCCGCGCTGGAGGCGGCGCTTGGCGGCGAAGTGAGGCCGCAGGTGATGGGCCTGCTCAGCACCCTGGTCAAGCATCGCCGCGGCGAGAACCTGCAGGCGGTGGCGGAGGCCTTCGGCCGGCTGGCGGATGAGGCGGCCGGGGTGGTGCATGCGACAGTGCGGGTGGCGGTGCCCCTCACCGGCGAGCAGCGGGACCGTCTGACCGCGGCGCTGAGGCGGCTGACCGGAGGGAAAGTGGTGCTGGAGGAGCGGGTGGACCCGGCGGTGCTGGCCGGAGCGAGCGTGCAGGTGGGAGATCGCTTGATTGACGGAACCGCGGCGGGGCGGCTGGCGCAGTTGAGGCAGACGCTGCTGGACACGGAAGGACGACCCCGGTGAGGATCAGGCCAGACGAAGTCAGCGCGGTACTGCGGGAGCAGATCGAGAAGTTCGGGGCGGAGGCGCCCATGACCGGGGTAGGGCGCGTGCTCCAGGTGGGAGATGGCGTGGCCCGGGTGTACGGCCTGTGGGACGCGATGATGGGGGAGATGATCGAGTTCCCCGGCGGCGTGTATGGGGTGGTGCACAACCTGGAGGAGGACAACGTCGGCTGCATCCTCTTGGGGCGGGACACCGAGATCAAAGAGGGCGAGCTGGTGAAGACCACCGGGCGCATCATCGAAGTGCCCGTGGGCGAGGCGCTGCTGGGCCGCGTGGTGAATGCGCTCGGGGAGCCGGTGGACGGGGGCAAGGCGATTCCGGCGCGCGAGCGGCGGGAGATCGAGACCCGCGCCCCCAACGTGGTGCAGAGGCAGCCGGTGAAGGAACCCCTGCAGACCGGCCTGAAGTCCATTGACGCCATGACCCCCATCGGCCGGGGACAGCGGGAGCTGATCATCGGGGACCGCCAGACCGGCAAGACCGCCATCGCGGTGGACACCATCATCAACCAGCGGGGACAGGACGTCTACTGCATCTACGTGGCCATCGGCCAGAAGCTGTCCACGGTGGCGCGCATCGCGGAGGTGCTCGCCTCCCACAACGCCATGGAGTACACCACTATCGTGACCTCCAGCGCCGACGAGCCGGCTCCGCTTCAGCACATCGCCCCATTTGCGGGATGCTCGATGGGCGAGTACTTCCGCGACAAGGGCAAGCACGCGCTGGTGATCTATGACGATCTGACGAAGCACGCGCAGGCCTACCGACAGATTTCCCTGCTGCTGCGGCGGCCGCCCGGGCGAGAGGCGTTCCCTGGTGACATCTTCTATCTTCACGCCCACCTGCTGGAGAGGGCGGCGAAGCTGAGCGATGAGCTGGGGGGCGGGTCGCTTACCGCGCTGCCGATTGTGGAGACGCAGGAGAACGACATCGCCGCCTACATTCCCACCAACATCATCTCCATCACCGATGGTCAGATCTACCTCGAGCGCGACTTGTTCTTCGCGGGTTTCCGGCCTGCCATCAATGTGGGAATCTCGGTGTCCCGGGTGGGGGGAGACGCGCAGATTCCGGCGATGAAGCAGGTGGCGGGGATGCTGCGGCTCGACCTCGCCTACTATCAGGAACTGCAGGCGTTCGCGCAGTTTGCCACCGAGATGGACAAGGCCACCCGCTCCCAGTTGGCGAGGGGCGAGCGGATGATGGAGCTGCTCAATCAGCCCCAGTATGCTCCCATGCCCGCGGCCGAGCAGGTGGCGATGATCTACGCGGGGACCCATGGCTTCACCGACGAACTGCCGACCGCGCAGGTGGAGGCGTTCGCCGGGCATGCCCTCACCTTCGTGCGAGAGAGACATCCGCGGGTGCTGCAAGCGATCCGGGACACGGGGAAGCTCTCCCAGGAGACGGAGGCCGAGCTGAGGGAGGCCTTGCAGGATGCGCTTGCTCGGTTCAAGGCGGAACAGTCGGCGTCCGGGGAAGGGGGAAAAGCCGGGTGATCGCCGCCAAGGATGTGAAGAACAAGATCCACACCGTGGGGAACATCGAGCAGATCTGCCGGGCGATGAAGACGGTCGCCTCCATCCGCCTGCGGCGAGCGGAGCAACGCTTGGCAACCGTCCGGCGCTACCAGCGGGGCCTCGCCGAGTTGGTGCAGCGCCTCGCTAGCATGCCTGGCCCCTGGCCGGGCAGGCAGGCAGCCAGCCAGGCCCACCCTTTCCTGCAGCCCAGAGAGGTGAACCGGGTCGGCCTGGTGCTGGTCACCAGTGACCGCGGCCTCTGCGGCGGGTACAACGCCAACGCAGTGCGGCATGCGCTGCAGGTGGGGGGGCCGGAGCGGATAGCGGTGATCGCGGTGGGACGGCGAGGTCAACAGCAGATGGCGCGGCGAGGCTATCAGATCGTGGATCGTCTGGCGCCATTGGGTGGCGACCCGGACCCGTACGCCCTTGCCCGCCTGGCCGATCGCATCGGCGGGCTGTATCTCCGCGGGCAAGTGGATCAGGTGGCGGTGGTGTACTCGGGGTTTCTGGGGGGAGCGCGCTCGGAGACCAAGGCCGAGATCATCCTCCCGGTGACGGTTGGCGAAGCGCCGCCGCTCGACATCATCTGCGAGCCGCCGGCGCCGCAGCTTCTGCAGGGAGTGATGCCCCGCTATCTCAGGAGCCAGCTGATGGGCATAGTCCAGGAGGCCTCCGCGAGCGAACACGCGGCCAGGGTGGCGGCAATGACCGCGGCCACCGACAATGCCGAGGAGATGATCCGCACTCTCACGCTGGACTACAACAAGGCGCGACAGGCGGGGATCACTAAGGAGCTGACGGAGATCGTCGGCGCCAGCGAGGCGGCCGCCTAGACCGCCCCTACCTAGTGTCGCCGAAAGAAGTAACGGCGACACTCGGATAGATCAGGCTGTAGAGCTCTACAGCCCACTCGAAGCGTTACTTCGATGTGCGACGCGCTATAGATGGGACAAGCAGCGATGGCCTTAGGCAAAGTGGTGCAGGTGATCGGGCCGGTGGTGGATATTCGCTTCCCCGCGAACGAGCTGCCTAGCATCCAGGAGGCGATCGAGATCCACCTGGACCACGGCGGCCACAGCCGGCGGCTGGTGCTGGAGGTGGCGCAACATCTGGGCAACGAGACGGTGCGGGCGGTGGCGATGGCGCCGACCGAGGGACTGGTGAGAGGAATGCCGGCGCAGTCCACGGGCTCGCCCATCATGGTGCCGGTGGGGCCGAAGTGCCTGGGTCGGCTGTTCAACGTGCTGGGGGAGCCGATTGACGAGCTGGGGGCGGTGGAAGCGGCCGATCACTATCCCATCCATCGTCCGGCGCCAAGCTTCGAGGACCAGGAGGTGAGGACCGAGGTCTTCGAGACGGGGTTCAAGGTGGTGGACCTGCTCGCCCCCTATCCTCGCGGCGGCAAGGTGGGGATGTTCGGGGGCGCGGGGGTGGGCAAGACGGTGGTCCTGCAAGAGCTGATTCACAACATGGCCACCCAGTACGGCGGGGTGTCTGTGTTCGCGGGGGTGGGAGAGCGCACGCGGGAGGGGAACGATCTCTGGCTGAAGATGAAGGAGTCGGGGGTGATGGCGCGGGCGATCATGGTGTTCGGTCAGATGAACGAGCCGCCGGGCGCCCGCCTGCGGGTGGGGCTGACCGGCCTCTCCCTGGCGGAGTACTTCCGGGACGTGCAGGGCCAGGACGTGCTGCTGTTCATTGACAATATCTTCCGCTACGTGCAGGCAGGCTCGGAGGTGTCCGCGCTGCTCGGCCGGATGCCCTCCGCGGTCGGCTACCAGCCCACCCTCGCCACCGAGATGGCGGAGCTGCAGGAGCGCATCACCTCCACCAAGCGGGGATCTATCACCTCCCTGCAGGCGATCTACGTGCCCGCCGATGACATTACCGACCCGGCGCCCGCGGCGGCGATGGCCCATCTCGACGCCACCACTGTGCTGGACCGGCGGATCGCCGAGCGTGCCATCTATCCGGCGGTGGATCCGCTGCGCTCCACCTCGCGAATCCTTGATCCCGCGGTGGTGGGCGACGAACACTATCGGGTGGCGCGGGCGGTCCAAGAGATCCTGCAGCGGTACAAAGACCTGCAGGACATCATCGCCATCCTGGGCATCGAAGAACTCTCTGACGAGGACCGGACCACCGTGGAACGGGCGCGGCGCATCGAGCGCTTCTTGTCCCAACCCTTCTTTGTGGCAGAAGCATTTACCGGCCAGCCTGGCCGATACGTACCTCTGCGGGAGACGGTGCGCGGTTTCAAAGAGATCGTGGCGGGTCAGCATGACGGCCTGCCCGAGCAGGCCTTCTACATGGTGGGTGCGATAGACGAAGCGGTGCAGAAGGCAGAGACTTTGGCCCAGGGAAGGTAGCGTGCCGCTTCTGTATGACCTGACAGTGGTTTCGCCGGATCGCATCGTCTACCAGGGCAAGGCGCAGAGCCTGGTGGCCCCGGGGGCGGAGGGGTCGTTTGGCGTGCTCCCCCATCACGCGCCCATGGTGGCCGAGCTGGGGATCGGGGAGCTGGATGTGGTCAGCGAGCAGGGGGAGCGGGTCAGCTTCGCCCTTTCCGGCGGCCTGCTGGAGGTGACGTGGGGAGCGGTGATCGTGCTCGCGGACTCCGCGGAGGCGGCCGGGGAGATAGACATCGAGCGCGCCCGCGCGGCGGAGACGCGGGCCCAGGAACGCCTGCACGCCCATGCTCTCGATCTCGATTTCGAGCGCGCACAGGCGGCGCTGAGGCGAGCTCTGAACCGCCTGCGGGTAGCAGAGCGAAGCCACCAGCAGCCGTCGCGTCATGCCAGCACCACTTGAGGCAAAGGCAATAGCAATGACCGAGGAAGCCTATCGCATCGTGGGCGGAAAAGCCCTGCGCGGAACGGTCCGCCTGTCGGGAAGCAAGAACGGCTCCCTCCCCACCCTCGCCGCCGCCCTGCTGGTGGAGGGCGAGACCATCCTCCAGAATGTTCCCCGTATCGCCGACGTGCAGACCATGACGGAACTCCTCCGCGCCTTCGGCCTGACGGTGGAGGAGCAGGGGGAGGGGAGCGTGAGGGTGGTGAACCGGGGGATCGCCACCCACCAGGCCCCTGAGGATCTGGTCGGCCGGATGAGGGCCTCGCACTATGTGCTCGGCCCGTTGGCCCTGCGCCGGGGCCGCGCCGAATCGGCCATCCCTGGAGGATGTAGGATTGGCGCCCGGACGGTAGAGCACTTCCTCGCTGTCTTGAGAACTCTGGGAGCGAAGGCCGAGTTGGCAGAGGGACGGATCTCCCTGGAGTGCCCGAGCTTGCAGGGGGCGGCGGTGACTCTGGACCCGAAACACCGCAACGCGGGGGCGACTTTCACCGCGCTGATGGCGGCGTCACTGGCGAAGGGGACCACGACCATCGAGCACGCCTCTTACGAGCCTGATGTCATCCAGTTCTGCCGGTTCCTCGGCAAGTGCGGCGCAGACATCGCAGGCGTCGGCACCCCCAGGCTCACCGTGCGGGGCGTGAAGGAGCTGAAGGGAGCCATCCACCGCGTCAACTGCGACCGCCTGGAGGCCGGCACTTTCATCTGCGCGGCGGCAGCGACCCGAGGCGAGGTGGTGGTGCAGGGGATCACGCGAGAAGAGCTGGGCGAGACCGCCGACAAGTTCGAGGAAGCCGGCGTGGAGCTTGCCGCAAGCGAGTCCGGTCTGCTGGCGCGATGCCCCGTGCGACCGCGCGCGGTGGAGGTGGTCACAGATCCGTTCCCCGCCTTCTCCACCGACCTGCAGCCGCCCTTCGCGGCGGTGCTTGCCACCGCGAAGGGCAACAGCACCATCCGGGAGACGGTGTTCGACGATCGCCTCCAGTACGTGCCTGAGCTGGTCCGGATGCGGGCGAAGGTGGAGGCGGTTGACGCTCGCCGCGTGGTGATCAAGGGCGTGGACCGGTTGCACGGTGCGGAGGTGGAGGGCCGCAACATCCGGGACGCCGCGGCGCTGGTGGTCGCCGCGCTTTCGGCACAGGGCAAGAGCCGGGTGAGCGGCCGGAGCTATCTGGCGCGGGGGTATGAGAACCTGGACGAGAAGCTTCGCGCGCTAGGGGCGGAGATCACCGCCGCGGACTAACGCGGGGCAGGGACAGATCAATAGAACCGCTTCAGCTTCTCCTCCTGGAAGGCGGCGCGCAGGGCGTCCATCGCTTGCTGTCCGAGCGCGTCCAGGGTGGTCTTATGGAAGTCCGCATCCCCGGAGGTGATGGTGAGTATGACATCTCCGCGGGCGATCACCAAAACCACGTCCCCTCTACGCGAGCTGCTCACCTCCATAAGCTGCAGGTCGGCCAGCAAGAGCGCGTCTAGCTCATCTGCGCTGCGCTGTGCGCGCGCCATCGGGGAGGCGCCCTCCCATTCGACCGCCGGCTGAGCGACCACATGGTCGCCAAGCCGAAGCTCGCCTATCTGGACTCCGTCCTTCTGGATGCCGGCGGCGGTGGCAGTGATGGACTTGATCACCCGGCGGCGCTCGATGGGGATGTCGAGACTCTTCAGCTCCTGCACCACCGCCAGAACACGCTCCTCGGGTTCGGGGTGAGTCTGGAACACCCCGGCCTCTGCGTGGGGGCCGCTGGACTCCAGCCGGGCGAGCCCCTCCACCACAGTGAGCACCGCCACGGGGTTATAGCGTTTCCCAGCGTACAGGTATCGCACCGACCCCAGGTCGGCCTCGGTCTCGGCCTCTCGCCCGTAGTGGTTGATGGCGTCCTGCACCACCAGGCTCCCCACCGCCGCGATCTTCCCCGGATCGACGGTATCGGACCTCGCCAAGATGGCAGCCAGGATCACCGGGGCGAGGATCTCGCTATATCGCTTGTCCCGGTTCATCAGCTTGCGAGCATGGTTGAGGCAGACGTGAGCCATCTCATGGCCGGTCACCGCGGCGAGTTCGTCATCCGACTCCACCGCCTCCAGCAGGCCCTGGGTGTAATACAGGTATCCGCCGGGCAGGGAGAAGGCGTTAAGCTGCGGGATGCCGATGACCTTCACCTGGTAGGTTTGATGGGGCTTCTCCGTGAACGGGCGGATCTGGTCAATAATCCCCATGATGCGGGGCAGCTCGGGAGGATCCTTGAGGAGCTTGTCGCGGTACTCCTTCTCCAGCTCCGCGGCGGCGGACTTGCCTATCTCCGCGTCGGCCTTCTCCTCTGGGGTAGGCTCCACCGCGGAGGCCGCGGGCGCTACGGGCGCGGCCGCATCCGCCTCTGCCCAGGCACGCGCCAAGGGCAGAGACAAGACCACCAGCGCCATCAGGATAGCCAGTCGTCGCACCCAGTACACCGCAGAACAAGTATACCATTTAGACAAGCGAGCCACACGCGAGTTCCCTTCCACGCCGCGGAGAAAGACGCGAACGCTTGGCTGCGCGCAACCGCGACCGGCACTACAGGGGCGGGCCAATTGTGTCTCTGGACCCCACATGAATCGTGGTATATAGCGTGCAGAGAGCACACGAGGGAGTGCCTTAGACCCTGGGGATGGGTACCATGATAGTGAGTTGCTGGGGTTCCGGAAAGGAACTTCGCGGTGAACTGGAGACACCGAGAGCCACAAGGACCGCCGAGAGATGCCCCACAAGGGTACCAGGCGATGATTGACTACATAAAGGATCAAGTGGGCGAGGGACACGAGTACGTCAACGCCCTGGTGCGGGTGGTGCTGTCGGAGCGCGGCTGCTACTACGAGTTTCGGGATATGCCCGAGGAGTTTTCGGGCGCGGTGGGGTCGGGTTTCCGCTGGCAGTTTGTGGGCACGGAGTCGGGCCTCCAGCTCCTGCAGCGGGTCCACGATCTCGCCATCGGTCCGGAAAGCCCGGACACGACTGAGATCAGCCTGATGATCATCTACGGGTGGGACGGGCTGTTTCGGCGGGAGGACACCTTCATCTACCACTGGTTCCGCAACGGCGGCGTGGAGGAGGGCCCCGTCGTGGTGGGCGCCTTCCGGCCCAAGGTGTTGCCGTTGTTCTTCAAGCTGAAAGTGGACAGCGAACTGGCGGTGCCCCTGCTGGGCGCGCGCAAGGGCGTGGTGTTCTTCGTCGCCAACCTCAGCGACCAGCACCTGGTGGTCCGCATCCCCCACCTGGGACCTGGCGTCACCGACCTCAACGAGGTCCAGGAATCGCGGACTGTGCATTAGCCTCCCCTGGAGTCTCTGCGAAACCGGCGCCGCCGGCCCGAACAGCCTCCCGGGCCGGCGGCGTAACGTTGGGTAGGAGTTCATCTCCTGCCCTCTGATATGGCGAGGATGCTCCGCCGCCTTGTCCTGCGAAGCTTCAGCGAAGCAGATTGACGCCGCCTGAGCGGCGGACCCACTGGACCGCCGCGAAGTAACCGGCGAGGCGTTTGCTGTTAGGCAAACGCCGGCCGGTCAACTCCCCGGGCCGGCGGCGTTGTGTTGGCCCGCTCGGCAGGTCGCGGCCCCATTTGGCTCCCCTCAACGCAGGCCTGCCCCGGCGCGCCGGCGCAAGGCGCACGGTGGCACGCGGCGAAGAAAGCCGCCAGGAGGGTCGTGCCATGTTCCGCCGTTGGGCCGAGAGCCGGATGTATCGGAACACGATGCTGCTGGCGGTGCGGGCGCTGCGGGGGGCGGCGAGGACGCCCAACGCGCTGGAGAAGTTGCGCCTCCTGGATGTCGCCGAGCAGAAGCTGAGAGATGCCTACTGGCTGCGCCCCGATGCCAGCAAGGAGAGGTTCGACGCCGGCCTGAAGGAGATCGCTCGCAGCCGCCAGCGGACCCTGAAGCAGCAGGCGCTGCCGGCGGTAGGCAGGTTGCTGGAGGTGGCCGAAAGCCTAAGGCACGCTGGAGGCGTGCGCCACGGTCAGGCGGAACAGCCGAGGCAGGCTGGAAGCCCGCCCTACGACGGTGCCGAAAAGGGGGAGATGCTGCGAGCGGCGGGGGACATCCTCGCCTTCCTCTACCACTACCTGCCCGATGACTCCGAGACACAGCAGCTCAGCGCCCGCTTCCGCGGCTTGGGAGGCGAGCAGACGCCATATCGGACTGTGCCCGCACTTGCGGACCACTATCATCGCCCAGCGCCGGGCGCGGGCTGCGGGGCCGTGATCGGCGGCCTGCTGGTGCTGTCGTTCCTTCTGTGGTGGTGCGCGGCGATCGGGTGATCGCTGGCAGACAGCCTGCGAGCGGTCCGTGTTGACACTGCTGCTTCGCCCATGTTAGCATCGGCCACGGGAGCGCCCGTAGCTCAGTTGGACAGAGCGGCTGCCTTCTAAGCAGCGGGTCGGAGGTTCGAATCCTCCCGGGCGTACCATGCCAGGCGGCGGCCGGGTGGTGAACGTAGCTCAAGGGTAGAGCACCGGACTGTGGCTCCGGTGGTTGGGGGTTCAAATCCCCTCGTTCACCCCATTCTCTCTGTGGAGCACACTGGTTCTGAAAGGCGGGGGACATGCCCAGCTCTATGCAGACGCTCTTCCTGATCTACGACAAGACCATGGACAACGAGGTGCGCGCCATCATCGAGCGGGAGATGGCCGGCATCCCCCGCTACACGCGCATTGACAGCGTCATCGGCGCTCGCATGGTCCAGCAGGAAGCGGCTACCGGCTACAAGGCCCACCGCCGCAACCGCATGATCCTGGCCGTGGCGGAGCCTGCGGTGATCGCCAGGATCGCGGAGGAGCTGCGCGCCTTGCGCGCCCGGAAGGGTCACGGCGTGCGCGCCTTCGTGGTGCCTCTGGTCGAGGTGATCTAAAGATGTTTGCGGCCGATGTTGGACGCAAACATCACCTGGCGTGGACAGAACCACACCCACACAACCAATCCATGGCTCCCGGTATTCAAACCACACCGCGAGGATGTCTAGACCTGCCCCGACCGGTCAATCTCCCTCTGAGAGCCGTCTGAGGATGTCCCAGTAGGCGCCGCGGTGGCCCTGCTTTATGGCCTCCACCAGGCGCTGGTTGTCGTTGTAGTTGTACGCCTCTGTGCCCGCCTCGGCGGTGGGGAAGAAGAAGCGGGGGTCGCCACCCACGCGCTCGGCCACGTAGCGTTCCGGGTTCTCGCCGAGCTCGGCCGATAGGTAGAACACCGGGGCGATGAGGTCCGGGTTGCCGCTCACCGCTCCCCGCAGGTTGGGGTTCTGCGCCAGCAACCCATTCCGCGTCACCTGCTCACAGAGGGCCGTTCCCGGGTAGATGCGCACCCCCAGCGAGACGCCCACCCGGTGGGGCGAGATCTGCTTCATCAGCTCAATGGTATGCGCTACGCTCTCGCGCGTCTCGCCGGGGCCTCCCAGGAGCAGGTCGAACATGAACACCAAACCGGCCTCCCGGCAGGCGCGGGCGGTCTCCCACAGGTCGGCCGACCGGAAGTCGCGTCCCAGCGCCGCGAGCATGTGATCGTCCCCGCTGTCCACCCCGAAGTTCACCCCCACACACCCGGCGCGGCGCATCGCCTGCGCGAGATCGCTGGTGAATCCTGTGGGCGTGGCATAGGTATACCAGCGAGCGCGCTCGCCGAGGCCGATGCTCGCCAGCTCCTGGCACACCGCGAGGGCATGCGCGACCGGCAGGTTGAACTCGCTGTCGCAGAGGTGCACCTGGTCAACGCCCTGGGCGAGGAGCACCTGAAACTCGTCGGCGACCTGAGCAGGGGTACGTGTTCTGATGCGGCGCCCCTTCCCGAGCGGGTCAGCGCAGTAGATGCACAGCCGATCGCAGCCGCGCTTGGTCTCGATGCCGGCCTGGCCGCCCTCCCGGAAGTAGCGCACGTTGTCCAGCAGAGACCGAGACCGCCGCGGCAGAGCGTCCACTTCCCCTCGCCAGGGCGGGTTCACGCGATACCCGTCGCCATCCCGCCACACCAGGCCCGGGATGGTCTCAACTGGTCGTTTCCGCGCGAGCGCCGATACCAGCATCGCCAGCGGCGCCTCCCCGTCTCCGTGGAGCCCGTAGTCCCCACCGACGGCCTCCAGAATGGGCGCGGGCGCGACGGAGAAGCCGCTGCCACCCACCACGATAGGCGCGGCGGTGTGGCCCCGGATGGCGGACACCAGGGCAGCGAAACCGGGAAGGAAGTAGTCGGCGCTGGCACAGTAGCAGTCATCGGTGTTCCGGATGGTTACAGCGACCAGCGCCGGGTCGAGCCGGGACAGCGTCTGAGCGATGGCGACCTCCGGGTCGGCCTCCAGGCAGAGGTCCAGGAGGCGTACCTCCGCCCCCTCCGCCACTAGGGCGTCGGCGAGGTAGTCCAGCGCGAGGGGGGCTACGGCGGGCTGGAGGCGGTTGGGGTTGACCAGCAGGACCTGGGGTGGCACAGGGCGCTCCTGTCAGTGGTAATAAGGGTCGTTTGAGGGGAGTTTGTGCGGTTCACAGCTTGTTTGCACATAAATCCAACATTTTTCGCGCGCGGGTGGAACCTTTCAGGCCGGACTGCGTCTAATATAGCGGTCGGTTCGGGCGAGGGAAACTCTCCGATCCGACGACAAGTTAGCCGCCCTCCCTCCTACGCCAGGGGGAAAATGGCGCCCCGGAGATCTCCCGCCACCTCCGGGGCGCCGCCGCGTCTGGACCTGTCGTGGCCGGCGCCGATTACTGGCCCTTGGCACGGGCCGCGCCGCGTGCGGCCGCCTCGTAGATCGCCTCATTGACTTTGGTCATCGCCTCGACGAGCGCCTGGTAGGGATCGTCCTCGATGTTCACCAGGCCGTAGTTGCTGTCCTCCCCATCGAAGCGACCTTCCGCCGGCTCGTCGGCGTGCTCGAACCAGTGGTATCCGACCACCATCGGCAGCGCCGCCAGCTCCCGCACATAGCGCTCGAAGCTCTCGGCGCGGTCCTGCTGCGTGTCAACCACCGCCCCCGCTCCTTTGGTGTTAGGCAGGCCGCTGTCGCGGGCCCGGTAGCTGAACTCGGTGATAATCACGGGGCGCTCAGCAATCTGATGAATCTCGCGGAGCAGGGCCTTGGGGGCATGCAGATCATAGTGGTTGAGGGAAACCACATCCACGTGATCCTTCATCGCCTGCAGCACCGGCTTCGGCACGCCGCCCGCGAACCGGCAGCCCAGAATCAGGTGGTTGGGGTCAACACTCCGAATCGCCTCCCGCGTGACCGTGAAGTAACGGTCCGCGACGATGCGAAGGAAGTCGTCCTCGTCTTGCTGCGGAATGCGGGCCCCCGCCTGGGGGCTGCGGCCGATCTGCTGGAAGGATTCGTACTCGGTGCCCCAGTCTTCGTTCAACTCATCAATGGTCAGATAGCGGCCCCTGAGAAAGCGTAACACTGCTTGTCGGCCTGGCGATCTATCCGGAAGCCTGAGGAACTCGACCAGGAGGGAGTCGCCCGTCCGCCAGTCCGGTCCCCAGTGCAGTTCGTTGTCGGTGAAGTACCCGATCAGCCACGGGTCGCCGGCCAGGGGCCGGCAGGCGCGCTGGGCGGCTCGCCTCGCGCTCTGCTCGAAAATCGGCGCAAACACATCCGGGAAGCTCTGCCCCTCTCGCCACCTCACCTGGCGGGCGAAGTCCAGGATTACCGTGTAAGGCGTTCGCTGCCGCCAGGTGACCGGATCGGACCAGGCCCCGATGGTGTTGAATCCCCAGCCCCTCAGCCGTTTGACGGCCTCCTCGCCCCATTTCTGGCTGCCCCCGTATTTCTGCGACACCGCCTCCCGGTAGGGGCTCCGGTTGGTGTCCTGGATGGTGTCGGCGGTGTAGCTGACGTGATTGACGCCGACGCTGAGGAACTTGTGTCCCGCCGGATCCACCAGCCACCAGCGGTCGTCCTCTTGTGCCGTGCGGAACCAGCCGGTGGCCGGGGACTTCGCCTCCTTCCATCCTCCGTAGGGGCTTGCGGGTGGCTCCTCCGCGCGCAGGCGCCCCCCCGCCACGGACCCCAGCAAACAGAGCACGGATACCACGATCACCCGAAGCGTCATCGCCTGCGCCTTCCTGAGCATCTGCCTCGCTGCTATTCGACGGCCGGCGCGCCTCCCCTCATTGCCCGCGGGTTTTCGTGGAATAACCAAGCAGGCGGAACGGAGGAGGACGCCGAGGGCTGCCTCGGTCGGCCAACTGCTCTTATCACTGCAGGGGGCTGGCCCACACCGAGGCAGCCCCCTGCGCGCCTCTCGGACTACAGATGCGCGCAGACCGGGCAGTCAGGCCGTCGCTTGATCGGGAACTTCAGGAACTCCATGGCATCGGCATCGTAGGCCAGCATCTTCCCCTTCAGCGTCTCGCCAAAGCCAGACAAGTGCTTGATCGCCTCCACCGCGGCCAGACACCCAAGGGCGGCGGACACCGCGCCCAGCACCGGGAAGCCATAGGTCTGCCACCAATGCGGCTTCTCCGGCACCACGCAGGCGAGGCAAGGGGTTTCGCCCGGTACCATCAGCGTCAGGTTGCCCTCCATCCCATACATCGCCGCCTCCACCATGGGCTTGCCCAGCTCCACGCAGGCCTTGTTCAACGCATAGCGCTCCTCGAAGGAGGGCGGACAGTCGCACACGATGTCCACCTGCGCCACCAGCTCTCGGGCCAGCTTCTCATCCACCTCCTCGCCCACCGTCACCACTTCCACATGTGGCGCCAGTCGCTTGAACAGGTCCGGCACCACCTCGATCCGCGGCTTGCCCACATGGTCGTAGGCCATCAGTATCTGGCGGTTCATGTTCGACCAGGTGAGCTTGCCGCCGTGCACGATGACCAGCTTGCCGATCCCCGCCATGGCGAGGTACAGGGAAACCGGCCCGCCCAGGCCGCCCACGCGGGTGACCAGAGCTGAGGAGTTCCTGAGCTTGAGCTGCCCGTCCTCGCCAAAGCCGGGGATCTGAATCTGGCGCTTGTAGATTTCGCGTTCGCGTTCCGTGAGTTGGTCGGCCATGAGGACCTCCAGGAAGATGCTGCTCCGTTTCGACTCCGCGCCCACGCGCTCCTAGCCAGACGCGGGAAGAGATGATGAAGGTTCTACGGCAAGACGCGCGCACTGCCGCTCGAGCCGAGTGCCGCTCGGCGGTGGCCCTTCCTCTCTCGTCGGAGCCCCGTATCGTCGGCCGCTCGCCGACGACCGCAGGCCGAGAGACCCATTCGGCAAGCTCCCCTCGACTGGGCGCGGGGCAGGCAGGGCAGGTTTGCGCTGCTGTATTGACCAGAAACCTGGGGCCACACCACCTGCTGAAGGCGACTCTCAAGGACGGAGTGCTGGAAGTGCGCCTGCCCAAGACGGAGTGGGCAAAGGCGCAGATGCCGAGGAAGGTCGCGGTGGAGTAAGGCTTCCTCGCCCAGTGACTGCGGTGGGATGACATTCGGGGGACGCCCCCAAGGGCGCCCCCCGGCTTCTGCTGCGTCTACTTGTCCTTCTGTTCGGTCAGTTGCTGTATGAATTGCACATATTGCTGGGCGTTCATGAGGGAGCGCACCTCGCTCGGGTCGGCGAGCTCGATCTTCGCCAGCCAGCCTGCGCCATAGCAGTCCTGGTTGATCTGCTCGGGAGCGTCGTCCAGGCTGGTGTTCACCTCCGCAATGCGGCCGCTGACCGGGGAGTTGATGTCGGCGACCGCTTTCACGGATTCGACGCTGCCCAGCGGCTCGGCCCGTCTCGCCTCCTCATCCGGCCGCGGCAGGTCAACGTAGACGATGTCCCCCAACTGCGATTGCGCGTAGTGGGTAATGCCTACGGTCACCACACCGTCCTCTACGCGCACCCATTGGTGAGTGTCGCTGTACAGCAAATCCCCCGGATACACAGCTTCCCTCCTCGCCTCGGCCGGGGTGAGGTCACACCCTCACAGTGTCAGGGCGTCACAGCTCCCCATTCGAGAGGAAATGGTTGGAGGCTGTTTCATAGCCTGCCGGCGGCGGGCCATGAAACAGCACTGCACAACGTCAAGCAGCAACACGCGCATTTCATGCGACAGCTATGCCGTGTCGCCGGAGGGACACGGCCCGGCGACATAGCGATGGGATCCGCCGGCAGTCTCGGTTATGAAATGCGCTCGGCCACATCATACCACCGCCCTACCCAGATGAGCAAGCAGTCTTGCCATCGCCGCAGGTGGCGGCACGGAGAACGATAGCTCCTGTCCGCTGATGGGATGGCGGAAGGCCACGGCGTGCGCATGAAGCGCCTGGCCGGGCAGAGCCTTCACCAGCGCCAGGGTCTTACTGTCCAGGGCCCGCTTCTCCTGCCTGGCGCGACGAATTCCGTACACCGGATCGCCCACCACCGGGTGGCCGACATAATTGAGGTGCACGCGAATCTGGTGAGTGCGACCGGTGAGCAGCTTCGCCTCCAGCAAGGTCAGGTTGGGATAGCGGTCCAGAGTCCGCATGTCCGTAGTGGCAAGTGCGGCACCCTCCCTCGACGGTCCAAGAGCAGGGACCACGCGCGTGGGGTCCTGAACCAGCCGCCTGACGGGGACGTCTATCAACAGGCGGTCCTCTCTCACTACCCCCCACGCCAGGGCCAGGTAGCGGCGCGCGACTTCCCGCTCCCGAACCTGGCGGGACAGCTCCGCGAACGCCGCTTCCGTCTTTGCCACCATTAGCAGCCCGGAGGTGAACCGATCGAGGCGGTGGACTATGCCCGGCCGCAGCGGTCCATGGCCCTCTGGTAGGGCGGTGTAGGCGATCAGCGCGTTGACCAGGGTGTGTTGAGTGCGCCCGGCGCCCGGGTGCACCGCCAGGCCTGGCGGCTTGTTTACGATGAGGAGGTGTTCATCTTCGTGGACGATGTCGAGGGCGATGGCGTGAGGGGCCAGGCCGCCGGCGGCGGCAGCGGGCAGAGAGACCTGCACCTGATCTCCGGCCTTCACCCGCTCGCCCGGCCGGGCCGACCGGCCGTTGAGGAGCACCTTGCCGGCATGGGCCAGCTTCTCCGCCTGGGATCTGGTAACGGTGAGGAGGCGGCCGGCGAGGAACTCGTCGAGGCGCCGTGCCTCCTCCCTGGGCTCAACGCGGAAACGCTCGGCGGTCTCGGTCACGGCGAACCGGAGTCAGCCCTGGCTGCAGGCGGGACGCGGCGGCCCAGGAGGAAGATGCCGATCAGGGCCGCCAGGAAGATCACCCCGCTGGCCGCCTGCGCCTGGGTGATGCCGCCAAAGAAGCGCGTGGCGGTGTAGTCACGGCGGAGCACCTCGATGGCCGCGCGGAGAACGGAGTAGAGGGCGAGGTAGAGACAGAAGCCCTGCCCCGGCGCTCGCAGGCGGCGGCGCGCCTTGAGCAGGATGGCGAGGATAAGGAGGCTGCCCAGGGAGGCATAGACCTGTGTGGGATGGCTGGGCTGGGTGGAGAGGCCGGCGTCGGGGAAAACGGGGAACCGGACCCCCCAGGGTAGGGAAGTCGGGGCGCCGTAGCAGCAGCCGTTGAGAAGGCAGCCGATGCGGGCGATGGCATAGCCGAGGGCGAGCGCGGGCGCGGCGATGTCGCCCAGGGTCCAGAAGGAGATGCGGCGCCGCCGCGCCAGCAGCGCACCTGCCAGCACCCCTCCCAGCAGCCCTCCGTGAAAGGTCAGCCCGCCCTCTCGCCAGATGTAGAGCACCCGCTTCGGGTCGGAGGCGAAGTCCGGCCAGTTGAGAGCCGCGAACATGCCGCGGGCGAGGATCACCCCGCCCACCAGGGTCCACAGGCCCAAGTCAATCGCCAGCTCAGACGGCAGGCCGCGCCGCCGCGCCTCCCGCGCCGCCAGCCAGATGCCGGCGAGAAAGCCCAGCATCAACAGCGTGCCATAGCTGTGAACCGTCAGCGGCCCGATGTGAAAGAGATCAGGGTGCACTTCTCACTCTCGCATCGCGAAACCCATTACAGAGTCTCGTGCGTTAGGTTGTCCAGCAGTTGCCCACGGAAGCGCTCTACGATGGCTCACTGCCCCGTTTCTTCCCTTACCGTCGCAACGGTAAGGCAAGAAACGCTCTAGCTTCTCCCGTCCAGGCGCCGCCGCAGGACCAGCAGCGCCAGCGCCAACACGCCCACGGTGATCGCCGCGTCCGCTATATTGAACACGGGCCAGACGCGAAAGTCAATGAAGTCGGTGACGGCTTCGAAGTACAGCCGGTCGAGGAGGTTGCCAAGCGAGCCGGCGAGCAGCAGCGCCAGGGGGAAGGCGAGCCTGGGGTGACGGCCAAGCGCGCCCCGTGCGACATAGGTCACCAGGACCACCGAGGCGAGCAGGCCGCCCGCAAGGGGCACCCAGGGCGCCTGCACCAGGCCGAAGGCGGAGGCGGTGTTGTGGACCAGGCGCAGCCCCATCCACTTGCCGGCCAGGGGCACGAACACGCCCGGACTCAACGTGTGATGAACGAGGGCCTTGGTGGCCTGGTCGAGGGCAAGGACGAGAACAGAGATGAGGAGGAAGACGAGGAGGGGGCGTCCCTTAGTGGCGGGCGCCCCCATGGTTCAGCGCTCCAACTGCCCCTGACAGTCCACACACAGGGTGGCAAAGGGAATGGCTTGCAGCCTGGCCTTCTTGATGGGCCGGCGGCAGGCGTCGCACACCCCGAAGGTGCCCCGCTCGATCTTCTCCAGCGCGGTGTTTACCTGGTTGAGGAGGCTCTCGACGCTCTCGCCGATGGCGAGGTCCTTCTCCCTCTCGAAAGTCTCGGAGGCCAGGTCGGCGGGGTGGTCCTCGTAGGAGGAAAACTCGCTCGCCCGCTCGGACTCAGAGATCCGGGCGGTGCGGTTCTCGATCTCCTGAAGCTCCGCTTCCAGCCGTTGCCGCTCGGAGTGCAGGAGGTCCTGGTACTTCCGCATCTCCGACGAGAGCTTGACCGGCTTCCTGGGCGCAACGGCCACCTTGCGTCGCTCCCTGAGGCCGGGCTTCTTGGCCTTGGGCTTTGCCTTGGTTGCCGCTCGCACTGCCATCACCAGTTCCTTTCCTCGGCCACGACGCCCCGGGGCACACTGCATCCCCCACCGGGGGCATCATCGTCGCACAACTATTATGCCTTCACGGGGGAGTTCTAAACTACCCAACCCATCACCCAGGGAGATATTCCACACACCGGCCGCACAGGGCCGGATGCTCCGAATCAGCTCCTACCGTCTCCTGCCAGCGCCAGCAGCGCTGGCACTTCTCGCCCCCCGCCCGACGCCCGCCGATGCGGAGATCGCTTTCCGCGCCCTCCGCCACGGCCTCCGCGACGGCGTCCGCAACCTCCCCGCCATAGCTCACCCGCGAGACCCCGCCCGCCGCGGCGAGATCGTCTTCTCCCAGCGCGGCCACCAGCGCATCCCACCGCCGGCGGGGGCAGTACACCACCAGCTCGGCCTCCAGCGGCTGGCGGACCACGCCCCGCTGCCTCAGCCCCTCCACGGCCAGGTCAGCGGCCGCGAAGTAAGGCACGATCTGCTCCTCCCAGCGCCCACCCAGGTCATCGTCGCGCCAGGCCTCGGCCTCCGGCCAGCCTGCCATCTGAATGGTCAGCTCCTTGCCAGGCTGGTCGGGAAGATGCTGCCACACTTCCTCCGCGGTGTGGCTGAGGATTGGGGTCAGCACCTTCGCCAGCGTGGTGGCGAGCACCCAGAGAGCGGTCTGGGCCGACCGCCGCGCCGGGCTTTTCGGGGGGTAAGTATAGAGCCGGTCCTTGAGCAGGTCAAGATACACCTGGCTCAGATCCACGGCACAGAACTCATGCACCCGGTAGTAGACCTGATGGAACTCGAAGCTGTCGTAGGACTGCGTGAGGCGGTCCACAAGGCGAGACAGGCGGTGCAAGATCCAGCGGTCCACCTCCCGCATCTCGGGAGCGGAGAGAGCCTCGCTCGCCGGGTTGAAGTCGTAGAGGTTGGCGAGCATGAAGCGGAGGGTGTTGCGCAGCCGCCGATAGCCGTCCACCACCTGGTCGAAGATGCCGTGGCCGGTGGGCATGTCCTCCTTGAAATCCACATAGGAGACCCACAGCCGGAAGATCTCCGCCCCGAAATCGCGCACCACCTCCTGGGGGTCAATGACGTTGCCCAGGCGTTTGGACATCTTGCGGCCATTCTCATCCAGCACGAATCCGGTGGTGAGAACGGTCTGGTAGGGGGCCTGCCCGTGGGCGATGAGTGCGTTCCAGAGGGAAAGCTGGAACCAGCCCCGGTACTGGTCGTGTCCCTCCAGGTAGAGGTCGGAGGGCCAGCGCAGCTCCGGCCTGGTCTTGAGCACCGCGGCGTGGCTGGAGCCGGACTCGAACCAGACGTCGAAGATGTTCTGCTCTCGCTGGAAGCGCGAGCTGCCGCATTGTGCGCACTTGGTGCCGGGAGGCAGTAGCTGCTCGATGGTTGTGGTGTGCCAGGCGCCGCTGCCATCTCTGCCGATCATCTGCCGGGCGCGCTCGATGACACCGAGGTCGAGCAGCTCGTGTCCGCAATCGGAGCAATAGAGGGCAGGAATCGGGATGCCCCAGACGCGCTGGCGGGAGATGCACCAGTCCGGGCGCTGCTCGATCATGCCGCGGATACGCTGCCAGCCCCAGGGAGGCACCCAGGTGGTCTTGTCTACCTCTGCCAGCGCCTGCTCGGTGAAGGGTTTGAGGTCAACAAACCACTGCTTGGTAGCCCGAAAGACGATCGGCGACTCGCACCGCCAGCAGTGCGGGTATTGATGCGAGTAGTGCTCGACCTTCATCAGCGCGCCGTGCGCGCGCATCTCCTCCACGATCCTGGGATCGGCATCCTTGTGGGAGAGGCCGGCGAACTTGCCGCCCTCTTCGGTGAACACCCCGCGGGAGTCCAGCGGCTGAACCACGCCCAAGTCGTACTTGCGGCCGGTGAGGAAGTCCTCCCGCCCGTGGCCGGGCGCGGTGTGGACGCACCCGGTGCCCTGGTCGAGAGTCACATAGTCTGCCAGCACGAGGGGGACTACTCGATCCAGGAATGGATGGCGGGCCTTGCCGCCCTCCAGGGCCGCGCCGGTGGCCGAGGAGATCACCTCATACTCGGCCATGCCAAGGTGAGGCATCACTTGGTCGAGCAGCTCGCGGGCGAGGATGAGATGCTCGTCCGACGTCTTGACGAGCACGTATTCGAACTCTGGATGCAGGGCGATCGCCAGATTCGCGGGCAGCGTCCAGGGAGTGGTGGTCCACACCGCAAAGGATACAGGCCCCACCTTGGGTGCGCCGGGCAGGGCCCCCTTGGGCAGCGACACCACCGGGAACCGGACATACACCGACAGCGAGGTGTGCTCCTTGTACTCCAGCTCCGCGTCGGCGAGAGCGGTCTCGCACTCCGGGCACCAGTGCACCGGCATCAGGCCGCGACTCACACATCCCTTCTCCACGAACTTGCCGAAGGCCTCGATCACCGCTCCCTCGTACTGCGGATCGAGGGTGAGGTAGGGGTGCTCCCAGTCCCCGCGCACCCCCAGCCGGCGGAACTGCTCCCGCTGCACGCCGATGTAGTGGAGCGCGGTCTCCTTGGACCGGGCCCGCAGCTCCATCGGGTCAATGGCGTGCCGGTCAATGTCGAAGGTCTTGATCGCCGCGATCTCTGTCGGCAGCCCGTGCGTGTCCCACCCGGGCACGTAGGGACAATCGAACCCACGCATGGTCTTGAACTTGACCACCACGTCCTTGAGGACTTTGTTGAGCGCCTGGCCGATGTGGATGTCACCGTTGGAGAACGGCGGGCCATCGTGGAGGATGTACTGGGGCCGGCCCTTGGTGTGGCTCTGCACCGCACGGTAGAGGTCAATCTCCTCCCAGAACTTCTGGATGCGCGGCTCCATCTCGCCGAGATTGGCGCGCATGGGAAACTCGGTTTGCGGCAGGTTCAGCGTATTCCGATAATCGGCTTTCCTATCCATGGCTTTACACCCTTACCATACTCGCGGGGTAACGACGAAGGACAACACGGTCGGGCTTACCCGGCCACGTTCTGGGGGGCGGCTGCTGCGTGGCTATCGGCTGCCGGTGGCTACACTCGATAGCGCCGCAGCAGCCAGGTAATGCGGATGCGGATCAGGTCCTTGATCGCATCCGCTGAATCCCGCACCCGGCTGATGCGGGTGTCGGGGTTGTCTATCCAGGTGACGGGTATCTCGGCGATCTTCAGGCCGAGGCGCTGAGCGAGGAACAGGACTTCCATGTCGAAGGCGATGCCGGTCATGCGCTGCGCGCCGAAGAGCCGACGGGCGATGTCCCGCGGAAACAGCTTGAACCCGCACTGGGTGTCGGCGATGCCGTGGACCGCCATCACCCGCACGAGGAGATTCCCGGCGCGTCCGACCAGCTCCCGATACCAGGGCTGTCGGACCGGGAGGTTGGACTCCGGCAGGGCGCGGGAGCCTATGGCGATGTCGTGTCCTGCTCTCAGCGCAACCATCAACTTCTCCACTTCCTCTATCGGCGTGGACAGGTCGGCATCTGAGAATAGCACGTACTCCCCCCGCGCCGCAAGCATACCGGTCTGCACGGCGATGCCCTTGCCCTGTCGGGGCTCGCTGAGCACGGTCACGCCGGCCTTCCGTGCCACCTCCGCGGTGGCGTCCTTGCTGTTGTTGTCCACGACCATGATCTCGGAGGGGTAGTCTTGCACGGCCAGGTACTGCTTGACGCGCCCCAAGGTCGGCGGCAGCCGCCGCTCCTCGTTGTAGGCGGGGATGACCACGGAGAGGAAGGGGGCACTGGAAGTGGTCACGGGCGATACCCTCTGGCCGGCGTAGGCCTGCCCTGAGCGGAGTCGAAGGGGACGCTCGCCCTGCAAACGCGCCCGCCGACCTCGGCGGCCGAGAGGCCATCCACGGCAACGCGCTTGGTGCGCGACTTCTCGCCGTGGAGGATGCGAATAGCCGACTTCGGCACGCCCAAAGCTCGCGCTAGCACCTCCATCATCTCCCGGTTGGCGGCGCCTTCCACGGCCGCCGCGTGCACCCGCACCACCACTTCGCCGGACGCGCCCATCTCCACTCCTGCTTGCGAGGAGCGTGGCTTCACTCTCACGGTGAGACTGTCACGCGACTGCTTCACGGTGTCCCCGATCCGTAGACGAACATCAGGATGGCGAGGTTGAAGGCGTTGTACGCGGCATGAGCGACGGTGGGGGCGAGGAGGGAGTGGTGCTTCTCGCAGAGATAGGCAAACAGAACGCCCAACAGGAACAGAGGAAGCGCAGAGACGGCGCTCCCGTGCAGCGCGGCGAAGATCAGCGCGCTCACCGCGGCCGCCCACCAGAACGAGCGCCGGGAGCGCAAGCCGCGAAACAACACCCCGCGGAACAGCGTCTCCTCCAGCGGGGGGACCACCAGGCAAATCATCACCGCGACCAGCCCCGCGGGCGCCCGCTGGAACATGCTCACTATCATCCCCATCAGTGGATCGTCCAGGGGCCGGCCACCGGAGAACCGGCCGACCAACTGAGCGAGTAGCAGGAATGGTATCACCGCCACGCCGGCAGCGACGAGGCCCGCCGACAACTGCCGCCAGAAACGAGGAAACACCCAGCCGAAGGCCGCGCCCCGGGGCGGCCGCAGCTTCACCCAGATCAGGGCGCCTCCGCCGGAAACCACCGTGGCGGCGGCGATCATGATCACCTCCATCAGCGGAGAGTACCACAGCAGCAAGGCCACGATTCCACCCACGACGGCCTGCAGCAAGACGCAGGCGACCAGCGCCTCGGCCAGCACGCGCGTGCTCCACAGCGGGGGCAGTGCAGGCTCGGCACCGGGTGAGTGCCGCCACCATCTGCGCACCAGATAGATGCCCGCCCACCCCAGGCCCACCACCCCCCAGGCGAGCACGAATCCGCAGATAGCCAGCATGGTCAACAGCCCTGGCACCAGGCTGAGACTTTGCTCCGCCATCTTGCGCCTCTCCTGCTCCGCCAGGTCCGGTTCGCCCATTCTCCGGTAGGCGTCCGCGAGCAACAGTGGGCCGGGGCCTACGCCCCGAATCCTTCCTCTCGCGCTCTCCACCCACTCCGGGCGTAGACTCTCTGACGTCAATACCAGGAGGACGGGCCGAAACTGCACGCGTTCCCTTGCCCCCGCGCGGAAGAGCGCCTGGGAGAGAGTCCTGGCCGCCGAGTTCCTCTCGCCCATGGCATCAAGGGTGAGGGCCAGCGAAAGGCTGTAGCCCAGAGTGTGGGGATCGCTTTCTTGGGCAAAGGTGTAGTAGTCTGCCGATTGCTCCAGGAGGCGACGACGCAAGGGATCGCTGTCGCTGGCGTAGTCAGCAAGATAGGAGAGGCGGACGAAGGTGTCGCCGGCACGGCAGTAGGCGACGCCGGCGAGTTCACCATCGCCCGATCCCGACCCCGACAGTGCCAGGGAGCTGACCAGGATCAGGACGGCCACGACCAGCAGGATGGCGAAGACCAGGCCGCCTAGCCACCGCTTCTTGGGAACAGCTGGCGTTTCTGAGGTCAAGGGCGGGCTCACATGCGGGCGATCACGCGCTGCAGGATCATGAGGATGATAAGGGCGATCATGGGGGCGAAGTCGAGGCCTCCCCCGGCGGTGGGGACAGCGCGGCGGATGGGCCGTATCATCGCTTCGTAGCTCTGCTCAATGGCGCGGATGATGGGATGGTAGTACGGTACCCGCACCCCGGCGGCGCGCAGCCAGGAGATGATGACGCCCGCGAAGATGATCGCCATCACCAGCGAGAGCACCAGGTGCAGGGCGTCCTTGACGAACCCGGGCAGCATCTCAGCCCCGTGACAGCTCGCGGGAGCGGTTGGCGGCGGCCTTCACCGCCGAGAGCACGGCCCCGCGAAAGCCGGCCTTCTCCAGCTCCGCCAGCCCGGCAATAGTGGTGCCCCCAGGGGAGGCAACCATCTCCTTGAGCGCACCCGGGTGCTGCCCAGACTCGACCACCAGCTTTCCGGCGCCATATACCGTCTGCGCGGCGAGCTTCAGGGCGACCGGGCGCGGCAAACCCGCGGCGACCCCGGCATCTGCCAGCGCCTCCACCATCACGAACACGAAGGCCGGTCCGCTCCCCGATAAACCGGTCACCGCATCCATCAACGTTTCGTCAACTACCACCACCTCACCCAGCGCGCGGAGAAGCTGGGTCAGCTTCTCGACCCGATCCTCCGTTGCCCCCGGGCCGGGGGCAACCGCCATAGCTCCCGCTCCCACCAGGGCAGGGGTGTTGGGCATCACTCGGATCAGGGCAGGAGAGATCCCCTGTGGCAGCCGGCCGGACAGGCTCGACAAGGTGACCCCGGCGGCGATGGAGACCAAGCTCTGCTGGGAGGCGAGCGAGCCGGAGATCTCCTTCATCACCGCCCCCACGGTGTTGGGCTTGACCGCGATGACCACATACTCACTGCTGCCGACAAGCTGGGCGTTGTCAGCGGACACATGCATGCCGAGCTCACCGGCGAGAGCGGAGGTCTTGCCCACGTCGGGGTCCGCAATGGTGATCTGCTGGGGCGGCAGCGCGCCGGCGCGTAGGATGCCGCGGACGAGGGCTGCGCCCATGTTCCCGACACCGATGACCCCAAGGGTGAAGCTGTCCGCCATGGTTCCTCCTACCGGTGGGGAGATGGCGGAGCTCTGCCCCGCCTTCGGGATAAGGGTAACGCGCCTGGCGCAGGAAAGCAACTCCCGCTGGCGCAGAGAGCGCCGGGCCGGAGACAAAGGCGGCCTCTCCCCGGGGGGCGAGGCCGCCTCAGCCATGCCCGCCCGGGACCGCCAGCGGGGCTGACGGCGCCGGACGGTGGGTATCTCTACCAAAGGCAGGCTGTCAGATTTCCTGCCAGGAGCTTGCTCGGACTGGGGTTTCCGCTTCGTCCTCGGCCATGATGCCGATGTTGTGGGGGGTGAGCAGGTAGACGCTGTCGCCGGCCTGCTCGAGTTGCCCGTTGAGGGCATACGTCGCCCCACCCAGGAAGTCGAAGACGCGGACTGCGTGTTCTGTCTGGAGGTCTTTCAGGTTGACCACGACGGCCCGGCCGCCGCGAAGGCAGTCCACGCAGACCCGGGCGTCCTCCTGGTTGCGGGGCCGTCGGATGAAGATCTCGCCGGGGCGCGACCGGATGGAGATCAGGCGATGTCTCCGCCGGGGGGTGGGCTCGCCAGGCTCCTCTTCATAGGCGGATGGGTCGAGCCCTTCCTCGTCCTCTGCGAACAGCCACGATTTAACCTTGCGCAACACACGCGTCATCCACTGACCCTCCCTGCGATAGTGCTATAACTTACTGCTTCCATGTGACTTTGATGTGGGCCAGGCAAGGCCCCCGCGTCCTACTGGTTCCCGGCGGGCTGGGGTGGCGGTCGGCCCTAAGGTAGACCTGACCACACGCCAGCCGGCCGCGCTAGCCGCGCTCCGCTGGCCGCCGCCCGAAGATGGCGGTGCCGACGCGAACGAGGTTTGCTCCCTCCTCGATCGCGGCCTCGAAGTCGTGGCTCATCCCCATGGAGAGCCATTGCATCTCTACACCTGTCTGCTGTTGCACCCGGCTTGCCAGGTCGGCCAGCAGCCGGAACTCCGGCCGGGCCAGCTCCGGATCCGGATGCCAGCGCCCGATGGTCATTAGCCCTTGCACCTGGAGGCCGCTGATGGTGGATATGGCCTCCACCAGCGATGCCGCCTCCTCGGGCGCCACTCCATACTTGCTCGCCTCCCCAGAGGTGTTGACCTGGACCAGCACCCCCAGGCTGCGCCCCGCCTGTTGGGCTTGCCTGGACAGCGCCTCTGCGAGACGACGCGAATCCACGGTATGGATCATGTCAAAGATCCGAGCGGCCTGCCCCGCCTTGTTCGTCTGCAGGTGTCCGATGAAGTGCCATCGGACCCCCGCGCCGATCTCCGCGTGCTTGGCGGCGGCCTCCTGGACGTAGTTTTCTCCCACGTCCGTGATCCCGGCGCTCACGGCCTCCTTCACCCGCTCCGCCGGGACCTGCTTCGCCACCGCCAGCAGCCGGATCTGCTCCGGCCGGCGATTTGCGCGGCCCGCGGCCCGGGCGATCCGCTCTCGCACTCGCGCCACGTTGTCGGAGATGCAAAGCTGCTCTACCCGATCCGACACCGCGGCGCCTCCTTCGGGCGCTTCCCGCGCACGACGTAATACCACATTCCCTCGCGCGCCACCAACAGCCACTCGACCGGCCCGCGCGGGTGGGTTGCCCTCACTAGGGCGATGCCCCTGCTCGCCTCTCCCGCGCCCGGCGTGGGCTGGCTCCCGGCTTCAAGCCAGCCCCATCCCACTATCACGACAGATGCTAGGCGACTCCTCGTCTGAGCATCTGCTTCAGCTCGGTGAGGTTGCCGGCGTAGGTGAGGGCGTCCTCTTCGGTGATGACGCCGGCGCGCCAGAACTTCATCAGCGACTGGTTCATGCTCTGCATGCCCCAGTACCCACCCTCGTTGATCGCCGAGTACACCTGGGAGGACCTTCCTTCCTCGATCAGCTTTGCCACCGTGGGGGTGTTGATCATCACCTCCACCGAGGCGACGCGGCCGGTGCCGTCGGCGCGAGGCACCAGCTTCTGAGAGACAACCCCCAGCAAGCTGCCGGCCAGCCGAAGGCAGATCTGCTGCTTCTCGTGGGGTGGGAAGATGCTCACGATCCGCTCCACGGTGTCGGCGGCGCTGGTGGTGTGAACGGTGGAGAAGACCAGGTGGCCGGTCTCCGAGGCGCTCAGCGCCACCCTCATGGTCTCTGCGTCCCGCATCTCTCCGATCAAGATGACATCCGGGCTTTCCCGGACCACGTACTTCATGGCGTCGTAGAAGGACTCCGTGTCAATCGCCACCTCTCGCTGGCTGATGACCGCCAGGTTGTCCTCGTGCACGAACTCGATCGGGTCCTCAATGGTGACGATGTTGCAGTGGCGGGTGCGATTGAGCAGGTCAATCATCGCCGCCAAGGTGGTGGACTTGCCACAGCCGGTGGGTCCGGTGACGAGGATCAGGCCCTGTTTCGGCTTCGTCATCTCCTCCAACGACTTGGGCAGGCCCAGTTCTTCGAGGGACCGGATCTCCAGGGGCACGATGCGCAGCACCATCCCCCAGGAGCCGCGCTGCATGTAGATGTTGCACCGGAATCTGGCTACATCCCCGAGCGTGAAGGCCAGGTCGAGCTCATGGTAGTCCTTGAACCGCCCGATCTGCTCTTCCGTCATGATGGATTGCGCCAGCCGCTCCGTGTCCTCCGCCGAGAGGGCCGGCAGATCCGTGGGCACGATGCGGCCGTGGACCCTCAGGGATGGCGGCGCGTGGGCTTTGATGAACAAGTCCGAGGCATTGCTGTCAACCGCGAAGCGACATAGCTGCTCAAGCTCCATCTTCCTTGCTCCCGTTCTCAGTGACTGTCGTCTCCTCGATGCTCTCCCGCGCCGAGTCGCGGGCGTCAGCGGCGCGGCGCCTGGCTCTTGATAGCACAAACCAAGCGCCTGCCAACGCTCCTATGGCGAGAGCCACCGCCGCGGGTGTCCGCAGACGCCGGAAAGGAACAGCGGCCCGCGCCGGCCGCTTCGGCGGCTGGCGACCAGAGGCCGCCGTCGGCGCGGTTCCTCCGTTCATTCTTACCACATCGTACTCGTACACATGCACGGCGGAGCCCGACTCCGTGGGCTCCCCCGCGTGCTTCATCAGCGCGATGGAGAAATCGGGTCCAGTATAGGTGTTTGGGCCGGTGAATGGGAAGTCCTCACCCACCACAAACACCAGCCTCATTCGTCGCCAGTCAGGCAAGGCCTCCGCGAAAGCAGAGACCGGCAGGGGGGCCCGCCCCGGCTCCAGCAGGCCGGTGGCGGCGAACTCGGCCGCGGTGGCTAGGGTTCGGGAGCCGCGCTCAGGCGGCTCATCGGAAGTGACCAGGTTCGTGATCCTGGCTCCAGTCTCTGTGCCCAAGCGCCCGATGGCGGCGCGCAGCCGCTGGTGGTTGACCTGCTCCGCGTAGCTGAGCGCAACCCGGGCTCGGCCGTCGTCGCCAGCCATGACCATGACCACCAGGTCGTAGGGAATGCCCACGCCCTGGGGCGCGCTCTCTGCCGCACCGCCCGCGCCGGCTAAGAGAGAGGAAGCAACCGCAGCCAGGACGGCAACTGCGACAGCTAGCCCGCGGCCGGAAGCCGAACGCCACCGGCCTGGGCGCGGGACCCAACACGCCAGCTTGCCGGACACGCCCGGCCCGGAATGCGCAGGCAGGAAGTTGGCGGGCATGATGGGTCGAGTATACGTTGCCAGTCGCGTGATGACCTTCCTAAGAAGAGGACAGAGAGCCCGGCCATCCGTCAACAGCCACCAGCGCTCTGTGAGACGCGGCTCCTCTCCGCCTCCCTTCTGTTCTCTGCTCGACGGCCCAGCAAGTGACGGGGAAGGAACAGCGCCGGGATGACGCCGAGGATACATATCCAGGCGGCAACCAGGAAACAGTCCGAGAAGCCGGCCGCTGCCGCCTCCCGCTGCACTACCGTGCCCAACACCGCCAGCGCCTTCTCGGAAGCGAGGGAAAGAGTGTTGCCGAGCGAGGTGAAGTGGCTCTGGATCCGGTGGAGCAGGTCGAGAGCAGAGGGGTTCTGCGCGGTCATGGCTTCGGAGTATCTGACGGTGTGAAGCAGCTGCCGCCGCGCCAGGAGCGTGCCGAAGATGGCGATGCCAAGACTGCCTCCCACCTGGCGTATCACGTTCAGAAGCCCTGAGGCCTGCCCGGCTTTCAGCCGCGGCACCAGACCGAGCGCCAGGCTGGTCATAGGAGAGAACATCAGCCCCATGCCGATACCGCGAAGCACAAGCCAACCATAGATGGTCTCTCGACTGGTCTGCAGGTTGATGTGCGAGTTGAGATACATCGAGCAGGCCATCACGGCCAGCCCAAGTATAACCAAAGGCTTGGCTCCGATGCGGTCGGAAAGACGACCGGCAAAGGGGGCAACCACTCCCATCACCAGGCCCGCGGGAAGCAGGGTGAGGCCCGCGAGAAGGGCCGGGTAGCCCAGCATATTCTGCAGGAAGATCGGTAGCAAGAAGGTACTGCCAAACATGCCGATCCCGAAGATGAGGGCTATCAGGTTGATGAGGCTGAAGCCCAAGTTGCGGAACAGGGACAAGTCCACCAGCGGCTCCTGCTGCCGCAGTTCCCAGGATACGAAGACGGCAAGGCCGATGACGGCCACGCATTCGCAGATACGGACGTAGCCCGAGTCCCATCCCTTGGATTGGCCCTGCGCCAGTGCGAGGAGCAGACCGCTCAGGCCGGCGGTCATGGTCAGAAAGCCGATAACGTCGAACCGGCCCGCGCGCCGTGCTGGGATTTCCCTGAGCACCACCAGCACCAGCGCCGTGCCCACGATGCCAACCGGAAGATTGACGTAGAAGACTGAGCGCCACCCGATGTAGTCCACTAGATAGCCACCGATGGTCGGGCCCATAGTAGCCGAGGCCGCTCCAGCAATACCCCAGATGCCGAGCGCTTGACCGCGCTGTTCCGGGGGGAAGATCTCGGCGACTATCGTCATCGCCACCGGCATGATGCAACCCGCGCCTATCGCCTGGATCACCCGGGATACGATGAGAGCATCCTCATTCCACGCCAGGCCGCAGAGAGCGGAGCCCCCGGTAAAGACGAGGAGGGCGAGCATGTAGGTGCGTTTGTGGCCGAGCCGGTCAGCGATCCACGACGAGGTGGGCAGCAGCACCGCAAAGGCGAGCATATAAGCCGTCGCTACCCACTCTACCTTCTCCACCTCCACGCCAAAGGTGGTCATGATCTTGGCCAGGGCAACGTTCACTATGGTTGCGTCAAGCACCGCCATGAAGGTGCCGATCATTAAGGTGCCCAGCGCCCACCAGCGGTAGCCGCTGTGTCCGTGATTCAGTGAGGCGAAGCGGTTCTCCAACTGGCCGCGCAGGCGATGGTGAAGGCGCATCGGCGCTACCTGCCTTGGGGACTGGAACCGGAGGAACCAGATGAGGCCGTCGGCGTGGAGGCCGCGGCTGCCGTTTTCCCGCCGGAAACCCGACCGACGTGGATGCTCACCACCACGGACATGCCAGGCACGAGTCCCACGTCCCCGTCGCTATCGAGCGCTATCTTGACGGGGACTCGTTGGGTCACCTTGGTGAAGCTTCCTGAAGTCTGCTGCGCCGGGATGAGGGAGAACTCGCCCTGTGTCCCCGCCCGGATCTCGATCACCCGACCCCGCAGCGCCGCTCCGGGATAGGCGTCCACGGTGATGGTGGCGGAGTCGCCCACCGCGACGCGTCCGACCTCGGTCTCCTTGAGGTTTGCCACCACCCAGGTGCTATCCCGGGCTGCATCGCGGGTGATGGTGAAGAGCGGCTGGCCCACAGCCACCACCTCCCCTGGCTCCACCAGCCTCTGTGTGATCATGCCGGCCGCCGGGCTGCGGATCTCCGCGTTCCGCAAGGTAATCTGGGCAAGGCACAAATCCTGGTCCGCCTCCTTCACCTGCGCCAGTGCCGCTTCCAACTGCGCGCGCCGCACCTCCACTTGCAGGCGCGCCGCCCGCGCGCCTGACAGAGCCGCCTTCGCCTCCCGAGACGCGGCTCGCGAGGCGTCAACATCCTGCCGCTTCATCGCGATCTGTGCTGTCGCGGCTTCCGCCACGGCCACTGCCGCCTGGGCTGCCTCCAGTCTGGCCCGCGCATTGGTCTCCGCGTTTCTGGCCTCGTCCTGCTGCTGGGCCGACACCGCGCCTTGGGAGAACAACTTCTCCATACGGCCCAGGTCGGCATGGGCCTTTGCCCGATCGGCCTCCGCCGCCGCCAACGCGGCATAGGCCTGGCGCAGCTGATTCGCCACCTGTTGCTCCTCCAGGGATGCCGCGGTCAGCGCCTGTTGCACCCGCAGGTCACTTCCACTTGCCGCCGCCTCCGCTCTTGCGTTCTGCGAGGCTACATCTCGGCTCTCAAAGTCCAGGGCAGTCTCGGCCTGAAGCACATCCTTCCGTCTGGCCGCAGCTGCCGCCTCGGCCTTTCGAACGTTCGCCTCCAGGTCGTCCGTTTCCAGCCGGGCCAGCACTTGGCCCGGCGCAACGCGATCTCCGGTGTTGGCCAGCACCTGAAGGACGCGTCCGCCTATCTTGGGCGCAACTTGCAGCATGGTCACCTCGACAGAGGCGTCGTCTGTAGTCACATGAGACCGGGCATCCAGCCACCAGCGCACACCAAGTGTGAGCCCGACCGCTACTATCAGAATCGGGATGGCAAGGCCCCGTGGTGTGATTCGGCGTCTCGTCTTCCCACTCGTCCCGGGAACAGGCACCTGATCGGTCACCGTCCTCTTCCTCCTCCTCGGCGCGCGCTTGGCACTCCGGCATCGAGGGCGCGATGCAGCAGCAGCAAAGCCCCCGCGATCTGCTCCCGTTCGGCAGCAGAGAGGTGTCGCAGCGCCTCCTTCACCCGCCGCCTCCTCTCGCGCCGGCATGCTTCCCGGGCGCGGCGTCCGGACTCGGTCAGCCGCAGGCGCACGAGCCGACGGTCATCTGGATCGGCCTCCCGTTCCAGCAGCCCCTGATGGACCAGGCGATCGGCCAGCCCGGTAGCCGCGTTGATGCGAATCCCCAGGCTCCGGGCAAGTCCTCCCATAGTGGAGCCCGGCTGCTCGGCCACCATGCTCAGCGCCCGTAGTTGCGGTACGGTCAACTCCCAGGCCCTACTCACGACCAGCCTGCCACCGAAGAGCTTCCGCATGATCTCGGGGAGATGCTCGGCGATGTCTGGCAGCGCCCTGCTCTTCTCCGGCATTGTGATTTCCTTCCTCTTACGAATGATTCATCTGGCGAACGATTGTAGCCCCATCACGAGGGGGCGGTCAAGTCTCAGACGAACCGCGGAGAGTCACAGCCACGGCCTCTAGGATTCGCGGGAAGGCCACACGCCCTTCGACCGGATGCACAGGCAGGCCGCAACCATGGCGCGCTTGCACGCCCGACCATCCACTCTGAGCGCAGCTCCGTCCGGAAGCGAACCTCCGTACCCGCCTTGGGTGCTTGCACGCGCTCGCTCAGTCGCGGCAACAAGTGCAGGCCCGGGAGCAATCCCGCCGCTTGGCGCAATCCTACCGTCCTCACGGCCAAACGAGGGGCACTGACTGCGGAGGGTTTCGGGAGCCAGTCATGTCCTGCTCCGCGCACACCTGCCCGCGGGCTCTGCAGCCCAATTCGGCGGAACCGGCAACTCCCTTACGTCTCTCTCCTTCGGACGGATTTGCACAAGTCTCATGGATTCAGAGACAGAGACGCCGGGAACCCCGTCCTGGGGACGGAAACGGCAGTCGCGGAACGTCACCACGTGTGTCACAAGGTGCGCTACGGCCGCCTTTGCCGGACACGTGGAAGATGAAGGAAGACGGCCCCGTTCCGGGGCAATGGTGGAGCTGACGGGATTCGAACCCGTGACCTCTTGCATGCCATGCAAGCATTCTCCCAGCTGAACTACAGCCCCACGCGCGTTTCGGTCACATTATACTGCCACGACCAACTCGGGTCAATCTTCTCCTGCGACACTCTCCGCGGACCGACTCATCCTCCGCCGCCCTGATGGCAGGCGGAAGGTCACGATGTCGGCGGGTGAGTGGCAGCGAAGTCGAGCAGCAGGCGCCCGTCGGGGTCCTTCAACACCGCCGAAAGGAACCGCCGCGGCGAGCACTGCGCCATCTTGATGACCAGCCGATTCCCTCCTTGCCGGAGCTCCACCGGGAACTCGTCCGCGCTCACCCGCCCGTCCGCCGGGCGGTGCTCGTGCTGATGCCACGCCTCCTGCGCGTTGAGCCACACCCTCGTCCCATCATTGCAGGCCACCCGCAGGCGGGCGCGGCGGGCACGCCCGGCCAGCAGATCGCAGGCCAGGTAGTAGGTTCCCCTTTCTCCCGTCAGCCCCCCTACCAGGTTGACCGCTGGCTCGGCCACAGACAGCGCCTGCCAACCCTCACCTCCCAGCGCGGTTTCCCCGGAGAGAACTCCGGCGTGCTCCGGTGGATGGGAGTCGTCGAATTCTCCGTAAGGCCCGGAGGCATACCACAACACCTCCCCCACCAGGGTGATGGGGCTGGCCACTTCCGGTCCGTTCTCCGTAGAGATGAAGAGGGTGAAGGGGTTCACCAGCCTGACAAGCGCCTGGTCCTCCTGCGCGCTGATGGCGGTGCTGAAGGAGACGTTGCCTCCCTCCGGCAGGGTGGCCAGGTCCGAGTTGCCGGCCCGGCCGGGAATGGTGATGACGAACCCGGGCGGGCCGGTGATCCTGGTGTGTATGTCCACGCGACGAGCGCCGACGTTAGCGACAGTGACCGTCAGCCGACGCGGCCCACCGTAGCCGATGGTGGGAGGGCCGTCGTAGTCAACGTGTATGCCCAGATCGGCCCGCCTGCGGCAGGTGACATAGGAGCCTATGAGCAACTGGCGCAGCCACTCGTCCGTCTCACCCACCGCAAGGGCAGAGGAAGCGCCCTCCGGCAATTCCTCCACCAATTCCACCCGGCCCATAGACCGGGTGCGGACCACCATGCCACCGAGGTCACAGGTCTCCGCCACCAAGCTAGACAGGCTAGCGGTTGCCGGCAGACCCACCAGAGTTCCCGGGAGCTCCACATCGGGCGGCAGCGCCTCCCGCCACTCCTGCGGAATCCCGTCTTCTCCCACCGCCGTGCCGATGACTGCTCCGGCGGCGCCGCAGGTGGTGGCGGCGCTCCAGCCACAGCGGGCGGCGGTAGTGATGGTGCGGGCGAACACCTGGGCGCCGTCGAGCAAACTGAGAGCGAGCAGGCCCGCGCCGACGACGCTGTCCCGCACATCGTCAGAGCCATGGGCGCGCAGCAGCATCTCCCGCGTCCTCCGCCAGTCGGCCAGCTCCCCGTGCCAGCGACTGACATCCTTGACCGCCCTGGTCACCCGCGATTCCGGTGGCAGGAAGCGGAGAGCTAACTCCAGCAGCCGCGCGGGCTCGCCTTCCACAAACGCCGCGCTGACCATCGCCGCCACGAACACCGCCACTTCCACCCCGGTGCCCGAATGGTCCAGAAGCGCGTCCTGGCGGGCCAGGGAGGCCGCCACCTCCGGATCCGCCGGCGCCAGCAAGCCCCACAGGTCGGCCCGGCCCATCGCCCCCAGAGACTCGCGGAAGGGATTGTCGAAGACACCGGTGAGCGGCGGCTCCAGGCCCCGATGCAGGTTGGCGAGCGCATGACCGTACTCATGGTCAGCGATCAGCAGGTGCCTCAGCCAAGCGGTGGCGAGGTCGTCGGAGGTCAGGTGCGGCCCGGCTCCGGCGAGCGCGCGCAGGGATACCAACTGCGCCGCCAGAGCATCGGGGGGCCGCGGCTGGCTGCCCCTCAGAGTCCGAGGATCGCCCACGGACTCATGGGTCTGCTTCTGCCCGTCTCCAGGCGAGCCCAGCGCGGCGCCGATCAGCTTGCCCAGCCAAGCGCCAAGCACCTTGCTTCGGTATCGAGCCTGCGGAAGCTGAACCATGTTGCTGATCTTCCCTCTCCTCCTCCTGCCGCCCTGCCGAACTGGCGCGACAGCAGCATTCTGCGTGTCGGCGCATTGCCCTGCGCCAGAGGACTCACGCATGCGGTGCGGAAGAGCTTCTTGACGACGGCCACTCCGGGCGGCTCAGCTTCGCAGGTAATGGCAATGCCCGACCCAGCACGCATGCTGCTCGACCTGCTTATACTGTTCGTCTCCGCGAAGCTCGCGGGGGCCCTCTTCATGCGCCTTCGGCAGCCAGCCGTGGTGGGGGAGATACTGGCAGGCATTGTCATCGGGCCCCATGCGCTCAACCTGTTCCAGCATACCGGGTTCCACGATCTCTTCGCCGAGCTGGGAGTGGTCTTTCTCCTCTTCATGGTGGGACTGGAAACCGACCCCACCAGCCTGCTCCGGGTCGGGCGACAGGCTGCGGCAGTGGGGACGGGAGGGGTGATCCTGCCGTTCCTCTTCGGCTTCCTGCTGATGCATGGGCTGGGTCACGGGTGGAACGAGTCGCTGTTCGTGGGCGCCGCGCTCACTGCCACCAGTGTGGGGATCACGGCGCGGGTGATGAGCGACCTGCGGCGGATCGGCACCCGGGTGGCGCGCATCATCCTGGGGGCGGCCGTATTCGACGACATTCTGGGGCTGCTGGTGCTGGCGGTGGTCTCTGGTCTCGCCGCGGGGGCGCTGTCAGCAGCCCACATTGGGCTGCTGGTGGTGGAAGCCACCGCCTTCTGTGTGCTGGCGGTGGTGCTGGGCAGGCCGGCGGTGCGCAGGTTCAGCCCGCACGTGCACCGCCTGGTTGGGGGAACCAGCCGCGATCCGCTGTTTGCGCTGGCGGTGGCGCTGTGTCTGGGCTTCTCGGTGGTGGCGGACAAGATCGGCCTGGCGGGGATCGTGGGCGCATTCCTGGCAGGACTTCTCTTCGCGGAGCTGCGGGAGGCGCCTGAGCTGCGCCGCTCCATCGAGCCGATCTACGAGTTCCTGGTTCCCATCTTCTTCGTGCTGATGGGGGCAAAGGTGGATGTGGTCAGGCTGATGACCTGGCAGGTGCTGCCGATCGGGCTGATCCTGACTGCGCTCGCGATCGTGGGGAAGCTGATCGGGTGTGGGCTGGCGTCGCTTCCCAGCGGGCGGTGGCAGGCGTTGACCATCGCCGTAGGCATGATCCCGCGTGGTGAGGTGGGTCTGGTGGTGGCGATGATAGGGCTCTCCAAGGGCGTGGTCTCAGTTGACGTCTACTCGATGGTGGTGTTGATGTGCATCCTCACCAGCCTGCTCGCCCCACCCCCCCTGCGGGTGCTGCTGTCGCGGCCGGATGTGGGGGAGGTGGCACCGGAAGGGCCGGCGGCCGAGGGAAGGCCGTAGCGGGAGGTCGGAGAGCCCGAGCCGGGTTGGCAGGCCTTGCAGGGGCACGGCCTGCCCTGCCTCTAGCCCAACGTGGGAGACTCCGCAGGCTTCCCTTTGCCAATCGCCAGTCCCATCCTCACTAGCGCATCCCCAGCTAGGTAGAGCAGGAGCGGGCCGGTGATCACCACATTCCAGTTCCACCGAACCGCCTCTCCAAGCTGGCCGTGCAGGAAGTGACCCAGGGCACGCATGCTCCCGCAGACTGGACACGCCCCGAACACCGCGTGGATAAGGCAGAGCGGCGGGCCGTGCTCCAGCCACGCGGTGGGCAGAAGCGCCAGGAGCGCGGTGACCACCACAATCGCCAGGCGTTGCAGGAGAAGCATGGCCTGCCCTGTCAGCGCAGGGTCGGGGGAGCCGGTGACCGCCTTCGTTCTCACCGCTGCACCAGTGGCCGTCCCTCGGAGTCCGGAAGCTTGTTCATGGCGATCAGAATGATATCCACCAGCGTCCAGATCCCACACGCGCCAAGGGTCAGGAGTTTCAGTATCCCAAGCCCGACATAGCCCAGGTAGAAGCGGTCGATCCCCAGTTGTCCGACGAAGATAGACAGCAGGAGCGCCACCAGCCAATCCTTCTGGCCTGCGGCCGTGCCACTGCTCAGAGCCACGCCGCACTTCACGCAGACGACCGCGGCGGGATCGGTGGCCGCTCCGCAGTTCTGGCAGAAAGACCTCCCAGCGAGCGGAGGCGAACCGCACTTGAGGCAAGTCTGCGCCGTCGATACCACTTCGTTGCCACACGCGCGACAGAACATGGCGTAGTCCTCCCTGCTCCAACCTCACCTGCTTAGCACAGGTTCCTCTTTGGGCCTCAGTTACCCTGCCCCACAGACCGCTCCCACATCGTGGTACCCTGCGTGGCCCCGTCTCCGGAAGCGCCTGGTCAACTCCCCACCCGTGACCTCTTCACCGCCAGCTCCCCGCCGTTGAGCAGATACAGCAATGGCTGGGGCCGATCCACGCCCTCAATGTAGGCCGGGCGTTCGTGCCACGGGATGACGGAAAGCACGTTCGCCAGATCCATCCAGAACTGCACGCGCGCCGGCTTCAGTCCCCAGGTCATGTGGAGGTGGTTGGCAGGTGCATACTGCTTGTACTCCCCCATGGTGGCGTACTTCGGGGTTACGAAGGTATGGGGCCAGGTGGGGGTGGAGGTGTTGCACACGGCTCTCGCAAGCTTGTCAGGCAACTCAACGGTAGCCGCCTCGTCCCACACCAGGGAGAACAGGTTGGCGGGAGCACTGTAGGCGAGGCGCGCGGCGATGCCCTCGATGCCGCCGGGCGACACGAACGTGACCGAGTTGCCGCCCCCGGGGAAGTAGCCCTCATCGGCCTGCGGCAGCGACACCCCGGCCATCATCTCCTCCACCGAAGCCCCCGGCTTCGCCGCCCAGTCCAGGGAGGCGCTGCCGGAGTTGTCGCCATCCACAAACCCGCGCTTGCGCCACAATGCATCAGGCTCGACCGATCCCAGGCCCAGCGACTCCGCCAGCCGGGCGATCTCCCACGGCTCCCACACCTTCCGGAAGTCCATGAACAAAGGCGGGTTACCGGCTGTCAGCCAGGTGAAGAAGAGCATGGTGAGCAGCCCTTGCACATCCGCCTCGGTGGCGAAGGGGAGGGGCGCCTTGCGCCCCTGGTGGTCGAAGCTGGAGTTGAACAGCGACTCCATCACATCCGCCACCGGCAGAGGAAGGCCGCGCAGGTCAGACCCCCACTCGAGCTGGCTCATAAACCCCCCGCCCACCGCGTTGAGGTCTCGCAGCAGATCGCGCATGATCAGGTACATGGCCAGGCTCTGGTCGAGCCGAGCCCGGTCATCGTCGTTACGCAGCTCGATGCGGCTGCCCAGATGGCCGACGAGCCAGCCGCGCAGCGCCTGCATCTCTCCCTTATCATACGCTTGCTTGTTGAGCATGTCCGCCAGCAGCTTCATGTCCAGCCGGGTGATCTCAATGCCGAAGGCGCGCCGCGTGGGGATCACGTGCGCCAGCGCGGTCTCCATGCCCATGGAATCGTGGCCGAAGATCACCACCCGGCGGCCCTTGAGACCCTGGTAGGTGAGGGCCGCATGCGCCCAGTCCACCAGGGCGTCCGCGGTGGCCTCGCTCATTTCCGGCCGCTCGCCGGCATCGGGCCAGTTGCCCACATTGATGTGCACCAGCCGGCCGCACTGGGCGAGGGCGCCGTGGGCCGCGTGGGTGAAAACAACCCCTGGCTTTGGTCCGCTGTTCCCGCAGGTGAGATTGACGGGAGTGTCCCAGGGGAAGTGCGAGAGCAGGGAGATGAGCCCCAACTGCGGGAACGCCCAGGTGTCGGGGGCGCACACCAGCACCTTCACCCCCTCCGCCTGGAACTGCCGCGCCACCGCGTCCGCCTGGCGCTCTCCATCCACCAGCACCGGCGAGTAGACCACACGCACGGGCGCCCCATCCGGTATCGCCAGGCGAGAGGCCAGCACCCGCGCCGTCATCTCCACGATGTTGGCGGCGCGGTGTCGAGAGGCCTGGTCAATCCGGGGATCGCAGGTGGCGAACACGCCCACCGCGGGAGCGGCCGGCTCGGATGGGGGATTGTCGGCTAGCCGCACAGGCTCGTTCATGTGCTGCCTCCTGATCATGCTCCTCGCCCGCGGAGGGCCGAGAGGGGATCTCCCCACGGATTCCACGGCGAAGGGAGCGGGTCCTGCGCGGCGGCGCTGGGACATGACGCAGGATGAGCGGTCCCATTGCTCTCTCGCCGCGGTTGGCGGCGAGAGCCACAAAGACGGTAGGGCTTCCCTCCGGGAAGGCCAGGGAATGTGGTATGAACCGCTAGAGGCGCCTGCTCGATCCTTGCGGACCGCGGGGGTGGGGCAGAGAGTGGGTGGTGGTATGGGTCGGATGCTTGGCCGGGTTGCGGGGTGGTTAAGGGGTGAGCGGGTGCGCCGAAACGGGCCGGCGATCTTGGTGCTCGCCGTCGGAACGGCGCTCTCCTTCTCCCTGTTCTTCCGCGCTCGCCTCTGGGAACAGCAGCGGCTCCAGGCCGACTTCAGGTCCACCGCTGAGCACTACGTCTCGGTTCTCACGCGCGACCTGGAGTTGCACCGCCAGGAACTCGTCAACATCGGTGCCTTCTACGCGGGTTCCCATTCTGTCGAGAGGGATGAGTTCCACGAGTTCGTGAAACCGTTCTTGCACACCCACCGCGCGGACACGGATGTGAAGGCCCTCGCCTGGGCGCGGCGAGTGCCCAGAGATGAGAAGGCGGAGTGCGAGCGCCAGGCGCAGAGCGAGGGCTACCCGCAGTTCCACATCTCGTCGGGTCCCGGCCCCTTGGGTGGGCAGACCCCCGGCGAGCTGGCGAGCCGGGACTACCTCCCCATCTACTACCTCGAGCCCTACCTCGGCAACGAGTCTGCCCTCGGCTTTGATCTGAACTCCCAGGAAGCGTTGTTCGAAGCGATGTCGCGCGCCGGAGACACGGGAGAGCTCACCGCCAACTCCCGCTTCGAGCTTGCACCGATCACCGGAGACGAGCGCTGCTCCCTCCTCTTCCTGCCCACCTATCAGAACGACGCACCGATCGACTCGCTGGTGAACCGACGCCAGCATCTGATCGGCTTTGTCGTCGGCGTGTTCCGGATTCCGGCGATGCTCGATGAGATGGCCGCCCTCAAGCCCACCGAAGCGCTTGACGCCTAAGTGTTCGACACCTCGATGCCGACCGCGGACCAGCTCGTGTACTTCCGTCCCGGTGACCGGCAACAGGCCCGGGTCGCTGAGTCGGCCCGCACCGAGCGCGATGTCAAGTCCGAACTGCGCCAGGTGAGCGCGCTCCACGTGGGGGGACGCGAGTGGCACCTCCTATGCGTCCCCACCGCTGCCTACCTGGCTGCGAGGAGCACTTGGCAGCCACGCCTGCTGCTGGCCATCGGCCTGTTTCTGACCAGCGTCAGCTCCCTGTATCTCCTGTTCGCGCTTGCTGCCGCGGAGAGGTCACGGCGCACCGCTCCCGAGCTCCTGCGCGCCAATCAGAATCTGGAGCGGGAGGTGTTGGAGCGCACTCAGACCGAACAGAGATTATGCGAGAGCGAGGGGAAGTACCGGCTGTTGGTGGAGCACCAGACCGATCTGGTGGTGAAGGTGGACCCAAAGGGCAGGTTCCTGTTCGTCAGCCCATCCGTGTGTCGTGCCTTCGGCATGGACGAGGAAGACCTGCTCGGCGAGGAGTTCTGGGTGATCGCCCCGCAGCACGGCCCCAGGCCGGAAGAGGTGGACGAGCTATTCCGCTCTCCCTACCGCTGCACCCTGGAACACCTGTCCTCCACCACCCACGGGCAGAGGTGGTTCTCATGGGCGTGCACGTCCGTGGTGAACAATCACGGGAAGGTGGATGAGATAGTGATTGTGGGGCGGGACATCACCGAGAGCAGGCAGGCAGAGGAGACGGAGCGGGCCAGCAACAGCAGAAACCGCACGCTGATAGAGGCGCTGCCGCAGAAGGTGTTCCACAAGGATGTGAATAGCGTCTACGTGGCCTGCAACGAGAACTACGCGAGAGACCTGGGGATTGCCCCTGCAGAGCTTCCGGGTAGGACGGACTACGATTTCTACCCCAGAGAACTGGCCGACAAGTACCGGGCAGACGACAGGGCAGTAATGTCCTCGGGGAAGACGGAGGAGTTCGACGAGGCCTATCCCCAAGACGGCGAGGCAAGAGTCGTACATACGGTCAAGACCCCTGTCACAGACGAAGCCGGGAACGTCATTGGCATCCTGGGCATATTCTGGGACATCACCGAGCGCAAGCAGGCGGAGGAAGCGCTCCGGCAATCACGCGAGCAGCTGCAGGCCCTGCTGGAGAATGTAGGCATCGGCATCGCGCTGATCAGCCCGCAGATGGAGATTCTGGAGCTGAACCGGCAGATGCGCCACTGGTTTCCGAAGGTTGACCCGGCCCAGAAGCCGATCTGCTATCGAGCCTACAATGATCCCCCCAGGGACACCCCATGCGACTACTGCCCCACCATCAGAACCCTCCAGGACGGGCAGGTCCACGAGTCGGTGGCCGAAACGTCTGGGGGAGACACTCTCCGGCACTATCGCATCGTTTCCTCCGCCATCAGAGGCGAGGACGGCAAGGTGGTGGCGGCAATTGAGATGGTGGATGACATCACAGAGAGCAAGAGGGCGGAGCGGGAGCTGCGGCGCCTCGCCATGATTGCCGAGCAGGCGGCGGAAGGGATTGCGGTCGCGAGCCTGGAGGGGGTGCTCCAGTATGTCAACGCGGCATGGGCCCAGATGCACGGCTACGAGCCGGAGGAGATGATTGGCAAGCACCTCAGCGTCTGCCACAACAAAGAACAGCTGGAACTGGACGTGATCCCATTCAATGAGCAAGTCGCGCGGGACGGCTACCGCACAGGGGAAGTAGGGCATGTGCGGCGGGATGGCACTCCGTTTCCCACGCGCATGATAGTGACAGTGTTCAGGGACGAGGCCGGGGTACCGACCGGACTGATCGGGTTTGCCTCAGACATTACCCACCAGAAGCAGGCGGAGGACAGTCTGGCGGCGGCCTATCGGGGTCTGGAGGAAGTCAACGAGGAGCTCAGGCGGGCGATAGACCAGACGAACCAGCTTGCGATTGAGGCGGAGATGGCGAATGTGACGAAGAGCCAGTTTCTGGCGAACATGAGCCACGAGATCCGGACGCCGATGAATGCGATCGTCGGGATGGTGGAGCTGGCGCTGGACACGAAGCTAACCGCTGAGCAACGCGAGTACCTGATCACCGTCAAGGATTCCGCGGAGTCGTTGCTCGGGCTGCTCAACGACGTCCTTGACGTCGCCAAGATTGAGGCGGGGAAGCTTGAACTGGAGACAATAGACTTCCATCTCCGGGACAGCCTTAGCGATGCACTGAAGACGCTGGCGATCAGGGCTCACCAGAAGGGGCTGGAGCTGGCGTTTGAGGTGGATCCGGATGTTCCCGACGTGCTGGTGGGCGATCCCATGCGTCTCCGACAGATCGTGACCAATCTGGTTGGGAATGCCATCAAGTTGACCGCCGAAGGACAGGTGGTGGTGCACGCCAGCACAGAGTCCGAGAGCGAGGAAAGGGCCTGCCTACATTTCTCGGTGACGGACACCGGCATTGGCATTCCGGCGGAGAAGCGCGACGCCGTCTTCGCCGCCTTCGAGCAGGCCGACGGCTCGGCCACCCGCAGGTACGGTGGTACCGGACTAGGGCTGGCCATCTGCGTGCAATTGGTGACGGCGATGGGCGGACGGATATGGCTGGAGAGCGAGGTGGGCAAGGGCAGCACCTTCCACTTCAGCGTTGCTCTCGGTGTGCCCAAGAGCGCGCCCGCGCCGCTCCACCCCCAGCCTGTGAACCTGCAGGGGATGTCCGCACTGGTGGTGGATGATAACGCCACCAACCGGCGCATTCTGGAACAGATGCTTACCAATTGGGAGATGAAGCCGCAGGCAGTGGACGGGGGCCGTGAGGCGATTTCGGCGATGAAGGAGGCGGCCCGGTCGGGTCACCCATTTGTGGTGCTGCTGGTGGACGTTCAGATGCCAGGGATGGACGGCTTCTCGCTGGTGGAGCGGATGCGCCAGGAGGCGGAGGTGGGGAACCCGGCGATCCTGATGCTCACCTCCTCCGGGCAGCGAGGGGATGCCGCCCGGTGTCGCGAACTCGGGATATCCGCCTACCTCACCAAGCCAGTGAAGCAGTCTGAGCTCTGGGACGCGCTGATGCTCATCTTCGGGGCCCAAGTGATGGGGGAAGATGCTTCCCCGTTGATCACCCGTCACTTGCTGCGGGAGAACCGGCGTCGCCTCCGCATACTGCTGGCCGAGGACAACGCGGTCAACCAGAAAGTGGCGGTGCGGATGCTGGAGAAGCGCGGGCACTACGTCACCGTCGTCGGCAATGGCACTGAAGCACTGGCAGCTGTCGAATCGCAGCCCTTCGATCTCGTGCTCATGGACGTGCAGATGCCGGAGATGGATGGGCTGGAGGCCACTGCTGCCATCCGCGAGCAGGAGAAGACAAGCGGACAGCATCTCCCCATCATCGCCATGACCGCACACGCCATGGAGGGTGACCGGGAGCGCTGCCTGGCTGCCGGCATGGACGGATATGTCCCCAAGCCGGTCGCCTCCCACGAGTTGTTCGCCGCCATAGACGGTCTGGCGGCGGGCATCTTTCACCCCCAGGAGGGACTCCCCATGCCATCGGGAGAGCGCAAACTGCTGGACGAGGAGTCCTTGCTTGCCCGTGTAGATGGCGATCTGGAGTTGCTGAAGGAGCTCATCCAGGGGTTTCTGGAGGAGCGGCCCAACATGGTGGCGGCAATATCCGATGCCCTTGCGCATGAGGATGCGAAGGCCACCGAGCGGGCCGCTCACGCTCTCAAGGGAGTGCTCGGCGTGTTGGGCGCCACCTCCGCCTCGGAAGCGGCGCTCGCCTTGGAGGCCCTGGGTCGGCGAGGGGATCTGACCGGCTCCCAGGAGGCTTGGGACAGATTGGAGGAGGAGCTGGGCCAGCTCGAGCCGGTCCTGACTGCCTTGCGCGATCACGGCCTGCCGGTCCAGGGACGGGTATGAGGATCTTGGTCGCGGACGATCAGCCGCTCTTCCGCCGCCTGATAGAGGCCGCCCTGCGGACGGCGGGCCACCAGGTGGTGCTGGTCGCGGACGGCCGGGAAGCCTGGGAGGCCCTGGAGTCCAGCGAGTTCGACCTCGCCGTGCTCGACTGGATGATGCCGGAGGTGGATGGGCCAACTCTCTGTCGGCGGATACGAGAGAAGGCGCGCCCCAGGTACGTCTACCTCATCCTGCTCACCGCCAAGGATCAGCTCGAGGATGTGATCAGCGGCCTCGACGCTGGCACCGATGAGTATCTGGTGAAGCCGTTCAACCCGGAGGAGCTTCGCGCCAGGGTACGCGCCGGGGGACGCATCATAGAGCTGGAAAGACAGCTCTCGCAGGCCAACCTTCGCCTGGAGACGCTCGCCTCCACCGACGAGTTGACCGGGCTGCTGAACCGCCGCGCCGTCCTGGCACACCTGGAACGGGAGGCGGCCCGCTGTACCAAGGACCGGGCTTGCCTCAGCATCGTAATGCTCGACCTGGACGGGTTCAAGAAGACCAACGACCAGCACGGCCATGCCGCCGGGGATGTGCTGCTCCGGGAGGTGGCGGGACGGCTTCAGACTGTCCTTCGCCACTACGATCACCTCGGCAGGCTGGGCGGAGACGAGTTCCTGATCGTGCTGCCAGGCCTGAGCGAGATGGAGGCGCGCGCCATCGCCGAACGCATGCGCCGGGCCCTCAGCGCAAGGCCGTGTCTGGTTGGGCGGGGGGCCGCGGTGGAGATCAGCGCCTCCTTCGGCGTGGCCGGTGTGCAGGCAGGGGCCCAGATAGACGATGCCCTCGTGCTGGCCGACCAGGCTCTCTACGAGGCCAAGCGCATGGGGGGGAACTGCATCGCCGTCGCCTCCGCCCTCCCGGCCGAGAAGGAACTCTCCACTCCTCCCCGCTGAGACCGCGGCGCAGTCTCCTGTCCCCCTAGGCGCGGTGCGTAGACCATCCCGCATCATCGCCGCGGTGGTATCGCACACAGGCAGTCCGCCCGAGACGCAACACCGCTCAACCCACAAGAGGAACCCCGCCGCTGGAGGCCAATACAACACCTGGCGCGAAGGCGCGGGCGTCTGCACTTCATCGCCCGCGCGCCGTGGAGTTCATCTGGAGATCGCCACCATGAGCAAACAGGACTTCGGCCTGATCGGCCTGGCCGTGATGGGCCAGAACCTCGTCCTCAACATCGAGAGCAAGGGCTTCTCGGTCGCGGTGTATAACCGGACGGCCGCTCGCACCGAGGAGTTCGCCGCCGGGGAGGCCAAGGGCAAGCGGATCCTTCCTACCTACTCCATCTCCGACTTCGTCGCCGCCCTCAGGCGGCCGCGCAAGATCATGCTGATGGTGAAGGCGGGGGAGGCGGTGGACTCCTTCGTCGAGCAGTTGCTTCCTCACCTGGAAAAGGGAGACTTGATCATTGACGGCGGCAACTCCAACTTCCACGACACCATCCGCCGCAACAAGTCCCTTTCCGAGAAGGGCATTCTCTACATCGGTACCGGCGTCTCCGGCGGCGAGGAGGGAGCGCTCAAAGGCCCGAGCATCATGCCTGGAGGCCAGGCCGAGGCGTTCGAGCTGGTGGCGCCCGTCTTCAAGAAGATCGCGGCTCAGGTGAATGGCGAGCCCTGCTGTGCTTACATCGGTCCCGACGGGGCGGGGCACTACGTCAAGATGGTTCACAACGGAATCGAATACGGAGACATGCAGCTCATCTCCGAGGCCTACTTCATGATGAAGGAAGCGCTCGGCGTCAGCGCGAAGGAGCTGCACCAGGTCTTTGCCGAGTGGAACGAGGGCGAGCTCAACTCCTATCTCATCGAGATCACCCGTGACATCTTCGCCCGCATGGACGAGGAGACCGGCCAGCCCTTGGTGGAGGTGATCCTGGACAAAGCCGGGCAGAAGGGCACCGGCAAGTGGGCTTCCCAGGACGCGCTCGACCTCGGCGTCGCCGCACCCACCATCGCCGAGGCGGTGTTCGCCCGGTGCATGTCCGCCATCAAGGAGGAACGCGTCGCCGCCTCCAAGGCCCTGCGCGGCCCCGAGCCCAAGTACACCGGGGACCGCAAGGCCTTCATCGAGGCGATCCGGCAGGCCCTCTACGCCTCCAAGATCTGCTCCTACGCCCAGGGCTTCGCGCTGATGAAGGAGGCGGGAAAGGAGTACGGCTGGCAGCTCAACTTCGGCGAGATCGCCAAGATCTGGCGAGGCGGGTGCATCATCCGCGCCCGGTTCCTGCACCACATCACCGAAGCCTACCTGCGCGGCGGACCCACTGGACCGCCGCCCTCCCAGCGCGACCCGAACCTGGCGAACCTCATGCTCGACCCCTTCTTCAAGGACATCCTGGAGAAGTCGCAGGACAACTGGCGCCATGTGCTCGCCACCGCCACCACCCTCGGGCTGCCGGTTCCCGCCTTCAGCTCCGCCCTCGCCTACTTCGACTCCTACCGCCGCGACCGGCTCCCCGCCAACTTGCTCCAGGCCCAGCGCGATTACTTCGGCGCACACACCTATGAACGAGTGGACAAGCCGGGGACGTTTCACACGGAGTGGACCTCGTAGGGGCGACCCGGCCTGCCCGCCTCTGGCGGGCGGCCGCCCGTGCCTTCTGGCGAAAGGTCACCACCCTTGGCACTTCCCCAGATCACCGGACTCGGATACGAACACAGACTGATGACGGAGGAAGAGATCCGCCGCACCGTGCTGCGCGGCCTGCAGGAGATCTACGCCGCCGGCCGGCGAGTCCTGGTGATCATCCCCGACCACACCCGCTCCGCGCCCCTCGGCCCGATCTTCCGCCTGATCTATGAGGCGCTGGCCCCCAAGGCCGCCGCCCTCGACTACCTGATGGCCCTCGGCACCCATCCGCCTATGTCCGATGAGGCGATCTACCGGCGGGTGGAGATCACCCCCCAGGAGCACAAGTCCCAGTTCCCCAAGGTCCGCTTCTTCAACCATCTCTGGAAGGACTCCGACGCGCTCTCGGAGGTCGGCGCGCTCGGCAAGGAAGAGGCGCGCGAGATCACGGGCGGCCTGTTCGAGATGAACGTCGCCATCACCGTGAACAAGATGGCGCTTGACTACGACGTCATCCTCATCGTCGGGCCGGTGTTTCCCCACGAAGTGGTGGGGTTCTCGGGCGGCAACAAGTACCTCTTCCCCGGCATCGCCGGCCGGGAGATCATCAACTTCTTCCACTGGCTGGGGGCGGTGATCACCAATCCCGTGATCATCGGGAAGAAGTGGACCCCGGTGCGCATGGTGGTGGACCGCGCCGCCGCCCTGATCAAGGCGCAGAAGCACTGCCTCGCCCTGGTGGTGAGAGAGGAGGGAGCAGCGGGCGAGGCCGCCAGCGGACTGGCGGGGATCTACTTCGGCACCCCGGAGCGCGCCTGGTGCCAGGCCGCCGACCTTTCCCGCAAGCTGCACATCGTCTACAAGGACCATCCCTACCACACCGTCCTCTCCTGCGCTCCGGAGATGTACGATGACATCTGGACCGCTGGCAAGTGCATGTACAAGCTGGAGCCCGTGGTCGCCGATGGCGGCACCCTCATCATCTACGCGCCCCACGTCAAGGAAGTCTCGGTCAGCCACGGACATGTCATCGAGCAGGTCGGCTACCACACCCGTGACTACTTCCTGAAGCAGTGGGACCAGTTCAAGCACCACCCCTGGGGCGTGCTCGCCCATTCCACCCATGTCAAGGGCATCGGGACCTACGAGAACGGGGTGGAGAAGCCCCGTGTCAACGTCGTCCTGGCCACCGGCATCCCGCCGGAGGTGTGCCAGAAGATCAACCTCGGCTGCCTCGATCCCAGAACCATTCACCCCGAGGACTACGCCAACCGGGAGGACGAGGGGGTCCTCTACGTCCCCAAGGCCGGGGAGACGCTGTACCGGCTCAGGAACGCGCCCAAGGAGCTGGGGGGAGAAGGCTGAGTCCTCGCCCGCCGCGTGCCCGGGGGGAGACTTGGGTCCCTCCACTGCCGTGAGAGGCACCAGCACGGCCTGGGCAGCCGTGCGGGACGATCCGCTTCGCCGCCCAGTGCCTGTGCTTGCCAGCCCCATTCCCCTGTGCTATACTATCGGGTCAGTTGAAGTACTCCGTCGTGCGGAAGAGTGGGAGATGTTCCCACTCTTCGCCGTTAGAGTGATACATGAGCTTCGATAGGAAGCGGCGAGGATGCAGCCGGATTTCGTCCAGGCACTACGAGATATAGGCCGGGAGAAGGATATCCCGCTCCAGACCCTGAGCGAGATCATCGAAGCCGCGCTCGTCTCCGCCTACAAGAAGCACTACGGAGCCACCTGCGAGATTCACGTGGACATTGACTGGGACAGCGGGCAGGCGACGGTGTTCACGCGCAAGCGGGTGGTGGAGCACGTGGAGAACCTACACCTGGAAATGTCCCTGGCGGAGGCGCGTCGGCTCGATCCCACCGTGGAGGAGGGCGAATTCCTGGATATCGAGGTCTCCCCCTCCATCTTCGGCCGCATCGCCGCCCAGACTGCCAAGCAAGTAGTCGCCCAGCGCATCCGGGAGGCGGAGCGGGACATCATCTACAGCGAGTTCAGCAACCGGGACGGCGATATCGTCACCGGGGTAGTCCAGCGGCGGGAGGGCCGCAGCGGCACGGTGTACATTGACCTTGGGAAGATCGAGGCCGTGCTGCCTCCCGCGGAACAGAGCCCTCTGGACAGCTATCGCTTCGGCGAGAGGATAAAGGTATACATTCTGGAGGTGAAACGGACCACCAAGACGCCGCGGGTGCTGGTGTCGCGCAGCCATCCCGGGCTGCTCCGGCGGCTGTTTGAGCTGGAAGTGCCGGAAGTGCACGAGGGCATCGTGGAGATCAAGACGCAAGCGCGCGAGGCGGGGGCGCGGAGCAAGGTCGCAGTCTCGTCCAAGCATGAGAACGTGGACCCGGTGGGCGCCTGCGTGGGACACCGGGGCAGCCGCGTGCAGGCCGTGGTAGACGAGCTTCGGGGCGAGAAGGTGGATATCGTGCGCTGGAGCGATGAGTCGGCCAAGTACGTCGCCGCCGCCCTCAGCCCCGCCAAGGTCACCCGGGTGGTCATTGACGAAGCCCTCCGCGCCGCCACCGTGGTCGCCCCGGACAATCAGCTCTCCCTCGCCATCGGCCGGGAGGGACAGAACGTGCGCCTCGCCGCCCGCCTCACCGGCTGGCGGATTGACATTCGCAACGAAAGCCAGATGGCCGAGATGGAGGCCGGGAAGAAGAAGGCGGAAGAGGCGACAGCCGAGGAGCCCCCCGGCGAGCCAGAGGCAGAGACCGAGAGCGCGGAGAAGCTGGCGGCGGTGGAATCGCCCTCCGAGACGGGGGAAGCAGCAGCACCGGCTGAGGAGTCCGCTACAGAGCCGGAGGAGGAACAGCCGACGGAGGAGGAACCCCTCGCCGAGCCATCTGAGGACGAGTCAGCGGCAGAGCCGGAGACCGCCTCTGCTGAGGCTGAAGAGCCTAGCGAGAACGCCTCCGGGGAAGCACGGGAGGAAGGATGACGCGGACGCGGCATCTTCCCCAACGGAGTTGTGTCGCCTGCCGTCAGGTTCGGGCGAAATCGGAACTGGTGAGAGTTGTGCGCACCCCCCAGGGAGAGGTGCGCTTGGATACCACCGGCAAGCTGGCCGGTCGAGGCGCCTACATCTGCCCTGACCTGCGCTGCCTCGAGCAGGCCGTCAAGCAGGGGAAGCTGAACCGGGCGCTCGCCAAGCCTCTCAGCGCAGAGATGGTGGAGATGGTCAGGCGGAGCCTGGCCGAAGACGCGACGGCACTGCGGCCGGGAGAGAAACGGACTGCAAATGCGGGTGCATGAGCTGGCAAGAGAGCTCAACGTAACCAGCAAGGATATCCTGCTCCTGCTCGAGGAGCTGGGGGTCGGGGGCAAGACGGCCAGCTCCAGCATTCCCGGAGAGCACCTCGCCACCATCCGCGCTCGCTTCGGCAAGGCACAGCCGGAGAAGGCCGCGCCGCCTGCTCGCCCCAGGCACCGCACTCCGCCGCCCCCGCCGCCAGCCGTCCCTCCCACGCCGGTCGAGGAGGAGAGTCCGACCATCAGCATCAAGGCGCCCCTGACGGTGACGGAGTTCGCCACCGCGCTCGACACTGATGCGGAGAACGTAATCAGCGCCGCCGCCAGCATGGGGGAAGAGGTGACCGCAGGGGACCTCGTCTCAGCGGAGCTGGCACTGCTCATCGGTGAGCAGTGGGGGTATGCCATCAGCATCGAGAGGGTGGAGCGCGAACCGGAGCCAGAGCCAGAGCCGGCTCCCGCGGTGGCGGAGAAGAAGCCGGTGGCTGAGGCCGCCGCGCCCGCCGCTCCCAGGGCCGCGGGCGAGACCATCGTGCGCGAGAAGCTGGTGCGTGTGGTCCCCCGCCGCGTCGCCCCGCCCGACGCCCCACCGCGGCCGCCGGTGGTCACGATCCTGGGACACGTGGACCACGGCAAGACCACTCTCCTCGACGCCATTCGCGAAACCAACGTGGTGGCCGAGGAGGCGGGCGCCATCACCCAGCACATCGGCGCCTACCAGGTGGAGGTGAAAGGCCGGCCCATCACCTTCATTGACACCCCCGGCCACGAGGCCTTCACCGCCATGCGGGCACGGGGCGCGCAGGTCACAGACATCGCCGTCCTGGTGGTCGCCGCCGATGACGGAGTGATGCCTCAGACGCTGGAGGCGGTGGACCACGCCCGCGCCGCAGGGGTCCCGATCATCGTGGCCGTCAACAAGGTGGACCGGTCCAACGCCTCCGTGGATAGTGTGAAGCAGCAGCTCTCGGATAAGGGCTTGGCGCCAGAGGAGTGGGGCGGAGAGACCGTGTACCTGCCCATCTCCGCCCTCCAGAAGACCGGCGTCGAAGACCTCCTGGAGATGATCCTCCTGGTTGCCGACATGGGTGACTTCCGGGCGCGCCGCGAGGGGCCTGGCGAGGGAGCAGTGCTGGAGGCGAAGCTGGACCGGAGGCGGGGTTCGGTCGCCACCTTGCTGGTGCAAGAGGGGACGCTGCGGGTTGGGGACAGCATCGTCGCGGGGCCGGTGTCCGGCAAGGTCCGCGCCATGACCGATGACCGCGGGCGGCCAGTGAAGGAGGCGTTTCCCTCCAACCCGGTGCAGATCATCGGCCTTTCCGGGGTGCCGGAGGCGAGCGAGCTCTTCCGCGTGCTGGTCTCCGAAAAGGAAGCGCGGGCGCTTGCGGAAGAGAGCCGGATCGCGGTGCGCCAGGCGCAGTTGGCGGCGGTAGGGCCGGCTACCATGGCCGAACTCTCCCAGCTTTTCGCCTCCGGAGAGGCGAAGCGGCTCTGTGTGGTTCTGAAAGCGGACGTGCAGGGGAGCGCGGAGGCGATCACCGCCGCGCTTTCGCAGTTCAAGAGCGAGGAAGTGCGACTGGAGATCCTGCACGTGGGGGTTGGGGAGGTGACCGAATCCGACGTCAGCCTCGCCGCCGCCAGCAAGCCCTCGGTGGTAATCGGCTTCCAGGTGGGGGCCGACACCCAGGCGCGCGGACTCGCCTCCGACGAGCACATCGAGATCCGCCGCTACGACGTAATCTACGACCTGATCGACGATGTGCGTGATACCATGACCGGGATGTTGGCGATTGCCTACGAAGAGGTGGTGGTGGGGAGCGCGGAGGTGAGGGCCCTCTTCCGGTCTTCGCGCTACGGGACCATCGCCGGCTCCTTCGTGCGAGAGGGCCGGGTGGTGCGAGGCGCCCAGGCGCGGGTGATGCGAAACGGAAGACTGGTGCACGAGGGCCGGGTGGACTCCCTCCGGCATCTGCAGGAGGACATAACGGAGATCGCCCAGGGGTTCGAATGCGGGATCGTGATGCAGGGCTTCTCCGAGTTCGAGACTGGGGATATCATCGAGTGCCTGGAGAAGCGCGAGGTGCGCCGCACTCTCTCCTAGGTGGGCTGAGCCATGCATATCGCCGCCCTCCGCATGCAACTGGAGATCACCAACGGCGTTACGCTCAAGGACAAGCGCCAGGTGATCCGCAGCCTGCTCGACCGGATGCGCCACTTCAACGTGTCGGCCGCGGAGGTGGAGGACAATGACTCCGTCCGCTATGCCACCCTCGCCGCCGTCGCGGTGGCCAATGACCGTCGCTTTCTGGACGAGATGATGGGCAAGCTCGCCAACCTAGTGGAGGGCGAGCCCAGGGTGGCGGTGCTCTCTCAAGAGTCCGAATTCCTGTGAGGAAGTCGAGGCGCCATGCCATCACAGCGCATGCCGCGCGTTCACAGTCTGCTGCGCGCCGAGATCAGCGAGATCCTGCAGCGCAAGCTGAAGGATCCCCGCGTCAGCATGGTCACCATCACGCACGTGGATGCTGACCCCGATCTGCACCACGCCCGGGTATTCGTCAGCGTCTACGGAGAGCCGGACCATCAGCGCTCCGCCCTGCAGGGCCTGAGAAGCGCGGCCGGATACATCAGGTCTGAGCTGATGCACGTGCTCCACCTCCGGCCCATGCCCGCCCTGGACTTCCGTATGGATGAATCTCTCGCTCTGGGCGCACACACCCTCGATATCCTGGACCACCTCCACCATGAGCAACAGGAACCTAGCCGCAGCTCGGAACCAAGCGGTTGAGCTGATCCGCACTGCCCAGTCGGCTTACGTGGTGACCCATGTCCGTGCCGACGGGGATGCGCTCGGCTGCCTGCTGGCGTTAGCGCTTGCCCTCGAAGCCAGAGGCTGCCAGGTGGCGCGCCTCTGCGCGGATCCCGTGTCCGCGAACTACCAGTTCCTGCCCACCGCCGACCGTGTCACCGCCACTCCCCCGGACTGGCCTCCCCAGGTCGGTTTCGTGGTGGACTGCGATGGGCTGGCGCGCGCCGGATCGCTGGAGCCAGTCTTCGCTGACCTGCCCACACTAGTGGACATAGATCATCACGCCACCGACCAGGCCTTCGGCGACATCCGCGTGGTGGATCCCACCGCCGCCGCCACCGGCGAGATCGTCTACGACCTGCTCAGAAGAGCCGGCCTGCGTGTGGACTCCGACATCGCCACCTGTCTCTACGCCGCCATTCTCACCGACACCGGCCGGTTCGGCTATACCAACACCACCGCTCGCTCCCTCACCGTCGGCTCGCGGCTGGTGAGGGCCGGCGCCGACCCCCACCTCATCACCCGCAAGATCTACGAGGAGCGCTCCATCGCCGCCACCCACCTGCTCGGCGTGGCCCTCTCCCGCCTCTCCGCCGACTGCGGCGATGAGGTGGTCACCTCCACCCTCACCCTCGCCGACTTCGCCCAGGCCGGCGCAGCTGCCTCGGACACGGAGGGCATCATAGACCATCTGCGGGCGATTGGGGGAACCCGGGTCGCCCTCCTGTTCGTGGAGACGGAGGATGGTCAGGTGCGGGTGAGCCTGCGCTCAGACGGCACCCTGGACGTGGGCCAGATCGCCCTCTCCCTGGGGGGCGGAGGACACGTCGGTGCTGCCGGATGTAACATCAACGGCGCCGCTGAATCGGCGCGAGCGACTGTCCTCGATGCGGTGAAGAGGAGCCTGCTCAGGGCTCGGCTCGATGAGGGTAACTGACGGCTTCCTCAACCTCCTCAAGCCCCCCGGCATGACCTCCCACGATGTGGTGGCGATGGTGCGCCGGCAGTTCGCCGCCAGGCGAGTGGGGCACCTCGGCACTCTCGACCCGGCGGCCGCCGGGGTGCTGCCCATCTGTCTGGGGCGCGCCACCCGGCTGTTTCAGCACGCCGCCGGGCCAGACAAGGCCTATCGCGCAGAGGTGGTGTTCGGGGTCACCACAGATACGCTGGACGCGGAAGGGCGCATCACCGCCGAGGGCGATGCGAGCCGACTGAACGCGGAGATGGTGCGCCAGGCGCTGTCTCGCTTCCTCGGTGAGATCAGCCAGAGACCGCCGGCCTTTTCGGCGGCGCGGGTGGGTGGAGTGCGCCTGTACGAGCTCGCCCGCCGCGGAGAGCATGCTTCCGCACCGGAGAAGCGGGTGCACATCTTCGACTTGAGGCTGGTGTCGTTCCAGGCCGGCGAAACGGCGGCCGCCCTGCTGGATCTCGTGTGCTCGCCCGGAACCTATGTCCGCAGCCTCGCCGCGGACCTGGGGCAGGCGCTGGGGTGTGGCGCCTACCTCGGCTTCCTGGTCCGCACGCGCGCCGGGCGATTCGAGCTCTCCGAGACGATCACCCTGGAGGAGCTCTCCGGCGCGGCCCAAGCCGGCACGCTGGAGAGCTGCCTGATCGCGCTGGACCGGCCGCTGTCCCACCTGCCGGCGCTCACTCTCGACGCGCGCCATGAGGAAGTCTTCCTGCACGGGGGCCGGGTATTGACACAGCCGCAGCCCGCGGCGGTCGCCCGGGTGTACGGCCCGACAGGGCTCTTCCTCGGGCTGGGGGAGGTGCTCTCGGGGGGACAGCTCAGGCCGACGCTGGTACTGTCCTCCGCGGAGGGCGAGAAGCAATGAGAGTGATCCGCAGCCTGCACAGCGTGCGCGTGCGGCGGCCCCTGTGCCTGGCGATGGGGGTGTTCGATGGCGTGCATCTGGGACACCAAGCGATTGTCTCCACTGCTGTCAACATGGCGGAGAAGGACGGCGTGGCTGCCGCAGTGCTGACCTTTGACCCACATCCGGACGACGTGCTCTCCCCGGCCGGGGCGCCCCCTCTGCTCACCACCACGGAGGAGAAGCTCGATCTGCTCCGCAGCCTGGGCGTCCAGGTGGTCATCATCGTCCCCTTCACCCGCTCCTTCGCCGACACTCCTGCCGAAGAGTTCATCGCCGAGGTGCTGGGTAAGCGCCTGCGCGCGTGCTATGCGGTAGTGGGAGAGAGCTGGCGCTTCGGCGCCAGGGGGAAGGGCAACCTGCGGCTGCTGCAGACCATGGGCGCGAGGATCGGCTTCCAGGTGTGTGGCGTGGGCCGTGTCAAGCACGCCGGGCAGCTAGTGTCCAGCACCCGCATTCGCGCCTTGCTGTCCCGCGGGCACGTCTCCGCGGCCAACGCCCTGCTTGGGCGGCCCTACCACATCCGCGGAGAGGTGGTCGCCGGAGCGGGGCGCGGACAGACCCTTGGGTTCCCCACCGCCAATCTCTCCACTCCTCCGGAGAAGCTGCTGCCTGCCGATGGAGTCTATGCGTGTATGGCTGGAGTGCGGAAGCTTCTCCCCGCGGTCGCCAGCATCGGGGTGCGGCCCACCTTTGAGCGCGGCGGCGAACGCCGTGTGGAGGTGCATCTGCTCGACCCGAGGCGGCCGCCCCAGCTTCTCGGCCGGAGGCTTCATATCCAGCTCATCGCCAGATTGAGAGGAGAGCGAAGGTTCTCCAGCGCAGAGGCGCTGGTGCGCCAGATGCAGGCGGACTGCCAGCGCGCGCGGCAGACCCTGGCCGGGAAACCGCTCGCCCGGCGGCCTCCTCGCACAAGGTGATCGGCGGGCGGAAGTGGTATCTGTTCAGGTCACTGCTGAAGGAGAACAAGCACGGAGAAGGGATATGCTGCGACTCGCGATCATCCTAACCATCGCCCTTGCCGTCATCGGCTGCCGTGGCGAGCAGCCGGCGCCCCCTGAGCCTGCCCGGCCAGAGGCTTCTCCGCCGGCGGTGAGCGGACAGCCGGAAGCCCCGGAGGCCCCGCCAGTGTCCACAACAGGGAAGGTGACCGTGAAGCTGGAGACCGACAAAGGCGTCATCGAGCTGGAGCTCGACCCCGCCGCCGCGCCCAAGACGGTAGAGAACTTCGTCAAGCTGGTGCAGGAGGGGTTCTACGATGGGATGCCCTTCCACCGCGTGGAGCCGAACTTCGTTATCCAGGCGGGCGACCCCGCCCTGGTTGGCAAGCCGCCGGTCGGCTACACTATCCCGGATGAGCAGTCGCCGATCAAGCACATCCGCGGGGTGATCGCCATGGCCCGCATCTACCGCGGCAATGCCATGGTTCCCAACTCAGCGAGCACTCAGTTCTATATCACCTTGGCGGACACGCCCCATCTGGATCAAGCTGGCTTCACCGCCTTCGGCCACGTCACCAAGGGCATGGAGGTGGTGGACAAGATCGCGGTGGGAGACAAGATCAGCAAGGCGAGCGTGGTGGAGTAGAGGCAGCTCTTTGGCCGGGCAGCCGCCGAGCCGTGTCCCTCCGGCGACGCGGCCTATGTATCACCGTCATCACGGTGATACAAGAGACGCTCTAGTCTGGCTCCAGCTTGGCCCCTCTTATCTCCAGCACCCCCATCACGTGGGCGACCAGGCCGGTGACCTTGCCGGTCTCGTCGGTGATGAACCGGATCTTGATGCTGCTGTCGGCGCTGCTGTGGAACTCCGTCTCCGACTCGGGGCACAGCTCCGCCACCGCCGTATTGTCCCGTCCCATCAGCCGGCCGTTCTCCAGGGTGATGGTGAGCATGTCCCCGGTGGCGTCCAGGACTTGCTGGCTGCCTCCCAGCCGGTAGCGGCCCACGTAGCGGGAGAGAATGGCGGGGTCAAGCGTCACCGCGGCGATAGCCTCCGCCGGGCCCATCACATCACCAAGGTAGATGTCGGCGATGCTGTTGGCCAGCTCGTGTGCTGCAGGCAGAGGGCCGGGCGGCCTCATGCAGTAGTTGCACAGCACGATCACCGCGAACCGCTGGTCGGGGAAGCGGCTGATCCAAGTGTTGAAGCCGCTGGCGTCTCCGCCGTGGCCGATCTCCGCCAGTCCCCGGTACTCGCCGATCATCCAACCGAAGCCATAGGGGGCTTCGCTGCCGTCGTTGAGCTTGACAGGGGTGAATGCCTGCGCGATCGTCTCCTGCTTCAGGAGCCGCTCGGTGTAGAGCGCCTGATCCCACAGGCGCATATCCTCCACCGTGGAGTAGAGGCAGCCGGCGGAGAAGGCGGTGGAGAAGATATCCTCATACGGCTCGTTCACGTATCCGCCCGTAGGGTTGACCACATACCCGGAGGCGCGATCTTTGAGCACGGTGTCGGGGTGATCGCAGCCGGTGTTAACCATCCCCAGAGGCTCGAAGAGGTGGGTGCGAAGGTATTCCTCATAGGAGAGGCCGGAAGCCTTCTCAATGATCCGTCCCAGCAGTATGTACCCGGCGTTGCTGTAGTTGCACCTCTCTCCCGGCGAGAACTCCAAAGGCCCGTGCTCGGACTTGCCGAGGCCAGAGGTGTGGGTGAGCAAGTGGCGGATAGTTATCTCGTTCCCACGTGGGAGGTCAGGGAAGTACCCGGCCACCCGATCGTCGAGGCTCAGCTTGCCGGCATCCCGCAACTGCAGGATGGCGGCGGCGGTGAACTGCTTGGTGACGGAGGCGAGCCGGAACTTGGTCTGCGACGTGTTGGGCACTCCCAGCTCGAGGTTGGCCAGGCCGTAGCCCTGCTCGTGCAGCACGCGGCCGTTCTGGATCACGATCACCGCCGCGCCGGGGGCGTCCTTGCCCGCAACTGCGGCAAAGAGCGCGTCAACCTGCTGTGACCTGGCGGCGCTGTCTTGATCCGTCCCGGGGACGCACCAGGCCATCGGCGCCAGCGCCAGCAGAATGCCGGCTGCTCCCGCCAGCAACGCCAGTGCCGCCCTGACACGACCTGCTCCTGCCTGCGAGCTTCCACGGCCGCGAATCTCTGCCATCTCCGGTGACTCCCATCCTGAATCCTGTCACTATGAGTATACGCATCCGCCCGGACGCAGGTTTCGCCGGCGGGCCCCCATTTGCCCTCCGGTCCCGACTGCCCGGCTACTTGCAGAGGGCTGACCGCGGCTCGCTCCTCCACCCCCCGATTCTCACGGTCTCGTCTTGCTTGTGCTGGCTTCTCCAGCACGCTCGCGCACACTGATTGGCGCGCATGTTAGAGGGCATCTGCTCCAGCCACAGCTTCTTCATGCTCGAGGCCGTGTCAGGCTCCCCTTTGCCCATTCGCGCCCAGCAGGTTTCCCAACAGCGCCGGTCGCCCTCGTGCACCCTCATCCGGGGATAGCCCCGGTTGAACTGCTCCATCAGCGCGTTGCAGGTCTTCACGCACCTTCTGTACTCACCGGGCGCTACGGGCTCGGGCTGCTGAGACTCCTGCCTCGCCCATATTGCCCCGATCAAGGCGGTGATGACCCCCGCGGCCAGCACCAGAGAAGCCCACCGTTTCATGCTGTCCACACCTCCTTTTCCCCGGCTTCCCCTCATCTGCCGGCCAGTCTACGGCACAGCAGAGGCCTCTGGTGTGCAGTTGTCCCGCTATCGCTGCCCCGATTGTGCTCCTGAGCACGCAGTTGGGGGATCCACTGGCCATCCCTGGATACCTCGGGTGTGCGCAGAGGGCCAGCGCCGCCCACGGGTTGAATCCGGGAAGGGTTTGGGCTATAATGCGGGTCGGAGTAGAGCCGGCCCGGGGACGCGAGGGGCGGGCCGAGCGTGCTGGAGCGAACTGGGGAAGTGGGCGGAGGCCGGGTAGGCCTGTGGCGAGGATGGCGGCGGCCGCAGGTCTGGCCGCCAGCGTCCTGCTGCGAGGAGTTGAGGAATGACCAGAAGACCTGCCTTATGGCGACTGTTCTGGGTGATGGGGACGGCCGGAGTGGTTGCCGTGGCCAGCGTGGGGATGCTCTGGGGGGCGAAGAGCGCCCCGGAGAAGACTCCCCCCAAAGCCGCGCCGAAGACCCCCGCCAAACCCGCGCCCAAGGCCGCGCCCGCACTGCCTGCGCTTCCCGCGGCGGGGCAAGGGATCGAGATCATCTCCCCCGAGTCGGGAGCGAAGCTGCGAGGTGTGGCCGGGGTGAAGGTGGCCTGGAAAGACCCGACAGGCTATGTCATCTATCGCGTTGACGGGCAGTTCGCCTATGCCACCAGCAGTCCCTATGAGATGCGTTGGGATTCCAGCAGCACCACCGATGATGAGCATGTGCTCACCGCCAACGCCTATGACTCCAGCGGCGTGTACCAGGGGACGAGTTCCATCAAAGTGACGGTGGAAAACGCCATTCCCACTCCCTCGGAGGGAGTGGTGCTCAAGGTGCGGTTCAAGGAGAACGACCTGTTCACCCGGCGGTTCCAGGGCAGGAGCGAGACAGGAGCTCTCACGGCCAGCCAGGCGCTTCCCCAGGGGTTCGAGGTGTTGAGTGGAAACCTGAAGTCCGACCTGAGCCAGAGCGTGATGGACACCTTCTACGAGGGCAACGCGGCTCTCGTCAGAAATCGGGTGCGGGAGGGGTACATTATCGTGGGCGGCCTCCGCCGAAACCTGCCGGAGATCGGGCAGTACGCCATGGTGCAGATCTCTCCCAACGGCCTGACCCTCCCGGCCACCGCGGCGGTGACCCGTCCCCGCATCGGCCTTGGGGAGGTATGCATCACCCTGCCTGATCCTGATACCCGCGTCTTCCCTGGTGACCAGTGGGAGTCTCCTCTGGGCGCGGTGTTCGACCTCTACACGCGGCGAGCGGTCTTCGTGCAGGCGCTGCACACCTTCGAGGGCCTGCGCTGGTTCCGCGGCCGGGAATGCGCCGTCATCACCTCCAGCTACTCCGCCGTGCGAGTGCCCCTCTACGACCAGAACCCACAGCCGGTGGCCAGCGCCGCCCACCTAGCCGCGCCCGCCTTCCGCACCGAGCTGACTCAGATGATGGGAGCCGGCCGGGCCGGGAGAGGCACCGGCCGCCGGGGAGGCGGGGCGACGGGTGCTGGAGGGGGCAGAAGGACAGCCGCTCGCGCCGCCACTCGTGCTCCCGCCGCAGCTTCGGGCCAGCAGACCCGCACTCGTACCGGCGGAGCCGTCGCAGTCGACAGCGTGCGCCTAACAGATGTGAAAGGAACTCGGCGCACCTATCTGACCACGGTCACCGGCCGGGTCCTCCACACCGAGGATGTCATCATGGGTAAGGTGGAGTTCCGCGCGGGTGCGCAGCGCGTTTCGGCGAGTGGCGTGGGTGGGTACTCGGTGGCGTTGACCGGAGGCATGATGGGCGGCGGAGGCAGAGGGGCAAGGGGGATGCGCGCCGGCGCCAGCCGCGCCGGCGGGCAGAGAGCAACCGCCGGGCAGCCCGCGCGGACCACCCAGCCTGGCGCCCCGACCGGAACGGAGCTGCCCCCCAGTCTCGACTACGCCCTCAAGCTCACCGGAGACTTGCTCGTCCAGTAGTCCACCGCGAAGAGACACCAACAGGCATCGCGTCTGTTGCGCAGTGGGACAGACGGGGGGCCTGTCGGCTTCCCCTCCGGCACCCCCCGAACTACCTTTACCTAACCGGCTGCGCGGGAAGGACGGTGAACCGAAGTGCGAGCATATGCCTGCATGCTATCCCTGATCTTGCTCGCGGCCCTGGCGCCGGCCTGGGCGGTGCGGGAGGGCGAGAGCGCGCCCGACCTCTCGCTTCCTTCCCTCTCCGGCGACACCATCGCGCTGTCCTCGTCTGCCGGAAAGGTGGTGGCGCTGGTCTTCTGGGCGACCTGGAGCAAGAACGCCTCCACCGAACTCAAGGAACTGGAGAACCTGGAGCGGGAGCTGGGGCCAAAGGGTTTCACCGTGCTGGCCGTGAACGAGCGAGAGGACGCCAGCCAGGTGGCGGAGTTCGCGGACCGGCATCAGCTTTCCCTGACCATGCTCCTCGACGATGGCGACGGGGGCCGCGTTTATGGGGTCAGCGGACTGCCCGATCTCTGGGTGGTGGACCGAGACCGGACGCTCAAGGCACACTGCATCGGCTACAGCCCTTCCGACCTGCAGAGGATTCGCACCCTCATTGAGAAATCGCTTACCAGTACAGGTAGAGAGGAGAAGCCGAGCGGCCCTGGGGCGGCCGAGCCGTCCCCGGCCCTTCCCCCGAAGCTGCGCGCCTACGCCCATCTGCAGATCGGCGCCGCTCACATCAATATCGGCGATGCCTTCGTGAAGGCCGGCTACCGCGACTACGGACACTTCGACGACGCGCTGCAGGAGTTCAGGGCTGGGGTCGCGCTCGACCCTGACAATCCCGACCTCTACATCTGGCTCGGACTGGCCCTGGAGCGCAAGAACGACCCCTCAGCCGCAGCCCGCGAATACCAGACCGCCTTGCGGCTCGACCCCACCAACGCCTATGCCCAGGACTGCCTGCGGCGGCTGGGCATCCCCTGGGCCCCCGCTCCCAAAGCGCAGTAGGCCGCGAGACGCGCCACCGCGCGCCGATCGCGCCCTCACGTGACCCAGCGCAGCCTGCGCCTGGGCTCGAACCTGCGCACCAATGCCCAACCCGCCACGAAGCCTCCGATGTGCGCAAACACCGCCACCCCTTCTGCGCCGACACCACCGACTGAACCTGCCGTGTACAGGATCTGGAGCAGGAACCACACCAGCAGCACCAGCCCCGCGGGGAGCACGACCACGGTGACGAAGAATACCAGAAACACCAGACAGTGGACGCGCGCTCTGGGGTACTTCATGTAGTAGGCTCCCAGCACCCCCGCGATTGCTCCGCTCGCGCCGATCATCGGGGCGAGGGAGTGCAGGCTCATCAGGATCTGCGCCCCCGCTGCCAGCGCCCCACACAGGAAGTAGAAGAGCACGAAGCGCACGTGCCCCAGCGCCTCCTCGATGTTGTTCCCGAACACCCACAGGAACAGCATGTTGCCGCCAAGATGGAGGAGGTTGCCGTGCAGGAACATGGCCGTGAAAAGAGTCAGCCAGATGGGCTGGAGGGCCGCCACGGGCTCGTGGTTGAGCGACGCGAACTGGCGCAGCGACGAAGGCAGGGCCTCGGCAAAGCTGACCTGACCAGCCAGCACCGCCGGTATCGCCCCGTGGGTGTATGCGAATACCTGGGCCGCGGGCCCGGGCAGCAATACCTGGTAGAGAAAAATGACGATGTTCGCCGCGATCAGCGCCACCACCACAAGGGGGAAGCGCCTGGTTGGGTTCTCGTCACGGAAAGGGATCAAATACTACTCCAATGTGCCGCTAATCAAAAGCTGCCCTGTTCCGGCTCCCACTGGAGAGCATCGCCCGCGCCACCTCTCGGCCACCACTTCGCGTGGCCGTCGCCGAAGCCCCAGTCGTCGCCGCCGCTGTGCCGCGGTTCGGCCACAAGATCCTCCATCCCCCCGCTCCCGCTGCAGCCGATGTCGCTTTCGAATATCACCACATACCTCATGGGATCATAAATCGCCGACGCACGCAGGTCCCGGCAGTTCCCGTTGACCCCATAGGCGCTCACGAATGCCATCGGCCACTTTGCGCCGCCGCGATCGGCGGTCGCCATTCGCCCTTGGGTCAGTGAGTCGGTCACCTCGCCACCCCAACCAGGCGGAAAAGCCGGATGGCACGGCCCGCCTGAGTCAGGCGAGCCGTCCTTTCCCCAATCGCCCTCATGGTCCTTGTAGTGCTGGACCCAGTCCCCATTGGGTCCCAGCGGGACGATGAACCTGGCGCCCTCCATCGTTCTGGCGCTCGGGCACCTCCAGACGTCGCGGTTCTTAATGTAGTCGTCCAGCACTACCGGCTCCCGGAGATATGGGTTGGCGTCAGTCAAATGCTCGCACGTGCCAGGCAGGCTCACGGGAGTTCCGCCGCCGGGGGCGGAGTTGAAATACAGAACGGGCTTCATCTCGTGCTCGCTCGGCCAGAAGGCGTCCCAGTCGGCCAGGTACATCTGCGCCGCGATTGCCAGGTTCTTCACGTTGCTCAGGCACTGCACCTTCCTGGCGCTCTGCCGCGCCCGCATGAACACCGGGAACAGCATCGCGGGCATTATCAGCAGCATAAGGGCCGATACGCAGATGCCCGCGATCGCCAATCCGCTGCCTGTCTGCCGGCCTCGGCTGCCGCCGATCTGGCCCAGCGCGACGATGCCCAGGATCAGGCCGATCAGGGGGGCCAGGATCGGGATGAGCAGGCCGCAGATCCCCAGCACCAGGGAGGCGATCGCCATCCCACTCGTCTGCGGCCTCCCGCCCCAGGACGGCGGCTCCGCTGCTTGCTGCGCGTAAGCAGGCGACAATGGCGCGCCGCACGCCGCGCAGAATGACGCTCCTTCCAGGTTATCCGTCCCGCATTTCGCACACAGCATGGTATCCTCCCTCTGCCTTGGGATCGCCTCCACCCCGCGCCAGGGCGCAGGATCGGCTGCGCTTCGAGCGCTTCAGGGTCAGCTAATCCACATTGGTGATATCCGCGTTCGCTCCCTGCCCCCCTGGCCGGCCGTCTGCTCCGTAGGAGAGCAAGTCATAGCTGTCCGGGTTCAGCCACCCGGGGTAGCGGTAGACGTATGGGTTGCCCCACGGGTCCCTCCCTACCTCTTCCTGGACATACGGTCCGTTCCAGTTCAGCGGCACGGGGCCGCTCAGCGGCTTCCGCTCCAGCGCCCCCAAGCCCTGTTGGGTGGTGGGCGGGCTGCCGTTGTCCGCCGTGTAGATATCCAGCGCGGTGCTCAGGGTGGCGATGTCTGTGTGTGCGCGCGCGGTTGCCCCGTAACCGCCCCCGACTGGTCGGGTTCCCATCGGCGCTCTGCGCGCGGCGCCTCCGGGCCGCATCCTCCCCAGGTCAGGGCGGACCGCCCTGACCCCCGGCATCACGGTCACTCTGCGAACCGCCGTGGCCCTCATGAACACGAAGCATGCGATCAAGATGAGAAGGAGGAACATCATCAACACGGAGATGCAGATGCCGGCGATGGCGAGCCCCGTGCCCTGCATCCGGCCTCCGCTCCGCTTGATCTGGTTCATCGCCACTATCCCCAACACCAGCCCGGGGATCGCGGTGACCCCGACGGTGAAGAAGCCCGCGATGCTCAGGACCAGGGAGGCGATCGCCATCCCACTCGTCTGAGGTTTCATCGCCCAGCCTGCCGGCTGCGGCGACTGAGCGGCTGGGGCGGCGAGTGGCGCTCCGCAGGCGGCACAGAACGAGGCTCCGGGCACGTTTCCCCTGGCGCAGTTGGGGCACAGCATGATTTCCTTCCTCCGTCGTCACGCAGTTTGGTTTGGCAAGCGGACTTTCCCGCTCACCCGTGGGCCAGCCGGCCGGTCAGGTAAAGACCCATCAGCGCAAGATTGGCGATGACAGCCACCGCTGACAGCGCCACAATTCTCCTAGGGTAGCGGACTCCGGCCTTGCTGGCAATCGCGCTCAGGCCCAGCACGAAGGAGGGGAACTGGCTGAGGAAGCGCCGGGAGCCAAAGGCGTCGCCCGCCCACCAGTCCCTGGTGCAGGAGTTGACATAGGACTCGAGGAGGAAGACGGCGAGCATGGCGGCGACGGCGGGCCGGGCTTGTCTCGGCAGGGAGGCCAGGCCCAGCAGCGCGATCAGCCAGATAGGAGTCCAGGTGAAGATTCCGTGGTGGGGGGAAAACCAGACCTGCAGCGGGTGTGGGTCCCACCAGCGCATGTAGCCCGGCCCCTGGGGGATGACCAGGGGCTGTCCATGGGTGAACTGCCAGATCACCATCTGGGGCGAGAAAACCAGCACGGAGGCGGCTGCGATCAGCAGCACCCGGCCGCTCGCCTGCCGCCATCCGCCCCTCAGCGCGGTGCTCACTGGCAACACCAGCAAGAGGCTGTCCTGTGGGCGGATGAGCGTACCTAAGCCTGCTACCAGCCCGAGGGCGGCCCACCGGCCCCACTTGGCCGATGGCTCAGTCCGAAACCACAACCAGACGAGCAGGGAGGCGGTGAAGATGCTCGGCCCGTGGGTCATAGTGGGCTCGAAGACGAGGTAGTAGAGGGCCGGACTTGCGCACACCGCGGTGGCTGCGGCCAGCCCCGGGCCATGCCGCCAGCCGCCGCCGGCTCTGTCCATCCACCAGGCGGCCGCCTTGAGGGCGAACCACACTCCGATCAGCCCGTAGATGAGGGTCGCCAGCGCGACTGCGAGCTGGTAGGACATGGCGTAGCCGTCGCGCGCGACCGGCAGGCCGAGGCGCTGTCCTATCCATGTCGCCAGGTCGCCGGCGGCGAAGGCGGGAATCCACAGGAGCGCCGATCCGATGGTGAAGGCAGTGCGGGTGGGGCGGCCGGGCACGATGTTGGGCGGGGTGGTGTGGGCGCGCGCCGCCCAGGTGTTCATCTGATTGCTGAGATCGAGATCGTAATCGAAGTACAAGGAGGCGCAATAGGCGTAGTACCAGTCGCCGTCATTGGCGATGAAGGTGGTCTGCTTGCCGTGGAAGGAGCGGAAGAGCTGGAGCAGGGCGAGCGCAATGCCGCAGACGATCAGGAGGTTGCGCCAGAGGCGGAGGGGGAACTCGGTGCCTGTCGCTGTGCCGTCCACCTAGCGTTCCCCTTCCTGTTCAGCCAGCAGCTCGCGCAATCTCGTGACGAGATCGCCTGGACGGATCGGCCGCGGGGGCGAGGAGCTCCGACGGAAGTGCCGCACATTGAAGGTCACCAGGTAGTCGCACTCGCTCTCCATCGCGGCTCCGAGGATCGGCAGGTCGCCCGCATCGGCCCTGCCATGCAGGGCGCGCACCGTTCTGGGGCTGGGATCATCCGCCACTCTCAGAGCGGAGGCTACAATGACGCGAAACGCGGGCACGGCCGCTGGCAGCTTCGCCATCAGGTTCCGCTCCGCCTCCCGCACGGCCTGCTGGGAAGTGATGCCCTCGATGGCGCGTAGGTCCGCGAGGTGCAGTAGCAGGAAACTCGCCCCACTGGTGGAGGCGGAACCGGCGATCAAGGCGTCGGCGTCGAAGAACAGCCGCAGGCGCCTACCGTCCTCCACGGCTGGCTCTCCGCCCAGCGCCTGGCCCTCCCTTGCCCCGCGACCTCGGCGGCCGGCGCGGCAGGCCCGCCAGCAGATCCTCCACGTCAAGGCCCGCCGATTCCCTCAGACGCTCGATCTCTGCGGCCAGTTTGGGTACCACAGACACCCGCGGGCTCAACACGAAGGCGCCGCCGAGGTCAACCACGGTGAGCACGTCCCCTTCCTCCAGCCGGTACTTGTCCCGCAGCTTCGCCGGCAGGGTCACGACTCCACGTTGTCTGAGTTGCACAGTCTCGCTAGGCATGTCCATGCTCGCAGAAATGCAGATTTGCTGCTCCGATAGTACTGTGCTGGGATGGCAGTGTCAAGAGGCGTGTGATACAGGAGCCTCCGGCTCACCCGTCTCTGGCAGGTGCGGGCATGATGGTTCCACTTCGCGACAAGCCTTCCCCCCATCGCCGAGGTGACGGCCCTGGGGGGACGAACCACCTGATACACCAGACCACTGGAGACGGGAACTGCCATGAACCTACAACTCCGCATCGCCGGCGCGGCCGGGCAAGGGGTGGAGACCACGGGTGATCTGCTGGTGGATGCCTTCGCGGGCATCGGGCTGCACGTGTTCGCGACCCAGACCTACATGTCACGCGTTCGCGGCGGCCTCAACTGGTTCGACGTCCGCATAGGCGACGGCGAGCTGTTCTCCGGCCGCAGGCGGGCCGATCTGCTGGTGTGCCTCAGCAAGGAGGGGTTGGAGTGGCTGCGGGGAGAGATGGCCGATCCGGGGGTGATCCTGTTCAACGGCGCCGCCGGCGAGGGGGTCACCGGAATCGAGTTCGAGCAGATCGCGAAGGACCTGGGCGGCTCGGCGATCATGGCGAACACGGTGGCCGCCGGAGCGGTGCTGGCGGCGCTGGGGTACGAGGTGGGGAAGCTGGAGGAGCTGCTGCGGGATCGGTTCGCGCGGAAGGGCGAGGAGGTAGTCGTCGCGAACATCGCCTGTGTGCGGAAGGGCGCGGAGCTTGGGACCGCGGCGGCGGGCAAGCTGAAGGCGCCGCAGCCCGCGGGCGCGCCCTCCGGCATCTGCAGCGGCAACGAAGCGGTGGGCCTGGCGGCGGCGACGGCGGGGGTGAAGTTCGTGACCTCCTACCCGATGACGCCCTCCACCGGAGTCTTCACTTTCGTCGCGGGTGTCGCAGACGAGTACGGCATTCTGGTCGAGCAGGCGGAGGACGAGATCGCAGCCATCAACATGGTGTGCGGCGCCGCCTACGCCGGCGTCCCGGCGATGACCACCACCAGCGGCGGCGGGTTCGCGCTGATGGTGGAAGGGCTGGCGCTGGCGGGCATGTTGGAGCTCCCCGCCTTCATCTTCCTGGGCCAGCGTCCCGGCCCGGCCACCGGACTGCCCACCCGCACCGCCCAGCAGGACCTGCAGTTCGCCATCCACGCCGGCCACGGGGAGTTCGCCAAGGCCATCCTCGCCCCGGGCACGCCGCAGCAGTGTTATGACCTAACCCGCCACGGGCTGGAGCTCGCGCACAAGTACCAGACGCCTGTCATCCTGATGAGCGATCAGTTCCTCGCCGATATGCGCAAGAACTGCACTGGCCTCGATACCTCCTACCGCCCTATCAACCGTTATGTCATCGAAGATGCCGGTGAAAGCTACCTTCGTTACGCAGTGACGGATAGCGGGGTCTCCCCCCGGGCGCTGCCGGGCGGCGAGGCATTCGTCGTGCTCGACTCCGACGAGCACACCGAGGACGGGCACATCACCGAGGACCTGGAGGCGCGGGTCCGACTCCAGAACAAGCGCCTCCGGAAGCTGGATGGCATGAAAGCGGAGGCGCTGGCGCCGGCCTGGCACGGCCCGCCCGAGGCCGACCACGTGCTGGTGTGCTGGGGCTCCACATATGGATCCTGCCGGGAGGCGGTGGACCGGCTGAACGCAACCGGAAGGCCAACCGCCATGCTCCAGTTTGCCCAGGTGTGGCCTCTGGACGCGGGGGCGATCCGCCCGAGGCTGGGCACCCGCCGGGTGACATGTGTGGAGGGCAATGCCACCGGGCAGTTCGCCTCCGTGCTGCGAGAGGTGGGCGCGCTGTCGGACTGCGAGATGATCCTCAAGTACGACGGCCTGCCATTCACCGGCGAGGAGATCGCGGAGAGGGTGACATCATGAACAAGCACTTCTTTGACACTGACATCGCCTGGTGCCCGGGATGCGGCAACTTCCCGATACTGCGCACTCTGGACAAGGCCATCGCCGCCGCCGGCGTTGATCGCAGGAAGCTGGTGCTGGTCTCCGGCATCGGGCAGGCGGCGAAGCTGCCGCACTACACCCAGGCGAATGTGTTCAACGGCCTGCACGGGCGGGCGCTGCCCGCGGCGGTGGGGATCAAGCTCGCCAACCAGGAGCTGGAGGTGGTGATCACCAGCGGCGACGGGGATATGTACGGCGAGGGCGGCAACCACTTCCTCCACAATCTCCGCCGCAACGTCGGGGTGAAGGCATTCGTGCACAACAACCAGGTCTACGGACTGACCAAGGGGCAGGCCTCGCCCACTTCAGACCTGGGTTTCGTGACCAAGGTGCAGACGCACGGCGTCGTGTCCCCCCCGTTCAACCCACTCGCTATTGCCATCGCGGAGGACTGCTCGTTTGTCGCCCGCTCGTTCGCCGGTGACCCCAAGCACCTGCAGGAGATGATGGTCGCAGCCCTGCAACACAAGGGCGGCTTCACCCTCCTCGACATCCTCCAGCCCTGCCCCACCTTCAACAAGGTGAACACGTACCAGTGGTATCGGGAGCGCGTCAAGCCGATCCCGGACACGCACGATGCCTACGACCGTGCGAAGGCGCTGGAACTCGCCTTCCACTGGGGCGACGAGATCCCCATCGGGATCCTCTACCTCAGCAAGCGGCCGAGCTTCGAGGAACAGCAAGTGGTGCTGAGCAAGGGGACGTTGGTGGGGCAGTACGCGGGTCGGTGAACAGCGGGGGCAGCGCGCGTCAAGCTCTGGCGCCTACCCGGCTGTGCTGCAAGGCATTGTTCACCGCCTCGAGCAGTCGCCGGGCGGAGACGGGTTTGCACAGGAACTCGCTGATGGTGAGATTCCGGTCCCGGATCTCGTCCTCGAATGCGGGCTGGCCGGTGAGGACGATCACTGGGGTGGTGGTGAGCTCGGGGTCGCCCCGGAGGAGGATGAGGAAGTCAATGCCGCTGGGCCCCGGGAGACCCATGTCCAGAACGACCAGGGAGGGTCGAACGCCATCCGCGGCCGTCAGCGCGGCCCCCGCCTCCGCCGTGTTCTCGGCGACGCCGACACGATAGCCCGCGCCCTCCAGAATCTCGCCCAGCACGGCGCCGATCTCGGGATCATCGTCCACCACCAGCAAGAAGGCGTGGCCTTGCCCCTGCCTGCCGCGCAGGCGCGCCTGCGCCCGCAGCGCTCGCTCTACGTGCTCCGGCTCTGTCGCGTCCATCTGGATCAGTATCTCGCCCAGGGCCTCTCCACTCCCCTCCTGACGCACCAGCGCCAGGTCCAACTGCTCGGAGGTGATCGCCCCGTACGCCAACAGCAACTGACCCAGGAGCGCGCAGGTCACATGTTCCGACATCACAGCCATCTCCCATGCGCGGCCAAGGCCCGCCTCTCAGACCTCTCCACCCAGGATAATGTTCCACGGTTCGCCGCGATTCCGACAACATGAGATGATACATGGTGCTCGGCGAGGGGTCGCGTCCGAAGACAGCCCAAGGCGATTGGCTTTGTGCCTCCGGGCGTGCAAGCTCGGGGTGACCGGCCGCTTCCGGGCTAATGGAGAGCTGCGATCAGGAGCCGGGTCAGCGCCGAGATGAGAGCTGCCCCCGGAATGGTGAGCACCCACGCCCACACCACCCCAATGGTCACCCCCCAGCGCACCGCGGACAGTCTGCGCGTGGCCCCCACCCCGACGATCGCGCCGGTAATGGTGTGAGTGGTGCTCACCGGGATCCCCAAGGCGGCGGTGCCGAACAGCGAGACCGCCGCAGAGGTCTCGGCGCAGAAACCGTCCACAGGCTTGAGGTCGGTGATGCGCATGCCCATGGTCTTGACGATGCGCCAGCCGCCGGCCATGGTGCCGAGAGCGATGGCGGCGCAGGCCAGGATCTTCACCACGGGGAATACCTCGAAGTGGGTCATACCCGGGTAGTGGTTCGTGTAGAGAAGGATGGCGATGATGCCCATGGTCTTCTGCGCATCATTCGTGCCGTGCCCCAAGCTGTAGAGCGCGGCCGAGAAGAGCTGTAGCCGACGGAAGTGACGAGCGGTCGCCTTGGGAGAGGTGTGCCAGAAGATGCGGCTGACCAGCGACCGCATGGTATAGCCCAGCAAGAGCCCAATCAGTGGCGACAGGACGATGAAGATGGTTACCTTCAGTAGCCCGTGTGGTACCAGAGAGCCGGGTCCGGACTGCGCTAGCGCGGCGCCCGCCAGCCCTCCGATGAGGGCGTGGGACGAACTGGTCGGAAGGGCCAGGTACCAGGTGAGGAGGTTCCAGGCAATGGCTCCCACCAGCCCCGCCAGAACAAGGTCGTTGCTGATAGCCTGGGTCTCGACGATCCCCTTGCCCACGGTGGTCGCCACATGCATGCCCAGCCAGAAGGCAGCGACGAAGTTGAAGAAGGCGGCCCACGCGACCGCGTAGATTGGCCGGAGCACACGCGTGGAGACGACGGTGGCGATGGAGTTGGCCGCGTCGTGGAAGCCGTTGAAGAAGTCGAAGGCATACGCGACCACGCAGATGACAACGACGTAGAGAGAGATTCCCATGCTTGGCCGCTAGCTCACGTGTGCTTGACCACAATGCCTTCGACGATGGAAGCCACGTCCTCGCACTTGTCCACGGCGTTCTCCACGTGGTCGTAGATCTCTTTCCACTTCAGCGCGTAGATGGCATCGTCCGACTTGAACAGCTTGGCGAGCGCCTTTCGGCTGTCCTCATCCGCGATGTTCTCCAGCCGGTGGATCTCGATACAGTAATCTAGAACCCGCCGCGCGTTCTTCATGTCGTTGAGCCCGCCCACCGCCTTCTGCAGCACCGCGGCAGCCTCCGCCAGCACCTCCACCAGCGCCACCATCTCCGGCGAAGGTGTCCCCGCCTCATACAGGAACATCCGGTCGGCGGTGGCCTCGATGTTGTCCAGGACATCGTCCATGCGCCCGGCCAGCGCGTGGATGTCCTCGTGGTCGAAGGGCGTGACGAAGGTACGATTCAGGCGATCCGCGATCTCGTGGGTGGTGATGTCTCCCTCATGCTCCACTTCCTCAATCAGATGCCTGAGCTCCGCCGCTCGCTCGGGGCTCCTCATCAGCTCGGTGAGCAGGTGGGCGCCCTTCACCACATTCGCCGCCGCCGAGTCGAACAGCTCGAAGAAGCGCTCTTCCTGGGGTACGAACCTGATCTTCATAAGTGATTCCGCTCCTCTCGCCCAGTTCCAAGGAAGAGGAGTTCACCGACCGGACCTGCGCAACCTTCTGCCCTTGCTGCCGGTTTCTGAACGCAGGTCGCACCCTCGGGTTGGCGAATTCCCATCCTAGAGGTGCAGGCCATGACTCCGAAGGAACGTGTTGCCCGCGCCGTCGCCCACCAGGAAACGGACTTCGTGCCCTATAGCCTCGGGTTCGACGGCAACCTGCGCCAGCGGTTGGTCGCGTTCACCGGGGATGGGAGCTTCGACCGGGATCTCGTCTCCCACTTCACCTATGCCAGCATCGGCTACCCGGAGACCGCCGAACGGGTGGACGACAACCACTACACCGATGCCTTCGGCGTGATCTGGGCGGAAGCCATCGTCGGGGAGCTGGGCGTGGTCCGCGATCCCATCCTCAACCAGCCGTCGCTACACGGGTACGAGTTCCCACCCACTGACGTCCCCGGCCTCTTCGATGGCTTTGCCGACCAGATCGCCGCGCACCCCGATGAGTACATCACCTGGGGCATCGGGTTCAGCCTCTACGAGCGCGCCTGGTCGCTGCGAGGGATAGAAGGATTCCTCCTCGACATGGTCGAGCATCCCGCCTTCGCCCATCAGCTGTTCGATCGCATCTGCGACTTCAACCTCGCGCTCATTGATCAGGCCTGTCAGTTCCCCATTGATAACGTGCGCTTCGGAGATGACTGGGGCTCTCAGCGCGGCTTGATCATGGGGCCGAAGCTGTGGCGGGAGTTCATCAAGCCGCGCTTCGCGCGGATGGTGCAGCGGGCGCTGTCCCACGGCAAGACCACCTTCCTTCACTCAGACGGCGACATCCAGGAGATCATCCCGGACCTGATTGAGATTGGCCTCACCATCCTCAATCCGGTGCAGCCGGATGTGATGGACATATACGAGGTGAAACGGAAGTACGGCAAGGAGATTGCCTTCCACGGCGGGGTCAGCGTCCAGCACTTCCTGCCGGATAGCACTCCCCAGCAGGTTCGGCAGGGGATCCGCAGCCTGATTCGAGAGGTGGGCGCGGGCGGCGGGTTCGTGATCGCGCCGACTCACAGTCTTGGCAACGACATCCCGCTCGAGAATCTGGTCGCGCTGGTGGAGGAGTTCGCCCACCAGCTCTAATCGTATGGCAGGAGTTCATCTCCTGCCCCAGTGCCCTGCGCGGCAGGGTCGAGCACCCGTACATCCATGGAATGGCAGTTCATCCACGAAGAGATCGAGGTGGAGTTCGAGAAGAGGCCGGGGCCGCCGGTGCGGTTCGTCTGGCGTGGGGACCAGGTGGAGATCGCGGAGGTCCTTCGCGCCTGGGCGGACCACAGCTTCGGGCCGTTTCGCTATCCCGCTCGCTGGTGGCAGCGCCGCCACCGCAACTACTATCGGGTTCGCACCTCGGAGGGGTGGCTGGCCGACTTCTACCTCGACCGGGGCACGGGGAAGTGGGTGCTGTACCGGATCCGGAGACCGGGGCAGGCCGGCGGGAGGCCCGCAGGGGCCGGCCGACTTTAAGCTGTCGGCTAGGCGATCGCCTGCCGATACCACTCCAGAGTCCGCCGGAGCCCCTCGCGCGGCGTCACTTGCACTTCGTATCCCAGCAGCTCGCGGGCGCGGCTGACATCTGCCACGGAGTGGCGGATGTCGCCAGGCCGTGGGGCGACGTGGGTCACCTCCGCTTTCGCGCCCGACAGATTCAACAGCATGCGCGGAAGGTCGTTGATGCTCATCCGCTCGCCACAGCCGATGTTGATGATCTGCCCCGCCGCCGCGGGCGCAGCGCAAGCGAGCAGGTTGGCCTGCACCACGTTTTCGACGGGCACGAAGTCCCGTGTCTGCTCGCCGCCGCCGTAGATGGTAATAGGCTCTCCGCGCATCAGGCGCGACATGAACTGCGCAATCACCCCGGAGTACGGCGAGCTGGCATCCTGGCGCGGCCCGAACACGTTGAAGTAACGCAGCATGACTGTTTCCAGACCATACAGGCGGTGGAACACCTGGCAGTAAAGCTCCCCCGCATGCTTCGCCACCGCGTAGGGGGAAAGCGGCCGCGGCCTCATGTCTTCGCGATGCGGCAGCGCCTCGGTGTCTCCGTAGGCGGAGGCGGATCCTGCGTACACAAACCGGCGGCACCCCGCCTCCTTGGCGGCGATGAGCATATTCAGCGTCCCGGTGGCATTCGTCTCGTGGGTCGACCCCGGGTTCTCCACCGACTCGGCTACCGACACCCGGGCGGCGTGGTGAAGGGCGAAATCCATGCCTTTACAGGCGCGTCGGCAAGCCTCCAGGTCAGTGACATCCCCGGTGAACAGGTCCACATCATCGGCGATCTGCTCTAGGTTCTCGCGGCTGCCGCTGGAAAGGTTGTCAAGCACCCGTACCCGTCGGCCCGCGGCAACCAGTGACTGTGCCAGGTGTGAGCCAATGAACCCCGCCCCACCAGTCACCAGGTAGCTTCCCGGAGGCAGCGTCACGCCGAGGAAGGTCACTTAGCCCTGCTCCTCCCCAGGGTCCTCTTGATCCACCCTCGCAGGGCCGCACCGTATTCCGCATCGCTCATGCTGATCTCCAGGAAGGCCTGAAAGTAGTTGAGGAAGTTGCCGATATCGAGCCGGTGTTCACCTTTGCGCAGGCGGACGCAGAGGATCTCGCCGCCCTCCTGGAGGAGAATCCGCAGGGCATCGGTCAGCCACAGCTCGCCGCCGACCCCGGGCTTGGTGCGCCGGATGGCCTCGAAGATGGCGGGGTCCAGCACATAGCGGCCTGCGGCCGCCAGGTTGCTGGGCGCCTGCTGGGGCGAGGGCTTCTCCACGATGTCAGTGATGGCGAACACGTGGTCAGGCCTGCCCGCCGAGGCGGGCTTCCCCTTGGGAGCGACGATGCCATAGCGGCTCACGGAGTCGTGGGGAACGGCCTCGACCGCGATGGTGGCGGCGGGGCGATGACGCTCGTGGACCGCGATCATGCGCTTGAGCAGGGGCTCGCGAGCATGGGACACCACGATGGAATCGCCCAGCGCCACCGCGAACGGCTGCCCGCCTGCGAATGGCTCGGCGATGCTGATGGCGTCGGCGAGGCCGCGGGGCACGCTCTGACGAGCGTGGAAGAACCTCAGGTCCATCCAGGGGTGGTGTTTCTCCTGGTTTTCGCCCGCCTGATGGTCGAGGTGATCCTCGATCGCTCGCTTGCCCTGGCCGGAGATCAGCAGCACTTCTCGCAGGCCCGCCGCGGCCAGCTCTTCTACCACATGCTGAATGGTCGGCTTGCGGCCGACCGGCAGCATCTCCTTGGGCTGCGACCGGGTGGCGGGAAGCAGCCTCGTCCCTCTACCGGCCGCCGGCACGACGGCCTTGGTAATGGTCGGTCGCTTACTGTGGGCCGATGAACTCGCTCTCTGTCTCATCGCGTCACGCTGCCTTGATGGTGAGGTAATGATAGCCTTGTGCGGCGTAGGCCTCGGCCAGGGCATGGGGTGAGCCTCGGCCCTCCAGCAGGACCAGCGCCGCGCCGCCGGAGCCCGGCAGCTTCGCCGAGAACCCCAGCTCCCGGGCGATCTCCACCAACCTGATGTTGCTCCTCTCGGGGCCGGTGTCGCCATAGAGGCTGCGTCTCAAGTCGAAGTTGCGATCCATCAGCCTCCCAAGACGCTCGCCGTCATGGCGGCGAAGAACCTCCCGCCCCTCCTCCGCACAGCGAGCTATCGCCGCCATCACCCGGCGCACCTCTCGGTCCCCCTGCTCCCAGCGCAAGCGCAGAGGCGCATGCACCCGGCCCGATTCCAGCGACCCGATCCGCTCCTCCGATGGATAGGCCAGCCCGAAGCCGGGCAGCCAGCGGGAGTTGAGGCGCTGGTAGTGGGGGCGCTTCCCCGAAAAATCCATGTAGGTGAGCCCGCCGTAGGACTGCACCACCCGGTCCTGCAGCCCGGCGGCGATCCCCAGCTCCTGCGTCTCCACGCTCAGGGCCAGCTCCGCCAGCGCGGCGCGCGGCACCCGCCGCGCCGAGATCCGGTGGAATCGCAGCAGCGCGCGCAGCGCCGCGATCACCATCGCGCTGGAGCCGCCCATGCCGAACTGCCTGGGGATGTCGGTTTCGTACTCCAGGGTGAAGTTCGCCTTGCGGAGGGTAATGCCGCGCTCCTGGCAGTAGTCTGCGAACCGCCGGCAGGTGGCAAAGAGCACCCGCTGCATCCCGTAATACCCGTGCTGGGCTACCGAGGTGACGAAGTCCGGGAGGTCCGCGAACTCGGCGCGGTCGTGTTCGGGGTGAAGGCGAAACGTCAGCTTCGGGCTCTCCCGCAGGCGGACGCAAGCGGAGAAGTCCTTGATCAGAAAGGAGATCACCTTCCCCCGGTACATGTCAGACGGATTGCCCAGGAGTCCGGCGCGCGCGTGGACCTTGGTCTGGATGATCATCGTCGCCTACCCGGTATCCGCAGGGAAAACCTGCTGGTCAACCACTCGCTTCCCATGCGGACTGACTACCGCCTGCAGCCTTGTCCGTTGCGCAGGTTTTCCCCATCGCTTGCCCTTCACTCACTCGCCGTCGGGCTCGACGCGCGGCAGGAACCGTCCCTCCCCCTTGCGCCTCGCCTCCGCCACCGCCCGGTTCGCCTCGAACAAGCTGTCGAAGGAGCCGCAGTCCAACCACATCCCCTCCAGCTCGCTCCAGGCCATCAGCCCATCGTGGATGTAGAAGTTGTTGACGGTGGTGATCTCCAGCTCTCCCCGCGCTGACGGCTCCGAGCGCTGGATGTATTCGAACACCCGCTGGTCGTAGATGTAGAAGCCGGTGACTGCGTAGTCGCTCTTTGGCTGCTTGGGCTTCTCCTCAATGTCCAGAAGCCTGCTGCGGTCCTGATCATCGAACACGGCCACGCCGTAGTCCCTGGGGTTGGGGAGCCTCTTGAGGAAGATGTGAGCGCCGCTCCTGAACCCTCTCACTGCGGGGCCCAGGTCGGCATCGGTGAAGTTGTCCCCCAGCACCACCATCATCGGCCCGCCCTCCGCGAAGTCCTCCGCCACCGACAGGGCATCGGCAATCCCTCCCTCTCCCTCCTGGTAGCCGTATTCCAGGTGGGCGATGCCCAGGTCCTTGCCGTTGCCCAGCACTCTCAGGAAGTCGCCCGCGTGCGGCCCCCCGGTCACCACCAGGAGGTGGTCTATCCCCGCCCGCAGCAAGTTCTCAATGGCATAGTGCACCATGCAGCGGTCGTACACTGGAAGCAGGTGCTTGTTAGTGGCCTTGGTTAGCGGGTAGAGCCGCGTACCCAAACCGCCCGCGAGAATGACACCTTTCATCTGCCACCTCGAATACCCAGAGCGCTTGCGCCGTTGCTAAGGCCTTCGACACACGCGCGAAGGGCTCCTGCCTCGCCGCCTCCGGGTGCGCTTCCCCTCGTGCTCGGCGATCGGGGTCAGTTGTCAATGCTGATCGGTATCTCCAGCACCAGGCCGGTGGGTCCGGCCCGGTCCAGACCCTCCACCCGCAGCGTGTGTGCGCCGTTCTGATAGCGGGCCGTGGACAGCGCGAGTTTGAACGGCGGCCCGAACGCCGGCCGCAGCGGCTCGCCGTCAATCGAGAACTGCGCGCTGGTGACATTGCCGCTCCCGGTGGCAAGAAGCTCCACCCTCCCGGTGAGCACTTGCTCGGCCGACGGGAAGAGAACAGAAAGGGAGTTGTACGCATCCAGTAGATGCTCAGCCGGAGGCTTGAAGCTGGGGTCCGCGCTTAGCATCACTGCCGCATAGCGTGGCGCCGACTCGGGCTCTGTGCCGGCCGGCCCCGGCTCCGACACCATCTGCACCCGATAGCGGCCCACCTCCAGCCGGATGCGGCCGACCATCTGCCACCCATCCGGAGCCTGTGGATCTATCCCGCCGACGCGTGTGTCCTTCACATAGACCCCAATCCCCCTCCCTCGCCCGCCCGCCAGCGCCCACACCGCGTAGTTGCCTCCGGTCAGGTTCACCGCACCGGTGTCCACCAAGCCGTCCGCGCCCGCAGACCGGGCCACCTCCTCCCCGCCCCCAAAGGCGATGGTGTCCGGGGTCCAGTCGCCGGTGAACTCTCGGGCCGCTACCAGGGAGGCGGTCTCCCGCGCCCAGCTACCCACGACAACCAAGGCTGGAGGCGTTGTGGCTTGGTTGCCATCGGCGTCACGGGCGGTGATCCACCACTCCACTTGATCGCGGTTGGAGGAAGCGGGCAGGTGTGCTTCGTACCTCTGTCCCCACCCCAGTGCCTGCATGGGAAACGTCACCGTGCCGCCGCCATTCACCCGGTAGCTGATGCTCACTTCCGCCAGTTCGCCGGGGCTGAACGCCTGGACTGAGAGGTAGATGGGCTGCTCCGGCCCAGGGTGCGCGGGCAGCACCGCCGCCTTAGTGATCGAAGGGCCCAGGGGAGGCGAGACCAGCGCCACTCCCCCGATGGCGAAGGGGACGACGGTCGGAAGGCTGGGGCAGGTGAGCCGAAGCCAAGCCCCGTCCGGGTAGTCGTCTCCCAGAAGAGCCGGACTGTACCAAGCATCTGAGAAGACCGCACCCGTTGCGTGTGCGTCTGCATTCGCCAGATCGTCGCTGGTGACGGGACGCCGGGCGAGAATGCTGATCGCTGCGTTGCCGTTGCCTGCCAGCCTCACCGAGAACCGCGCGCCCTTCGGCACCATCGCCGTCGGCAGCCAATAGAGAGCGCTCTCGCCAGGTCGCAGAAGACGCTGGGCCGCGGTTGCGTCGCCCTCCCCGGCCTCGCCGCCCCGCGACTCGAGCAGGTAGGGGCGCTCGCTTGGCGGCAGGAGAGGACCGAAGTAGCACTGGGACACGTAATCCGGGCGCAGAGGGGCGAGGTCGTTTCCATCTGTCAAGCCATCTCCGTCTGTGTCAACAAGCGATGCATCGGTCAGCAGGAAACGCTCCTCGGCATCGGTAAGGCCGTCCTCGTCCGCGTCCTCCCACGGCACCTGCAGGATCCATGGCGGTGACCAGCTCACCCGGCCCTGCCCGTCAACCGCGCGTACCCGCACGTCGAACTCCCCTCCGCAGTAAAGGGGCGGTATCTCTGCCAGGTAGGTGTCGCCCTTCCGATCCATCGGCCTGGCGAACGCGACTCGATAGTTCACCGGATGGTAAACCGCCGCGAGCGAGCGCACTGCCTTTGGGTCGCCAACCCTGGCCCTGATGGAGATAGGAGCAGTAGCCTCAACTGTCTCCGGGTAGTCCACCGAAGAGACGGTCACCTCGCCCTCCCCCTCCGCCATGCCCGGCCCTTCCGCGCGGGCGAGCTCCACCATCTCCTCCGGCCCGGCGATCACGAAGCGCCTCCCCAGGTAGGCCGCCAGATGTGCCGCGTCGGCCGGCGTGAGCGACCGCGGGTCCAGACAGAGGGCGGCGAATCTGTGATCCGGAGGCAGCCGGTCCAGGTACTGGACGGCCTGCTTCAGCGCGGAGATTCGCGGCGCCGGGATCACCGGCGCGCCGGAGTAGAGATAGGGGGAGAAGTCGGGTCCGCCCGTCACAAACACGCCCCGCACTCCGCTCTCAGCGATCAACTGCGGCACGAAGATGTCCAGCTCCTGCGTCCCGGTGGAGGCGTCGTAGAGGGTGGTGTGAGCATCCATTCGCTTGCACGCCGCGGCGGTCGCCCGGTAGAAGCTATACGGCGAGCGCGCCGCGGAGATGTCCAACTCTCCGGCCCCGCTGGGACCCAACACGAACTGATCCAGGCCAGAGCGATAGGCGTCAGCATAGTACTGGTGCAGCACCGGAGGCGCCATCTCCTCCAGCGCCGCCGGCAGCGCCCAGCCCAGCGGCATCGTCCCTCGCACCGGATCATCCCACACCTCAGCCATGTCGTCGGCGGCGAAGTCCACCTCCGAGCAGTCGAAGATCAGGGTGAGATACTTGGCCGCCGCCGACTCGAGGTAGCCCACATGCTGAAAAGGAGGCCCCGGCGGCGCGACCCGCGAGAGAAACGAGAGGTTGGCGGTCTCCGACACCGGGACCAGGCTGTGTGAGTACTCGCTTGGCAGGCCCCGCGCGGTATCGGGCAGGCGCCCATAGATAACGCTCCCGGGCATCAGGCGGAAGAAGAGCTCCCGCAGGGCCGAATCCTCTCCCAGCACCGCCGTGCTCTGGGGCGCGGCGATGGTGAATATCCCCTGCTGTATCGCATAGTCACGGAAGGCCAGCCCTTCGGAGGGCCCGCCCGCCGGCCGTGAGGCGGGCAGCACCGCCGCCCGCCGCTTCTGGCAGTCGGGAAGCAGCGCATCGAGCGCCCACCGGTAGGCCTCCTCCGCAGACTTCCAGTCCGTGCCTGGCAGGCCGCCTCTGAAGTCAAACAGCGTCGGCAGGCCTAGGTCGGTGTCCGAGATCACCGCCTCTCGCATTCCCGCGGCGGTGGTGGCCAGGTCCGCAGTGTACGGCCGCGCGGGATCGTACAGCACCTGTCCCTTCACCTCGCCCTTCAGCCGCCCCAACAGCTCCTCCACGGTGAGCCGCTCCGTAGGCCGGCCGACCATCCGCAGGACATAGGCCAGCCACTCTTGGTCCCGCTCCCCGGTGATCAGGAACACGTTCGGTCCCTTGCGATTCGCCACCCCCTGCAGGCTGGCCGCCGTGAGGCGCTCGGCGGGGCTGGCCTCTCTTACGTCAACCACCAACACCGGCGGCGAAGGCTGCTCTGGCGCGGGCGACCCCTGCCCGAACACCGCCGTGGGACCCAGCAGAAGCACTACGGCTGCGAGGAAACGGACAGAAGCCATGGACTCACCTCACCAGTGGGATACCGCTACCAGCGCCAGCACCGCCCGGCATAATACTCGCTCGCTCGGCGGAGGGTCAAGAAGCGCGGTCACCGAGCGATGACCGCCAGCGCCGGCCTTCGCAGGGAGAGCTGTCACACCCTGTCAAAGCAGGCTCTGTCGCAAGTTGTGTCGCAAGACCGTCGCAGGCTCAGTGGACCTCCTCCCCAAGGTAGGAGAAGATCACCGCTGCCCGTTCCCACCCACCGCAAGGGGCTCTGCCGAGGAACAGAACGCCCCTGATCCCAGTCTAATCCGCGGCGCACTGCCGCGATTCGCGCCAGGGGAGGGACAAGGATGACACGCCCATCGTGGCTCCTGGTCGGCGTTGCTCTGCTCCTGCTCGCTCAGGCGGTAGCTGGACCCGCTGGTTCACAGGACCAGGAGCGCCGCGTCACGCTGAGCTTCACCGACACGCCGCTCGAGGAGGCCCTTCGCGTCCTCTTCCACGACACGCCCTATACCTTCGCACTCGACCCTGACCTCGCGAACCTCCGAGTCACTACTGCCGTCAGGGACGTCACCTTCACACAGGCGCTGGGCGCCATTCTCGGCCCTCAGTTCCTGACCTACCAGAGGCTGGGTGATGTCTACCACGTCCTGCGGCGTGGATCCGACCCATCATACGCTGACCGATTCCCATACATGCCGATCATCATCTACTCCCGAGAGATGCCTGACGAGGAGGTCACCCAGATCGTCTGGCGGGCGTTCAGCTCGCGCCCCCGGTCGTACAGGGCACCGTCTGACGAGCATGTGCTCTATACCGTCCAGGGGCTCAACCGCGTACTGCCGATCGAACTTGGGTTTCTGCCCGCCCCTGACGGGTCGTGCCTCCTGGTATGGCAGATCACAGGCGCGTCGCCCGGCTTGGGGAGCCAGACCACGAAGTGGGTGGCCGTCCGACTCCTGGACGGGGCGGTAACCGAGCTGGGCGAGACGCCCGGGCTGCCCTGGCTCTCGGCCCTCTCGCCCCTGCCGTACTGGGACTACTGGGACGATCACTACCGGCTGGTGCTGGTTCCGCTAAGGTGCATCTTCACGCCCGACCGCGGGACTCTGTGGGGAGCCCTGCCAGGTCCGGAGACGTCCGTACCAGCGGCCTCCGCGCGAGGTCCCCTCGGCGACGCCCAGGACCGCCTGAGCGCGGATTGCGACCAGCGCCACCAGGCAGAGGGGGAGCATCTTCGGTCCGCCTTCGCGAAGCTCTCGAATGAGATGGATGTTGGCTATCTGGGAGTCGAGAATCCTGCCGACCACCCCTATCTGCTACTGTGGAGCCTCGGGATCCCTTCCGTTCGGAACCTGGGGCGTCAGGGCTGGGGCATCCCGACGAACCACGCGGCCTGCTCGCCCGATGGCACACTCATCGCCTATGCAGACAGGTGGAGACACGAAGGCCTCGCCTCCCCAGAGGGTCAGCTGCCGCCCAACTACGGATGGGGGGCCCGACTGGATGTCTTCGATGTCGCCACGGGCCGACGGCTTTGGTATGCGCGGCGCGCCTCGGTCCCTCGCTGGATACCAGAGGCATTCAGGACTGCCCGGCATGCGTCCGGATGGACCGCCCCCCTCTTTGCCGACCTTCGGTGGAGCCAGGATGGGCGCTTCCTCTCTTTCACCACATGCGAGGACGCCTACGATACGTCGCCGGTGTCACGCAGCGTGACTGTGCTGGACGTCGAGGGATGGCGTCCTCTGCTCCACCTGCCGAACGCGAGCAGCGCATTCATCATCACGCCGCCCGCAGCTGGGACTTCAACCGAAGAGGAGTAGCGAACAGGACACGCACATCATGGCGCCTGCTCGGCCTCGCGCTGCT
>Ga0315277_10000171_pt1 | contig 109096 bp, 87 predicted proteins | sample YL17G05_15_MG_FD_203695 | JGI IMG/M metagenome (GOLD analysis project Ga0315277, IMG submission 203695) | Sediment microbial communities from Yellowstone Lake, YNP, Wyoming, USA - YL17G05_15 | ecosystem: Environmental > Aquatic > Freshwater > Lake > Sediment | place: USA: Wyoming | collected...
TTAATTCTGCCCAGGTGATTCCACATTCCGTAGTGACGACTTGATCCTCGATGTTGATTTCAATAATTTTTTTCATTGACGTCATGTCGAGGATAATGCCGCCGCGATGTGCAATTGCGCCCCCCATTAAGCCGGCACCGCCCCCTCGGGGGACCACCGGAATCTTCTCCGTATTCGCTAGTCGCATGATTTCTGAGACTTCTTCGGTTGTCTTCGGGCGAACCACATAATCTGGTATCGATTGATACACTGCATCCGCATCTTTACTGTAACAATATCGGACATATTCATTATCGGAAACTGAATCGGCACCTACGATGGTGCGCAATTGATCTATCACTGCCATATCAAAACTCCTCTTCTTAATCCAATTTAATTTCTTTTAATTCGTACTCGGGACCGCCTAAGCCATACTCTAATGCGTATTTAATGTACGGTACATAATCGATCGTTTTATCCGCGTATCTCGGTTCATACTGCTTCAAAAAATTGAATCCGTGAATATCCAGGACCGTAGGGCAATCTCCCGCAAATAGATACCCCGCATTTATTGGTTTGCCGCCATGACGGAGTTCATTGGCCGTGATCAACGGCTGCACCGCATCCATGATCGTAAGATGTGACGGAGCGCCCTCTTGCTTCATCAGGAACCAATTTGCCTCGGCGATCTGCTTCCAGCGATTCTTGATGATCATCATATGCATTTTGATCCGTTCAAACTTCGTAAAATACCCCACCACCATTTTCAGCGCGCCGGTCATGCGTAACTCCATGTGCCTATGTGACTTGAGATTCGGCAGCGAGATAATGGACTCGGCTTGAAAGGGGACTGCTGACATCTTGATTTTGAACCCGCGCGGTGATTTGAAGGTCTTCATCGGCTGTTTATGCAAATTCAGAAATTCGATGCCATGTTTTTCACAAATACGTCTCATGGTCGAATTCTGCACACTGTCTGCACTCACATCCACGGCTTGCCCATCGCCGCAGATCACTTCATGGCCGTGGTCCTGCAACCAAATAATGACGGTTTCCAGCGTTTCCGGATGGGTCGTTGTCGGGTACTCTTCGTATGAAACCAAATTCGGCTTAATAAAGACCTTACCTTTTATTTGATCCTTAAAAAGCTCCAGAATTTTGAGCGCAAATTCTCGGCGCTTCTCGCTCTTGGCAAAATAGATAGTTTCCGTCATTTCTTATCGCATTCCACTAATTACTTCTAGTTTCTCTTAGGAAAATAAATTAATAAATTTAGAGTAAAAAATTATCCATCATACGCGCACCAAAAGATCCTTAAGAAATCGAAATCTAATTCAAGTCATCAATTCAAATTACATTTTCCTAGACTGTAAACTCACTAAACTCTTATTAGACTAAATTAATGAATCTGCCATCCCCCTTCTTTTCACTCTTCAATTTTGGAATTTTCCCCTAGAAGTTTTAAGAAGGTATTTAAAGGAGAATTCCTCTCTATATTTAATCTTCTTATATTTTATTATACACGTATATAACCCGAACGGTGGGACCTATGAAAAATAAAAAGGTATTTCTATTTCTAATGATGTTTTTCTCTAGCTTTGTTATCATTCCTGCACTCTATTCGCAGATTTCTCCATCCGGAGCCCAATTAAACGATAGTACGCCTATCCAGTCCAAGGCTAGCACGTCCTATTCCGTTCAATGGCTGAAGAATCCCACCCTTACCTCGCCCATCGAACCGACATGGTACAAAACGAGGAGCGGCGACCTTTCTGATATTATGGCCCGCGATGGGAGCGGACAAGCCAATATGACGGTAATTGGGAAAAGTGGAGTTGTGAAATTTATAGCAAATCAAAGCACTTATTCGCTATGGAGAGTTACCATCAATCCCGATTGTACTTTATGCCCTTGGGGCTCTGACAGATACAGCCCTATTGCTGGCAATGGGACCGATTCCGCAGGGTATTGGGCATCTCACACTTGGACTGAAGTTGGAGTACCCGACCAATTGGGGCAAACGGCGAGTGTTTTGTGGAGAAGAAATGTCACTATGCCAGTAAATATGTCCGATTATGATATTACCTCCATCTCACTGAGTTCGATTATAAATGCAACCGTTAATGCAAATGTTGACTGCCCCGGTGATGTATCAGGGATTCTCTGGGATTATGCTCGATTCTTTGTTCAAATTTCAGATCCAACTCAACAGAAGAAATTCGAGATTGCCTACAATCAAACAAGGTATCTCGGAGGAACATCTGGAAATACAATGGGCAACACTCCTATGATTACCCTTCCAGAAGCTGTGCTAAAAACCTATTTAGAACAGGTTCTGGCATATAATCACTATAATTTCACTATTACTCTAGGAATTTACATTTTTTGTGAAGATAATTATGGTCAAGATACGGACGCATTCACCAGTCTCCGCATTAAATCCTTAAATTTAACTATTAGCTACGCAAAAAAGATTAGTCAAGGTAATACCATGGCCTGGAATCAAAAGGGAAATCAACTGCCAACAATCAATGGATCGTCACAAATTCTCCAGGTCGATGGAGCTAGCTTGCAGTTCAAATATAGGAGTGATCGAGATTGGACGGTGGATTCTGCCAATTCTGAGTTACAAATCTTGGTCAATAATCAAACCTACCCCGAATCTATTAAGTTAAGCAAAGCAACAAGGACATACCAAGATGCTAAAGTGGGCGGATTTGATGTTTCCTCTTATATCGTGAAAGAGGTCAATATCTCGGTGGGAATTCAAATCCACCTCGCGGATAATTTCCTATTGAGTAGGAATATCACCATTTCCATTGATGATATATACCTTTGGGTGAATTATACGATTATTGACATCCCGCCACCGCAACCGCCTGATGTCAATGTTATCGCTAACACGAGCATTCCCTTCACCGATCACTGGACACACCTCACGGTGACTTGTCAGAGTGGATCATCTAACGTAACAACGCTTTGGTATCAAAACCCGTTTAGCCATTCCAATATCACTTTAGGGTCTAATTTTGCAGGTCTCCGGACTTACAATTTATATTTTATGAATGCAAGTGCGGGCTCTTATTTATTCAAATTTTGGGCCTCAAGCCCCGAGGGGACTGCCTACGATGATATCACGGTGGTCTGGGTTACCCCGCAATCACCCATTATAAATTTAGCGATTAATTCCTCGAACCCATTTACTAATCAGTGGACTCAATTCATGATTTCCTGCCAGAGTGGGTCTGCTAGCGTCTCGCGTTTATGGTATCGGAATCCCTTTAATAGTCTCAATTTCACTTTGGGCACTAACTTTGAAGGCTACCAGATTCATTACCTGAATTTCACCACGGCGAGCGCAGGGGCTTATGAATTTAGATTCTGGGCCAACTCGACCTTAGGCGCACCTACCTATAAAACGCTGATTGTGGTCTGGGTGTCGCCCGCGGGGCCCCTCCTTACCACCTTTGCAAATGATACCAATCCGCATACAAATCATTACATTCAGATAACGAGTTCCTGCACCAGCGGGTCTGCAAATATTTCTCGCTGGTGGTATCGGAATCCATTTACGGGCGTAAATTCCACGCTCGGCAGCAATTTTGCTGGCAATCGCGCCCAGAACCTCTATTTCTCTGCTGCAACCCCCGGCGCACGCACCTTCCAATTCTGGGCGAACTCAACTCTTGGGTCACCCGCCTATTATGAGTTTACGGCAGTTTGGATAGAGCCTACGCCGCCGGTGCTGAGTGTCTCAGTCAATACGACGAGTCCCTACACGAACAAGTGGGCACAATTCGTGATTAGCTGTCAGAGTGGATCGGCGAACGTTTCACGATGGTGGTATTACAATCCCTTGACGGGTACCAATATTACCTTGGCGAGCAATTTTGTGGGGAGCCAGACTCGGATTCTGAATTTTACAACTGCAACAGCGGGATCGCGGATATTTGATTTCTGGGCAAATGCAACCCTCGGCGCAATTTCCTTCAAATCCATCACCGTAGTGTGGATAAATCCCATTTCGCCCACTTTAAACATTGTCTCGAATAGCACGAACCCCTACACGAATTTTTGGGTTCAATTCACGGTTACTTGCTCCTCCGGCTCTGCAAACGTCTCTAGATGGTGGTATCATAATCCGATTAATGGGCTTAACTACACGCTAGCGCAGAATTTTGGAGGGAGCAATATTCAGTACTTATATTTCAAGAGTGCCACATCCGGATCTCGCCTCTTTGAGTTCTGGGCAAATTCTACGGTAGGTCCCGTTACCTATCGCACTTACATAGTCGTTTGGATTGACCCCACTTCGGTTGTTCTTGGCGTGGGCACGAATACGACCAACCCTTACACAAATTATTGGACCCGCATTACCGTTACATGCCAGAGTGGAACTGCAAATGTCAGCCGTTGGTGGTATTACAATCCCTTGGCGACCCAAAATATAACCCTTGCCACGAATTTTGCGGGGAGCCAGGTGAGGAACTTATACTTCACTACCGGCACTTCCGGGTCTCAGACCTTCAAATTTTGGGCGAATAGCACCCTCGGAAGTGAGGCTTACCAATTCATGACGATAGTCTGGATCGATCCGATTCCTCCCGTTTTAGGAATATCCGCAAATACCACGAGTCCACAGACTGCTGATTGGGCGCAGCTGGTGGTGACCTGCCAAAGCGGATCAGCCAACGTCGCTAGATGGTGGTATCACAATCCACTGGATGGATTGAATCACACTCTGGGCACCAATTTTGCGGGACAGCTGACTCAATACTTGAATTTCACAACTGGAACAGCCGGTTCACGTACTTTCGAGTTTTGGGCCAATTCAACACTAGGTAAATCCGCTTACCTCATTTTTACATTAGTATGGGTAAATCCAACGCTCCCGGTCCTGAGTGTAGCGGTGAATACCACGAGTCCCTATACCCTGAATTGGGCGCAGATTACCGTAACCTGTCAGAGTGGCTCAGCCAATGTTGATACTTGGTGGTATTTCAACCCATTGGATGGGCTGAATCACACCTTGGATACCGATTTCGCGGGAAGCCGTACACAATATTTGAGTTTCACAACCGCAATATTCGGGTCCCGTACGTTTGAGTTCTGGGCCAATTCGAGCGTAGGCAATCCTGTATCCAAAGCCGTCACGGTCGTGTGGGTAGATCCAATAATTCCCGCATTAAATGTAAATGCGAATACCACGAACCCCTATGTCAATTATTATGCACAGCTGACGGTCACTTGTGTGAGTGGCTCCGCTAATGTGGCAGTTTGGTGGTATTATAATCCTATAGATGGGCTGAATCATACCCTTGCTACCAATTTTGCGGGGAGTCAGACTCAATATCTGAGCTTTACGAGTGGGACAATGGGGTCCCGCACGTTTGAGTTTTGGGCTAACTCGACCGTAGGCGCACCAGCTCATAGGACATTCTCGGTCGTCTGGGTCGACCCCATCCTTCCAACTTTAGGCATAAATGCCAACACCACGATGCCCTTCATTGACCAAGGGACCCAACTGACTATTACTTGCCAACCTGGCTCCGGGAACGTATTAGTTCTCTGGTACAATAATCCCTTCGACGGGCTGAACCACACGCTCGCAACGAATTTCGCGGTGAATCAAGTCCTTTACCTCAATTTCACCTCTTCAAATAACATCGCTCGTATATTCCGATTCTGGGCGAATTCAAGTTTTGGATTCGACTATGAATTCATCAATATCCTATGGGTAGCGCCGCAGCTGCCTTCCATAACACTAAATGCAAACATTACAAATCCGTATATTACCCAATGGACGCAAATCACTGTACTATGCCAGATAGGCACAGGCAATGTGGAAGTTTTATGGTATAACGACCCGTTCGATGGGCAGAATCATACGATAGCAACTAGTTTCACAGGAATACAGACCTTCTATCTGAATTTCGCATCTGCTACCGCCGGTCTCCGTAACTTCATGTTCTGGGCGAACACAAGCTTTGGATATGACACCAAAGCCATCACCATCTTCTGGGTAACGCCTCAACCACCCTCCCTCAATCTCATTGCGAACACGACGATACTCTTCAATAATCAATGGACTCAGATCACTGTGACGTGTCAAGCGGGAACAGGGAGTATAGACCGTTTATGGTATCAGAATCCTTTCGATTCACAAAATTACACTTTAGCAACTAACTTTGTTGGATTTCAGATATTTTTATTAAACTTCACAAGTCGAACAGCAGGATTAAACACATTCCAATTCTGGGCCCATCCAAGCCTAGGTGCCGAGGCATACCAACCAATCAATATAGTCTGGATAGCCCCGCATCCGCCCACCATCACCGTCAATACCAGTTCCTATACGCCCTATACGAATGAAAGAATTGTCTTGACCATTACGGTTCAGTCTGGCACGGGAAGTGTAGCGCTCATCTGGTACACTAATCCGTTCGATGGGCAAAATTATACAATAGATGCCAACTTCGTCGGAATCCAAACCTATTATTTGAACTTCACGAGTGCCACCGCAGGTCAATACACCTTCAATTTTTGGGCGAATTCGAGTTTAGCCGCGGTGGCATCTGCCGATATTACGGTAGTATGGATTGAACGTCCAACCAGTCCGCCTGTCGGCGTAATTATCGGGGCTTTCGTGGGAGTGGTTGGAGCGATCTCAGCAGCAATTGCCTCATATATGCTCTACTTTAAGGTACCGAAGTCGGTTCGCATGTTGCGCCAACTGAAAGGCAAAATACTAAAAGGTAAACCAACGAAGCCGCTCGATGTCCCTAAGAGAGAAACCATTGCAGATAATACCTTCAACCGGATTATGAAAGAGAAGAAGCTACCAACGAAGAAGCTAGAAGCGCCTTCAGAACTAAGAAGATTTAAGGGGAAACCTGAATAAAATTATAGGAGTGGAGAACACAATGAGCAAACCAGTTAAAAAGGAAAAAGCTGAGGAGAAAAAACCTGAAGTAAAAAAGCCTGAGGCAGTGAAAAAGGCTGAAGTCTCAAAACCTGTGGCGCCAGCAGTCATAGAACTCCCGAAGCCAAAGCCTGCAAAAATTACGGAGCCCCCAAAACCAAAGACTATCGAAGATCAGAAAATTACGGAACCCCCAAAGCCAAAAGCCGCTCAAGAATCCGATTCAGATCTCTCCGAAGCCTTAGAAATTCTTGGAGCTTCAACAGAAATAAAGAAGGGCGCTGAAGGACCAAAGGCAGTTGAAGCGCCGAAAGCGGCTGAAGCACCGAAAACCGCTGAAGTTGTACCATTAGATAAGTTAAGTATAGAGGCCGTTGATGGGGTCGGGCCGAAAGTTGGAGCCAAGCTGAAAGCGATTAATATCAATACCTTAGAGGATTTAATGAAAGCAAATCCAGGCGATGTTAACAGAAGGGTGAAGATTCCAATTCATAAATTGATGGAATATCAAGAAAAGGCGCAAATGATTTTAGATTTGAAACTGGATGATGAAATTATCAATGCTCTAGAGGCAAAAAACTACACGATTGAGCAGGCGGTTGAGGAAGATCCGGAAAATTTACTAACAGTTACCAAATTGAAGAATAAAGATAAAATTATGGATTTTTTACGGCAAGCGATCCAAATTACCATGTTTCTAGATGCATATACCTGTAGAACGAGCTCTGTAGGAATTCTGCATCGGGCGAAAAAAGAGCCCGCCAAAATAGAGAAACCCTTAATTCCCATCGAGAAGACGGGCGTTACATTAGAGAACTTAAGTGTGGGAACCATTGACGGGGTCGGTCCTAAAATCGAGGCGAAACTGAACCAAGTGGGGATCATCACATTAGATCATTTAGCCCGCTCGACGCCGACTGGCATTTATAAAGCCGTTCAGCTTCCTCTTCATAAATTACTAGAATATAAAAAGAAGGCCCAGATGATCTTACAATTAGAATTGGATGAAAAGATTATCGATGCCTTAGAGGCGAAGAATTACACCATTGCACAATCCATTGAAGAGGACCCAGAAGTTATCAAGACAATGTCTGGAGCCGAAAGAGAACAGGTTTTGGAATTTTTAACCAATGTCATTCAAATTACCCTGTTTTTGGATGCCGCCACTTGTAGGACGAATTCCGTAGGAATTCTGCATAAAAAGAAGAAAGAAGCGGGAAAGCCGCAAGTCGAACTGCCACCACCTGAAGAGATCAAATATTTGGGGAAGGAGCAAATCTTAGCAAAAATCTATTCTACAGAACTGGATTCTGCCATTTTAAACCTCTTGAGAGAAAGAGCGAGGAATAAAATTGAAATTCAGAAAGCCTTAGAAAGCAAATTAATGAAATGCACTCTCTCTGATTTAAATGAGGTAATTGATTTATTAGTACAAACCGAACTTGTCCAATTGGAGTGGTTCGAGGGGAATTTTGATGTCCATCTCTTTCTAATTTCGGATTTTGCCATTATGAGGACCCCCGCCTTTAAAATCATCGAAGAGGCGGAAAAACACCTGCCCACCCCAGATGTCGCTAAACAATATCTCGAAACTGCGGGCGATTTCTTCGGAGGGTACAAACCAAACCAGGAAGATAACCTCGTAATGGCGAAGTTATTACGCGATCCTGATATCTATGTTACTTTATCACTAATACGAGGTCGAATATATCCGCTCAAGAAATTCCCGAAGGGCATGGGCGAAAGTAATGTAGATATGCGATCGATTATTGACAAAATGGCAAAAGGCGGAATTGTGAAAATCTTCACAGATGAGACGAAGGAGGAATGGGTCATGCTGCTCACCGATATACGCGTGCCCCAATTCTATCCCGAATACATGATGGAAAATATCCGGAGAGATTCCGAAGAAAAAGTGCTCACGCCTGTGCTAGCCGCCAAGCATTTAGATTTGCTTGAGATCCACTATGATACCTTCTTTGAAATCTATAGCAAATTTTTCAGAATGGATGAAGAATAACCTTTCAATCCTTCTTTTTTGAGATCATTTTGGAGTCGGAGTCGTACTGCCTATTTGGAAGGCGTTGATCCTCGATCAATTTGGGAATAACCTGCTCGAGCAGTGCCTCCGAACGGTCCATTTGCTTTGCAAGGTCAGAAATACTAATTTGCGGGGTTTTAAGGAGGATCTGATACAATTTCCCGAGAAACCGATTTAGCAGTGAGACCGTCTCGAGATATTCCAGTTTCGGCGTATTAAGAACTCGCCATTGGACGGAATGGTAGGACGCAGCCAATGAAGGTTCATTTAGCCGAAAAATAGCGAGACCTGACCGTAAAGGTGTCATTTGAATGAAGTCAAACTCAATGGCAATTGCTTTTTCATTGAGCGATTGATATCCCAACTGATTAATAATATCTACCGGCGATAGAAATAAGCCCAACCCTGGATGTGTATGATACCAACCAACGATAAACTCATTGCGTTCTGCTGCTATCGCATTGATCTCGGATGCCTTTGCATAGTGTTCCTCTTTGAATTGGACATCTGTTTCAGTGCCTGATGTGATTGGCACTAACTCCGTGATAAAAACATTATTCTTTTCTATCTTTCCGAGAATTAAAGCTAGAACCTCTTTATATTGTGGTGGAAGCATTTTCCTATTTGCAAATACGAGTCCATATAGAAGCATATCCTCAAAAATTTTCTGGCTAAAGAGAACCTCTCCTTCCCCTTCAACGTGTTTAGATAGAATCGTATTATTTAACGTGGGAATAAATTTTACCGCAAGATCGATGGTGGCTCCTATAACCACATTTTCTAAGACAGAGCTCAATGGGCTCGCAAAGAGTGTGCCCAGAATCTTCTCCTTCAAGACGACGTAAGCCTCACTGATTTCCACGTTTATAAGACATAATAAAAATTGACTCAAATCGGTGGCGATTCCCGATACCTTAAATTCTTCACTCAATTGAGCCGCTTTTCTTAAATGCTGGTTTATATGATTCAAATCACCATTTTGCGAGAATAAACAGAGGCTCGATACTACCAAGGTAAAAATATTTTGCTCTATCGCCTTTAGGCGCTGTGGAGAATTATTATTTTTTATAAATCGTTCGGTAAACTCATAAGCCTTTTTAAAATGTTTCAGGGCAATTTGGTATTTGGCCTTTGCTAAAAAACAAGCCCCCAAGTTTAAAGAACTCTCTCCCAGCGATCGATAAATCTCGTTTAAGGTCGCTTTCCCGGCTAAATATTGCTTCATTGCATTCTCGTAATATTTGATTGCACGATTTAGATCCCCTACTTCCGTGCATAGATCCGCAATCTTATGCAGGATTCGACCCCTCCGGAATTGAATATTTTCTGTTGAACTTTCTAATTTGAAAGCTTCTAACGTTAATAAATAATATTCAATAGCGGAAAGGTAGTCTCCTGTGCTCTCTAGGTTCCGTGCCTTATTCTCTAATTCCATTTCTTGATTCCATTCGTCCGGCTTTTTTCCTATCTTAATACACTTGTGACAATCGTCGATTAAAATTCTTACTCATAATACATTCACGATTCAATAAAAATAGGACACACTCATAAATAAACTGAATTAATCAACTCAGCCCGGAAAAAATTCACGGAACGAACAAGGTATCTTCTAATAATATCTGAACCAAAATCAGCCGACCAAAAAGTATTCGACCAAAATAACCGACCCACAATAATTTTAAAAAAACTCGTTATCTATAAAAATAGAGAATGTTTATTGTTAATTCAAGTCAATTTATAAGGCGGAATTTAAAATAGAAACGAATGCGATTACTGGAATAATTTATTCACAGTTTGACGAAAAAATGGGACCCGTTGCAGTGGTTTGGGTCCCCTCTGACCTCTCGATCGAGAAAGTAAATAGTATCAGTTTAAAATCTTTCAATCTAATGTCCTCTGAGAATGGACTCATTCCCAAATCTTTAGGTGTTATTCCTTTTCCTTCTGTAAATCTGAAAGGGTTAATTAAATCGCTAGCAATTAAGGATACTAGCCGGCGAGGCGGCGCTATTGATAGTGCTATCACCATTCTCTTTAGTGAAGGGAATGATTTGATTTTTTACCGCTATATCAATACCTTTGAAGAATTGTGTAATAAGGCCGCCTCCGAAATCATTGATCTAGTAGAAGGCAACGCAAGCAAAGAAAAAATCGAAGATGAATTAAAAAATTTTTACACTACGCTTACTGACACTGTCGTAAAATGTATTATGAAGAAAGCAGAACCGACAGAAGAAGCTGAGAAGAGCCTTCTACTTCTTTTCAATTTGATTCCCAAAAACCTGGATAAAGTCATCAATGCCGTTCTTCTAAAAGAGCCTGTTTTTGTGAGTGGGGATAAAGGGCTCACGAAAATGATAATTAACACCCTAACCCTCTTTTCCATCAAACGGATACCGGAGATAATTTATTGGACTAAAGAGTACATGCCGGGCGATATCCTTGGGGTGCCATTATCCCAAATTGACAATTTCAAGAAAGGTGTCGCTGTAGATCTGAAAAATAAGAAAGTCCTTCGAGGGAATAGTTGCAATTTCTGCAAAAACTTAGTGAATAAAGCACGCCTTCTAGAGCCTAGCCAGGCTGAACAATATATCAAAGAACAACTTCAAAAAGTTTATTCCATAACCAATGAAATTCACGAAGTCATTCTGCAAAATAAGATTTCCTCTCTGGAAACTAAGTCTTTCCTTAATGATTTGGATTTGGATGAACTAGAATTCATTGAGGCTTATATGATATCCACCTATCCAAAGCTCTCAAGAGAAATCCCCAAAGCGATATCTCTCTGTAGAAAGAACGTGAGCAAAATTCTTGGGGCGTTCGGAAAAGAGAAATGGTAATTCAGGGGAAGGATTCTGATGGATTTAAAAAAGTTATTGAAAGAAAATCTCATATATTTCATCGGAATCGGGCTTATCATTGCATTATCTATAGTGGTTCTTATTATTAAACCGCACGCTTCTGCACCCGAAATCTTAGATCCCACTCTCGGGAATTATTACAACTTAGTGACCTTTGGCTTGGGACTTGACTCCACTATTTTACTTTGGCTAATCGCAAGCTTCTTATTATATCGCTGGGCTAAGGGTGGGCGCTCTAATACCTCTCTACTCGTTTGGAGTTTAGGATTCTTAATTTATAGTGTAACCTTTTTTGCGCATATTTTGAAAGGCTGGGGAATTCCATGGGCGAATGAAAATGCTTCCCCCGCAAATTTCTTCTTATGGCGATTTGGGATGATTTTATGGGCTGGGGGCTCCCTGTACGGGATCCTAAGGATATTAGTTAAAGATAGAAAAACTCAGATTCTCCCCGCTGTTGCGGTCATAGTTTTAGGCTTTATTTGGTTTATCTATGGTCTGTTTTTCACAGGCGACATAAATCCTATTGAATCTACCATGTATACCTTTCTATTTGCGATTTGGATTCCCATCTGCTTCTCTATTAGTTATATTTTCTTCCTATACGGGCGTAGATCCAAATCATCAGGACCCAAAATCCTTTTCATCGGCTATCTTGGGTTAACTATCACCTATATGGGATGGGCGCCGTGGCATTTCTCCAGCGTTATTTACTTTTATTTCGTCTGGTATTTCCTCTTTTTACTCTCCTTAGTGCCCATCTTGATCGGATTCATACTGCTTTCAAGAGAATCTGAATCAGGTTAACGGAAACTGGAAAAATTCCTTTTTTCTTCATAAGTTGCGTGATATGATGACAGAGGAAAATCGAATTACAGATTACATGCGACATATCATTCAGGATATCTGTGAAACGATAGGCCCACGCCCGCCCTGCAGTCCCAAGGAAGCACAATGTGCGGCCTATATTAATGCGGAATTGAAAAAATTCACTAATAAAACTAAAATAGAAGAATTCCAGTGCCATCCGCAATCCTATAGAATTCAATATCAAATTCCAAGTTTAAGTATGATTGGAGTAACCTTCCTCTACTGGCTTTACTTCTTTTATCTTCATATTGCCTTCTTAATCTTACCTCTATTACTGCTGGTGGGCGCATTACTTGTTATTCAACTGAATATAATGCGCAATTCGGAATTCATCGATCCCCTATTTCCAAAACAAGGTTCCACAAATGTCTTTGGAATCATCTCACCCAAGGGAGAAGTAACAGCGCGAATCGTAATCGGAGGGCATCATGATTCTAATTGGGAATATCCAGTTCTACGAAAAAGCTGGCGAATCTTTGGATTTCTCACCGCTTTACCAATCATCTCCAATTACCTATTTTTCGGGCTTTTTGTATTGAAATTGATATTATTCGCCTTGTCCATGCCGTATATTGGCATTAGGGAAGTTGATTTGACTTTGTTAATTATTCTTACGAGTCTGATTCCCGTTTTGCTGATTTGGATGTTTAATATAGTATCCCATAGACCTGTAATGGGTGCGAACGATAATTTAACTGCAATCGCTATTCTACTCGCTATTGGCTCCTATTTGAAAAATGCAGAATTAAAGCGGACAGAAATATGGCTCGTCTCTCATGGGTGTGAAGAAATCGGTGATCGCGGTAGTAAAGCATTTGCTAAGACTCATTATAACGATCTCAAGAATGCCTTGGTCATTAATCTCGATATGGTTGGAGGGCAAGATAGTATGCTCCGCTTTATTACTACAGAATTGATGTTCATGTTCAAACTTTCTCCCCGGCTATTAAATGAACTGGTGAAAATTACAGAAGAATTGCAAATCCCCTATCAGACGGGCTTGGTGGAAGGCTTCACCGATTCCCTGGCATACATTCAAAACAAGATCGAGGCGTGCTCCATCACGGGCTTCCCCCCAAAAGGAATCCCCGCCCATTACCACACCCGCGAGGATACCATGGAGCATCTCAATTTTGAAAATCTATGGCAATGCTACCGAATCCTGCTCCGCTTCATTGAAAAGGTCGATGAAGGTGAAATTTTACCAAATAAAAAGATTTCGGGAGTCTAGAACGGCGTCTTATTCGAGTTATTGGGACCTCCCCCTTATCCCTTTTCTTAGAGAAATATTAGGAAATCCTAATATAAAAAGACATTATGTTCAAGGAAATAATCCTCTGAATAACAGCTTTTTATAGGAGTTACGGGTAATTCTTTTCTACTTCCACCTTATAAATAGCTTATTCATGTTAGATTATATCAAATAGGGAAAGAAGTTCAAGTTCGGGTTCCGATCGATATCTTCATAAGGGAAAACGATTTATACGTATGGCATAAAATGACATAGAGTTTAAAATGGAATTGCTCGAAACTGGGTGAGAGTAGCAGTGCCTAAAGGGAAAAAAGCTGGATTAACTAAGAAAATTGCGAAAAATGTATATCTTAAAGAAGCTCAAATAAAATATATTATGCAAAAATGTGGCGGAGAGGGCAATTTCTCACCATTTCTTTCCCAAGTAATTGATTTGTATATCGCCTTGTCGGATACTCGGATACTCAAGAAACTTGATCAAGAGAGTATCAACCTATTAGTTGCAGAAATAAACGAAGATTACGTCCGGAAGACCTATATTAAAAGCAAGGTGTTAGAATATCCTGAGATCTTCGAGCAAATGGCTAAAAATTCCAGGTATTTAATTCCGAATGTTGATACCCTCGTTGAATTATTTATCCCCATCATGGAACATTTCCAATTTCTAGAGTATGATAAGATGCAGGTTGAAGATTTCGATAATTTGAAGAAAATCATAAGGCAGAATAATCTATTCGATGATTTTGATTTGCAATCTACTCCTGATTCAGTAATAATTACAATAAAGGGTAAAAATCCGTATTCACTCCTCTGGTATTCTAAGATCCTTTCCCTAGCGATCAGCCATTTGAAAAGTCATTTTAAAGTCACCAAACTTGAAACGAATGAAACTAAATCAGTGGTGCGGATTACCACTAAAAAGGCACCGACAAAAGAAGAAGCGTTATTAGCCGTCAAAGAACATTTTTCAAATACCAAAATAATGATCAATGATTCAGAAGATAATTTAGGAATTTGGAATTTGCTTAACAACAATTTGAACATAATACTAGATAAGGAATTTCTCGCGGACTATATCAAATCATGTCGGGAAGGCATATCGACAAAAGTTGTTCCATTTAATGATTTAATTGATCTTCTAAAAACCCAAGATAATTGGGAAAACACCAAATTGATCTTTAAATTTTATGAAAAACTGAGTTTCGTCTCGAATCTATCTTTCGATAAGAACAAAATTTCGTTTTCTACCACGCTTCCAGATGTCACCTTCCCTATGCTGACCATTACCTTTGATCATCTATCCATTCCCTATAAACTTGAAAAGAAGTATGCCACCTCAACTTTGACGCTTCTGTGATTTCCTTTTCAGGTTCGAAATTGCTATTCCGATACTATATAATTTTTTGTTATAAGGGGTCATTTTTCGTTTTTCGATGATGGGCGTAAAATTTTCATAAATGCTACCGAGGTTTGAACTTATAATATCATTTACTTCCAGCATGAGCGGGAGACAATCTTTAAATTGCGGCTCAAAATGCGGGTGATAAAACGCTTGATAGCCCCATAGCATACGAAATTCTGGAGGGACATCTAAAAGTCGCTTTTCTGCCTGATATTTATACCATAGTTGCGTTTCATAGAGAATCCTAAGATTGACCGTATGCAACATCGCAGGATCAAAAGAAATCGCAGTCATAACTTCCTCGAGTGCTGTTTTTCTGGTATGGTAATCATACCCAATAATCATAGACAAAGCCGGAACAATACCTGAATCCTTCAATTTGTGGATTAATTCCTTCCAATTTATATTTCTATTTTTAGCATATATCTCAGTTAGCGATTCTAACCCCATCTCAACAAGTGAAATCTCCATTTCTTCTGATTTTTGGAAGGCATCTAAAAGGTGGCCTGGTTGGGTATATTTTGTGAGAAGCGAACTACTAGTGAGTATATTGAAATGGAAACAAAAATTCTCACCGTGCATGAGATTGATAACATCCAACCACAGTTTCTCATCTTTGAATGCAAGAGGATCAGTTAAAATAATTGAAATATCATTGCTCTTTGTCTCACTACAAATTGAATTTCCTATATCAATTAAAGCTTTCTTAATTTCTAACGCATTCCCAATGATATAATTTCTTTTATAGAGGGCAAAGGTTATACAGAAATCACACCCAAGGCCACACCCTAAATCGGTCGTGAGCGCGCCGAATTTATTTGGTATATATTCATTGGGTTTCAGGGGATTGGGACTGAATCGGATCACTTGAGTTCGAGGAATTTGTATTGGTTTATCAAGATTTTCATTGAATAATTTTCGTATGAATTGTACGCCTTCTCCTCTGCAAACATAATCTGCATACTGGCTTATTTCAGGAACAAGTGCCCCGACATCGCCTGCTACAATTTTTATCTGTGGGTAATTCTGCCGTGTATAGCTAGAATATTCCTTAAACAGTTCAAAGGCACTTAGATTAACTGAAAACCCAATATGGCTCGGCTTAAACTCCTCGATTTCTTTCTTCAGAATGTCTATGTTTATAGGTTCTGCGATTACCTTTGAGGGCGTTAAAATGTTTTGGGCGATAAATTCACCGCCTACATTTCCAACGGTATATAATATATTCTCTTCCAAAAGCTTTTTTCTTTCTATAATGCTTTCTAGGAATTCTTTATCATAATATTTATCAAATTGGGGTCTATTAAGAATATACTCTTTCCGGTCCCAAAGAGAATAGCCTTGTGTATTGACATATACAAATAGTATCCTATTTTCACTCAAAAGCATCGGCCTCCATGATTATATTGTAAATAGGTTTCATCATCGGGGTTAATACGGGGCGGTTTTTCCAAGTACTAAAAAATAAAACATCTTCTCCATCCCAAAAAGAAGGAATGAAAGCGGTAAATTTAAAGTGATTGCAGATCAGGATATCTTGAAGCCATAACTCTGGTGGGATCAGAGCTTCCAAATAATTGGCATTATAAGATAAAAGATATTCAATGAAGAATTGCGCTATCTCTGGATTTTTTGTATATAGTCTTGTATCCGTAATACAGTTGAGATAGGTATTGAATTGAAATTTGAGATAATTATTAGCATCAATTTTTACGAGATATTTTTTATTCTCAGTGAGCTCACAATTTATTTCCTCTTTATAGTCATATTGCGTTCCCTTTCGAATTTCCTGTTCATCTCTTCCAATAGATAGGGGACGAATTTTCTGGATTCTGTTATATTTTAAAATTTTTTCTAATTTATTAGAAATACGTTTGTCCACATTAAGTATTTTCGAATTACGTTTGAACAGAAGTGCACAAGGAGTCAGAGAGGCTGGAATGCCTTCGATCCTTGTCTTATTAGGGAAAAAGCCACAAAATATCATTCCCATTCTTTGGATCATGTTTTGAGATGTCGAATGATTCATCAATACCTCGGCGTATAGAAGATTGGGTGAAGACGATTGAATCTGATCTATGACTCGTCTTTCCTGTAGTCGGTCAAAAAAAATAGTATTGAGAATGCCTTGCTTCCGATATTGAGGATGAACGAGTAAAAGTTTCAATGTATTTATCTTTTTTTCTGGTTCATAGTAGCAAATAATGGTTCCGATGATGTTTTTATTAACTTTTAAAACGCCCCAAATATAAAATGGATCTGAAATGCGCTGGCCAATCCAATTCCGGTCGAAAAACCATCGATAAGGATAATCTGGACGCGCATCTCGCAAAAAGGAAATAAACCCCTCAATATCGGTAGTCCGAATTTTTTCAAACTCAACTTTTTCAGCAATTCTTTTATCGGGAGCGTTATTCACGCTAACCCCCTTCAATTCTTTTTCCAACATTTTTTAATCCCCATTTATTAGATTAAGATGAACTTATCCCGTATGACTTAGTCTTAATAAGTACTGATATATCCCTAATTTCCTTAGAGCTATAATACCCTACTCTAATTGATTAAGTCTATGATTGTTATCCGCTACTATTTATATTTTATAGAGATAACGTGAAAAGTGAAGGTGCCATTTTTAAACCGTTTTTGTCGGAGTGCGCTATTAAAAATATGAGCAACTATTCTTTGAAAAAATGATAAATCAAAGATCTTCCTAACCTAAAAAAAAGAATTCCCAAAATAAAAGAGGAAATGAAATAAAATAGATTACTCTTTTGGAATGGGCTTTTCGTTTCAGGGGTTTCCAAATTCCTCTCGAATTTTCGCCCGCATCACTTTGCCTATGGCATTTACAGGTAATTCATCAACGAATACGACGGAGCGTGGTTTTTTAAACCCAGCCATTTTATCCTTACAAAACTCTAAAATTTCTGTTTCCGTTATATCTTTCCCGGGTTCTAGACCTTTTTTCGGAACAACTACGGCTCGAACTACACTTCCCCAGTCCTCATTCGGTACTCCAATGATACAAACTTCCAGTATCTTAGGATGTGTTAAGAGAATTTCTTCTACTTCAAGCGGAAACACTTTTTCGCCACCAGTATTGATGCATTCTTTCTTTCGGTCGACCGTATATAATTCCCCGTCCTTGTAGCTTCCCAAATCCCCCGAATGGAGCCAGCCGTCTTTATCGATGGCTTCCGAGGTCTTTGCAGCGTCGCCATAATACCCCTGCATCACATTGGGGCCGCGATACAGGATTTCCCCCATTTCTCCTGGGGGCACCTCTTTCCCTTCCTCATCTATAATTTTGATTTCAATATTTGGGACTACTCTGCCTACGGAACGCTCTTTAACTGTTTCTTCTTCCCCATCGATTTTCACGCTCGCAGCAGGCGCCATTTCTGTTTGGCCGAACACATCGAGCAAGAGTGCATGGGGGAAATACTTCAGGATCTTCTTCTTGTGTTGGGCATGGAGTAGGGCAGCGCCGGAAAATGCAACTTCGAGAGTGGTTAATTGAAAATCTGGGCTCTTTTCATCGAGATAGTCCACGATCCATTTCCACTGGGTAGGGACGAAAAAGGTCCAGGTCGCCTTTTCCTTCTCCATTAATTGGATGATCTCGGCGGGTTCAAAGCTCGGGCTCGTGGGGAAGATGAGGATCGCGCCTGAAATGAGCCAATTGAGGATAAAGAGCGCATATGCTGCGAGATGGAACATGGGCGGTGTCAGGAACATGTGCTGGATGTTTTCAACCTCAGGTGTCGCTGATAGGGAGCTGATGATATGGAGTCGATCCTTGAACGAGCCTTCCATATGGACGCCCCCAAACAGGAACTTCTTAATGAGACCGGGGAACATCGAAATCTTGCCTATTTTACTGTATGATTTCGGTAAGGTATTCACTAAATCCCGGATTTGATCTATGAGGCTTCCCTCAAACAAGACATCATATTTCTCCGCTTTGCCCAAGAACATTTTCAATTTCCCCTCGACTTGCTTCAACGTCATCGGGGGGACCTTCACCGCGCCCTCTTTGGTCGGCAATTCAAAGATCATCACCTTCTTATCTTCCGGACCTGTGAATAATTTGGCGAACATCTGGCCGAGGAAGAGGATAAGGACGCCCAAGAGTTTCTCTTGCCCTTTGTTCCGAGCAAAGTGGGGATAGTCAAGGTCCTTTATCGTCGGTAAGGTGGTAGCTAACAAATTGATCGTGGCTTCCTGATTCACGATCATATTCTCATAAGAGAGCATGACGCCCTTCGGACGCCCCGTAGTCCCTCCCGTATAAATGATCACGCAGGTATCATTCCAATCCACATCCACTTTGGGAGCTTTGTTCTTTCCTTCTTTAATTAAGGTCTCGTAATCGTATATCCCTTCAGGTAAGGGGTGTTCCGGATCGCGGGTACCGATGTAAAACTGGACCTTTGGCGCGTCCGGCTTCGTTTTCAGGACGAGATCAAGCAATTCGCCCTCAAAAATTAACCCAACCGAATCCGAATTCTTCAGTAAGAATTCTAATTCCGCCTTTACATAGCGGTAATTCACTGGAACTGGTCGCGCCCCAATTGCTTCTAATGCAATATTTGATTCTATAAATTCGGGGCGATTATGAAATAGAATAGACACGTTATCGCCTTTTTTGACTTTCAGCTTGTTTTTAAGGGAATACGCGAGCCGATTGATTCGTTCTTGCTCTTCTTTCCACGTGCGTCGGATGTTCCCATATACCACGGAAAGCCGGTCTTTCGGATAATTATCTGCCTTCACATCAAACATTATCTTAAATGGACTTTTTCCCATAGACTGCCCACTTCAAAATTTTTTCAAATTATAAATCAATACTCGGACTGACTTAATAAATATGTATTAGTTGGACTGCTGCCGTCACAATAGGTGCCATAGAAGAAACAAAAAATAAAAAAAAAGAGAATTTTAAGGAATAGTCCCTAGGTCGATGATCACATTCCCACTAGTTTTAAACCTTCGATTACTGTCAAAAAAATTCTAATTTCATATCTAAATCCTTCAATGTCGCGAAATTCCACCATTGCCGTAGTCAGGTAAGTTATGGCTTTTCCTACATCCGCTTCTTTAACCTCATCGACATTTATGTTTTCGACCCCATCTTTCCCTGAAGAATTCGCCGCAGGCACTAGACGCTTAATATAAGAAGGGGTAGGATATTTCTGCAGAACTTCTAAATATCTCTTTGATATTGTATTTGCCATAGGAGGTGGATACCAAACATAAGTAAAAAGATAAGGCATTCTTCCTCACCTTCTTCTAAATTTTGTTTAGAAATCTGTAAGAGCATTCTTTTTTAGCGTTTATAAATTTAACTTATTTTTAACAATTTAGAAAAAGCTAACAAAAAAGAATGCTATAGGGAATTAATAAATTCACCAAGAGACCGATAAAACTTTTTTTGCCTATTTGATCTCTGCCTTCGATTGCCCCGACTCGCGATTTGATGTTGCTTTCAACTGCCTTTGTCGGCTTTGCTTTGGGCTTTTGACATTGTTTTCAGTGCGGTTTCCAGTTCCGAAATCCTCGTTTCGACCTGCTTGGTATAATGCGACCGCATGAGGAAGGCAACTATTACTGCGGAAATAAGACCTGCGAGCAAGGGCGCTAATAGATAATTAAGGAAGAACTCCAGGGCGGGATTACCCCCAGGTCCCCCATCTGTAACGGTATTCACAGTAAAGAAACCTGTGACATACGCAATATTTCCCGCGATGTCTTCAATCGAAATCGTAAAGGTTCTATTCCCCGCGATGGTGGGGATGAAACTATACTCATACACACCATTGCCCACGAGCGTCATCGGAATCCCAGGCAACGGGAAGTCCGCGCCAGAAATGTATAAACATACCTCGTCGATGGCCGTGTTATCGCTTACGTTGATTGAAAGCGTCATCATGGTGCCTTGCACCACAGTTGGAGCCGTGAGTTGGGTATAGGTGGGTTTCTCTTCATCCGCTGCAGAAACGGTAAAGGAGCTCGATACATACGCGACATTTCCGGCAATATCTTCAATAGCGATAGAAAAGCTTCTTTCTCCAGAAATACTAGGTATAAAGCTATATTGATAAAAATTACCGTCAATGGGTGTCATTTCGGTATAATCGGGAAAAGGAAAGTCTAATCCTGAAATATATACAGAAACCTTTTTTATCGCAGTATTATCACTTGCCTTTATTGAAATGGTAATTGAGGAATTTTGAACGCCATCAGGAGCGGTCAGCTCGGACCACGTGGGGTTTTCCTCATCGACAACCACATTAAAAGTCCTCTCCGTGACATTGATGTTACCGAACTCATCAATCATGTAAATCGTAAAATATTGATCAATCCCCGGTGTGAGTGGAATGCACGAATAGCCATATTTATTTCCGCTCAATGGAAGCATGGTTGCGTTATTCCCGGTATTGATTGAAATATTGACCCTATCGACCCTCGTATTATCCGAGACATTGATTAAAATAGGATTGACTACTCCCAAGGCCATAGGGTTGAGATAAGAGAGGCCGGTATATATCGGTGGGGAATAAAAAATGTTATTGATTAAATAGACCGAGGAATTCCAATTGTTTAAAGTATCATTCATGTAGAAGGTCACAGTTCGCAAAGCTGGCGTCGTGGGGGTATAGGCATACCAGTAATGGGTGCCATTGAACTGCATGGTCTGGTTTTGGCTACCGAAATCTGAGTGATTAATGAAAAGAAGGACCGAAGATACTCCATAATCATCGAACACTTCAATCGTGATATCTCCACTGGTTCTTGTTTCAGTGACTAAAAATTGAAAATTGGCGGAACGTGGTGGAGTGCGATCCACGTTGATAGCTTGACAATTCGAAATGGAACTATTCGTAAAGCCATCCGTAGCAAGGATGACATAATAATAAACCCCCTCTTGCGAAACTATGTCTGTATAATTTGTATTTAAAGTGATCGCAATAGGAATCAACCCTAATATAGTCGTAATTGAAAAGTTTGCCCTATAGATATAATATTTTGGGGCGACCTCGCTCCACGTTAAATTAATACTAATACTGCTTGAGGGATTCGGGGAAATAGGGTCTAATGTTGGACTTAAAATGCGAGGCCACGTCAGGATAGAGACCGTATCCGCATAGGCATTCGCGGTGACGAGATCATTCTGCCCGTCGTTGTTGGCATCCCCGATAAAGACGCTTTCGGGATAATTACCCACCGAGCGCGCAATCGGGGCGTTCCACGTCCCCGCCGTGCGATTCCATAGCAGGATGGAGATCATATCCGCATTCGCATTCGCGGTGACGAGATCGTTCTGCCCGTCGTTGTTGGCATCCCCAATAAAAACGCTACGGGGATTATCACCCACCACGCGTGCAATCGCCGCGTTCCACGTCCCCGCCGTGAGGTTCCATAACAGGATAGAGATGGTATCTGCATTGGAATTCGCGGTCACGAGGTCGTTCTGCCCGTCGTTGTTAGCATCCCCGATAAAGACGCTGCTGGGACTACTACCCACCGAGATTGTGATCGGCGCGTTCCACGTCCCCGTTACTATATTCCACGTCAGGATGGAGACTGTATTCGTTCCAGCATTCGCGGTGACGAGATCGTTCTGCCCGTCGTTGTTGGCATCCCCGATAAAGACGCTTTGGGGAGCACTACCCACCGTGCGTACTATCTGCGCGTTCCACGTCCTGGTTACTATATTCCACGTCAGGATGGAGACTGTATTCGTTCCACCATTCGCAGTCACGAGATCGTTCTGCCCGTCGTTGTTGGCATCTCCGATAAAGACGCTGGAGGGACCAGTACCTACAGTGCGCGCGATCAGCGTGTTCCACGTCCCCGCCGTGCCGTTCCACAGTAGGATGGAAACCGTATTCGCAAGGGGATTCGTGGTGACGAGATCGTTCTGCCCGTCGTTGTTGGCATCCCCGACAAAAACGCTGGTGGGATAAGCACCCACAGCGCGCGCGATCGGCGTGTTCCACGTCCCCGTTACTGTATTCCACGTCAGGATGGAGACCGTATTCGCATTGTAATTCACGGTGACGAGGTCGTTCTGCCCGTCATTGTTGGCATCCCCGATACATACACTACGGGGATTATCACCCACCGAGCGCGCAATCGGCGCGTTCCACGTCCCCATCGTGCAGTTCCACGTGAAGATGGAGACCGTATCCGAATATCTGTTCGCGATGACAAGGTCGTTCTGGCCGTCGTTGTTGGCATCCCCGATAAAGACGCTGCAGGGAGTATCACCCACCGAGCGTGTGATCGGCGCGTTCCACGTCCCCGCTGTGCAGTTCCACAGCAGAATGGAGATCGTATACGCATTCGCATTCGCGGTGACGAGGTCGTTCTGCCCGTCGTTGTTGGCATCCCCTATAAAGACGCTTTCGGGATAATTACCCACCGAGCGCGCAATCGGGGCGTTCCACGTCCCCGCCGTGCGGTTCCACAGCAGGATGGAGACTGTATTCGCAAGGCCATTCGGGGTGACGAGGTCGTTCTGCCCGTCGTTGTTAGCATCCCCGATACATACGCTACGGGGACCGTTACCTACAGAGCGTGTACTCGCCGTGTTCCACGTCCCCGCCGTGAGGTTCCATAATAGGATAGAGACGTTATCTGCATTGTAATTCGCGGTGACGAGGTCGTTCTGCCCGTCATTGTTGGCATCCCCAATAAATACCCAGAAGGGCTGAGTACCCATCGAGCGCGTAATCGGCGCGTTCCACGTCCCCGCCGTGCGGTTCCACAGCAGGATGGAGACCGTATTCGCGTCAAGATTCTCGGTGACGAGGTCGTTCTGCCCGTCATTGTTGGCATCCCCGATAACTACACTACGAGGAGCAATACCCACCAAGCACGTGATCGGCGCGTTCCACGTCCCCGCCGTAAGGTTCCACAGCAGGATGGAGATCGGCGTTTCCGTATTCCCATTTGCGGTGACGAGGTCGTTCTGCCCATCGTTGTTGGCATCTCCAATAAATACACTTATGGGATAATCACCCACAGAGCATATGATCGGGGCGTTCCACGTCCCCGCCGTGAGGTTCCACGTCAGTATGGAGACGGTATCCGTATCAACATTGGCGGTGACGAGGTCGTTCTGCCCGTCGTTGTTGGCATCCCCGAGAAATACGCTGGTGGGCGAGTTCCCCCCCACGGGCTCCGTAATTTCGGAGTTCCAATCCAGATAGGTCGCGACCTCCAAGGGCAGAGATCCCTCTAGGTCTTCCGCGGAAGGCATGACCTGGCTTTGATAATTCCCATTAGCGAGATGATAAAAGGTCGAGCAAATCGGTAAAAGGAGGCATAAACAAAGCAATAATCCGGAAATTTTTCGATTCAATTTCATAAAATCTTCCTCGAGGGGCGCTTGATGAAGATATATTATTACAGAACTATAAATCACACAAAAGGGTTCGACTATATAAATAGCTAGCCTAATTATTTGAATTTCAAGTCTTCTTCCTCTCTTTTCGAAGTAACCATGGAAAACGGGCTCTTTATCGGAATCAGCTGACTTATAAAGAGGATGAATCGTGAAGATCAATAATTGAGTACGAGTAACTAATACTCGGAAAATTGAAAAATCTCGGATTTAGGTGCGTGGATGATTGGTATGAGTGACGATGCACAGTTCAAATGGGAAAATCAGAAGAAGACCAATACGTGGGACCAAAAGAGGTTGCACCGGCAAGCTCTCGAGGAACTCTTTGATGGCAATGCACGATATATGAATTTCATTAAAAAGAACTTAGGTGAAAACTTAGTGAAAGATGGGTTTCAAGCCACCGTCGATTTCACCTATGAACAAAACATGAATGCACTCACCAGATTTTTTCTCAAATTGCTTAAACCCCTCGCTAAAAAATTCCTGCTGAAAACCATTGTGACCACGTATTACACGAAAATGCAGCATGTGGTGGATGAGTCCTGTCTGAAGAAACTGGACATTAAGCCGGATGGCAGTATCGAGATCGTGGTGGAGAAATGCACTGGGAAAACGGTGTGGAAAAATGGGTTACGGAATAATGCCGCAGTAGATGTATTCGGGGCGGAGGATTATTGCCAATATTCCTGCATCCCCTCCTTGAATAAGCTGATCGGCGTCGTGAATGCGCAATGCACGGCGGAGTTCGAAAAGCGCGGGTGCCATCAACTAATTAAATTCTCTGCTTAACTATCTCTTTCATTTTTACGCCTCATATGCTTCAATCTCCTCTTAGAAGGGGATCAAATAATTTAAAAAAGCCATGATTAATGATGAGTTATAGTAAAAAGAATGGGTGAACCAAATGGATAAGCAAGAAATGGAACTGACCTTGTTGGTAGGGGCGCTTCACTATTGCGCCAACGAATTAATAAAGATGGATCCAGCCTACAAACAAAAATTAAAAGGAGTCGATGCGATCATCCAGTGGAAAAGTCTGCCGAATGGACCGAATGCATATACCATCATTAAGGATTCGAAGATTGAATTCAAGGCGAATGCCATCCACAAGACTCCCACCTATACCCTCTCAAACAAAAGCTTGGGCCAAGCGATTACAATTTTCAAAGGTATATACCTTATCTCAAACGCGATCAAAAAGGGTGATGTAGAAGTGATCGGCGATAAGCAGAAGGTAATACCGTTAATGTTCTATTTAGAAGATCTGGTTCCCTATCTAGGAGAATTGACAGGAGCTGTATAGGAGCTGAATAGGATTATGGATAAAAAACAAATTTTACAAATAAAAGCGCTGTGCTATTTTGTAGGCAAGGGATTAGAAATCATATCTCGGACGGACGAAGACTTCCAGGAGCGGTTCGAGGAGCTAGATGGGATATTTCAGTGGACGATCTGCGACGAAGTCTCGGCGTATATGATAGCTAAAAAAGGCAAATTTGACTCCGTCATGGATGCCACGCATGATGCACCGACGGTGACTTTTGCCGTTGCAGACTTTGAGAAGGCGAAAGAAATCTTGATGGGCAAAATTGATGGCACTTCTGCCTACATGGCGGGCGATTTGAACATCATGGGCGATGTCCAAATGGGCATGAAATTTGCTCAACTCTCTGAATTTCTCGTCAATGCCTTAAGTGATCTCGTCTCCTAAAAAAAGAACCTTTATTATTCACTATTCTTCCTTTTTTTTTAATCCAATAAAATAAGGCGACTCCAGGTTCTCATTAGAGGTATTGTTTTAATTCGGCAGTCCACTTCACATCGTCATCGGTGAGATGATATTGCTTTTGAATCCGTTCATAGAGTTTTCCATATTTTCGCTGCAAGACTTTAAGTCGATCATTCAATTGGATCAACATAACGGTTTGGATATGGCTAAGCATTTGGTTATTATCTTCATATAGTTTGATTAGAAACCGTTCTCGGACGGAACACCCCTGATTACATAATTTGTTTGGAGCATCTCGCAATTCTTTTTTTCGCCACTCAATGGAATCCAATTCATCTAAAAGGCCCAGGATTTTGTTGTAGACTGGGTCGCGAAACAATTCATAAAAACGCCCGGAGAGAAAATTGTGAATATAAGATCCGGTATCTTTTACAATTCTTATACCTAAATAGAGTAATGCTACAAATAAGATAACGCTTAATAAGATTTCATCCACAAGTGAAAGAATATTTCGTCATATTTAAATCTTTCAGATGATTCTAAATGGTATATTGCTCTATTAATCTCAATATCCACTAATCTGAGCTTGGAAATACTGGGAAATAACAGTTTACCCAAAAACTACTCCCTACTTTCACGCTAAAAGTGAGGTTTCATTCCTTTAAATATAAAGCTGGTTAACTTTCTACTTCCCACTGTACTATAATCCAATATCCACATGCATTATGGTCTTGAATGACGACCTTTCCGAATTTTTCTAACACGACGTCAAGAACTTCATGTGGATTTCCTCAATCCAAAAATCCCTAAGATTAGGAGAAACAAGACAAGGTTCTATTTAAAGCAATCGAGATAGCGAAAAAAGATTATATTAGGAATACTACCAGTTTTTGGGTCAAAAATACCTATGCTGATTTTATCGAATAGGGAAAAAGAAAAAATTATGAAATATCGCGCCGTTTATAAATCCAATTGCAGACAATTAGTGGTATTATAATATAGATTATTAAGGTCGTAAGTAATCCGACTAAGATATCCGGGACTACCGTATAGGTGGTTCCCATTGGTCCGATATGTTCGATGATGCGTTCCGTAGGGTATTGAATTATCAACGAAATGAGATTCGCATTGTAGGAAATCAAATACCACGGCTCGAAAGCAAAATTCCCCTGACCGACGGCCATACTGAAAATTCCACCGATGATATTAAAGACCATTAAATAGAGGAAAAATACCACGATGCTGGTTACCATTGCTTTATTGAAAATCGCGCTGAACATGAACGTTGTGGCAATCAATCCGGCACTAATAAGAATGCAAATCCCGAAAGATCCGAGATAGGGAAGAAGGTAATCACCTGCAGTACTAGGGAAGTAAAATAGTGTAAAACACCAAGTGATAACGTAATACACTGCAAGAACAATTGCGGTCATCAACATACTTGCAAAATATTTTCCAAATACGATCGTTTCACGCTTTACGGGATTAGGGAAGAGCAGAAGGCCTGTTCTGTTTTCAAACTCCGTGGACATTGGATCGGAGGCAAAAAAAATTGCCAATATGACTAAAACCATCCAAATTCCACTTAACGGACCGAAGAATCCACCACCGAGGAAGTCGACGACAGTATCGCCGGGAAATGAGAATGATTCACCAATTATCGGTGCCATTAAAGACGGTAAGAGAATATTCAGAAGGAGTAGAACCGTAATCGACAGAAGAAGGGTAAGATACAGCCTCTTTTTCCTGAAATGCTTTAGCCACTCATATTTAGTAACAAGGGCAAGTTTTCTTAAGCCAGATGCAGGAGAGATGTTTTCATTATGATTCAAAACTTTTCCCTCCTTTCTGAAAATCATCCTTGTCAATAAGTTCAATATAGAAATCCTCAAGACCTTTTTCTAGGGGATGAAAGGTTGTAACCTTTAAATTCAAGTCTTTGACAAGAAAATCCAAAATAGCGGCTGCAGATTTTTTTGTACCATTGTAAGAAAGCAGCAGTGAATTATTATCCTGCAGAAGTTTCTGGACCTCATTCAAATTATTGATTTTCTTAATTGTGCTTTCATCAATTGCCTCAAGGAAGTTTACTTGTATTTGTGTAGCTTTCAACATCTGCTGAATTTTGGTTAGGTCATCAAATGCCAATATTTTTCCCCTATTAATTAAAATGACGGCATCCACAATCTGTTCGACCTCATTCAAGAGATGTGATGATAAAAAGACGGTTCTGTCCATTTTCAGTTTTTTAATTAAACTTCGTATATGTGCCATTGCTTTGGGGTCTAAGCCATTCGTTGGCTCATCCAAAATAAGCAAAGGCGGCTCATGTAGCATCGCCTGAGCAATTGCGGTTCTTTGCTTCATCCCTGTTGAAAACTTGCCTATTTTTTCATCGACCCACTCACTCATTTCTACCTCTTCCATAACCTCCTTAATTCTGCGGGTGATGTACTGTTGGTTCATTCCTCGAATTTTCCCAAGATAAATCATTGTTTCTCGAGGTGTTAAATAGGGGTAAAATTCAGGGACTTCGAGGATGGTCCCGCATACTTGTAACGCTTTCATGGGGTCTTTCTGGATGTCATTATCATAAATACGAGCTACTCCAGCTGTCGGTTTTAAAATGTTTGTCAGAATCTTGATAGTAGTGGTTTTTCCGGCGCCATTCGGTCCTAAATAACCTACTGCCGTTTTCCTCTTAATTTTAAAGGAAATATCATCTAGGGCTCGAATTTCTCTTCGACCTGGAAATATTTTCGTCAAATTCTCGAGTTCAATTGCAAAATCCAAATTCCTTCACCATTTGTTTTCTTTTGTTTCAATTTTTCATAGGAGTTTTCAATCAGATACATTTTTATTCTGTTATAAATATAGCTAAATTGAATATATGTTTAGAATGAATATAACCAAAATGAGTATATATACTTATGCGATTAAGAAGTGAGGTTTGATGGACCTTCCCCCAGGTGGCCCCATTCAAAAACAATTTCTGACTTATATATTATTGAATGAATTGAGTAAATATCCGGAAGGTATTTCCGGTTATAGAATACGAAAAGCGATAAATTCTTTGATATCTACTCAACCTGAAAAAGATAAAAATAATCCGTTTAAATTCTTTTCCCAAAGTCTTGTATATCGTATTTTTGAAGGTCTTAAATTCGAGAATCTAGTCAATTCGACTCCAACGACCATCAAGAATCGAACTCAGGTACTTTATAGTTTGAATGCGAGAGGAGAGAAGCGGCTCATTCTCTTGAAACGAATGATACATAACTTTACGCCGATCGAGGTAGATCCAAATTCATTGGTAAAGGACCTTCTTGCAGGGAAAATTTCACCTTTAGACCTCACCCCTAAAAATCTTCCAAAAGAACAATTATTAGAGATCTTGAAGACCATACGTCGCAAATTGGAAGGGACTCTTACTGAGCTTAATGCAAAAATAGAAAAAATTGAAAAAGAATTATCGATATAATCCTATCCCACTTCTTCCTTAAAAAAAGTTTTATTCTATAACTCAATAATTATTTTATTAATATTCTATGATCAAACTGAAATGCCCGAGATATTAGTATGGTCAATTGGAAAAAGTTTTTTCTCTTTATCGGAATTCCGATTCTGGCATTTTACATCTTTCTCATGGTGATTTTTTTCGCATTCATTGCGGGGCTTTTCATACTTGCATTAATAATGGGGATTTGTTGTTTGCGATTTTCCAAAAAGAAAATTTTCCCGGGACTGAGCAAACTTACCCTAGCTATGATGCTGGTTTTCCTTCTGTTTATATCAAATCCTCTGTATTGGCCCGAACAGATTGCGCGTCACATTGACACATCCCAAGTAATTCAACCGAATGACCCCCTAGTCCAACAACTGAATTCCACCCCTTATATGTGGACCTATCTCAATAACGCTTATGGGGTTACTCCTGCCTACTTCTACAACAATATGACCGATAATGACCGCTTAGAGAATATGACGGATTATATTGTATTTTCATTAGAAGTCATTAATTACACCTCAATTCCCGCAGTTTATGGTGTAATAGATTTCACAGCTAGCGCGCATGAAGCCATAGCAAATGGGAGAGGTGACTGTCAATCGCAAGCAGTTATCATGGTTAGTTTCTTTATATTTATGGGATATGATGCGTGGGCATGTGAAGCCCCCTATCACTGGTATACCCTCGTTTATCTCGGTGCTAATAAGACCGATCCACACTATTATAATCGCTTGGATTGGAGTGATCCCCAAATCATATTAAATGATAAAGAAAGATTCTACACCATGAATCTCTTCGAGCGGCTGGGAGACATTACCTTCGGCGTACGATTTTATGATAAAATTTATGAACTCTTCTCAATGCCCGTAGCCCAAATCGGTTTATGGCCCTTGCTCCTCGCCATTGGATTCTTGATGACATTTGCGATCCGGAGTACGGTATCTGACAAGAAGAATTATCTGAAAAATGGGATTCTAGCGGGTATTATCTTAATAGCAGGATTTTTCATTGCCCTCTCCTTCAGTCAAGTCTTCTTCCCCGCATTGTTCATCCCGCAAATAGTGTTCATCATCATGGTCGGGTCGGTCATTTTAGCCGCGCAAACCGTGCATTCGAATCTCGGCGCCCGCCTTTTCTCGAAAAAGTGACTGAAGATTCAGTATGGTCAATTGAAAATATTTTTTTCAAAAACTGGCAATCTTTTCATCATCGACTAATTTTCTAGCATATTTGATAGATGCGGCGATATCGTCTTTTGTTAATGATGGAAATGCGTCGACGATTTCATCAAATGTTTTTCCAGATTCCAACCATTCAAAGATAATCGAAATCATGACTCGGGTTCCTTTGATTCGCGGTTTTCCATGGCAAATTTCAGGATCAACTTCAATTCTATCTTTGATACTCTCAGGGATTAATTTATGAGATCTCGGGAGTATTACTCTCAAATTGAAATAATAATTAGAAGTTCCCCGATAATTATTCATTTTTCTATCGATTTTGATGAAATTAATTTAGTTACTGGGTATTTAAAGGAAAAGTTAGAATTAATAGATGGTTCCATCCTCTATTTTATTGAATATTTTGAAATTTTAGAAAATATGGCCAACCGCCTAAAATATAAATATCAATGGCAATCCAAGGACGGTAATTTGATAAGTCGGTGGGATAATGTCCCTCATTATCCAGATCTTGAGACTTTCCCGCACCATATACATGATACGAATGGAGTACATACATCTCCAAATATGGATTTGAAAAAAATAATCGATCTGATTATGAATAAAATAATTCCTTAAGTTATTTTCAATTTTGCACTAATAAAAAAAAGAATTTAAAATGGAGTTCGCCTTCTCAGGATGAACAAACCGCCCACAATAGCCAGCCCTAGGATCATCAGAGGCAGCGTGAAGGCAGGGATCTGGGAAGGTTCTTCTGGCTTTATAACTGTGATCGAACCGCCAACCGTATTCCAATTTCCGACATTATCTTGAATATAGATTTTATATCCCAAATTGTTTGCACTACTGGGGGTCCATGCATTATAGCGCCAATTGCCGCCACCTAGGTCGGTCATAGTGTAGTTGCTGCCTTCGAACGCGATTTTGACCGTCTGAATCCCGGACAGGTCTGCCACGCCGACGATCCAAATCGTTTCCGTATCCCCCAGGACCAGTGGATCGGCACTTTCCAATACTAATGAAAACGTCGGCTTGGTACTAATGACTTGGATCGTACCATTGGTCATATTCCAGTTCTCTGCATTATCTTGGATGTAAATCGAATATCCGTAATTCCCCACAGCGCTGGGAACCCACCCATTGTATTCCCAAGTGCCATTGCCCAAGTTGGTCATGGTGTGGTTGCTGCCCTCGAATGTGATTTTAACCGTCTGAATTCCAGAAAGGTCTGCCACGCCGGTGATCGTGATCGCTTCGATTCCGCCGAGGTCCAGCGGATTGGCACTTTCCGTCACGGCTACATAGGTGGGAGGCGTACTATCAAAATTCATTGGAAGACAATAGAGATAACCGTCGTCGCTGCCTGCATAGACGCGCCCATCCGCCACGGCTGGCGAAAAGTATACAGGACTGCCCGTGGTGTAGTTCCAAAGACGTCCACCTGTAGTGGCATCCAAACAATAGACCTTATGGTCACCACTGCCTACGTACACGCGCCCGCCCGCCACCGCTGGGGACGACAAAACTATACCGCCTGTGGTATAATTCCAGAGGCGTCCGCCTGTAGTGGCATCCAAACAATAGACATTGTGGTCATCGCTGCCGATATACACGCGCCCACCCGCCACCGCTGGCGAAGATTGCACGTAATTCCCCGTAGTGTAATTCCAGAGCTTCGTACCCGTGGTAGCATTCAGGCAATAGACACTGTAATCCTTGCTGCCAACGTATACGCGCCCGCCCGATACAGCAGGCGAAGAGCTTACATCACCTGCAGTGGTGTAGTTCCAGAGCTTCGTACCTGTGGTAGCATTCAGGCAATAGACCATGTTATCAAAGCTGCCCACGTACACGCGCCCACCCGCTACAGCAGGCGAAGATCTTACAACATATGCAGTGGTGTAGTTCCAGAGATTCGTACCTGTGGTAGCATTCAGGCAATAGACCCTGTTATCATCGCTGCCGACATACACGCGCCCGCCTACCACGGCTGGACTCGAATAAGATATGCCTGTATACCTGCTCCAGACGTACCCGTGCGTGATGGCGTTCAAACAATAGATATTGCCATCGCTGCCCCCAAACAAACGTCCATCCGCCACTGCTGGACATGAAGCGAATTCCCAACCTTCCCCGTAGGTCATCCAGAAGTACTGACCCGTAGTGGCATTTATGCACCAGAGGCAAGTTTCGGAGCCGCTTATTTCCACGGCTATATACATGCGCCCACCCACTACTGTCGGGGAAGACGATAAAGAAACTCCGGAAGAACCTTCGATTGGAAAGCTCCAAAAAGGTGTCGCCCGCGATGTAAGGGTTGTATGCGCTTCGCCCGTATGATTGAGCTGCCCACGAAACATGGGCCATTCGTCTTGGTTGGGATCGCTGCTCCCCGGGACAGTGGCGAGATCTAGGACGCTGGAGGGGGCGATCATCATGTGAGAGGTTGAAAAATCTGTGTTCGCACCGATATAGAATAAGATGGAAGTGAAAATGAAGATGAAGGCTATTTGTCTTAAAAAGTGAATTTTCTGGTTCATTTTATTAGTACACCTTTTTATTTTTAATTGAGATAAATCAAGCTGTTATAAAATCTTTAAAAACGTTATGACATTGGGAAGGATATAGAAGGCGTTTTATTCTTTTTTAGAATCAGGAATTATATGGGCACTCCTAATAAGACAAATGATACCTTAGAACTTATTGAACTCAAAGTCCTTGAAAATCTGTTTTATTTGATTTTTTTCCTCTTTTTGCAGCCAACTGGATCGCTCGTATTTAGCTCTGGTTCCTATTTTACTTACTTTGGAAAGCCAGAGCGGATTATAGGGTAACAATCCGATTTTCTTTATTCCTAGAGTCTTTAGATAATTCGCTAAATTCCTTAAGTTCTCTTCTGTAGCGGTGATGGTCGGAATGAGAGGAATTCGGGGCAGGACTTCCACCTTTTTTTGCTGAATTAACTCCTCGAAATTGCGCCGAATGCGCGAATTGGGGACTCCGCAAAATTGTTGGTGGGCATCCGCATCGTAAATTTTCAAGTCGAAGTAGATGAGATCTAAATACGGCAAGATTAACTCGTTGAAAGCTTCCGAATTATAATAGCCGCAAGTTTCTAGGGTGACGTGAATATTCTCCTGTTTGAGTGCTCTTAAGAATTGATTCAGATAAGGTATGTAGAGCGTGGGTTCACCTCCCGAAAGAGTGACACCGCCGCCTGAGTTCTTATAAAAAACCTTATCCTGCAGAACAATGGCAATCAGTTCTGCAATGGTGTATTCCCGTCCCACAAATTGCAAAGCCTCACTGGGGCATTGCTCGATACACTTGCCGCAAAGGTTGCAGCGGGCGCGATCAACGCGACCTGGATTGGCGAAATTGATGGCTCCCTGCTCGCACACTTCTAGGCATCTTTCACAGTTGATGCAATCCTCTCCATCGAAAGAAATTTCTTGGCTCGACGCGATCGCCTCCGGATTTTGGCACCAGACGCACGACAGGGGGCAGCCTTTGAAAAAAATGACCGTACGGATTCCCGGCCCATCATCCAAGGAATTCCGTTTGATAGTGACGATCAATGGAGTCATTTTCATTCAGCCAATCCGACCGTATTCAACCCTTAAGACTATTTTTATAGAGAGAATCCCACAATAATAAGTAGATGATTGATGCGTTTTGAATTTTATTATACGAGATAAATCTCAAATCAGAACGATTTAGGAGATTAGAAGCGCATGGCACTACTCAAGGGCGTGAAAACTGATTTTGCGATCATGATGTTTCGATTAAAATTGAAACTGATGAGCTTAATCCTTCGGCTGAGCTCCGAGAAACGGAAAGAGATTTCCAATCCAGACACGGGGTTCATTTTTAATGGGAAATATCAATTCATGACACGGGACGAGAAAGTCCATGTGTATATCATTTTTAAAGATGGAAAAATGAAATCTAGAAAAGGAGTCATAGAGAATCCCAATGTAATAATATCTTTTAAAGATAAAGAAACCATGGCGCGGATCTACAATAAAAGCGCCGAGGAATCGCTCGATTACTTGCTGACGAATGACATGAGTTACACCGGGAATATGTCTTACCTCACCAAGTTTAGCTATATGACCAGCATCATTACCGGTGGGAAAAAGAGCGATTACCAAGGTCCTGAGAATCGCTTATTGTATCCGATCAGTGATATTGACAAGGGCGAAAAGCGGCGAAAACTGAAAAATGAAATTTTAGGGCGGAAGGTGGATAATGTCCAAGTCCTCGAAGATCCGTATCTCGGCAAATACTCGATCGATGATTTCCCGAGATTGAGGACGCTAAAAAATCGACGGTTTGCGCTGAAGCCCGCTATCTGTATCGAACGGGCGCGCCTAATCACAGAATTTCATCGGAAAAATGGTTTCGAAGTGGATGCGCAGAGCAACCCCTTCGACCCGAATTTGCGCCAAGCGATGGCAATAAATCATATCATGGTGAATCGGAAGCCGATAATTCATGATCGGCATCTGCTCGCCGGCTCGACTACCTCGAAGGAAGTGGGCGTGCCAATCTACCCCGAATTCATCGGGACCACTATTTGGCCCGAGCTGCGAACGATAAGCAATCGTAAGTTAAATCCCAACGACCTATCAGATGAAGATGCGGATATTTTAAATTTCGAGGTCTTTCCCTACTGGATGGATCGGAACGTCCGGGAATATTGCCGCACCAAATACGGCAATCCTGTTTCGCAACAGTTGGAGGAACGGTTCGTCCTTTACTTCATGATGAAAAATAACGCAATTTCGCACACTGTCCCCGGATTCAAGAAAGTGCTCACGGAAGGGCTAAGAAAAATACAGCAGGATGCCCTGGAGCTAGAGCGCGCCGCTAGCCCGGAGAAGAAAAACTTCTATAAGGCGGTGCAAATCGTGACCGAGGGGGCTATGACCTACGCGACGCATCTGAGCGAGGAAGCGTTGCGAATTGCAGCGACCCTGAATCCTGCTGATCCCGACCAATTGGCGCGGATAAATGAATTGAAAGAGATTGCCAGAATCTGTGCAAAGGTGCCGGCGAACCCTGCGGACTCGGTCTATGAAGCGGTCATGGCGATCTGGCTCAGCTTCGTCTGCCTCCACTCTGAAAACGCTAATTCTGCCCTTTCCATAGGGCGGCTTGACCAAATGCTACAACCTTACTTCCTCAAGGAGATTGCAGCTGCTGGAAGTGATGCAGAGAAGGAAGAAATCATTAAACGCTCTATTGAGTTGGTAGGAAGTCTCTTTCTACGGTTTAATGACGACGATCCGCTCATGCCTAATGTCGGCAATAAACTGTTCGGGGGCAGCTCTTCGGATGATACCGTCACCGTGGGTGGCGTCGATCAAGAGGGGAACACTGCTGTTTGCGATATGACCTTCATTGTCTTAAAAGCCGCCGAGATGCTGTGCTTCCAAGACCCGAATATGAATGCCCGCTATTACCCCGGCGTCAACTCAGAGGAGTATTTACGCCGTCTCTGTGAGGTCAATATTAACATGGCAGCTTCACCCAGCCTTCACAATGACAAGCAAATGATCGATGCGCTCGTGCATCAGGGCATTCCCATCGAAGATGCGCGGGATTGGGCTGCGACCGGCTGCGTTGAACCGACCATCAGCGGAAAACACTACGGGCACACCAACTGCATGCTAGTAAATATGGTCGCTCCCTTAGAAGCTGCTCTGAACGACGGCATCCACCCTGTGATGGGCGAACGAATCGGGCCCCAAACTGGCGAGGTGCGGACCTCGTTCCCGAAATATAACGATTTTCTCCAAGCCTATAAGACTCAATTGAAATACCTGATTGATCAATCGATTGAAATCAACAATGATTTGGGCGTTGCACACCAGTACATCCACCCGACGCCGCTGCTATCTGCAATGACCACGGGTCCCTTCGAGAAAGGGAAGGATATCATCTACGGGGGCGCCACCTACAATACCTCGGGCGTTGCGATGGTCTCTATCACAGATGCGGTGGACAGCCTCTACGTCATAAAGAAATTGATCTATGAGCGTCAAGTCATGGATTTTCCCACGCTCATGAACGCTTTGGAGAAAAACTTTGACGATGGCTATGGCGAAACGCTACTTAAGATAAATAAAGTGCCGAAATTCGGTTCTGGTGAGGAGGAACCCATTATGATCGCACAAGACTTGATTAATTTCTGTTATGATGCCTATCAAGCACGGGATAACTATCGTGGCGGGAAGTATCTCCCAGGCTATTGGTCGATTAGTTACCACGTCGGTTTTGGCATGCTCTCCGGCGCATTGCCCTCCGGGCGCAAAAAGGGCAAAGCATTTACGCCAGGGCTGACGCCTGCCCCAGGTGCCTCCGATCAATTAATTCAAAACATCCATTCGGTTGCGGCACTCGACCATCTCAAGATGCCGAACAATATTGCATTCAATGTGAAGCTCGTCCCACATGCGGGGGACTCCCATGAGCAAACCCTGAATAATTTCACGAGCTACGTCCAAAGCTATTTCGAGGAAGGGGGAATGCAGTGGCAATTTAATATTATCACCACTGACATGATGCGCGAGGCGATGGACCATCCTGAGGACTACCGCTGGCTCATCGTGCGTATATCTGGCTACAACGCCTACTTTGTGAAACTTAACCGCAATATGCAAATCGAATTGATTGAGCGAACCGAATTCCAAACCGCTTAATTTAACTATAAAACTCCAAAATACTAAAAAGAAAGAAGGGCAAATCCTATTGCCCTATATTTTCAAGAGCATCTTTGGCGGTTTCCTGCACATCTTCATCCTCATCTTCCTTTGAGCATTTCTCTAAGGGTTCCTTTGCTCTTGAATCCTTCAGCTTTCCGAGAGCTTCAGCTGCTTGGGATCGCACGGTGGCTTCTTCATCCGTTAGAAGCACGATTAAAGGTTCTACGGTCTTTGGATCGCCAAAATCACCGAGAGCTTCCGCTGCTGCCTCTCTGATATCATAATCCTTATCTTTTAAGCATCTGATTAAGGGGTCTATCGCTTTGGAGTCTTTAAACTCACTCAGTGCTATTACCGCCTGATAACGGACCTCGGTTTCTTTATCCTTCAAGCAATCTATCAATGGCTCAATAGCCCTTTTATCCTCTAACTCTATCAGATCTTCGATTGCCTCGACTCTAACATCCGCTTTCTTGTGTTTCAATAATCCGATTAATTTATCAAAATCCTTCTTAGCACCCATTTCTTTACCACTCCATAACGATACTTTGATCAAATAACCCGTTTTTCTCCCATAATTTTAATTTATTGTCCTACTTGACCTTCGATTCTTTGGTCAAACCAATAATTCGTGGTTTTGCCGGTAAAACATTCTTCATTAAATTTGAGGGTGTGCATAGCAGTAAATGCAAGCATGGTGGCAGATCTGCTCTCGGTAATTCCCAATGTCCTTACTCGTTGTACAGCCGCAGTCATCTCTCGTAGGGGTTTTTGTAATACTACACACCGTTTTAAATAGGGTCGATAACTTATTGCCATCAATGCAATGGGATTGCTGCACGTTTGCAACCGAGGTTAAGTTCTTATTACAGCACGAATACATTTTTATGCCGAGCCGATGACAATATTCCGCCAAGGGCTTAATAATTTCCATTTTCTCTTTAAGTGGTGGATCATAATACTGTAATCCATGTTTCGCTGCCCGTTGTACGCTTTTCTTATACCAATCCACGAAGTTAATAACACAATTGTCGATTCTCAGCTCACTCACTTTCTGGAGAATAGTCTCAAAACTCCCTAAATTGTGCACCAAGGCGCCCTCCTCATACCAGAAGACAATGGGATCGAATCGATACTCAATATATTGAGGACCATAGGCCGCAACCAGCTCCTCAAGTTGCCTAAGGCGCTTATCAAGGCTAATGACCTTGGGTTCCCACTTCGGATTATCATTAATCGTGAAGATAAAAAAGAGGTTGTAACCGGTAAATTCTGCGCCTTTTTGTAAAAACTTTCCGAAATCCTTGCTCCACAACACGATCGAATGTACATCATCCTTTGCCAGCGAGACCCTACTTATTTGGGTGGGAAAAAACGGATTTTTGACCATCACATAGCCTTGCTGCAGTTTATCTAAGAACCAATCCAGATAAAAGGCAGGGATATCCGTTCTTCGGGACGCGGAAATGACTAGTTTCATGCGAATAAATCCTTTTTCAAAATTAGGTTGAGATAAAAAAAGGGGAGAGATTTTTATCTTTTTCGTTCAGCAGAGGCTTGCAGAATTCCACCAATCAGACCTATTAGGAAAATTGCGAGCGCAATTAAGTGAAATAGTCCTGCGATTGCATCATTCCCATAAACAGTTGTACTTGTGGCTGTAATATTTACGATCAAATCAAAGAGGAAAAACAAAATGGCGCCCACAAGACCTGCCGAGCCACCTCGCCAAAATCCAATGAAGCCTCCGATGATGAGTAGCATGGTACAAAGTGTCCACATGAATAATCCGAAAAGCCACACATAGCCGAATGTTGGGTCTGTAGTAGTTAACGTAATTGCGTAACCCCAACGGCTAATTAGAAATCCGCATAACCAATCGTTAGTCGGAAGCGATAGCGACGCTGGCGTATAAAGTCCGAAAACAAACGCAATTAATCCTGCGATGATACACAAAATACCACCGAATACAGTTCGAACACCACCCATTGAATCAACCTTCTTTTAATCTTTAATTCAAATTTCTCAATTTACAGATTAAAATCTTATGATTTAAAAACATGAATTGGGTTAAAAATCTGTTTTAATTAGGATTTGCTTAATAATAGGAAAAAGAAGAAAAAAGGGGTGGCTTAGGGAAGCCCTAATTGTTTTAAGAGGTCCTCTTTGGGGACACCGTTCTGATCCCATTTGCGCGCCCGGTAATACCGTCTGACTTCCTTGGGAAGCTCGGGATTCTTCTCTAGATGGCGAGGGGGTACCGTATCATCTTCCGGCGTAAGCTTCGCTTCTCGGAGGTTGAAAAGGCGCTCAAGCGTGAAAATCCGCTCCCCGTATTCGAGCAGTTGATCCGTATTCAGCGCAACGCCGGTCACGTTTGTGAATTGCTGCAACAGCTGGGTGACAGTGATCGGTCCTTGTGGGACGACGCCAAACTTGCACATCACTATCGAATCCAGCGCTGCATTGAAGTCTTGGGAAATTTTGCAGAATTTCTCTTTCGTGGTAATAATGCTGGTCTTTAATTCTGGAATTGAGAGGAATCTTGTCAGCGCTACTCCTTGCAGGTGGTCCGCCCCTCGACTGGAGGTAGCATAGAAGAGGTCCATTCCGCCACGCGGATCATGCATCGGAAATTCCATGCCCTTTGCGTTCATTGCGTAATCCTTAGTATTGGGAAATTGTTCCGCGGCTTTCTTCGTGCCTTGCCCTAAAACAACCGCTAATTCAGTGCCCTTAGTTGCGATGTCCTTGATGAGTTGAATCATCTTCTCGGAATCGCCCCAAGCAATCTTTTCGTCAATCAATCCTTTTTCGGAGCATTCCATCAAATAGGCGAGGATGCCTCCCGTCGCAATCGTATCCATTCCAAAATCGTCGCATAATTGGTTCATCTCGACGATGGATGCCAGATTCGAATTTAGGCATAAGCTGCCGAGAGCCCCGAGCGTTTCATATTCGGGACCCTTGTGATCGCCGACTCGCCTGCCACAACCGATAATACAGTTATAGCAATGATAATTCTTTGTGACAAATTCCTTGTTATACACTTGCCCTGTAATTTTGACGTAATCGTTCCAGTTCCGCAATTCCCAATTCTTGATTCCTAAATTCATCCCAATAGCGGAGATACCAAAAAGCGTGGAAGTCCCAAATTTTTGATAGTTATCCACTAGCAACTTTTTTATGAAATTCTCCTTGGTTTCTTTGATTATTTGCTGATTGAGCGCTTTTACTGCCTCGAGATTGGCATGGGGAACCTGCCCAGTCCCTTTCGCAACAATCACTTTCAAATTCTTCGATCCCATGACAGCGCCAAGCCCTGTCCGCCCGTGGATGCGTTCATCATTATCTACAATACCCGCAATTCGCACTTGATTTTCTCCAGCCTGTCCTATTCCGACATAATATGGTTTCTTGAATTCTTCCTCCAGCTCTTTGCCCATAGCATTGGTTCCCTTGCCCCACAATGAACTCGCATTCCGAATCTCCACGTTACTATCCTGAATGACTAGATAAACGGGCTCTTCTGCTTTTCCGGTGATGATGATTCCATCGAACCCGGACCGTTTTAGTTGCCATCCGAAAAACCCACCACACATGGAATAGCCGAATAATCCCGTGAGGGGTGATTTCGCAATAGCTGCATGCCGCCCGATCATTACCGCCTGCGAGCCTGTCAGCGGTCCGTTTATAAACATTAAGATATTCTCTGGCGAGAGCGGATCCGTTCCTTGAGGTAATAAATCATACAAGAGCTTGATGCCAAAGCCGATGCCCCCTAAAAATGGTTGCAATTTTTCCGGCAGATCCTGCGTCGTAACCTTGGATGTGGTTAAATCCACTTGCAGGAGTTTGCCCATATATCCAAATGATGGGAAGCTTGTCATAGTTCTACCAGCTCTGGCTAATTAAATAAAATCGGCTGCGCGGTCGAAGAGATATTCAATGAGATCTGGATACTGTGCATCCTTCTTTATGATGGGGGGATTCTGTTCTGTCCAATATTTTAGTACCTTAGGCAGCTCCACAAACGGATCGATTTCCGGCTTCCAGCCCTCTGGAAATTTTTTCAAAGAGGCGTCATTTACTCTCCATTTCTTCGCATTCTTCTTCGAAACTTCTTTCAGTTTATTGCAGGTATATTTGTGATGAGTTCGCAAGTAGTCAGGATCCATCGGCATCTTTAATTTCTTGAGATCCAGCCCCATATCCTTCATCATGGTTGCGATGGGCTCCATCCCTTCAATAGCTGGAAGCATTGTATCGAGCATGCCTAACATCCCTACGAGCCGATCGAGGACTTGTAATCGGATATTTCGGGTTGGCACTCGCGCATTCGTAGCCGCCGCGACCATTTTCGCTATTTCCATCATCCGTAATGGTCGATCATCACAGACAATGTAGCTTTGACCAAATTCACCTCGTTCAATGGCCATTAACGTTCCCGTTGCTAAATCATGTGGATGCACCATGCCCACCCACATGTTGCCGTTGTCGGGAAGTGCGGGTAGAATGTTCAACGCAATCAATTCCGCGATCTCTTTGAAGAGATACCGGTTCCGCTCATCATAGACCAATGAGGGTTCGATAATCATGCTTTTCTCCCCGAACTTTTGTAGTGTCAGGTCATACTGCTGCGCTTTGCTAGTAGTGTAACTATCTTTCAAAGTCCGTGGGCTTGTTTCGGTAATAAAGACATCCTCTTTCGTTCCACCGTGAATCGCTGCCGAAGAAACGCTGATAAACACTTTCACATTGGTATTTTTGAAGAGTTCAATGAGGTTTGTGGTCCCTTGGATATGGACCTTCTGATGCAACTCCGTCTTCATCATGTCAATGATGCCTGCTGTATGCACAACGGCATCGACGCCTATTTTCGCTAAGGGTTTTATGGAGGCAGGGTCCGTAATGTCCGCCTTTATATAATTCTTCTCTTTCACATCCATCATATCGGTAGCATACACATCGTAGCCCCATTCTTTGGCTACTTTCCAAAGGGCTGATCCATAGGATCCATTCGCCCCTGTTATCAGAATTTTACCTGGCATTTTCTTCACCAACTTATCTTCGAATTTTTTTTATTCTTCTTTTATCAACAATTAGTCTGACCTTAATTATATTTTATGAGTCTAAAATATATTCCTCAAAGAAAAGAAAAGAGGTGTAAATAATGCGTTTTGAGAGTTTTGTTTTTAATTCATTTTTTTGGTTCATGGAGCAATTAATTTAACAAGGGCTTCGATAATCTGCTCCATCCGTTCCCGTTCCCGTAATCGGGATGTCCATTGATGCATTTCTGAACCGAGCGCCTCGTAGCCATGAGCTGCGCCCATTATACCCCCCGCAATGCAAGCCGTAGAATCGGAATCGCCATCATGATTAACCGCGAGCCTTAGCATCTTTTTAAAATCTGAAGGCTGGGCATACTTCATACAACAGTATAAGGCGATAGCCACGGCTTCTTCGCCGACCCAGCCCTTCCCAATTGTCCGGATGGCATCTTCGGTATTCGGAATCTTCAATGCGGCGACGCTACGATCGATGGCAGCACAAAACTCAGACCTCCCGGGTTCTTCGATGTTCTGGACGAAGGTTTTCACGAGTTCGGGCCAACGGGATATATCGGTCTTATCCACTGCTAAGTGGACTAGATAGGCAGCCCCTACAGCCGCAGCTAGCGCAGTGGGGTGCGCATGGGTAATTAAGGATGAATTAAAAGCAACTGCATATAGTTTTTTAAGGTCGGCGAAGAGGAGCCCTATCGGAGCTACTCGCATTGCAGAGCCGCAGCCTTTGCTATCTTTCACCCCATAACTCCGCCAATCTCTTATGGCACTATTTTTATAGAGCACTACACTTCTTATACAGGTGTTCCCCGGTGCGAACCCCGGATTATCGAGCCAAGTCACGAATTCTTCCGCCATCTGCCCCGAAATTTCTTCTACAGAGCGATGATAGGTTTTGATAAGGGCGCGAGCCACTGCAAACGTCATCTCGGTATCATCCGTCCAGATCGCCTTCTCTGGGAGGTCCGTTATACCCTCGGGACCGTAATCCTCCTTAATCCTCCATAAATGCAAGAATTCCACGGGCTTCCCTAAGGCATCGCCTAATGCTAACCCCCACAATGCACCCTTTATCGCATCTTGCATACGGAGTTGATTTATCATATCAGTTACCTACTTCAAATCGATGATTTAAAATTGAAATTGAAAGGTATTTTAAAAAAAGAGGTAAAAATTATTTAAAAGAAAGAGGTTAGTCGCCCTTGGTCTCTTGGAAGCTGGCTCGATAGTCTTTTTTCAAGACTTTCCCGGTTGAGGTTTTCTTCAAAGCCTTAACAAATTCTACGATTCGTGGCACCTTATAATCGGCTATTTGGTCCGCCACATAGTCCTTCACTTCTTGTTCAGTCATCGTTTCGCCCTCTTTTAAAACGATAATTGCACGGACCGTTTCACCCATTTTTACGTGAGGCGCGCCGACCACGGTGGCATCACTTATTTTCGGATGTTTAAAGAGCACCTCTTCAACATCGCGTGGAAGCACTATCTTGCCACCAACCTTGATCATGTCCTTCTTGCGATCGACAATGGATGCATAGCCTTCCTTATCAATGATGCCAATATCACCTGTATAATACCAGATACCCTTTTCACCGACAACTGGTCTCAGCACCTTTGCAGTTTCCTCCGGATTATTTAAATATCCCAGCATAACACCCGGATTCTGGACCACTATTTCGCCCCGCTCACCTATTGGGACAGGTTTGCCCACCTCATCGACGCAGAGGATGCGCCCACCGGGCATCGGTAGACCCACCGTGCCCAGCTTAATTTTGCCAGCGTAATCATTCACAGAACCATATACAGAGTCTTCAGTCGTCCCAAATCCTTCGCATATTGGAATGCTTCGCCCTTTTGTATCAATGAAGGTTTCCGCCATGCCTTTCGCTAAACCAAGTGGTAGCGGTGCCCCACCAACTACAAGCCCTTTCAAATTCGGGGAAAACTTCCCTACAAAACTTTTTATGTTCTCCTGAGACAGCATGATTTGAAACATGGCCGGAACTGCCGCGAACGTACTGACCTTCGGATCGCAGAGCATTTTCAAGCAATCTTGGACCAGAAATCCCGGCAACATATCCAATCTGCCCCCCTTAGTGAGGACGGAATTCATTACAGAGAGTCCAAAGATGTGATACATTGGAAGGACTAAGACGACCGCCTCGTCTGCTGTCATCCTTGTCGAGATCTGCTGTGCTAGACCAGCAAAGACATAGTTCCGGTGGGTATGAATTGTGCCTTTCGGGGTTCCAGTGGTACCGCTGGTATAATTAATGGTGGCCCAATCATCTAATCCAACTTTTTCTTTTATCGGGGTCAGGGATCCTCGTTCTTCAAGCACTTCCCAGAATTTCAAGGTCTCCTCAATCTCCTTATCGCCAACGACAATTATTGTTTTTAAAGAGGGGGTCAATTCTTGCGATTTTTTAATCACGCGGCGCCCATCATCGGTAATGATTAATCCTTTTAATTCGGCGTTCTGGGAAATATTCGCAATCTCATTGGGGTTGAGCATCTTGATAATTGAGGCTCCGACGGCCCCTAGCTGGAGAAGACTATAGAACGAGATGACGAATTCAGGAGTATTGCTAAGGACAATTCCAACGCGATCTCCTTTTTTAATGCCTAACTCCTTTAACCCATTGGCAAACTTAACTATTTTTTCATAGAGTTCTTTGTATGTTAATTTTATTCCCTTAAATGGATAGGTAAGGGCAATATTATTAGGATATTTATCCACTATCGCTTTTAAGGCTTCATTCACATTCTTATAAGATGTTTCAAGGGGTTTAAACGCCAATTTCATCACTCCTAACTTTCTTGCTCATATTTTTAAGTGTTAAATGATCTGGCTTCTTTCTTATTTAAATATGATTAGGAAAAATATGGAGGATTTATTTCTATTTAACGGCAATTAAAAAATTCAGAGCGGAAGAGGTAACAAGATCCCTTCTAAATCTGCATCTTTTTCATCGAGAACCTCCAGTAAAGCAAGAATAACAGCGCAGGCTTCATCTGAAGTGATTACTTTCTTTTCTAAATAATCAGCTAGTTGTAATAATTCATTTTTTACGACTTTGAGACGATTGGTCTCCTTTTCTAGGATTTTCTCAAGTTCTCCTTCTTTCTTTGTCATCAATTCTGCAAGATCCAAGTTATCACCAATTCAAATGCACTCTACTCAACATACCTTTCAAAAAAATCCTTCTCACGACAAAAACTGATAATTTTCTGGTCAGTTACCTCTGAAGGTTATTATTTTTATCATAAGGGGATACTGCTTATATTTACTTTATCAAAATTCAGCGGCAACGAGATATCGGGCGCAATTCATGTTGGACGAGAGCAAAAGTCTCCACCGGTAATTACTTAAGATTTGCCTCTTATTATCATCGCAATTATGCCCTGATGAAAGGTATATAAAATTGAAAAACGAAGTAGCACTGACTGTATAGGAATCATATAGGATTAAAAGGTGAAAAAAGAATGAAGAAGAAGCTTGGAGCGAAAAATTGCCTCTACCCCTCACTTACAATAATCGTGGGCGCAATGGTCAATGGGAAACCCAATTTTATGACGATTGCACACGTGGGCATTATGACGATGAATCAGATTTCCTTAGGCGTCAATAAAAAGCATTATACAAATGCCGGTATTAAGACGAACAAATCCTTCAGCGTGAATATTCCCTCTGAAAAATTAATGAAAGAGACCGACTATTGCGGGATTGTCAGTGGAAGAGATGTGGATAAAAGTAAGCTTTTCGAAATTTTCTACGGCGAACTACAAACTGCACCAATGATAAAGGAGTGCGCAATTAATATGGAATGTCGCTTAATCCGGACTATCGATTTTTCAGATTACGATGTCTTTATTGGAGAACCTGTGGAAACCTATTGCGATGAGGCTATTCTTAGCGATGAACTTATAGATATCACTAAATTAAAGCCGTTGCTCTTTGAGATGCATACTGTACATTACTATTCCATTGGGAAGCCGCTCGGCAAAGCTTTTAGTATCGGCAAAGGGCTTAAGAAATAATCATCCTAGCGCATTTCGGAGATAGGCGATCCCGAGCGGAGTTACATCAGCGAGCCCCTTCTCTACAGTGATGAAGAATATATCCTTCAAAAATTGAAGATGGTATTGCAATGTTTGTTCGTCCAATTGGAGCGCCTGAGATAGCTTTTCTGTTGGTTGTGCCGTGTCTTTAAGTAAGGTAAGAATTTCGCGTCTAGTCGGATTTTGCATTGCGCGAAGCGCCCTCCTATGCGCCTCACCTGGGTTTATTCCAGTAGTCGCCCCTAATTTTTCTCTTCTCCATTCTTCAAGTTCTTCTTGATTCATGTCTCGATAGTTTTTTTTGACCATTCTAATCCTCTTCTTTCGATAATATCCTACAAGATAATATATTAAAAATAGATAAAAAACTCTTTTTATAAGCAATAGATTATTAAATTTTAAAGTCGAAGAGGTTTTCAACCGGATTGGAGTGATGAATGTGAAAGGGTCAAACCTGCGATTAAGTAATCGGGTTGTTTTAATAACGGGTGCTGGGAGCGGAATCGGAAAGGCTATGGCGCTCCACTTCGCGAACGAAGGTGCTGATCTTATACTTGGCGATTTAAACGGTGAATCTGCTCAAGAAACTGCCAAAGTCATCGAAAATTTGGGACGCAGAGCCCTACCTCTGAAAGTTGACATTTCTCAAGTGGATGAAGTTCAATCGATGGTCACTAAAGCATATGAAACCTTTGAGCGGATCGATATTCTCATAAATAATGCCGGTATTTTTCCCGTTCCAGCTCCAGTCATTAAATTGCCGGAAAAAGTATTCGATCAATGCATCGCAATCAATCTGCGGGGCACCTTCCTGTGTTCCAAATATATCGGGCAGAAGATGATCCGCCAAAAAAATATCCCCGGTTCCGAGCTACGGGGCAAAATCATTAACATCGCTAGTATGGCAGGGAAAGAAGGGTGGCCGCTTTCTTCTGTCTACTGCGCCTCGAAGTTTGGGGTCATTGGATTGACTCAGGCGATGGCCAAAGAAGTGGCGCCGCACGTGACGGTGAATGCCATCTGCCCAGGGCTCGTGAAAACACCGCTCTGGGGACCCGCCCAAGATCGGCTGAACGAAGTCGCCGACACCATGAATATCCACATCTACATGAAACGATTCAGCGTGCCGGAGGATGTGACGCCCTTAGCAGTGTTCCTTGCTTCTGCCGACAGCGATTACATCACAGGGCAATCCTTCGACGTCAGCGGCGGCATTACATTCCATTGAGATTTGTAATTGTTGAACAATAGATTTTTTTAGTTATCTAATATAAAAATAGATTTTAATAATAAGCATTCTTGAATTTAATAAGACATATTCATAATAAATAAATCGAAATAAATTAGAGTGGTTGATTAATGACCGAAATTAAATTCAAAATCCCCGAAGATATACCAATTGAAATAATTAAATTCGAATTAGAAAAAGAATTAAACCTAAAAATCTCTCTAATTAAAAAAATTCGAGAAGAAATAGAATTCCTTCAATTGAACAAAGATGATATAGAACTCTTCGAGAAGGCGAGGCAAGAGGCTTGGAAGGAAACGAAAAAGAAACGAGGATTGTGATTGATACTAACATTTTAATGGCTGCTTTAATTAATCCGACAAGTTCTGTATGGTTCCTGCTTGAAACGAAAGCCATTAAATTTTTGGCTCCTGAATTCTTTCTATTAGAATTGAAGAAATATTTAGAACTTATTAAAGAGAAGCTTAATAAGAAATCAGCGCTGGATTCATTCAATTTATTGATCAGCAATTTATTCAAAAATATTATAATAATCCCCGAAGAATTCTATTTTGATATGTTTCCAGTAGCCATTGATCTAATGAAAAATATAGATGAAAAGGACTCGCCTTTCCTTGCACTCGCTCTGAAATTAAAATGCGCCATATTAAGTAATGATGAGCATTTTAAAAAGCAAAATGAAGTTAAATGTTATAATATCGATGAATTTATAAATATTTTCTTCCAAAAAACACCCAAGGAATAATTTGCACTATATTATACGTGGGTGGAAAGAAATTATCTCTATTTTTTGAAGACCACTTAATTTTTCTCTATTACTAAGAGGACAAATTATTTTTATGAGAAAAAAAGGGATATAATTTAGAATTAGTTATTTGACAAAAATATTCTGTTTCTCTGTGGTGCAGGAGCTTGATGGATAAAAAAATAAAGTATGATAAAGAATTTGGGACTTCCAATATTAAAAAGGCGAGAACTGCTTGGAAATACATAAGAGTTGGTCTAACTTTAGCCAAGTTTCCCCCGATAGGGCACTATTTAAAAAATTTCATGGGGCTCGAATCGTCTAATGGGAGTGAAATTCCCATTAACAAATCTTTAGAACTTCCCGACAATGTAATACTACCCTTTGCAGTGACGGAGCATTTTATCGAAAATGCGAGTTTAATTTTCAAGATGAATTACTGTGGATGTCGGAAACGGGGAGATTGTAAGAAATATGACCATTCTATAGGCTGTCTCTGGTTAGGGCGTGGAGTTGAAAAAATTAATGTCCCTCCGGAAATTGGACACATCGCCACAAAGGAGGAGGCCTTAGAACTTGAGCGGAGAGCTTATGAAGCGGGTTTGGTTCCCTCCATTGGTAGGATTAAAGCGGATTCATGGCTAATGGGTGCATTACCCGATGAGGGTCATTTTATGAGTTTATGCCATTGCTGCCCGTGTTGTTGTGTTTTAGGGAAACTCCGGTACGGTCCGAAGGAATTTAGTAAGATTATACAAAGAATGGAAGGCATATCAGTCCACGTGAATGAAGAAATTTGTGTTGGGTGCGGTACGTGCACGAAAGTGTGCGTTTTTCGAGATGCATTGAAACTAATAGATGGGAAGGCACATATAAATCAAGATAATTGTAAAGGGTGTGGAAGATGTGCAAGTAAATGCCCGAGAAAGGCAATAACAATCACGATAGACAATCTTGAGAGCATAAATCAAGCGATAGATCGTATCCAATCTCATGTTGATATAACATAATTAAACGGTACACCACTCCCTCAAAAGAGAACACTTAATTTTTTATATCCCATCATACGAGAAAAATAATTACCCTAAAAATTTTGGAGGTTAGATGATGGGCAAAGACATTCCGGATTATATTAAGAAGCGATATTGGAAGGATTATCTACCGGCTGGTGTAACTTTAGACCTGAAAGTGCCCGAAACTTCGCTCGGAGAGCTGTTTGAGCAAGGTGCGAAGAATTTTGGCAGCAAAGTGGCAATGGTTTACGGCGATCACGAATTTACCTTCAATGACCTCGATAAATTAACTAGGAGGTTCGCTAATGCACTGCTCCAGATAGGCGTACAGAAAGGCGATGTTGTCGCAATCTGGCTCCCAAACAGTCCCCATTTCAGCATCGCCTATTTCGCGATTCTCAGCATCGGTGCGATTGTAACCGCTATTAGTCCCTTATTTGTAGGTCGAGAAATGGCGTACCAAGTCAAGGATTCTGGGGCTAAATATCTGATCATGATTGACCGCTTCTTCCGCCATTATAAAAAGGAGAAAGAGGGGTTACCCTTGAAACGGGTTATTCTAGTAAATATCGAGGGAAGCGTCCCAAAGGAAGCGGAGGATGAGGTCGTAATTCATTATAATACTTTGATGGACCGGAACCCCGAACCGAAACCGCTCCCCAAAGTTAAGATCAACCCCAAAAAAGATGTCGCGGTTATCCAATATACGGGCGGAACAACTGGGCTCCCAAAGGGTGCATTACTATCCCACTATAATATCATAGCCAATATCTATCAGATTAAGCAAATTACTGACTATATGGCGAAAGAATACCTCAAATCCGATGTAGTAACAATTTCAGTACTTCCATGGTACCATATCTATGGGCAGACATGCGAATTAGCACTTTCTCCGACAATTGGAGCCAAAGCGTTCGTCTTAGCCGTCTTCGATGTCGGAAAGTTTTGCGAAATCATTACTAAATATAAGCCGAATACCGCATTATTTGTTCCGACGATGGTCATCAACATATTAAACGCACCCCAAAGCAAAGATGTCGATTTTTCTTCTTTGAAATATACAAATGTAGGCGCAGGTGCGCTAGCGGTCGAATACGCAAAAGCTTGGGAGAAAAAATCGAAGTTCCAATTGGGTGAAGGCTATGGCTTATCTGAAGCGAGTCCTGTAGTGACTAATGCACCCCCGTGGGCTAAGAAGAAGCCGGGCTCCTGTGGGCATCCGATTGCAAGCACGCTGGTGGGAATTGTGGATGAAAGCCAAAACTTCTTACCTATTGGCTCAGAAGGCGAGCTCGTTGTAGCGGGTCCCCAAGTCATGCTGGGCTACCATAACAGACCGGAAGAGACGAAAAAGGTCTTCTTTGAGGCAGGCGGATATAAATGGCTCCGAACGGGCGATTGGGCCAAACTTGACAACGAAGGCTATATTTTCTTGTTGGATCGCATCAAGGATTTAATCAAATACAAAGGACATAGCGTCTATCCAAGAGAAATCGAGGAGATTCTTTACGAACACCCTGCCATATTGGAATGTACTGTTATCGGCGTGAAGGATCCAGAGAAAGGTGAGAACATCAAAGCATTTATCATTCTCCGTCCTGAGTATAAAGGCAAAATCACAGAGCAGGAGATCATCGATTGGGCAAAAGAACACATGGCGGCTTATAAATATCCCCGGATCGTAGAATTTATAGCAAGTTTCCCCAAAACGGCTGTCGGCAAGATTCTGCGACGAGAACTCCGTGAAAAAGAAGAAAAAAAAGGCGCATAATTTCTTAAATTCTATTTTTTTTTATCATAAATTGTCCAAAATATTAGTAGGAGGCAAGGAATTGATGGTAGATACATTCAGGAAAAAATCAGTTTTAATCGCTGTTTTCTGTAGTCTTACGCTTTTTATTGCGCTTCCGATCAGTTCAGGGTACGGAATAAGCATGCAAGGAGCAACGCCTATCACAAATGGCATCACGAATGAACAAATGACCACAACAGAGTATGCATACTATAAGATATGTTGTAGTATGGGTGATAATTTATCCGTAACCTTGACGTATTATGGCGGTGGGACTGACCTTGATTTGGTTATCTTTAATCGATCAGGATCTATACTTGACTCGAGTTATCATTCCAGTTCGGATGATTCTTGCTCGGTGATATGTTCATCCTCGGGATATTACTACATAGACGTGATCAATTATGCGAATATTGTCCCTTCGACTATAAACCTCATAGTCAGTGGTGCTACAGGCAGCGGTTGTACCAGTTATAGAATTCCAGGCTTTGAGATAATAATAACGTTAGTGGGGCTTATCGCAGCCACTTTCCTGGGATTGATACTGTTAAAAAGCCGAAAAGTAATCCTGCAGTAACTTTTCTTCCTCTTTTTTGAGAGTAAATCAAAGGCGAACTTTATGAAAAGCGGAGATTCGCATATTACTTATTTTTTACCCCTTTTTTTACCTTTTTTTTAGTAATCATTAATTTTTCAATATAATTGGACGCCTTCTCTTTTCTCTTCACAAAAAATCCTAAGTGCGGCGAGGAATTACACAATCCGAACCCTGCCCCATAAATGACGGGCGGGAATTCTTTTAAAATCTTTTGCCATATATCTTCATCTGAAAAGACTTGCAATACTTCATTAAAAGCAATATCATGGGAAAAATAGATTCCCCCTTCAGAAATTCTGGGCCAAATCGCGATTAAACACTCTTTTACAGAACTAACCAAATCCACATCTGTAAATGCACATGCGATTTTACCTGGAAGCTGGCTTTCGGTGAGAGTTTTATTGAAAAACCCTTTATAGAAACTACAATTAGTGATATCTCCATATTTTTTAACATTTGCCTTAACTTGTTCTAGATTTGTGTTATATTTTCCCGAAACCCAGTTCGAGGCTCCTCTCCTGGTATCATAAACTCTCTGATGATTCCGACTTACATCAGGTAAACCTTCAAAACTATCAAAGATTAATAGATTTTTTCCAAGAATTTTCGCTAAAAGAGAAAGTTTGGCGGTGCTCCCTCCTGCATAACACCCACATTCAATAATCGCGCCCTCAGCGTCCATAGATAAAAATGCTTCCGCCAGAAATAATCCATCTGTGGGCGTAGTCATAATTGGAATATTATTATCAATATATTCAAATTGTTCTATAATACGATACCGTAATTTTTCATTAAACTTCGCTTTTTTTCCATTTTGAATGAATTTCTTTTTTAAAATTTCATATTCATAATTACCAATCTTTCCTGATATAAATGTAATAAATTCTCTCAACAAATTTATTCGTTGAAATGGAACAGTTATCAGTTTAGTAAAAAGCGATTCCGTTTCTTTTTTCATATCTACTCTATCTCCAAATTTTCACTTTATATCAAGATGGCTTGGTGAAAAATACTCTAATTTAAAAAAGGATTTGTAAGTAATAATTCTTCTTTCTAATCAACCGTATTTTCCTGTCTGTTGATGATATCGTTCTGAATTGGGGCTCCAAGATCTATAAAGACCGCATTGTAGCCGCCGACCTTGACGACTAGGTCCGGGTAATTCTCCGGGTGTTTTTGGGCATCTTTCAGCGTTTCAGTGGATACGACATTCGGCTGGAGCTGCATCCCGCCTAAATCAAAGTAGGTCTTGAAGAGCAGATAATATTTTTCCAAGTTCTCCTCTTTTTGGATATTTTGGGAATGGAATCGCACATTGACAGCGACCCCATTTGTTGCGAACTCGTAATTCAATTTCGCAATTGAGTTCAATGTCGCGGTAATTCCGTTTTTTTCTACTTTATTGACAGGTGATAAACTATTGGAGATCGGCTCAAGGGCTTTCCTACCATCCGCAGTAGGTGCTGTTAGGAAGCCTTCTAAGACGTGGAGTCCCATCGAATATGCCCCCGCATTAAATCGCCCGCCGCGAATGGGTTTATGTTTAGTAACCTCTTGACAAAATAGGTCCCATAGAGTATTCGCAAAGGCATCAATTTCCTCTTTGTCGTTCCCCCATTTTTCGTATCGGTTCATTAATTTCTGACGTAGTTCTTCTTTACCTTCAAAATTTGAATTTATAATTTGAATAAATTCCGGTAATGAAATTAATTTTTCATCATAAACTATCTTTTTTATATTATAGAAAGAATCAACCAGAGTTGCAAACCCATAAGCCGTGATTGAGGAGAAATTATATTTTGTGCCACCTTCTGTATAATCTTTCCCGGTTTTCATGCAATCATCGAGTGTAGCCGAAACGAAAGGTTGCTGGCACCTTTTCATAGATTCCTCATCCCAAATCGCCGCAATCTTCACGGCTTGCTCTACATTGTGCCGTAATTGTCGAGTAAAAGCATCATATAATTGGTTAAATTCGGTGAAAGTAGAAGGATCTCCCGTCTCTAACCCGTCAATCTGCTTTGAAAAGTTGCTGAATCCATTATTTAAGGTCAGTTCTAAGACGCCTGGCAAGTTCATGAACATGTGACCGGTCGCGGCAAAAGTATTGCCTTGCGAGGTAGGCTCGACACACCCAATTATCACATAATTTCTAGCATCCTCAAGGGAATACCCCGCCTTGAGCATGGACGGCACGATAACTTCATCATTGTAAAATGCAATGCCCGACGTGACCTGTAGAACCTTCAAGGCGTCCACGAAAAACTCTTTCGGAGTATTTTTATGAATTCTAACGGATAGATCCGTGGTAAAAACTTTCAAAGTCTTGTAGGCTTCCAGGAATAAATAGGAAAGATCGTTCGTCACATCAGTTCCCTTTTTATCTGTTCCGCCGATTGTAATGGTCTGGGTATTCAAGCCGAGGGCATTCGTCGCCATGGTATATTCGGTTTGCACGAGCCTGCAATTCCAAGTTAATTTCAAATTCAATTCTTCAATCAATTCCAATGCCTTTTCACGGGTAATCTTATGCGCTTTCAAGTCCTTCTCATAAAACGGCCATAGAATTTGATCGAGCCGCCCTAAGGCGAGCACACTTCGATAATAAATGATATTGGCGATATTCTGCGTGAACCATATGCATTGAACCGCTTCAAAAAATGAGCTTGGGGGCGCTCCGGCAATCTTTGTAAGGGCCGCACTTATTTCTCCTAGTTCTTGCTTTCGGGTTACCCTCCCTTCTCCTAAAGCCATATCGTGGGCTAAGGTTGCAAATCGCAAGGTAAAATCACTGGCTGCCTTATAATAGATTTTAATAGCCTCATAGAAATTACTTTTTTCTCGATAGGCTGGATCACTCTTCTTTAAATGGCTCTGAAATGATTCTGCCTCTTGAACAATCCCCTTATATCCTAGTTTCAGTAATTTCTCATAGCCAAAACATAAATGCCCTTCGTTGGTGCCCGTCATGATAGCGATATTCGGCGTATAAGCCTCTTGCCTGATTGGGCGCTTGATTACCTTTTCATCCACCATTCGCTGGAATATAATATTATCATATAGGGCCTTCCGCTTCCAAAAGGGTATTAACTTATCTAATTCTTCAACTTCTTCGTCTCTGATTTGAAATGGTTGGACTTTTCTATTCCGCAGCAATTTAATTTCTCGCTTTTTCGTGAAATCCCGATAGGAATATAAATCCAAAACAATCTTGTCTCCGAGATTTTTGCTAGTCTCATTCCCGACAAGTAACTCTTCCTCTCTAATGAAAATCGTCTTGTTCTTCAATGTGTGGGCAAGTGCCTTGGCTCTTATCAGAATCTCAGGGTCATCCTTGCACTCTTGATAGATTTCCGTATAAAGTTTAGCCCGTTCTATGCATAATTCGTACGGGCTTGCCAATAAGTTATCCTTTAATTTGCTTGTTCGTTTTTCCGTACTCTCCGCGGTCACTGCAACCACTCTCAAAAATTTGTATTAACTTACATATTTCGAAGAGTAAGTTTCTATTAATATCTCACCTTTTTTCTCTCTCAAGAAATTAAGTAAGGTATAGAATATTCAAAAAAAAGGAGAAGTTTACACAATGAATGAGGCAATTTAAAAAAATATTTTGCGGGGAAAGAAGTTTTAATTATTTTATATTGATTGGCTCCCTACTTGTAGGTTACGATCCTGGGTTGTAGCTATTCGTAGTGCCTTTAGTCATTATTTTCATTAATCTTCAATTTTATGTTTAACGGCTTTCTCTGCATGCTTTACTTCTTTCTGTGCATGCTTTTCTTCTTTCTTTACTCTATCCTGTGCTTTCTTTAGATCTTCTGCCATCGGAATCACTTCCTTTAGCGATTAAATTTTTTTCATATAGTATGATATCTCTTACTATTACAAATAAAAATCCTTTTAAGATCTATATTATATATAACTAACTAACTTTTTTTATAATATAGGGAGTAAACTAATAGCTAAAAGGGTGAAGAGTATGGTATATTTAGTAGTAGAACAATGGTATCCTCCCAATAAATCATCTGAAGTCGGAAAATTTGGACTTGAAGCAATAAAAAAATATCCGGAAGATAAATCTGTAGGCAAAATGTTGGTAGATGCGGCAGTATTTACTGATAAGGACGGGTTTATACACATTTTAAGTATTGCACAATCCAAGCCGGGAAAAGTTAAGGAAACAATGGATCTAGCGAGCAATCGTTGTATAATGATAGCAAAGGCGGTTGAGGGGTATCGATATCACATGCATTCAGCTTATGAAATGGTAGAAGCCTTGCAAATAATCGGATTACAGCCCCCCGCTCCCTAAGAGCTTTTGATACATATTAATTATCACGCGTTCGATCCTCCGAATTATTTTTTTTTTGGGTTCTTCTATGAATATTGAAACTCCCGGATTTCTTCTAGATATTCACTTTTTTTATATCCTTTATCATCGCTTCTGGCGATTATAGAGCACTGCTGCGAGCAGGATGAACAGGATGGTCATCCCCACTAGTACAAGGAACTCTGGCCATACAGATTCGAAGCCGAGCCCAGCCAGCATATCTTTTCGCATAATAATGATGACGTACGTCATGGGCAGAATGAAGCTGACCGGCTTAAGCCATTCTGGGAATCCATCGATTGGGAACACGAAACCCGAGAGTAGGACCGATGGAATGATCATAAGTGGTATAAATTGGAAAGCCTGTTGCTCATTTTTCGCAAAGGCAGAGAGCAGTAGACCCAGTGAAAGCGTATTAATGGCAAACAAATAGAGCATAAAGAAGATAAATATTATATCGCCAACGATCGCCACGTTGAACAGCAGTTTCACAATTAACAGCAATAAGGCAGTCTGAAGGATCGCGATCAACGAGTAACCTAGCAAATTGCCCAGCACAACTTCCATCTTGCGCGTGGGGGTTGCGGCCATCCTCTCAGTCATTCCGGAAAGGCGCTCACGTACATTGAATACGATGGAAAGAAGCAGCATGAAAATCATGGTGGTAAAGCCCAGCACGCCGGGTGCCATGTTGTCAACCGGGCGGTAATCAGCATTCCCGTACTTGTAGGTCACATTATACAAGATTTTGGTTGCATTGCCACTCAAGCCCACCAGCATAGAAGTCACAGCGCCCACGATAGCAGCCACTATTTGGGGATTACTGCCATCCAAATACAACTCAACTGGTGCCGGATTCGGTCCTATCAGGTTCTCAGTGAAGTTCACTGGGAACACGATCAGCGCCCACGCTCCGGGCAGTAATCCTGGGAAATGCACCTTATCAAGTCCTGCTTCTACTGTTGTGACATTCTCAGTGATAGCGAGCCTGTCATCACTCGTCAAGAGACTATACCCTGTATATGATGCTTGCGCAGGTCCAGACTCCTCGTCAAGGTTGCAAACAACGACATTCACATGCCGCACGTCAGTGCCAAATGCATATCCGAATACCAGCATCATCATGATAGGCAGGAAAATGATCAGCCCGATGGTCCTCCTGTCCCTCTTTAATGAAGTGAGATTCTTCTTCATAATTGCTAATACACGATACCACGAGAATTCCACATCAATTCACCTCCGGGCTGCCCGTATAATGGCTAAATACCGCATCCATTGTCGGCTCGATGAGTTCCATCCCATATGTCTTAACGTGCCGCAGTACGATCTCGAGAATTCTATTTATTTTGAAGTCTCCTGTGAATCTTACCACCGCAGAATCCCCAACTGCCTGTGTTTCTAATCCCAATTCATCCCGAATCGCCTTAACGATGGCGTTTACCGCGTCTGATGCGTGGATTTTCAACATACGCCCGCTAGGTAATTCCATCTTGAGGTCTCTTGGTGCCCCCTCACGTGCAAGTTTCCCTTCCTTAAGCAAGCCGATGACATCACACTGTTCCGACTCTGCGAGATAGTGTGTTGTGAGTAGGATAGTCTTGCCTTGTTTCTTAGTGAGGTCACGAAAGTACTGCCAGAAGCTAGCCCGTAAATCGGGATCGACGCCCACCGTAGGCTCATCCAAGAGTAGCAACGGCGGGTCATGGACGAGAGAGCACGCAAGCGATGCTCTGCGCTTCATTCCACCCGAGCAAGCCTCGATCAGGCGGTTTCCAAATTTTTCGAGTTCCACCAATTTGAGTAACTCTTCTGCCCGTGCATCTATGTCTCTTTTAGCCATGCCCTGAAGCCGCCCGAAGAATAGGATATTTTCAAAGATTGTCAATTCAGCGGCGAGGCTGATCTCCTGAGGCATATAGCCGATCCGATGTACCACCTGCCTAATGTTCTTGACTGGTGTATCGAGGATAGTCGCTGTTCCAGAAGTCGGCAGGATTAAACCCAGCATAGCCTTGATCGCAGTGGTCTTGCCAGCGCCGTTTGGACCGATGAGACCGTAGATAGTCCCCTCCTCGACCGCTAAATCGAGATCTTTGAGCGCGACAAAACTATCAAATGTCTTTGTGAGTTTTATTGTTTGGATAACCTTCATTTTCCTTCACGATCGCGTTAAATTAATGAAAAAATCGAAATATCTTACTTAAGTCAATTATGCAAGTAACTCTTTGATTTGTTTATCCAATTCCTCATCGGTACACTTTGCATTGAAATTGAAGGCTTTTACCAAGGTTGCTCCTGCCTCAGCGGCTAGTCTTTCCATGGTTTGGACAACCGTTCCGGGATTATTGCTGCCTGCGCGACTGAAAAGGACTATCTTTTTTCCAGTCAAGTTCAGTTTTTTCATAAACGCCTTGAATCCACCGGCTGGATTACCTGCCCAGACTGGTCCCCCGATATAAATCAACTCATAATTACTCAAATCTTGGGAAGGGTATTTTCCTCCTGTAAGTCTAATCATGTGGAGAAATGCCCTGAATCTCCCAAAAACTGCGCCATAAACGTCTGTTGTGTTAAGTAATTTAGCAATCTTTTCAGCGATTGCTTTGGTGTTCCCAAAATAGGAAATATAGAGGATTGCAATTTTCATAGTTATCCGCAGCTCTCGTTAAAATTGAACAAACAAAATCCTTTATAACTTATATATTTTTCAGCGTCCTACTCGCAGCTCGAGAATTGATATATAACTTAAATATACCTTTGATAAAATAACTTAAATATCCCTTCGTTATATCCTTTTAACTAAAAAAGTATAAAAGAGGAATTAAAGATGGCTCTTAAAAGTGCGGAATTAGCTAAAAATCTGGAATTAACCAGCACAATTTTTATGTTGACCTCATGGATACCCGCTAAGAAACACGAAGAATATATTCGATTAAAGGAAAAATTCGTAAAATTACCAGCAACATCTTTCATTAAGGAATGGCAGACTTTAACAACTGCTGACGGAAAAAACGGATTAAAAATTTATAACATCATATATGTTGATCCTGCTCATATTTCTGAGGCGTATAATTTTATAACGAGGATGCAACTTGCATTTGCTGTATTGATTGAAGGATACACATGGATAATCGAGCCTGTGTCAAGCTACAACGATTTCTCAAAAATATATTCTATAACTCTATGAAAACCTATTATGGGTGAATAGAGCCTCATATTTTTTTTTGGAAACAGGGTAATTAATCTAAGCCTTGGGCAAGTTCCGCAAATAATTTGAGGCGTTCTTCTGCATCCTGCTTATTTAAAACTTCGATAGCATATCCTGCATGGACAATAACGTAATCATCTATGGTTACTGAGTCAAGCAACCCAAGTCCCACACGTTTGGTCACGCCTCCAAAATCCACTTGGGCGTAATCCCCTTCGATTGTAACTACCTTTCCCGGAATAGCTAAGCACATTGGGATATCCACTTTCTTACGGAATTTTCTCCAATAATAAAAATAACATCTTCTTACAAAAAGGTTCCGATTAATTAAGAATTAAAGAAAATGGTTGAACCAGTAAATGAGACGGGCGACCAGAGCCTTTTCTTTCCCTAGAAAGTAGTGCCCGCCCGAATCAAACACTATCGTGTTGTCCTTCGGTAGTCCCAAGAGTCGTACGTTATCTTCAAAATTGAAAAAGGGCACGATGGTATCATCACGGCAGTGGGCAAGAAAGACCCGGGCTCGGTTTTCTGGTGTGGTTTTAAGACTAAATTTTGGCGAAATTTGGGACTCGAATTCCTCAGGGATGGTAAAATTAATGCCTATAAACAGCCTTACTAGCAATTTGAGCATCCAGCTCCAGGAATTTAGAGTTTTCTTGATATCAAATGCCGTGCAAACCCCGATAATCACTTTTAACCGAGGATCACGATATCCTGTTGAAAGCGCAATGGTCCCGCCCAAAGAAAAGCCGATGAGCCCAATTCGCTCCCCGTCTAAATCCTTGCGCTGCTGCACAAATGTGATGACCTGCATCAAATCGGACCAAATCTTCAAGAAATTCTGGAGCCCACCTTTCCGCACTTTGCCGGGAGATTGCCCGTAGCCTCTAAAATCGTACCCAAGCACATTATACCCTGAAAGCGCTAGGGCAACTGCCGCAGGGTCAATATTCGGATCACTATGGTAGCCTCCGATACCATGCAAAACGATGATATAGGGCGCTTTCGATGGTGTATAGGTCGCCTTGTAGATTTCTCCTGCCAGTAGGATTTCGGAGTTCTCTTCCTTGATTGGAATTTGGACTGGCTCACGAATGAGTTCATCACATTTTATCAGATGCGCTCCTCGCTTTTCATTTCTTCTCATTCTAAGGAATGAATACAGTTTGAGAAAAAGGATCCCCAGCAGGAACCCGATTAAAATGCCTATTAAAATATACATCAGCCATACACCTACCATTTGGGATTATTCACACATGCCGCGTGCCAAAACATCCCATTTCCCGATTAGCTCCCCATCCTTAATTACATAGAAGTAATCATAGAGATTAACTGTCGTACATACATGGGCTGGAATTGCCTCAATTCTCTCTCCCAAGGTGAATTTAGAATTAGGACCGTAAGTACATTGGCAATGTTCCTCAGTGAGCGCCAATACTTTCATAGAATTCCCGTACCCTTTAAAAAGAGGCATTCCCATATCCGAACTGATTGATTTTGACCCCATATCCAAGGTCACTATCTCCTTCGCCGGCATATTATTCACCGTCGTCAAAACGGTCAATGCAATTTCTAATTCAGGCACAAAGGAATGGATGTGGTGGTCATTGAAGACATAGGTTCCTGGCTGAATTTCGGTGACCCCAGGACATTTCCCTGTAATCATAAACGTTCCTGAGCCGCCGGCAGTTATTATTTCGCAAGGAATTCCATTACTTTCAATTAATCCCTTTGTCTCGACAACAGTTTTCATAATGGCTTTAGTCTGTTCTTCTTTTTGCTCAAATTTTTTAATATAGGTTAATTGGCCCTCATAGGCTTGTAATCCACATAACTTTAGATGCGGCGATTGTGAAATCACCTGGGCTAACTCCAATGCGGGCTCTCCGGGCAATATACCCGTCCTGTTTAATCCCACATTAAGATCTATCAACACATCTAAGATTTGATTCGTTTTACCCGCAAATCGGTTGAGATCTTCGATATTCTTCTTAGAATCGACAGCAACCATGGTTCTGGTGTACCTATTTAACTTTAAAAGCCGCTGGATTTTCTCCGGACTAATAATTTCATTTGCAATTAAAATATCCTTGATGCCACTGGCAGCAAATACTTCCGCTTCGCTTAGCTTCGCTACGCAGATTCCCTCAGCACCAGCCTCAAGCTGCATATGGGCAATTTTAGGGCATTTGTGCGTTTTAACGTGGGGTCTTAGTTTAACCCCACAATCAGCCGCGAATTTAGCCATATAGTGGATATTTCTTTGAAGAATTTCATAATCAACGATCAATGCAGGAGTTGTGATTTGATTGAGCCAAGAACCATCCATGGTTAACTAATTTCAAATAGAGTTTAAACAAATTTTGGATTGGATAGAACAATAGTTGTTAGAAAAAACGGGACGGTTTTTTATGGGCAAAAAAGTGATTGTGATTGGTTCTGGAGTAGCAGGTGCCTGTATTGGCGCGTTATTAGCTCACGAAGGATATAATGTCAAATTATTTGATAAAAACAGACTCGTTGGTGGTCGATTTTCCTCCGAGAGAGTTGATGGATGGACCCTCGATGTTGGATGTCATCTAATAGCGAATTGTGAAAAAGGAACAATCGGAGAAATCCTCCGAATTTGTGAAGAACCACAAGATAAAATAAAATGGAATTATGCCCATAACCCATCGCCGAAATTTTTCTATAATGGGAGCTTCGTTAAATTTCCCCAAGATGTTACCAAATTCAATTTTCCCCCAGCCGCATTCAAAGGGCTGATGCAATTATACCAGGACATAATGAAAATGAAACCCCACGAAGTCGAAGAATTAAATTACACCTCAATTACTGATTTTGTAGGAAGATACACGACCGATCCTAAAGTAAGAGCGATGATGGCATATTTTTGCGGGTTATACTTCGTTACCGATCAGGCAACTTCGGCCGGTGAATGGATTTATTGTCAACAGGAGCTAATGAGAAACCACTCTAGCGGATATCCGATCGGGGGAACCATCGCCGTCCCAAGTGCGTATTGTGATGTAATTACAAAATATGGGGGGGAAGTTAATACAGATACACCTGTCGAAAAAATAATTATAACGGGTAAGAGGGCAACCGGGGTAAAATTGGAAGATGGTCGACATATTGAATCGGATTTAGTAATCAGTAACTCGGGTATCAAAACCACGGTTTTAAAATTGATTGGAGCAAAATATTTTCAACCGGAATTCGTTGAAAAGGTCAAAAACTATCAATTCTCACTTGCCACATTGATGGTGAAAATAGCCTTAGATCAAAAAATTACCAATGAACACATGATTATGTTCCTTTCCTTTGAGGAAATGTTAAAACAGGCAAAAAAAATGAATGTAATTCCCGGGGCAGACGCAATGTCCGATGAGGAATTCATGGGCCATATCACACTCGATTTAATATCTAAAGCAGCTCAGGCACCAGAATTGAAAGGGTATGTTCCACCAAAACATTTCGCGATATTTATCCCGATCGTGTCTAATTTAGACCCAACCGCAGCCCCCGAAGGTAAACAACTAATATTTGCCGGTAGTGGAGCACCTGATTCGAGTCAAGAGGAATTAAATTACGATAAATGGGCGGAATCGATAATGGCAGGCGTTCGAGATGTATTCCCTGATATTGATGAACATATCCTGTGGACGAAAATCACCTCGCCTCAAGATATCGACTCGTTCGCTGGTAAATTCGGAAATGTAATTGGGATTGGCCAAACCGTGGATCAAGTGGGCAAAAATCGGCCGCCGCAGGAATTACCAGGAATTAAAAACGTATATGAGTGCTCAGCTGATACGGGCTTACATGGGATTGGCGGCGAATTAGCGGCAGATAGTGCGCTGAGATTGTACAGTAAACTAACTGGTAAAGAAATAAAGCTCTTTTTACATAAATAATAAATGTCATTTAAAAATTGCAATTAATACTGGCGTTGATACCTCAGGTTTCCACGCCTTTTTCATTATATAATTTCGAATACAGTTTCCACGAATTTTTGGTTCAAAAAATACAATACACGATCGGCGAACTTTCGTAAATTGTTCGAATATTCAATTTTACGTTGTTCTTGTACCACCAAATTATTATAAATTCTTTCCCGTTTGGAATCTGGATTGCTCATATCATCAATTCTTAGTGAATGCGAGGACACTCTACAGATCATGAGGATATCCTGATTGGGAATATATTTTTGATTTTTCACCGTTTCTTTAAAAAGCCGAATGGATCTCCCGACTCGTTCTAAATAACCTGCAATACCTCTGGAAAAGCGACAAAGGCTAATGATATTGGAAATTACTCGAGAATGATGCATGTTATAACATTCCTTAAAAGCTGCCCAAGGACTTAATTCATCAGTACTTTCTGGAATGTTGTTCACGATTGCGGTATTAATGATATCACTTAGATCCACATCCAAACCTCGATATAATTTCTTCTTAATATTATCTTTGAGACTCGAACCTTCTAAATACGCCCCTGCACCAAAGTCAAGCCCCTGATTAATATCGTTCGATGCGATTAATACACCCGATTGTATTATCCCAGTCCAGGGATCTACCCAAGAAACCCTTTTTTCCCATTCCTTCGTACTTTTGTTTTTAACATATCCCATCTCCTTTATTACATGTCCAAATAAACTCTGGTCTGCAATCCAGAAATCAAGATCATCGGTCGACCTTTTTCGTCTCCAATCTCTCGTTGTAAACTCGCCTAAATAGAATTTCATAGTCCCCCGGATTAATTGGAGTTCATTTTGCCTGTTTAATAAATTAATCGCATTTGAGTGGAATGCATGAGACGGATCATTTGCAATTTCTTTGATTCGTCCCAAAACGATTCTGGCTTCCTCAGCGACCACATCGACTGGAATATTCCCGTCGGAGGGATACTCTCTTGAACCGCCATTCAGAAAATTGTAAAAAAGCGTGAAATCATCATTGGGAATAATATATTTCGGATTCTGGAATATTTGTTTTGAAAATACATGATGTATACGCCCCAAATCATCTTTATAATCTCTTGATGGAAGAACTGTTCGTAAATTGTCGCCTTTCGTTTTTGCATCAGCTCTGGTATCCCAGATTTTATTTTCAAATAATTTTTCTTCCATCCAGCTCTATCCTAATCTTTTTTTCGGTCTTTCGCCATCAATTAAATCTTTTCAATCTTTTGACCATGTCGTGGATTGCAGGGAGATTCTTGCTGAATTAATCCACATAATTCGCAGATATCATCAAGTAATCCGTCGGGTTTGGTTGCACTTTTTGCAATTTTTTCAGTCAGAACTGTCAGTCTTTCCCGAATTTCCTCCTTTGTTTGAATCAACTTTAATCCTATATCGCCCCTTGCTCCGTGCAGATAGTAACTTACAGACGCTTGGGTAATATTCAATAGTTTAGAAATTTCAGATTGACTATATTTATATTTATAACACAGTTCTCTTACGATAAAGGCTTTAAAGGCGGGCAAAATATTTCGTACTATGTTTTCACAAGGAAATTCCACAAAATCACTCCATTTTTTAAAAATCTTTTTGATTACTTCAAATATAACAATGTTAAGATTTAAAATTTATTATAATTTTTGCTTATTGATAACCTGAAAATCGTAAATTTTAGAAAAAAAGGAGGTATATTGATTAAGGATTTAGAATAATTAAAGGTCGTACAATTCCGTCGATAAATAACGCTCTCCAGTATCTGGAAAAAGGACTACTATTGTATTTCCTTCTTTAAATTCTTTAGCGACCTCTAAAGCCGCCCAGCCCGCAGCTCCCGAAGAAATCCCTACAAAAATACCTTCTGAGACAGCTAACGATCGAGCTGTTTTTACAGCATTTTCATAGGACACCGTGATAATTTTGTTATATATTTTTGTATTGAGAATATCGGGAATAAATCCTGCCCCTATACCTTGAATTTTATGAGGACCGGGCTTTCCACCTGAAAGGACTGGTGAATCCAGTGGTTCAACACCAAAAACTTTTATATGGGCACCTATCTTTTCTTTTAGAACTTCGCCGACACCAGTAATTGTCCCTCCAGTTCCAATCCCTGCGACAAAGGCATCAACTTTCCCGCCGGTATCTTCCAGAATTTCCTGTGCAGTCGTCTTACGATGAATTTCGGGATTAGCCTTATTTTTGAATTGCTGAGGGATGAAGACATTTCCCGCTTCTTTCGCCAATTCTTCTGCTTTCTCGATTGCTCCTTTTATTCCCTTTGCAGCATCAGTTAAAACCACATTTGCGCCATAGGCTTTCAATATTTTACGGCGCTCTACAGACATGCTAGCTGGCATGGTTAGAGTTAATTTATACCCTCTTGCTGCGGCGACCAGGGCTAAGCCAATCCCTGTATTTCCTGAAGTCGGCTCCACAATGTGGTTCCCTTTTTTCAGGAGTCCAGCTTTTTCTGCGGCTTGAATCATTGCCAATCCAATCCGATCTTTGACACTACCTCCGGGATTGCGCGCTTCTAATTTCGCAAGAATAGTGGGTTTCAAGCCCTCTGTGATTCTATTTAATTTAACGAGTGGTGTTCGTCCAATCGTTTCGGTAATGTTATTATATATTTTTCCCATAGAAACATCACTCCTGGCTTTCTTCATCTTCTTTAACTCTTGCTTTTTCTCCCTTTAATTCTTTAACTTCTTCTTCAAGTTGAGTTACTCGATCTCTTAATTGTCTAATGAAATCTGCAACTGGATCAGGGAGATCGCCGTGCTCCAAATCTATCTCTGGAACTTTCTTTCCATCTCGAGATACAATCCTCCCTGGCACACCCACAACTACTGAATTTGGGGGCACATCTTTAGTAACAACCGAATTAGAACCTATCTTAACATTATCACCTATGACAATGGGTCCTAGCAATTTTGCACCGGCACCAATAACGACATTATTCCCCACTGTTGGATGTCTTTTTTCCTGTTTCAAACTGGTTCCCCCTAATGATACATTTTGATAAATTGTGACATTATCTCCAACTTCCGCCGTTTCGCCAATGACAGTTCCAGATCCATGATCTATAAAGAAATCCTTTCCAATTTTTGCACCCGGATGAATTTCAATACCCGTGATCTGACGAGAAATATGCGAGAGAAATCGTGGTACAAAAGGAAGACCGATTTCCCAGAAGAAATGGGCAACCCTATGCAGGAGAACGGCGTGAATGCCTGGATATGAGGTCAGAACCTCAACAATACTCCTTGCGGCGGGATCTTTTTGGAATGCAGACCTGACATCCGAGCCGAACGAGTCTAATATCTCTTCGAGATGCTCTTTGATCTTAATAATGTCTGTTTCTTTTATTTCAAATTCCAAGTTTAATAGACATTTTGAACAATAAGTGCTTTTTTCTTTGTCAAATAAGGCATTTCCACAATTTAAGCATAAAAGACTTTTTTCCCCGCACTTTTCCTCTTTCATCATAACAATACATTGCTCCATTTCTCATTAATTTGCATTTGTTCGAATAAGATAACAGTGTTATAAACGATGTTCAGATTACTAAATTCTATATATTTAAATTAATCAGCAAAAATTTGTACCGATATTTATAGCTTTTATAACCGGATTAAAAAAATGGGATATAAATCATATCATTTATCAATAATAAAGCGATCCAATTTTTAAAAGAAATGAATGTGAAACAATGCGATTACCCAAATTTATCCATCAGATAGTTTGGAATATTTTCATCCAACGACATATTGACCCGTATTTAACTAGTATAAGATTACCACCCCTGGTTGGGCGCCTCTTCAACAAAGGAACGCGAAATGAATTCATAACTATTGGTAATGAGTTTTATACTTACCTTAGAGATCTTACGAACCTGAAGCCTAATGAATCTATATTGGATGTTGGGTGTGGGAGGGGGCGGATTGCACTACCTCTTGTGCGGTATCTATCGAAGGATGGAAAATACTTTGGCTTTGATATAAATCAGGAGGAAATTAATTGGTGCAGAAGGTATATTGAACGAAAATTCAGGAACTTTCACTTTAATTATGTAGATATTTATAATCAACTCTATAATCCCACTGGTAAATATTTAGCTAGTACTTTTAAATTTCCTTATCCCAGTAACTCCTTTGATAAAGTTTTATTAGCATCAATCTTTACGCATCTTACGATTGTGGATATGAAACATTATTTTGAAGAAATTGCGCGAGTTTTAAAACCATCTGGAAAATCTTTAATCACTCATTTCGTTTTGAATGCGGAATCCGTTGCTCTGATCAGTAGACAGATGAGTTTTCATGAGTTTGAAGAGAAGGATAACATTAGTATGATTTTAAAGGGAAAATTACTAGAGGATGGCGTTGCATATGATGAAAAAACTATTAAAAAATTGTATTTGGATAATCATCTCAGCGTTGAGAAGATATACTATGGATCTTGGTGTGGTAGAAAAGATTATTTAAGTTTTCAGGACATAATAATTGCAAATAAACTCTAAATCTCTTCCATCGCTTTATGATTTAAGTTTCTTGCCAGTATATTGTTCAATCAGTTTTAATTGAAGATCAAATAAAGCTTGGCTAATTAACATCCTATAAGGCGAAGGATCTAATAATTTTCTGGATTTTTTAGGCAGCAGCTCTATTTCCTCCTCCATCTTTTTTCGGGCAGACCGCCAGTCGAAGCCGCCTCCAAGCATTTTTCCCTTCTTCATTTTTATCTCTAGTAAAGGCGCTGCTTTTGAAGCATTTTGAAGTTTGGAAAAATTGGATGGATTGGATAAATCATAGACGGGATCTTCGATATGATATTCCGTATTTTCAAGCTCAATGACATCGCCTATCATAGAATCTTTCTTATCGTAAACCCTATAGATTTGTTTCTTAGAGGGAAGTGTAGTTTTTTCGATATCGCTCGCAATTTTCATTTTCGCCTTTTTATCTATTTCTACCAGCTTATAGACGCCGCCCAATGCAGGCTGATCAAAGCAAGTCGCCAGTTTAGTCCCGATTCCCCAAATATCCACTGCTCCCTTTTTACTTTGAACCTCTTCGATAATATATTCATCGACCTCATTGGATGCAACGATTTTAGTATCTTTAAATCCCGCCTGATCCAGCATCTCTCTTGCTTTCCGACTTAGATATGCCAGATCTCCGGAATCCAGCCGAATTCCTAGTAATTTCTTGCCTTTCGCTGCAAGTTCTCTCCCAACCTTGATTGCATTCGGCACGCCACTCCCCAGCGTATCGTAGGTATCAACTAATAAAATGCAAGCATTCGGATATATTTCCGCATAGGCTCTAAAGGCATCTAATTCGGTTTCAAATGACATTATCCACGAATGAGCTTGAGTGCCGCTCACCGTGATCCCATATTTTTTCCCTGCCAACACATTTGAAGTTGATGCACATCCTCCGACTATTGCAGCCTCACTCGCGATTAGTCCTCCATTCGGCCCCTGCGCCCTGCGTAAGCCAAACTCTAATATCGGTTGCTTACCAGAGGTCAGCCACATTCGATTCGCTTTGGTGGCACACAGGGTCGGGAAATTAAAACTGTTAAGGAGATAAGTCTCCATTAATTGACATTGTATTAACGGCCCTTCCACTTCTATAATGGGCTCCTGAGGAAAAATTACGCGCCCGTCTTCAATCGCCCGAATTGTTAATTCACATTTCCAATGGGTCAAATAATCCAAGAACTGATCTGAAAATACCTTCAACCCTTGAAGATAGGCAATATCCTCTTGCGAAAATCTCATACTTTCGATACCTTTCAAGGCTTTATTTACGCCATAACAAATTGCATAAACTCCATTAAAGGGCGCCTTTCTAAAAAAGAGATTGAAAACCGCCGTTTTATTAGCTATCCCTTTTAAAAGATACCCATTTGCCATGGTTAACTCATAATAATCGGTTAAAAGGGCATAATCTGAATCCATCTTGAGCATCCACCTTATATCAACATTTCAGATTTTCTCTATCTTTAAATATTTTCTTAATAAAAGTTTAAACAAGAAAAAATCTTTCATTGAATGAGTGCCAATTCGATTGCTAGTTCCTTTTCAGGTCCTTTGAGCAAGGTATGATATGATTCTAAAAACTTTCTTCCAATAATGACCTCTTTGCATTTTTCATGTGAATCCACTGTTACTATTGTTAATAAATCTGCCCCCTTAATTTTAATGCTCCCATTTGCAGATTGTAATTCTAAATGTTCTCCTGAAGCAGTCTCTGCAAAGTTTAATAAGTCTGAACTATATTCAAATGCTTTTAAATTTAGTTTATAATAAATATCCTTGGGGATTAGGATTTCTCCATCATATCCTGTATCAACCAATGCAGTTAATTCTATAGTGTTTATTTCTAAGGGATCCGAGAGAATTACTTCTATATTAGGCGCGAGGATCTCTGAATTTATTGGTGTATTGTAGCCAAATTTTAATTTCATTTCAGTTTCCTCCCAAATCCTAAGGTAACTTTTCTTTTTCTTGTTGAAATTGGGGAAACTAAATTGCATTGGTTTAGAAGGTTATGAATTTTAATTGCCTTTACAGCGTCTAGCCGGCTATTAAAAATTCCAATTAACTCCCCTTTTGAGATAACAATCCATTCTCCTTCGTGATCTTTAAGAAGTTGTGGAATGAGGCGTCTATATGCCGCATTATTCAACATACGTTCATCATCACTTTTATCCTTTGTTTGTTCCAACTTTATCCAATATTCCATTGCCTTACAAAGAGCTTCGTTAAGACGAAGACCTCTCATCACTGCAGCGGCTTTAAATTGCGCATAAAGTTCCTTATCAACATCTTTGATTAAAACCGACATTACAACACCTCTATTATACTTTCTTAACATAGTTTAAAAAGTTTATTTCGATTTTTCCATCAACTTATTTAAGAGCAATCAATTTTACGAAGCAAGATATGTACAATCCACTCAATGTTTCCAATCGTATTGAAAAACATGTGATCGAGAATAACCTCTTTAAAAAATACTATCGCTTTCGTGGGGCTAAATTCTATGGGGGCATCAGCACCGCGGATGTTGTTGGTTGTAATCTTTTCTGTTACTTCTGTTGGGTTCATTCTAAGGTCCGTTTTCAGGTGCAAAACGTTGGTAAATTTTATTCACCAGAAGAGGTTGCTCAACGACTAATTCAGATTGCCCAAAAAGCTAGATTCACCCACTTACGGGTTTCAGGGGGCGAACCTACAATCGGGTCCGACCATTTAGTTGCATTGCTGGAGTCCTTAACAAAGTTCGATTTCATATTTATTCTTGAAACAAATGGGATGCTCCTATCGCAGGAAAGTTATGTAAAGAAATTGAAAGAATTCCCCAATTTGCATGTTCGTATCTCATTAAAAGCGGGGACTCCCGAAATGTTTTCAAGGGTCACGGGCGCCGTACCTGACGCATATTTTTACCCCTTAAACGCGTTAAAATTATTGCTAAAATATAAAATTCCTTGCCACCCCTCCGTTATTATCGATTTTTGTCCGAAACCTGATTTTCAATTTCTCATCCAAGAACTCCAAAAAATAGATACACGTCTTGTGACTCAACTTGAATTGGAATCCCTTCTACTCTATCCTCATGTTATCAAAGGATTAAAAAAGATTGGATTCAGTATCGATCTTAAAAATCAAATGGAGTGAAAAAATTGCCAAGGGCGATTTGAATGAACGAACCATGGCGGTTATTAAAACTAAGCGGTATTGCCCCTAGAGAAACGCAGATGGTATATGAGGCAGTAGCCATTGCCCGAGATCGCCAATTAGTGCCCGATACCATAATTTTTTGTTGGCCCAAGACACCCTTAGTCTGTATTGGATTTCACCAAGAGGTGGAAAAAGAGATCGATTACGATTACTGCCAAAAAAACAAAATTCCCGTGGTAAGGCGAATTTTAGGAGGCGGGGCCGTCTATTTAGATGCCGGACAACTCTTTTACCAAGTTATTGCCTCCGAGGAGAATCCTATAGTACCGAACACCATCAGCAACTTGTTCGCTAAATTTCTCCAAGCACCGATTGCGACCTACCAAACAATTGGTATTCCGGCGGAATATAAACCGATCAATGATATCCAAGTTCAGGGGCGAAAAATTAGTGGGAATGGCGTTGGAAAGGTGGGTAAAATCTACATTTTGACGGGAAATTTAATTTTGGATTTTAATTATGATGAGATGGTGCGAATTCTAAAAGTTCCTAGTGAAAAATTTCGAGATAAGATCAATAAAACACTTCGAGATCGTATTTCTACTATAAAAAGAGAATTAGGCAGCGTTCCCGATAAATTTAATTTAATGAATCTCTTAAAAGAGAATTTTGAAAAGATTCTAGGAGTTGAGCTCCGAGATTCTAAATTAAGTAAGGAGGAAACCCGGTTATTGCGAGATTTAAAGAAGCAATACCTCTCTAAAGACTGGTTATTCCAAAATACCCTGAGACATCCTGAGCTGACTCAAAAATCTCAGGTTCTATCAGAAACTGTACGTACGGTAAAAATCGCGGATGGCGTCTTTATCAGTGAAAGCCTTTTCAAATCCGAAGGAGGGCTTATTCGTATTACCATGGAAATAGCCAGTGGAAAAATCAAAGATATTCTAATTTCAGGCGATTTCGAGTTTTTTCCGAAAGAAGACTTAAAATTATTAGAGACTGCCCTCATTGGCACTTCTTTGGATGAAAAGATTTTAAAAAGCAAAATTGAACAATTCTATCGAACATATTCAATTCAAGCACCCGGGACAAATCCTCAGGATTTTGCCCAAACAATACAATCTGCTGCTCAAATGCTTGAATGATAGTTAATTAAAATGAACTCCGGCGGGGCACCTCTGGATTTGATCCCTCAATTGCGGGTTCTTCATACGAATGGTCAAACTCGTGCAGGGTTTGATTGTCGTTCAAATACAGTAGTAAATGTCATAGATCATGGGATTTTTGATGGCTATAAAGTAAAGAAACACCTTATTAAACTAGCAAGTGAGACAGCTCGTCAAATTTTACGAGTTGATGGGTTAATTATGGTTTATGATCGAGAATTACATGAAAAACTAGAGGCTGAAGGGAAAAAAGAAAAACATAAGGCATACGATGAAAAGTTAAGGAAATTCTTCAAAAAGGAAGAAGATAGCATGTTTACCCCTTGATTTAGGTTCATTAAGGAACTGTAAATTCCACGTAATTCAAGTAAAATTTCTTCAATTTTTTCAGTTGAACTACTGAATTAGCCTTTTCAGATAGTATCTTTGCCACCAAAGGCGTTGTTCGGCGTTCTCCTATAAACCCGTCAAATGCTTTCTCATCATAATACGGGAGTAACGCATAAGCAGTACAGACTTTCAAATGAAAAGGCGCTAGAAATGATCCCATAAAATCGCTCTTATCTTTTTTAGAGGCACTTGCCTCTTTATTGTTTATTTCCTCAGAGAAGGCAAGCTGATGAATAAATAATATGGGGGCGAATCCCGTTTTCAAAAAGGTTTCATTAACTTCATAAATCACGGTCGCTTTAATATCCCCTGAATCATCCCAAACAATGATGTCGGATCCATAGGGGGTTTCCGGGAATTCTTTTTGAGAGACATAACCCTTCCGCTTTAATGCCTCGAATGCTTTAAGATATGCCTGAAATTCCTCGAGGGTCCAAATTCGTGCTACCTCATGGATTTTTGAGTAACTATTTAATAATTCTATAATTTTCATCGTATCTTTTTCAGTAGCTTTTCGTAACACTCCTGCTGTGATCCTATCTTTCTTCATTTTGGCGATTAACTTTGCTGCTTGCGCCTCTAAGACGTTTAATCCCCGTTTTTCTTTTAAAATATCAACTCCTTCTGACCCCATTAACTTTGTTTGATTTTCCACATTTTTATTTAGAACTGCCCATCCTGCTGTTTCTTGTAGAAAATCGAAGAGTGATTTGTATCCATCAGCAACTGGAAATGCATAAAGAAAGTCAAATTTATCGGACGTTGCTCGACTAATGATTTCATCTAACAATTCTCCAAAAATTCTGGTCTGATTTTTCTCATAATTTTTATTATCTTTAAGCGATTCACCGTTGGTGTATTCCGAAAGAACGATTGGATCTAATCCCCATCCTCCAATTCCAGCGGCTTTTAAAACCTCCCCTTGGAATTTGACCAAACTTGGAGCTGCGCCTAGAATTGCGAGTAATTTATTATGATAATACATCCCAAGCAATAACTCGGCATCTGAATACAGTTTCCAAAATGAGAAAATAATTTGTTCTTCTGTAATCGATCTTCCCTTTTCGGCCCCATCTTTTAAGGATTTATCTTGGAAATTCTCAATGAGCCTTTTGAATTGTGCGTTAGTCCAGTCTAAGGTTCTGATTATAATATTTTCCAACTTAACAAATCTCCATTTAATGGTAAATGCATCGTAAATTACATTATATACCTTTAACAGCTCGTTTATCCAATTTTAAAGACAGGATGGGTGGGTGGTGCGAATTTTCCCTCATCAAACATTAGTTGAGAATGAGCTGCTTTGACAAATGCTACGTTGGGATATACTAATTCTGCAAGCTTAATTGGACCGTACAAAACAAAATCTGCACCAGCAGCGAGAGTAATTGTTGACGCCACAATAGTTGCATATGTTTTAATATCGCCGAACTTTGATTTTAAATTCCTCCAAGTATCCACTGCATTATGTGCACCTGATCCGACTGGAAATCCATATTGATTCTTAGTTTTCTCCATTGCGCTCATTGCAAGCCCAAGGGACGTAAAATCTATGACACAACAATCAATGAAAAAATTGCTTTTAACAAATTTAGCCGCTTTTGCTTTCTGAATTAAGGTATTAATCACATCCATTCGTGCATTAGTAGTCCATTTTGCGGTTTCTAATGCTAATAAAATAAAATTTTCAAATTTATTCTCTTTTAAGAGCTGAAATTCTTCCTCTTTGGATTCAGGGGTCAGTGAATTGTAGATAACTCGCTTCTGCCCTCCTGTTTCACCAATATATTTTATCAACTTTGCTTTTACATCCCCTGTTGGGGCATCCACTAAAATAGGAGTTTCTGTCATATTGAAAACAAAATCTATGATTGGGTTTATGTTCTGCTCTGTTGAAATAACTACATCTAATAAAGGAATTAAACCCGTTTTATCTGCCATTTCTTCTTGTTTTTTTATTAAATTTTCTGCGAAATCCTTGTTGATTACCCTCTCTTTCTCATCTAAAAACACATTTTTTTGACCCAAATAAAAAATTGAACCAGCTAAAGCTGTTGGGGCTTTTCTTGGGTCTCCACCAATTGAATATTTCCCGATAGTATAGGATTTTTGTTCGATTTCATATTTGAACATCATTGGTTCACCTTTAATCTTCCGTCTCGGATAGGACTCATTAAAATTCTGCTTGATTGAGCAAGTAGTAAATAAAATTTTTCAACCTTTTTTTCTGTTATTTAGTAACACAACTTATAAAAGTGCGAATGAATGGGTGATAGACTCCCTTGTCAAACCGACCCGATGACCAAATAGATGCTCAAGAACTCAAGGCAAAACAAAAAACAATGGGGCTTTCTATAAGAGAAGGGTCCTTTGCAGGTGTAAGTTTAGTTTTCAGCGATAATTATATTATCCCTTATGCTCTGTCGCTCCAAGCTAGTAATATTCAGGTGGGCGTTCTCTCTTCGATGGTGGGCCTCCTTTCGCCCTCAGCCCAAATTCTCGGCTCCCGTATGATGGAAAAACATTCTCGGAAACGAATCCTCGTTTCGGGTGTATTTCTTCAAGCCCTGATGTGGCTCTCATTTCTTTCATTAGGGTTATTATTCATATCCAATATTGCTCTTTTTTTACTTCCGATTTTACTGATCCTTTTTTACATGATCTATTTGACGTTTGGAAATGTTGCGGGGCCCTCTTGGTTCTCTTTAATGGGGGATATTGTTCCTGAGGACCAGCGAGGCCGTTACTTTGCCAGAAGGAACTTAATTACGCTCGCGATAGCCTTAGCTAGTACGCTAGTTATTTCATTTGCATTGGACTATTCTAAGACATCGGGCTATCTTTTATATGGATTCTGTATTGTTTTCATAGTGGCGCTGATTTGTCGCTCGATTTCGGCTAGATATTTATCGAAACACTACTATCCATCATTCCCTTTTGAAAAAAGCCAACATATCAGTTTAACGCAATTTATTAAAGATATTCCTAAGGAGAATTTCGGACATTTTACGCTATTTGTGGCATTCATCAATTTTGGGCAAATGATTGCCGGCCCCTTCTTTTCTGTCTATATGTTGCAGGATTTAAATTTTGATTACACAATTTTTACCATAATCAATTTATCGGCGTCTCTTTTTGGTCTCCTCATTTTTCCTTTAATAGGGAAATTTTCAGATAAATTCGGCAATATCGAGATTTTGCGAGTTGGTGCCATAATGTTACCCATAATTCCTCTTCTATGGTTATTTTCTAATCCACCCGTGTTGTACCTGATTTTGGTGCCCCAACTTATCTCGGGGGTTGGTTGGACCACATTCAATTTAGCGGCTTCTAATTTCATCTATGATTCTGTACCTTCCCAAAAACGCGGCTTATATGTCGCCTACTACAATTTCATCATAGGAATTGGAATTTTCTTTGGGGGACTTACGGGAAGCTTCATTCTTTCCTATATTCCGATTACATTTATGAATAGTTTTCTATTTCTCTTCTTGATTTCAGGAATCATCCGCGCTATCGTAGTATCAATCCTCCTCTTCCGCATTAAAGAGGTCCGCCCCGTTCAACATCACCATTTCATCTTTAACTTTCGGCATTTCAGCATTCATAAATGGTTGTTTGAAAATATTGGTCACCGGCATCCAAAGAATAAAAATAATAGTGAAAGACCAAATTAATCCCTTTCTGCATGATTAAAAAGGCAAAATCTCTAAAAAAAGTTATCATTCACTTTCTCAAAATTATATTCAACGTCTATTGCCTACATGATTGCCTTAGAGATCACCTATATGATTGCCTTTTTCAAATGTGATTCTATAGAAACACACACAAGCATTAATACCAAAAGGGCACATCATATTATTCATCGAGAAATCTGATCGTAGATGTCCAAGATTAAAGAAATAAAAAAGTCCTTAAATCTTGGAAAAATATCTTGATTAAAGGAAATAGGCAAAAGAATGGGGGTAGGACTTCCTTCTATCAGCGAAATTAGGTGAGAGAATTAAAAGAGGTCTGAGAATGCCAAGGCAAAAACCAATTTTCGCAATTATTTTATTACTAGTCCTCAACTCAATGGTTCTTCTCACCCTTATCAACGTAAATCCCCTAAAAAACCAATCTCCCCTAATAAATAACTCAAGAAATCAACCAATAAATTCCAGTAGCTCCGATCTACCTCCTCTTTTGATATGGCAGACCACTTGGGGGGGCCCATATGGTGATTATGGACAAGCGGTGGCAGTGGATGCTGCCGGCGCTGTTTATTGTGTCGGTTATACAAATGCTTATTCTTATCTTCCGCAGCTCCTTTTCCCCGATTTAGCGTTGGTCAAGTATAATGCAAATGGGACGAAGGTTTGGAACACCATTTGGGGTGGTACAAAGGAGGATTATGGGTATGGTGTGGCGGTGGATGCGACCGGCGCCATCTACTGTGTCGGTTATACCTCGAGTTTTGGGGCAGGTGGTAGTGATTTAGCATTAATTAAATTTAACGCAAACGGCACGATCGCATGGAACACCACCTGGGGCGGTCCAAATGGTGATGTTGGGTATGGGGTGGCAGTGGATGCCACCGGCGCCATCTACTGTGTCGGTTATACCTATAGTTTCGGGGCAGGAAAAGAGGATATAGTATTGATCAAGTATTATCCAAACGGCATGAAAGCGTGGAACACCACCTGGGGCGGTTCAGGATACGAATCCGGTTCTAAATTGGCACTGGATACCAGCGGCGCCATCTATTGTGTCGGTTATACCAAAAGTTTTGGGGCAGGTGGTAGTGATTTAGCATTAATTAAATTTAACGCAAACGGCACGATCGCATGGAACACCACCTGGGGCGGTTCAGGATACGAATCCGGTTCTGAATTGGCACTGGATACCAGCGGCGCCATCTATTGTGTCGGTTATACCAACAGTTTTGGGGCAGGTGGAGATGATTTAGTATTGCTCAAGTTCTTTTCGAATGGTACCAAGTCGTGGCAGACCACCTGGGGCGGTCCAGAGGATGATATTGGATATGGAGTGGCGGTTAATGCGGCTGGCGCCATCTATTGTGTCGGTTCTACCTCGAGTTTTGGGGCAGGTGGGTGGGATTTTCTATTGGTCAAATTCCATCCAAACAGCACAAAGGCGTGGAATATCACTTGGGGCTATTCAAGCTTTGATATTGGCAAAGGCTTAGTATTGGATGCCTGTGGCGCCATCTATTGTGTCGGTTATACCGACAGTATTGGAGCAGGTGAACTAAATTTTGTATTAATTAAATTCATTCAACCTATCATAACATTAAATAGACCAATCCTTGATCCTATTACGCCGAATCCCGACTCGGATGGGCTGATTGAGCTAAATTGGAATGATGTATCAGGTGCTTCGATGTACGATTTCTATCGAAGTACATCGAATATTACATCAGTGGACGGAATGGTCCCGATAGCTAGGGTGACTCAGAGCTCTTATCAAGATAGAATCGTAGACAATGGCATGTATTATTATGTCGTTATGGCGGCCGATTTTCTTGGGAATATATCCTCTATTTCCGACTGTGAAGCCGTGACAGTGCTTATATCTCCAAATCCCCCTGAAGAATCTCCAATCTTACTCTGGGATATCATTTGGGGCGGTCCAATGGGTGATATTGGATATGGGATGGCAGCGGATGAATCTGGCGCCATCTATTGTGTCGGTTCTACCTATAGTTTCGGGGCAGGAAACGAGGATCTAGTATTGATCAAGTATTATCCAAACGGCACGAAAGCGTGGAACACCACCTGGGGCGGTCCAAGTGATGAGATCGGGCATGATATGGCGATGGATGCGACCGACGCTATCTATTGTGTCGGTGTTACCTACAGTTTTGGGGCAGGTGGTGGTGATTTAGCATTAATTAAATTTAACGCAAACGGCACGATCGCATGGAACACCACCTGGGGCGGTCCAGAGCGTGATGTTGGATATGGGGTGGCGGTGGATGCGACGGGCGCCATCTATTGTGTCGGTTTAACCTCGAGTTTCGGGGCAGAAAACGAGGATTTAGTATTGGTCAAATTCAACGCGAACGGCACGAAAGTGTGGACCACCACCTGGGGCGGTCTAAAAAGTGAGAATGGGTATGGGGTGGCGGTGGATATGACCGGCGCCATCTACTGCGTCGGTTCTACCTCGAGTTTTGGCGTAGGTGGGTGGGATTTAGTATTGTTCAAATTCAACGCGAACGGTACAAAAGTGTGGAACACCACCTGGGGCGGCTCAGGTTCTGATTATGGGCGGGGTATGGCGGTGGATGCGACCGGCGCCATCTATTGTGTCGGTTCTACCTCCAGTTTCGGGGCAGGTGGCTCTGATATACTATTGGTCAAGTTCAACGCGAACGGCACGAGTGCATGGTACACCACTTGGGGCGGTCCAAAGGATGATAATGGATATGAGGTGGCAGTGAATGCGAGTGGCGCCATCTACTGTGTCGGTTCTACCTCCAGTTTTGGGGCAGGTGGGTGGGATTTAGTATTGGTCAAATTCAACGCGAACGGCACGAAGGTGTGGCAGACCTCCTGGGGCGGTCAAAAGGGTGATTATGGGCGTAGTATGGCAGTGGATACGACCGGCGCCATCTATTGTATCGGTTCTACCTCCAGTCTTGGGGCAGGTGGAGATGATTTCACCTTAATCAAATTCTATCAAAATAATGAATCTGCGCTACGGCTGATTCATTTTCCAAATTTAATATACCTAAATTGCACTTTGTTAGAATATTATCATACGGGTTTAAGAATTGCTCTTAATGTCTATAATGGTTTGGTTGAGAATGTAATTCTTTGTGAAAATTCAACAGGTACTTTCATTAATAGGACTATTACTAATTCGATTGGTAGTCTATATTGGATTATACTATCGTTTACAGGATTAAAGGGAGATACCCTTGCTTATTACTTCTATGCAAAAGATACGAGCGATAATTGGGTAATGAAAGGCAATGTAACTGATTGCTACATTTTAAATGCAAGCCAGTCGGATTACGATAACGATCGTTTAACGGACTTCGCGGAAATTTTCATCTATAGAACAAACCCCTTTAATTCGGATACGGATGGGGATGGTCTTTTAGATTCCGTTGAAATATTCCATTATAAGACCAATCCGAATGATCCTGATACAGATTCAGATGGAATTTCGGATAGGGATGAAATAGCCTTAGGTATGAACCCCCTTGATCCAGCCAATCCGCTAATTGGAAGAATATTATTAATAATTGAATTAATCGCTGCTATTATAGTATCTGCAGTAATAATTAAAATTGCCAAACTACCAGAAAAACCTTTATCTTCTTCTAAATACTCCTTAACTTCTTCTAAAAAGATAGCTTCTTGAAATCTAAAAATTAGGCTTTAACTTTCGGCATTTCAGCATCCATAAATGGTTATTCGAAAATATCGGTCACCGACATCCCAAAAATAAAAATAATAGCGAACGACTACATGAACCCCTCTCGTATGAAAAGGAAAAAGAATAGCCAAAAAATTATAATCTATTAACTCAAAAATACTCACAATGTCAATTGCCTACATGCTCGCCTTAGAGGCGGAACCTAGTACCTATGAACAACTTTTCACGGCGCTGACGAGGGGCGTGAATAAAGAAATTCAGGAGCGGATTCTAGATCAAGTTACTCCTGGTATGCAAATTCTGGAAGTGGGGTGCGGTCCAGGCACCATTGCGAAAAAAGTTGCTGAGAAAGGTGGACATATCATTGCATTTGATTCGAATCTTCAAATGGTTATACATGCTATTGGTTCGATTGATCCTGAAATTCATAAAACCGTGAAATTTCAGCTGGGATCGGCTACCAATTTACCCGAAGAGATCGGCCAGTTTGATTTAATTATTAGCACCTTTATGCTTTCGGAGTTACGTCCATTTGAACAACAAATTTTTCTCCGAAAGGCATGGGAACATCTTAAGCCGAAGGGACGGTTGATATTCGCCGATGAATTTATGCCGCATGGATTAGCTAAGATAAAGTTTCTCTTGAAACGCTGGTGGTATTTACGCAAACTGAAACGCAAAAGATCAGGGCTTACTCACCCCTTAAACTGGCTTTTCAATTATTTACCCCCTATTGGCTTTGAAATACAAACAGAATCTCAATGGGCACATGGATCAATTCGTCTAGTGCAGGCAATAAAAAAGGATGGTTCGACGCCAGGTTATTACAGACCTGTTCCGCATATATTCACCGGGATCAAAGCCAAGGCGCGTATAGTGCGTTGCATATTTACAGGACAGATAGATCATGTTGCTATCGAACCTGGCATTTATGAATCCGGCAAACCGACTTCCGAATCTCCAATTATCGTCACGACAAATTACGAATTAACCTATATTCGGGTCATGAACGACCTAAAAGGGGTTGATGCTTGGGTGCTCTGCGTGGATTCCAATGGGATAAATGTTTGGTGTGCCGCTCGTGGGAATCATTTCGGCAATAAGGAGTTGATTGAAGCGATCAATGCCACGAATATCTTGCAGCTGGTTAATCATCGAACCTTACTTCTCCCCCAGTTAGCTGCAGGCGGCGTTTCAGTTCCTTCGCTGCCTCCCGATCTAAACATAAAAATAAAATATGGTCCCATCTGGTCAAAATACCTGAAATCGTACCTGCAAGAGAAACCGGCCCGCAAACCTGAGGAGATGCGTCTTGCTAAGTTCGTGTTCTCCAAACGGCTAGAAGCGGGCGTGACGCATCTCACTTTTCTACTGCGAAAATTTATGCTTTGGCCAAGTATTTTCAGCGTAATTACCCTGTTGGTGTTGATGGGTAGCGGCATTAATTCCCTTCAATTTATAAGTTGGACTTTCTTTTCGATTCTGGGTTGGATTTGGTTAGGAACAATACTGACTAATTTGATAATTGCCATAATATTTCCGATAGTTGATTTCACTCCCGTTTTTATGAAAAAGGGTATATTTTTGAGTGCAATTTCTTCGATCATTAGTATATTCCCAGCTTGGTTGCTTTTCCCTTCGCTCTTTTACACTATAACAAATTTAGTTTTCCTTTTTTGGCTGGGCTTTTTTTCAACTATGTCTTTTAGCGGCTATACAATGGCGTCGAGCCCGCGGCAAATTAAGCTGGAATACGCTAAATTTACTAAAATAAATCAAATCCTTTTAATTCTGGTACTCTTTCTTTACATTAGCACGGTTGTTTGGGATGTTATACAATGGTAGTAAAAAATAAAGGGCCTACACCATGTTGTTCTGATTCGCAAAATGTAGATTCTGAAACTGCAAAATCTCCCGTTGAATCACCCGAAGTAAGTATTTATATTGATCCTGCTCTTTGTATTGGATGTGGACTCTGTATGGAAGTCTGTCCCTTCGGTCTTCCTAAACCAACTGAAAACGACAAATTTTCCATTCGTGACGTCCATTTGTGCACTGAATGCTCCGCCTGCAAACGCAACTGCCCCGTTGGAGCTATTTTTATGCAGGAACAGGAAGGCTGTGGATGCCTTTGGGATGTACGCCGTCGTCGAAAAGAAGGAACATGTTGCCAATAATTTTTTGCTCTATTTTTCAGTATTAACTCTTTCAATAAAAAAAGGTCTGGAATTTCGATTTATTATCCTGCATAATAAGTTCTTTTTCTCAGTATTAATAATATTCAAATGAATTTTTTTCTTAAACTGTTTGTTAGGTTTTAATCTCCTCCAATTTTACTCATTAAATTCTAATCTTTCCGTTAAAAAAATGTGATAGGTTACTTACTATTTTTCGAGTAAGATGTGATTCTATAGAAACACACACAAGCATTAATACCAAGAGGGCACATCAGATTATTCATCGAGAAATGTGATTGTAATTGTCCAAGATTAAAGCAATAAGAAAAATCCTGAAATCTTGGAAAAATATCTTGATTAAAGGAAATAAACAAAGGAATAGGGGTAGGACTTCCCTCTTTCAGCGAAACTAGGTGAGAAAAGCAGAATGGGTCTGAGAATATTGAGGCAAAAGCAGATTTTTATGCTGACATTGTTAATTTTTCTCAACTCAATGCTTCTTCTCCCCCTTATCAATGTAAATTCCCCCAAAAACCAAACCTCTTTGATAAATTATTTAGCAAATTTGCCAATAAATTCTAGTGAGTCTGGTTTCGGTCCGTTTTTAATATGGAATACCACCTGGGGCGGCCCAAGTACTGATGATGGATATGGGGTGGCGGTGGATGCCTCCGGCGCCATCTATTGTGTCGGTTCTACCTCCAGTTTCGGGGCAGGTGGCACTGATTTACTATTAGTCAAGTTCTTTTCGAATGGCACGAAAGCATGGCAGACCACTTGGGGCGGACCATATAATGATGAAGGATATGGGGTGGCGGTGGATGCGACCGGCGCCATCTATTGTGTCGGATATACCTGTAGTTTCGGGGCAGGATGGTTTGATTTGGTATTGCTCAAGTTCTTTTCGAATGGCACGAAAGCATGGAACACCACCTGGGGCGGCAATTGGGCAGAACTTGGCTATGGGATAGCGTTGGATGCGACAGGCGCCATCTACTGTGTCGGATATACCCCGAGTCCGATGTCATATGACATTTTAGTATTGCTCAAGTTCTTTTCGAATGGTACCCTGGCATGGCAGACCGGCTGGGGCTACCTAATTGGTTATAATCGCTTTGGGGTGGCGGTGGATGCGACCGGCGCCATCTATTGTGTCGGCTCTTGTTCTGGGGCAGAAAACTCTGATTTAGCATTGCTCAAGTTCTTCTCGAATGGGACCAAGGCGTGGCAGACCACCTGGGGCGGCTCAAATAGTGATTATGGATATGGGGTGGCGGTGGATGCGACCGGCGCCATCTATTGTATCGGTTCTACCTATCGTTCTAGTATTGGCTATGATTTATTTTTGGTCAAGTTTAATACGGACGGTACCAAGGCGTGGTATTCAACTTGGGGCGGTCCAAATCCTGATTATGGGCAGGGTGTGGCAGTGGGTGCGACCGGCGCCATCTATTGTGTCGGTTATACCAACAGTTCTGGGGCAGGAGGCTCTGATTTAGTATTGCTCAAGTTCTTTTCGAATGGCACCCTGGCGGGGCAGACCACTTGGGGCGGCTCAAATAATGATTATGGCTATGGGGTGGCAGTGGATGCGACCGGCGACATCTATTGTGTCGGTTCTACCTTCAGTTTCGGCGCAGGAGACTCTGATTTTGCCTTACTCCAATTCTACCGAAATATCCCATTAGTTACACCAATCCTTGATCCCATTTCGCCGAATCCCAATTCGGATGGCTTAATAGAATTGAATTGGACTGAGGTAGTAGGTGCCACTCAGTATTATGTTTATCGGAGTAGTTCGAATATTACCTCCGTGACTGATCTGGTGCCAATAGATATGGTTTTCCAGAGCGCCTATCAGGACAAAATCATCATCAATCAAACCTTCTACTATGTAATAATTGCCGGAAATCTTGAAGTGAATAGTTCACTATCGAATTGTGAAAGCGTTGTAGTAGAGATTATTGATGTAGCCCCACCGAACTATTTCAATGAAAAATTATCTTTAAGTTCGCCTCAATACTATACACCATCCCAATTATACCAGTTTAATATCACGCTTATAGACAATTTAATTGTGGATTATGTTGTATTTCAGTGGGATAACAATAATTACACGGTAAATACATACGTTAAAAACGAATATTACTATCAATTCCGTAAGCTTGGGGTAGGAACGCATGAATACCGGTGGTTTTTCAGAGATAGTGTAAATAATTGGAACGCTTCGACTTTAAAATTCTATATTATTAATCGCAACCCAGGTGGATTGGATATTTTATTAAATGGCACGTCCAATGATTACGAAATTTGTTGGGGGCAATACTGTAATATAACCCTCTCTTTTCCAATCGAGGATACTCTTTATTTCTATTTAAATGGCACTATAATCAATATTCAGTCAGCCCCTCTGATTAATATTAGTCGATATACCCAAATCGGGATTTACAATATAACCGCCTATTACGCAGGGAATCAAAATTATACTGCTATGGTTCTTACTCGTTGGTTAGCTGTCATCTGGGATATTAAACCGCCCCAGATGATCCATTTTCCAAATATCATTTATCTAAATTGTACCCTATTAGAGTATTATCATTCGGGTTTGAGAGTTGCCATTAATGTCACAGATAACGTCTTGGTTAGGACGGTAATTCTATGTGAAAATTCGACAGGTAACTTCGTTAATAGGAGTATAACTAATTCAAACGGTCATATATATTGGATAGATTTATCGATTGAAGAATTACAATATGGGGATAATCTTGCCTATTTCTTCTATGCAGAAGACACGAGCAATAATTGGGGAATAAATGGGAACTTAACTAATATCTATCTTTTAAAGATCCATGATTTTATAAATCCGAGTGGATGTACAATTAGTCATCAGATTTTCTATTGGCCTAATTTCATATCAGAAAATAGCATTTTCATAATTTCAGGGGGATATGATTTCGGAGGGTCTGGAATAGACCACTTTGAATTTAACTGGGATTCAGGACCATGGTCGAACGGGACTATCGTTTCTTGCTTAGGGGTTCCAAATGGTATCCATAACTTATTTTATAGAGCCATCGATCTCGCGGGAAATACAGGAGTATCCCAGAATATCACGATTTACCTATTAGCAAACGAAGCGGATTATGATAACGATCGTTTAACGAACTTTGCGGAAATTTTTATCTATAAAACGAATGCTCTAGACCCCGATTCTGATGGGGATGGCATTACCGATGGGGATGAAATACTACTAGGCGCAAACCCCCTTGATCCAGCCAATCCGCTGATTGGAAGAATATTATTAATGATTGAATTAATCGCTGCTATTATAGTATCTGCAGTAATAATTATAATTGCAAAATACTCAAAAAAACCTTTATCTTCTTCTAAATACTCCTTAACTTCTTCTAAAAAGATAGCTTCTTTAAATCTGAAAATTAGGCTTTAACTTTCGGCCTCCTGAATATAGGATAATAGGCTTAATCTCCTCCAATTTCACTCAAAAAATTCTAATCTTTCCGTTAAAAAAATGTGATTCTATCAATCACTATCGTCTAAAAATCCCATAAATTGGGAAAATTTTCGAGATGATCCGGACGAGTTCGCGGTGAGTCACTTACTATTTTTCGAATAAGTTGTGATTCTATAGAATCACCCGCTAGGATTAATACTACGCAGGGGCATTATATTATTCAACAGAAAAATCATATTGCAGCTTTCCAGGACGAAAAAAGTTGAAAAAAAACTTGAATTCTGGGGTTGCAATTATCTTAAAGGAAAAGAGAAAAGGAATGGGGGTAAAACTCCCCTTTATTAATGAGAACAGGTGAGAAAAATAGAAGAGGTCTGAGAATTGAAGCAAAAATCGGTTTTTGCGATAATACTTTTAATACTTCTCAACTCAATGCTTCTTCTCACCCTTATCAATGTAAATTCTCCCAAAAACCAAGCCTCTTTGAAAAGCGATTTAGAAAATTTGCCATTAAATTCTGATGAGGCTGGTCTCGATCTGATTGTGATATGGGATACCCCTTGGGGAGGCTCAAGTTTGGATTATGGTTATGGGGTGGCCGTGGATGGGACCGGCGCCATCTATTGTGTCGGTTATACCAACAGTTTCGGGGCAGGTGGCAGTGATTTAGTATTGCTCAAGTTCTTTTTGAATGGTACCAAGGCGTGGCAAACCACCTGGGGCGGCCCAAATTCTGATTATGGCTATGGGGTGGCCGTGGATGGGACGGGCGCCATCTATTGTGTCGGTTCTACCAACAGTTTCGGGGCAGGTGGAGTTGATTTACTATTGGTCAAGTTCAACGCGAACGGCACAAAGGTCTGGAACACCACTTGGGGCGGTCCAAATAGTGATGGTGGCTATGGGGTGGCCGTGGATGCGACCGGCGCCATCTATTGTGTCGGTTATTCCAACAGTTTCGGGGCAGGTGGCGGTGATTTAGTATTACTCAAGGTCTTTTCGAATGGTACCAAGGCGTGGCAGACCACCTGGGGCGACCCAAGTTATGAATGTGGCTATGATGTAGCCGTGGATGCGACGGGCGCCATCTATTGTACTGGTTATACCAACAGTTTCGGGGCCGGTGGCCCTGATTTAGTATTGGTCAAGTTCTTATCGGATGGTACCAAGGCGTGGCAGACCACCTGGGGCGGCTCAAGTACTGAGTATGGCTATGGGGTGGCCGTGGATGCGACGGGCGCCATCTATTGTGTCGGTTATACCAGCAGTTTTGGGGCAGGTGGCAGTGATTTAGTATTGCTCAAGTTCTTTTCGAATGGTACCAAGGCGTGGCAGACCATCTGGGGCGGCCCAAATAGTGATTGGGGCTATGGGGTGACCATGGATGCGACCGGCGCCATCTATTGCGTCGGTTATACCAACAGTTTCGGGGCAGGAACCTATGATTTATTATTGATCAAGTTTTTTTCGAATGGTACTAAGTCGCAGCAGACCACTTGGGGTGGCTCAAATACTGATTATGGGCGGGATATTGCAGTGGATGCGACCGGCGCTATCTATTGTGTCGGTTGTACCTTGAGTATCGGGATGGGAAACTATGATTTAGTATTGATCAAATTCAATCAACCTACCGCATCTTTGAATAAACCACTCCTTGAGCAGATTACGCCGAACCCTGATTCGGATGGGGTGATTGAATTGAATTGGAATGACGTGGCAGATGCCTCGATATACTATATCTATAGGAGTTACTCGAATATTACATCAGTGAGCGGAATGATCTCAATAGCCACAGTCACTCAGAGCACTTATCAGGACGATATTATTAGCAATGGCACTTATTTTTATGCGATTGTTGCGGTCGATTCCGTTGGGCTTAAAGCATCCATTTCCAACTGCGAAGCCGTAAAAGTACTTATCTCTCCATATCCCTTATCACTCTGGAATAACATCTGGGGCGGCTTAAAGAGTGATGGTGGCTATGGGGTGGCCGTGGATGCGACGGGCGCCATTTATTGTGTCGGTTCTACCAACAGTTTCGGGGTAGGTGGAGTTGATTTACTATTGGTCAAGTTCAACGCGAACGGCATAAAGGTCTGGAACACCACTTGGGGCGGTCCAAATAGTGATGGTGGCTATGGGGTGGCCGTGGATGCGACCGGCGCCATCTATTGTGTCGGTTATACCTATAGTTTTGGGGCAGGTGGCAGTGATTTAGTATTGCTCAGGTTCTTTTCGAATGGTACCAAGGCGTGGCAGACCACTTGGGGCGGCCCAAATACTGAGTATGGCTATGGGGTGGTCGTGGATGCGACGGGCGCCATCTATTGTGTCGGTTATACCAACAGTTTCGGGGCAGGAAACTATGATTTAGTATTGGTCAAGTTCTTTTCGGATGGTACCAAGGCGTGGCAGACCACTTGGGGCGGCCTAAGTACTGAGTATGGCTATGGGGTGGCCGTAGATGCGACCGGCGCCGTCTATTGTATCGGTTATACCAACAGTTTCGGGGTAGGTGGCGGTGATTTAGTATTGCTCAAGTTCTTTTCGAATGGTACCAAGGCGTGGCAGACCACCTGGGGCGGCCCCAGTAATGATTGTGGATATGGGGTGGCAGTGGATGCGACCCGCGCCATCTATTGTATCGGTTTTACCAATAGTTTCGGGGCAGGTGGCGGTGATTTAGTATTGCTCAAGTTCTTTTCGAATGGTACTAAGGCGTGGCAGACCACCTGGGGCGGCCCAAGTACTGATTATGGGCGGGGTGTGGTCGTAGATGAAACCCGCGCCATCTATTGTATCGGTTATACCTCTTGTTCTGGGGCAGGGGGCTATGATTTAGTATTGCTCAGGTTCTTTTCTAATGGTACCAGGTCGCAGCAGACCACTTGGGGCGGCTCAAGTACTGATTATGGCTATGGGGTGGCAGTGGATGCGACGGGCGCCATCTATTGTGTCGGTCATACCTATAGTTTTGGGGCAGGTGGTAGTGATTTAGTATTGGTCAAATTCTATCAACCTATCATCTCATTAAATAAATCAATCATTGTGATCAATAATGATAATGAATTTCTTAATGAAAAGGGGGTCAGAAATCCTACAGCCGCAGGAAGCAGAACAGATCCATATATTATTTCCTTCTGGGAGATAAACGGGGGCGGATCGGATGAAATCTGCATTACCATTAAAAATACAAGAAAATTTTTTGAAATTAATAATTGTACCCTTTTCAATGCTACAATTGGAATTCAACTTTTAAATGTGACAAACGCAAAAATAACTAATAATCGCATTTTCAATATTCATGGCGTCAATGGTACGAATGGCATCGGAGTTGCCAATGGGGCGAATGGAAGTAAAGGCATAGGTATAATGATTTTAAATTGCACGCAGATTAGTATTTCAAATAATTATATTTCTAATATTTTTGGAGGGAAAGGGGGTATAGGTAGTGCAGGTGGTGCAGGTAGCACTGGCACTAATGGGATTCCAGGCACAGATAGTAAGTGGGCAGCTAATGGAACCAGTGGAGGAGATGTATGCGGAACTAAAGGAGCTATGGGGGGATCTGGTGGATTTAGTTCAGGACTTTTTCTAGAGGATTCCATCAATGTTACAGCTTCTTGGAATTCTATTTTAAACATTTTTGGAGGGCAAGGAGGCATGGGCGGTGCGGGGGGTGCAGGTGGTAATGGCGGGGCTGGGGGGGCTGGCGGTTCGGGTACTTGGGGCGGGGATGGTGGCCGCGGCGGACATGCCAATGGCGGTCCTGGAGGTAGGGGTGGTACGGGTGGAGAGGCTTCAGGACTTTATATTAAGAGTTCCATTAACATAAAGATTTTATGGAGCAATATTTTGAATCTTTCCGGAGGTCGAGGTGGCGCAGGCGGTGCTGGTGGCAATGGTGGTCGGGGTGGTACAGGAGGTATAGGCGGTATAGGAACTTGGGGCGGTAATGGTGGTTCTGGAGGTTTTGCGAATGGTGGCAATGGTGGAATGAGCGGAACTGGCGGATATGCCTCTGGAGTTTATTTTGATGCTTCCAAATCCCTTGAGAATTCTTGGAATACCATCTCAAAGAGTATCGGAGGCCAAGGAGGGGCGGGTGGTAAAGGAGGTAATGGTGGGATAGGTGGCAGTGGCGGTGAAGGTGCGAAAGGTGTCAGTGGATGGGGTGGTGATGGCGGTCGTGGAGGGGATGCCTGTGGCGGTATAGGTGGTACAGCTATGGCAGGTGGTTATATTACAGGATTTTATTTTAAGGATTCTATCGCCATTCAAAATTCTCGGAATAACATTTCAGAGCTTGTTAAAGGCGAGGGGGGCATAGGGGGTATCTGTGGTTATGGTGGAAGGTGTGGATATGGAGGTAATGGCGGAACAGGAATCTTTTATGGTATAACGGGGAAACCTGGAGTTCAATCTAATGGAATTAATGGAATTAACGGAATTAATAATTCCGTTTATGGGTTTACATTGAAAAATGCAAATTATAGTCTAACATATTTAAATTTCATTTATTGTCAAAAAAATGAAGATAATGGAACTGATAATAGATGGGACAACGAGATAATCGGGAATTATTGGATCGCTTATTCAGGCGTGGATAATGATAATAATGGAATTGGTGATACTCCATACTTTATTCCGGGGACGGCGAATAGTCAGGATAATTTCCCAATTTCCATTAAAATTCAAAATAGTCCACCACTGAGGATCCCAACTTTAAAAAATGGTACTGTTAATCCATTAAGTGGCAACCAATGCACATTATTCAATTTCAGCGTAATTTATATGGACGAAAATAATAAAATGCCTGTATATGTCAATACCCTAATTAACGGAACGCTCTATCCTATGGTAAAATCGAATTCCACTGATTCGAATTATGTAGATGGTTGCCTATATCAATATCAAACCAATCTTTTACCAGGAAAATATTTACACTCTTTTGAATGCAGTAATGGAGATAAATCCAATTCAACGCCTCTTTATATTAATTTAATAGTTACCCATGCAAATCTTAATGCACCAGAATTTGACAGACGTTATGCCATTGTTTACTGGGGATCCACATCAAGCCGTTGGGATATTCATGCTATTTACAAGGATTTGGACAATGATGCTCCGACCTATGTAAATGTTACTATAAATGGGACTTCATACCGAATGAATAAATTTACGCCCTCCGATTTGAATTATATGGATGGTTGCGAGTATTTCTATAGCATTTATCTTACCCGTGGTAATTATATATTCGTATTCGAGTGCTCTGATGGGCAATATCGCAATTCTACCAAGCCATTCAAATATTATCCTCCTATACTGAGCAACTATACAGTCTCTCCCTCTATAGGATTCCCATTTACCCAATTTACCTTTATTACATGCTATACGAGTCTTACCAATTATACACCGCAATACACCACGCTCATAATTAACGGGACCCGATATTCGATGACAAAGCAGAATTCGTCTGACTTGAACTACATGGATGGATGTATTTATCGATATCAAACTACTCTTCCAAATGGGACTTATTTATACTCATTCGAATGCTCCGACGGGATCTATATAACTTCAACAGGTTCATTTCAGTTGAGAGTAGTTAATCCGTTCAATCCTCCCAGTTTAAATTCCATTACACCAAATCCTGATTCAGATGGCCTCATTACTTTAAGCTGGAGCACTGTACTAGGCGCGGACAAATACTATCTTTATCGATCACCTACACTAATCACTTCGGTGATCGGAATGAGACCTATTGGTAGAGTAAATCTGCCTACTTTTGTTGATACACTGACGAGTAATGGGACTTATTACTATGTCGTTGTGGCTGGAAGTTCGACACAGAATAGCTCCATTTCTAATTGTGCAAGCATCCGCGTGGCAATTCCTCCAGTAAATTCCTTCGCCCCCACTTTATATTCAGGAGGAATTAAACCCCTCATCGGAACTCAATTCACCAACTTCACCTTCACCGTTATGTATCGGGATCAAGATAACAATCCCCCCGTATTTATGAATATGAAAATCAATGGGATCTCCTTTGCGATGAGGAAGCAAGATCCCTCTGATTACTCTTATACGGATGGCTGTCTCTTTCAATATATCATACGCTTGCCCCCGGGCCTCTATAATTACTCCTTCATCTGTTATGACGGGAAGTTTTTCAATCAGCCTGCCCTTACATATTTAGGGTTAATTATTTATGATGCGGCTATCGCCTCAATCACAAATTTCACCCTAGTTAATCCTCTCACCACTGTTCAGGACACGACCCCGGATATCATCTGCCAGATTTCCGTGAGAGGTGCCGGTATCAATCTTTCAAGTGTTCAATATGCATACTCGACAGTAGGAGGCGCAGCTCCAACTAATTGGACCCCTGTTAATGGTATATATTTGGATGCCGCTTGCACTATATCCGCCCATAATGGATCGACCGGGATTCTTTATCTTAAAGTGAATTCAGTCCAATTCAACCAATATTCTTCAACAAACAATATCATTTTCTTTCGAGCTGCGGATATGACGGGGACTCAAGTTATTCAATCCTCTCCCATTACTATACAGATTGAAAGAAAGCTTCCGAGTGCCACCTGGATTATCTTCAGTTTCATCATAGTTGGGGCGGTCGTTCTTGGAATGTATAGTAGTTATATTGTAATCGGTAATCGTAAAAAAGAACAACGAATACAGGGGATCCTGATACGAATCAAAAGCATCCCTGACCCATTACCCCTCTTTTGTCAATCAATCGAAGAATTTTCTGATTTCTCTAATAATTTAGATGCAATTCCTGAATTTTCCCCAGTTAATGATTCATTCAACGCCCTCGAATATGTTCCTGAGGAACCAGTGCAGTCCGATGAACCCATCAAGGCAAGTCCTAGAGCAATTCAATCACCCCTCACTTATTTAAAACTTTATAAGATATTTTATCGAATCCTTAAGGCATTTCCTTCTTTACATCAATACTGCCCAGATGCAGACCTGCTGAACTTCCTAAAGGAATTAAAAAGTCTCTCAGATGAAGAGATATTCGCATACATTTCCACTCTTCTTGAAAAAGTTTCGATAAACGAGTTACGAACACAAATCAGTGTATTAATGAATGAACTCGAAGCTTCTGAAGAATATAAGGATTGGAATTTGATTCTGCAAAAAATTGACGCGCTAATTTATTTAGGTGAGTCTCTTAATGATAAAAATCTCTTGAAAGACCTTCTTCAACTGTTAATTTTTATAAAAGATTCTTCTGATGGTCAAATTACCATTTATAGAGAATCTCAAATCCAATTTCACGTTCAAACTCCTGTCGAGATTCCTGAAGAAATTACTATCGATACGCCCGAACAAATTTCTGAGGAAATCTTAGAGCCCTTTTCAGCTGAGCCACAAATTGCGCAACAATGCGAAGATCCTCTTGACCCGCCAATTGAAGTGCCCGTCGAATCATTTGATAGAAATTGCCTCGAAAATTTACCCGACAGTGAAATATTATTCCAATTAAGTGTCGCTCTGAACAAATTGAAGGAATCAAATGAAAATATATATCAGATCTTTCTCTACAACAAAATTGGGCATTTAATTGACATGGCTATTGCTTTGAATGATCGTAAATTCCTTACTGATCTTTCTCAATTACTAATTTTGATCAAAAATAATTAATCAGTTACGAGCGTAAAAGTTGATATCAAAAGAAGCGGAAAAAATCAAAGAATTCAAGAAACAAAAATAAAAGAATTGGTCGACCCAGGCGAGGGTCTGTCCGCGCCATCCTTCGTTTTTGAGGGCGCTTCATTCGGAACCAATTTGAACTTCACGCGTGGCAATCTCGTTGCCATGCTCGTCTAACACTACGAGATGAGCCGCACACGAAAGTCAGCAATCGAAATTCCGTACGACCATCTCGAGGAGATTAAGGACGCGTTCTTGAACCACTTTTTCGGGAATGCCTGATAAATCTACCATATTTCTTTCACCGTTTAATCCTCAGTTTATTTACACATTGGTTCTGGTAATTTTATATCCTTCAAGATATTTTGCTCGAACACTTGTTTCGCCACGGATTTCAGCGTTAATTCGATGCCGCCGATGTTTTGGTTTGTCGCCACAATTAGGTTCGCCTTGGTGATGATACCTTTGGCATCGGTCCAATAGTGGTGAATCAAAGTGCCTCTCGGGGCTTCGAGCATTCCGACACCGTTTCCTGCTTTAGGAACCACATCTACTGTCTTAACATCGGTGCTGACAATTTCAGGGTCTTCGAGGAGAATTTTGATTTTTTCAACCGCCTGAATCATCTCGATAATTCGTGCCCAAATATAGCTAAAGACGAAATGAGACGGTCGGCCACAGACTGATCGGAATTTCTTCAGCAGTTCTTTCGCCATAGGAGTCTGCATATCTTCAGCAACATTAATGCGAGCTAACGTATTGGCGCGCCAAATGCCTTCAGGATATCCTGCATTTCGGTAATACAAGTGAGTTGCCATGGCGTGGGGTACGACATGTTCTGCGGCTACTTTCATGTAATCTTTTGGTTCGACTTCAGCGACTATTTTACCAGTCTTATCCATACAACGCCAGAGTCCATCAAAAATGGTGAGTTCCTTCTTGTCCTTGGTCACCATTCCCACATAATAGGTGGGCACTGTGCCGATCTTCGTAATGACATCTAGATAATCATTTATGAGTTTGTCACCAATTTTAACTACCGTTTCGCCGATTTCTATCATATGGGGTATTTGCTTGAGGAAACGATCTCGTTCTTCTTCCTTGAATGGTTTGTTCAACCCTCCAGGAACGGAAGCCACTGGATGAACAGCTTTACCACCAATGACGTCAGAGATCTCCTGGCCGAATTTCATAGCTTCGATGACGCCCTTTCCGACATCAGGGAGCGCTTTGATGACAGCCACAACATTGCGTTTTTCTGGAGGCGCAAGCGGTCCAAAGAGCAAATCAGGGAGTTGTAACGCTGCAATGTGGAGTACATGGCTTGCAAACTGCTTGGCATTCAGCATCAGTTCTCGAACTTTCAATGCCGGTCGTGGAACTTTAACGTCCCAAGCGGCTTCAACCGCCTTAACAGAAGCTAAATGATGCGGAATGGGACAAATTCCACAAATTCGTGGAGCTATATGAGGTGCATGCTCTGCATTGCGTCCTTCAAGGAATTTCTCGAAGAATCGAACGGATGATACATTGAATTGTAGATCTTCCACTGTATTTTTCGGACCTAATTTAATGGTAATCTCGCCATGCCCTTCAAGTCGCGTGATCGGATCTATTCTTAATGTTTTCGACATTTTTTTTCACCTTTTTATTACTTTTTACCTCAATTTTTTTATATTCCTCACTTTTCTTTAGAGACTTTTCAATTCAAATCCACCGCATGCTTTGGACACATGGTATTTCATGTTCAAGCTATCGAACGACTCGCCCATTGCGAGTGCCACTAATTGCGTCAGATAAATCACCGGCATTTCTCTCATGGTATCTAATCGTTGGAAACATGCAGGACAATTTACGACGAAGCAATTTGCGCCAGCTTTCTTAGCACTTGCAATCTTCTTTTTAGTAATCGCATCCGCAGTTTCAGCACTGAGGTACGAAGCTCCATTTCCACAGCACAGTTTTTCCTCTGCATAATCAATGATTTTCGCGCCTGTTGCAGCAATAATCTCGCGCTGTTTTGAAGGTTTCCAGGGATCATCAGATTTTAAGATATCGGTTGGACGGGCATAATGACAACCCGCATGGATTGCGACCTTTAAGTTCGTCATTGGCTTCGTAACAGAGCTCTTAATTTTAGGAATATTTTCGTACAAAACGTGCACAAAATGCTTCACTTTTATAGTGCCCTTATAGGATTTATTGACTTTTGCCAAGATCTGGTTGATATGAGCTTTTTCCGCTGCGTTCTTTTGTAAATCATGGTTGGCTACTGCTAAGGATTGATAGCATCCGTTACAAAGTGAGACGATATCCTTGCCTTCGGCCTCCGCCAGACATAGATTTCGTGCACCCATTGCTAGCCACGCCTCGTGATTCACCGAATGGAATCCAATCGGTTCAGGGCAGCATGCAAATGGAGCATCTGACACTTGAATCCCTAATTTATTGAATGCTATTCTTGAAGCCGATTCTAGATGTGGTAAACGATTTGGAATTGTGCAACCGAGAAATAGTTTCATTTCTGTCATTTTAAATCACCTATTTTAATACCTCATCCACTTTTGCTTCTTTCAGAATTGTCTGTAATTCTTTAATGTCCGGATCGGGTAAATCTTTCAAGCCCATTTGCTCTCTTCGACGCTGAATTGCAGTTTGTTTCGGGATTGTTTTGCCATTATCCCAAATCGCCTTGGCTTGCGTGATGTAAGCCGCAGGTGCCTCTCCAGCTTTGACGCTTATGTTCCGCAGTGTATAGAAGATATGGGTCAATTGTATCTTGTTTGGGCAGACTTCATCGCAAGTATCACATGTAGTGCAGGCCCAGAGTGCTGCATTATTCTTGTTACCAATAATATTCCCTTTCATTCCTAAGAAGGAATATAAGATCAGTTTCCGTGGGTTGTAAATATCCGCGCCTACCACATCCGCAACTGGACATTCGTAGGTGCAGTGATTGCATTGATAGCAGTACATCAGTCTTTCGCTCATGTGTGTATCCAAGACTTTTCTTCTAAATTCTACATCAACATTAACATCTACGCCCATTCATTTCACCTACTTTTTGATTTTATTCGAAATTTTTGCTGATACTAAATTAAATTTATAAAAGACGCCAACAGGATCCGCCATTTTCTTGACTAAGTCTTCGACTGTGCCTTGGGCAAGAACACTTTGTATTTTCTCAACGTATTTGTCTGGATCATTTAATAGTTCGTCAGCTATCCCATAGCAACCTACACAAACCGAATTTGCATTCGGGCATTTCGAGCCGCAGCCCGCATTGGTTAGAAATCCTAAACAAATGTAGCCTTGGTTCAAGAAACATTTTTTCATGTCCTTGACTCCGCCTTCGTAGTCGCGTTTGTATCCGATGAGCTTGATTTTCCCATCATTTCGATTGCAATGTGCGCAGACCGTCTGTAATCCAGGTTTGAAGTTCTTGTTCTTTGTCAACAGAACTGCAGCAGCTCCAATGATATCTTTGGTTATAGCAGGGAGTCCTGTAAATGCTGGAAGTAACGCAGGTCCCACCATTTCTGGTGTCAATGCATCTAAATTCACTGCTGGAACGGTTCCAATCATTTTGGTCGGGAGCGCTTTTCCTTGGGCAGCTGCCTGTAACACATCAGCGGCTAAATATACTTGCCCCAAATTCGGAAGTCGGAAATATAACACCGCAAATTCAAGGATAATTTTTGCTACGTCATCCGTAACAGTCTTTATTCCTGCTGCAAGTTTCAGTAAATCCTTCGCTTCCGGATCTGCAACTTTATTGGTCGGTCCATACTCACCCATTACCGGACCTTTCTCGGCGGTCCATTTCAAGCCTGGCGGAGCGCCCGTGATGCCCCCGAAGCAAGGAGTCCCTTTTTTCAGTAGGCAATTTGCGCCTCGCATTTCACAGACTGAGCACACATTGGTATCCAAATATTTCTTATCGAGTAACACCGGTACAAGTGCTAAAACCGACGCCTTCAGGTTCTCGGAAGTCGGTGGGCACCCGTAAATCATCGCATCGAATTTCACAATGTCCTTATTTAAGGGGACTTTGGGTTCGATTTTCGGGAGGTTTACAGTTGGTATGATTTTATTATCGACAACCGTATCAGCGGTGATGAATTTCCGTTTTGTGAGGTCTTCTATCGAATAGAGATTCGCTAGGCCCGTTAATGCGCCGTGAGTGCAACAGTTCCCCAATGCAATGAGGACTTTTGATTTCTTTCGCATCGTTATCAGTTGATGCCTATCATGTTCCGTCCGAATATGCCCTTCGACAAAGCCTACATCAATAAAACCGTCTGCAAGTTCTTCCAGTTCTTTGTTCTTTGTGTCAACGACTGCTTGCCAATAGACAATGTCCAATAGCGGTAAAATGTCGAGTAATTCCAGGTGCATGTTGAGTATAGATTGATGACAGCCCCAGCATGAGGCTAATTGCATAAATGCTACTTTTATACCCATTTTTTTCACCTAAGATTCTTCATTTTTACCAATTTTTTGTTTTTTTAATTTTTTCATTTTATTTTTGCTTGTCTTTTTGCTTTTACTTTAACGGATAAAGGATTCAATATAAAAATTTTTCACTGCTATAAGAAAAGATGAACTCTAGTCCTATTGGTAAAAAAATATTTACGATAGTCCATTCGGGAATTTTCTAGAGACAACATAAAATGATTTTCATAAAAGATCGTTTTGGATGCAAAAAAAAAGGAGAAAATTTTAAAAAAATTGTTTCAATCTTCGGAGTAATAAGCTCAAAGGGGGATACTAGTTCTTGAATATACATGATAGGGGTGTTATGTCCGTTAATTAAAAATAACCTTATTTTGAACCACTCTATTTGGTAATGCGAAATATTATTATGTCAATTGACGAATTCCTAAAACAAGAAAAACCAACTTTAGGTTAGATTGCAGTAGACTCAAAAGAGGTAATCTAATTGGCGATGAAGATTAGTAGCGATTTTAGAAAAGAAATCTCGAAACTTGGCGAAGGTTTTAGTGTTAATTATTGTTACCAATGTGGAACTTGTTCTGGAGGCTGCCCAGCTCTCCGTTACACTAAAATATATAATCCTAGGCGTATTATGGAAGATGTGCTGCTGGGATTTAAAGAAAAGATTTTGAAAGACCCTGTACTCTGGCTCTGCACGATGTGTCACGCGTGCATAGAAGCATGTCCGCAGGGTGTGAAGGTTAGCGAAATCCTTATTTTACTAAGGAATATGGCAACAGAGATGGGCGCATTTCCGGAGCATTTAAAAGCAGAGGTGGCTTCACTCCTAGAAAATGGGTTAATTAACGCTGGTGGAGCTGCGATAGCGCGCAGAAGGCAACAGTTAGGACTTCCAGATGTTCCAAAGCCGAATGTTGAAAATATTAAGACTGTTGCAGAGTTAACGGGATTCATCAAATTAACCGGCTACCAACCGAAACAAGGAGAAAAGGGTGAGTAAAATGGCTGATTACGCACTATTTTTAGGATGCAATATTCCAAATCGTATTCCACAATTAGAAGTCGCGGCAAGAAAGGTACTGCCCAATTTTGAGATAAATCTTATCGATATTCCCGAATTTGGGTGTTGTCCTGAGCCGATCGGTATTCAAGAGCTGAGTCGGGATACTTGGATGGCTATGGCAAGCATCAATTTGGCCTTGGCTGAGGAAAAGGGTCTCGATATTTTAACCTTCTGCAATGGGTGTTTTGAGACTTTGAAGACAGTGAATATGGAGTTAAAGAGCAATGAGCATCATAAAGAAAAAGTAAATGAGATCTTATCCAAAATTGGAAAGGAAGTTAAAGGCAGCCAAAATGTCAAACACATCCTAGAAGTTTTATATAATGATATTGGCGTCGAGAAAATTAAGTCAAGTATCAAAAAAGAATTAAAGGGGATTAAGGTTGCCGTGCATTATGGATGCCATGCAATTCGGCCTAGCGCAGTTCTAAAAACCGATGATCCTTTTCAACCAAAGTCTCTCGATGAACTTGTGGTGGCACTTGGTGCAGAGAGCGTTCCTTACCTGCGAAAAATGCTCTGCTGTGGGACCGGGATTGAAGGCATTGATAAAACAAATCAACTCTGGATGGTAAATGACAAATTGGTACAGGTACAGCGCATGAATGCTGATTGTATGACAATGCTTTGCCCACTCTGCTATATTCAATATGAAATGGGGCAGATCCAATTGAAAAAGGAGCCCTACAATGGCAATTTCAATATTCCCATCATGTATTATCCCGAGCTCTTAGGATTAGCTATGGGTATGGACCCGAAAGAATTAGGATTTTCGCTCCACCGGGTGAAAGTAGAACCCTTACTCCAGAAAATTCAATAAACTTTTTTTACTTATTTTTAAAAGAAGAAATTTTTAATCCTTTTTTTATTCTTTTTTAGGATATTGGCTTGTATCCGACCTGTAATATAGTGGTTTCCTTTGAAAAAGAAGTGATATCGTAGATCTTTCGCCCATCAATGATTACAGGCGTCTTCATGAGGTTTCTGAAAAAATTAGGTTTAAGGGTTTTAAACTCATCCCATTCCGTTACAATGAAGCAAATATCGGCATTTTTTAAGCAATCTTTAGCGGAATCGCAATAAATCACCTTCGCCCCAAAAATCTTTTGTGCCTCAGGAATTGCAGCGGGGTCATAAACCGCAATTTGATTTGGCTTTAAATTGAAAAGCTTGTTAATAATTCGTACAGATGCAGCTTCTCGCATATCGGATGTATCTGGTTTAAAGGCAAGCCCTAGAACCGCAACTTTCTTTTGAGCAAGTGATCCGATAGCAGAAATTGCCAAATCAATCATCATTTGCGCCTGAAATTCATTTATTTGTAAAGTAGCCTCTAAAAGCAAAGGCGCATAATGCCGATCTTTGGCAAAGAAAATCAATTCTTTAAGGTCTTTCGGGAAGCAGGAGCCACCAAAGCCGCAACCGGCACGAAGGAAGTGTTGGTTAATTCGATAGTCCAAGCCAATACCATATGCCACATCTTTGACATCTACTCCCTCGATAAGGCGACAGATATTTGCGATCTCGTTGATGAAGGAGACTTTAGTTGCCAGAAACGCATTATTTGCGTATTTGATCATTTCTGCGGTACGTAAATTGGTTTTGAAAATGGGGGCTCCAAAAGATTTGAAAAATTGCTCCAGTAAATCCGCTGAAGCTGAATCAAGGCTCCCGATTATTGTCCTATCAGGATGGAGAAAATCCTGAACGGCATTCCCTTCCTTTAAAAATTCAGGATTCATACAAAGCCCAAAATTGACCCCAACTTTGAGATGCGATTCTTTTTCTAAGATTGGTAAAACAATACTATCTGTTGTGCCCGGAACGACTGTACTTTTGACAATCACAATTCGGAATTTCGGATCCAAATTTACCCCAATATCATGGGCTGCTTGTTTGATATATTTGAGATCAATGGCTCCTTTGGCATCAGCTGGAGTTCCAACAGTGATAAAAATAAGGTCGCTTCTTTTGATTGCCTCTGAATATTTAGCAGTCGCAAAAAATAGTTTCTTACTTAATGCATTTTTCAATAAATCATCGAGCTGGGGTTCAAAAAATGGAATTTTTCCATGATTTGCGCCCTCTACTACCTCTGCGATACTATCTACGCCTATTACGCTATAACCTTTCGAGGTGAGGCAAAGGGAAGTTACAAACCCCACATATCCTAATCCAATTACGGTAATTTGCTTAATAGATTGAGTATCCATGCCTTATGTTCCACATTATGCTTATTCAGGTTTTTCCGGTTTTTCCGAGGTTTCGGATTTTTTAAGTTCCGTATTACAAATTGGACATGTTCCCCAACTCGGATCGCAATAATATTGGCATTTTGGGCATGGAACCAACCCTTTAGTGAAGGATGATTCATCTGCAGTAAAATCCATTTCTGCAACTTTTTTCAAATCACCCGTCCCTGAAATTGGAGCCTCGCAGAGGGGGCATTTTCCCCAATTCGGGTCGCATCCATATCCACATTGCGGACACGCCACCAATTCTTTATTCTCATAGACTTCCATCCCTTCAGTTCCTGCATCTACCGGTGATTGGGTTGGAATGATCGTTTCTTCCGTGGGAGTTTCGCCGGCTACGGCGGGCGGTTTTTCTTCGGATTTAGTTTCTGGCTCTTCAGCACCTAATTCGACAGTTCTTAATTGAGCTCTTGCTGTTGGAGGCGGCGTGGAACCGGCAGGCAATGCTACGGGTCTGGGCGGAGGTCGTCCAGCTTGGGGTGGAGGCGTTGCGTTAGCGGGCAATTCAACGGGTCTGGGTTGAGTCGAGCGAGCCGGAGCCCGGGATGCAGGTGTGCTAGGAGGTGTTGGGGGTGGTGTGCTTGCAGGCCTCGGCGAGGGAGGACGTGCCTGTCCGCCTGAAGGCTGAGGTGGACGTGCTTGGCCTGTAGGTTGCTGAGCCGTTGGTAATCGGATGGGTGCAGCTCCTCCTGGAGCGCGCTGCCTTGCTTGAGTTGCTTCTTTACTATCTGGTTTTACTGGGTCCAATGGTGCACCACATGATGAGCAAACCTTCTCATCGCTATTCTCGGATTCGGTTAATTTCCCACAATTTCTACAGATGAAAATATGCACAGCTTTTCCCTTCGTAATAAAAATTAATTAGTACAATTATACTCTTGAGAATCCGAATTATAAATATTTACGGGATAATTCAACCTCAGAAAAAATTAGAAATACAAAAATTCCAAAGTGTTATTACCAATAATATCCTATTTGCAATTAGAATTTCTCTCTTTAATGTTAGTAAATCAAAATTATGTGTTTATTTTATGACATACCGACAAATAAAAGTGATATTAGAAAAAGCACAAGAATCTTCTTCACAAGATGAATTGATCCACAGAATTGGAGAAGATCTGGCATTCTCTTCAAAGAAAGACAAAAAAAGTAGTGAAAAATATATCGAAAGATGCATCAAATTAGGTTTGTTGGATACTGATTCTAAACTTACAGAATTGGGCCGTGCAGCACTACGGAATTTTGATGCGGTTCTTTCCGAAACAATATTTAATCAGGAATATAATGGGAAAAAATTCAGAGATCTTCTGCTTCAAGTATTGAGTGCTGTCAGTATTCCAATAGTCGAGCAAATTCATGAAAAACTTCAGCAAATGCAAGTGAATATTCCTGTTCCCGAATTAAGTTTTTACCTCGATCTATTAGCGCAATGTGGCTTCCTTCAAAAGAACCGGAAAATAACCTATTCCTTTGCGAAGGTGGAGATGAATGATTTTGAGGCGATTCTCAAACAGGAATACCAGCATGCGTCTAAAGACCCGACCGGATTAATATGGTATGAAAAGTTTAAAGAAGATGTTCAAAAGAAATTCAACTTAACCGCAGATCAATTCAATGCCTTGGTTACGGATTTACAGAAAAAAAATCCGCGATTAATAAGCATACAGCGTTCTCGCACAAAGAGCTGGTTTGCTTTAAGAGAGGTTTAAGAAAAATGATTGATTATTTCACAACAAAGATTCGAGATTTACATCTATTGAAACGCGGAGAGCCCATTGGTGAATTTGAGAAGATCCTCGTAGACCGGCTCATCGATGGAAAGCATGTGATTGAAAAAAATTACAAAAAAGTGCGTGTCAGTGAAATGTTCAAGAACGATATAAATAACGTGTTCTTGCTTAAATTTTCTATAGTGCGCCCAATCATAGGGACTTTCGGGAGCGGGAAGTCCGTCACTTTAAGGCAAGCCGCGATGATTATCGAAAAATATGTCAAAAACGCATGCATCGCATTCATTGAATTAACCAAATACGGCGGTGAACAGCCTCACATTATCATAACGCGGATTTATAAAGAAATCATTAATAGCATTGCATTAAAATTGCGGGAATGCCTCTCTCAAAATAAAGATGTCATCAAAACAATTCCCCAGAAACGGTTGCACGATGGCTTACTGAATCTTCTTGATAAGAACGAGGAGAACTTTCTCAAGGGGAAAATGATTTTGATGGGTGAAGTGGAGGGCTATGGGGAATTATCGCAGGCCGAGGCCCTGAATATATTGGATGAATTGATTCGGCTAACAGCTCAAAATAAATATATTATCGTGCTCCTTTTCGATGAACTGGAACGCTTCATGACTGTCAGTGAGGATAAAACAAAGCAAGCACTCATTGGCACTTATTTACGGGCAATCACTGATAAAACCGTGGGGCGCGAATCCCCCAAGGTCTACGTGATTTTTACCTGCGAGAAGGAAAAGTTTGAAGAAATCCCACAAATTGTGCCCGAAGTCGAACGCACTATTCGGGAATATATTTTATTTCTCAATGAATTCTCAGAAGAAGAATTTTTTGAAGTGGCAGATAAAATATATAAATTTTTATTGGGGCCATTTCAATATCTTTTCGACATTATGCCCCCAACACCGGGATTATGCGCAGTCCTTCTACGGGATATCAGTAATTATACGCCTTCAGAGCTGGTTACCCGTCTTGCGAGTTATTATATCAAAAATTACAACCTAGATGCGACCTATCTTCTCAATATTGAAAATGCATACAAGAAACTTGCTTTCAAGAAATACCAGGATAAACTCCTACAGCGCGGCTACGATTCGAGTTCTATTAAATTCGGCGTCAGTTATTGCGACTTCTTCTGGGACTCTATCGCTTGGAATACCAACCGGAAAAAGACTCAATCCCCCGAATCCATTTCAGTAGCCCAATTTACTATGTTAAAGGTTACTCAGGAATACATATTAGACTATCTGAATCAAATTCAGCAGTTGAAAACCTCTGAAACGCAGAAGAAGAAAGACATTTTGGTCCACGCTGTTTTGATTGCGCCGGGATTTGATGAGGGCATCGAATTACTCTGTGCACAAAATGGAATCGAATGTATAAAATTCTCGGAAAAACCCAAGAACTTAGAGGAATGGGAAGGCATTGTTTCTTCCAAACAAGTGGAGGTGCCCACCCCTGAAAAGATCACAGGCAGTTTATCTGCAAGCAAAGAGGAAAAATTAAAGCAGTTGGAGCAAATTCTCAATTCTTTGACCAGCACCAAAATTAGAGAAATTGCTAAATCTTTTCACATTGATAAGATTTATGGCGTGAAGAAAGCCGAATTAGTTGAGAGAATTTTGAAGGAATTACCGGATCTTATCGAGCAAGAAATTCGAAATATAACTTAATCGTAGGTTTTGTCAGTTATGATTCTAGGTGTGTATATTTTCATCAAGAAAGGGCGGCAATTTGTTTTCCGACGCGATATAGCACCAATAGATGACGCCACCCGGGAAGAAATTGATACCACGCTCATGAAAATTGTCAATCAGTTCAATACATATGAGGAAGGCTTTTATCGGGTTCCTCTACAAAATGATAAAAAAATCCTTTTTGCGGTATATGGCGAAGTACTATCGATTATTCTAATTAAAATCGAACCGATTGCTGAGGAAGAGCCATTAGGTTCGGACTCCAAAGACGCGAGCGATGCATTATTTGCCAGCATTGTATTCAATCAACCCCTATTAACGGAGCTTATTAAGAAAGAGGCGGGAAAAGAGAAATTCTCCTTCTATTCTAAAAAATTACCAGAAGAGAAAAAGCAAACTCCCCCACCTGCGAAACTTGAATATAAGGCTAAGACGCAGAAATATGTTGAAGAATTAGATACTATTATAGGTGAAGTTAATACAAAATTAAGTGAGAATCTGAAAGAAACCGAAATAACTCCCACGAAAGAACCTCTGACAATTCAAGCGGTATTTTCAAATTTCACGGAACTAACTTTCCGCTATGCTCGCATGTATTTAATGGAAAATCTTATTCGCGATCTTCTTGAGGACCACGCCGGGCATCCTATTACTGAAATTAAAATGGGCGTGAATGATTTCCTCTTCTATTTTCGAAAATCGATTCAAGTAATGAAAGAACGCCCTGAGGTTAAATATTTTTTGAAAATTATGGATGGTCAGAAGCTCGGAATAAAAATAAAGGATAGAACAAGCTTCACCGTTAGCTTTTCCGGGGATCTAATTGAAATAACTAATGAACTCTCAAAGGAAAACCCATTAATCTACATCGGTTCGACTGAAATGGTCATCAATTTAATTCTAGGGAAATTGGATGTCCTCAAGATAGCGCTTTCTAAAAACGTAGTAGCGACGCAATTACATAAGATCGTGAAATGGGCCGCCCCCTTTGCGGCAATTCTCATCCGTATTTACGAGAATCGGCTAGATGTGAAGGAAGTCTCGATAAAGCAACTCACTTTAGAAGGTTTAGCCCAGTTAATACAGGCTTTATTCAGTGCGAATCTCGAAAATAATGCTCAGAAACGGGCATGGATCAAGGGCATTCAAAAAGTTATCGCCTTGAATTTCATAGACATCGGCACGCTTACATTGATCATCAACGGGGAGAAAACTGACGTGCAAATCGGCCAAGGAGCCAGAGAACCGGACGTCATTCTCCAAGGACATTTGGAGGATATCTGCCTCTATGCCAATGGGGAAGTGGGGTTCTTTACCGTTCTTCGCAAAATTAAGCTGTTGAAAGGGATTTCGATGAATCCCATCGACTTTATCAAAGGAAAAACTTTCTCCCAATTAAGGGAACTATTTACGTTATGGCGGTTATCACGGATCTAAACCCGTTCCCAGCCCTCATTTTCCAGCTTCATCGTTTGAATCATTACTACGTTGGCACCAGCATCCAAGTCTGGCACTGCTTGGTATTCAGAAACCCAGCAATTATTGACACGATACGATATTGTTTTTTGGTTTGCTTCATTAAAAACATCGATGATAATGTTTTTACGAAAATTCTTTAGGGACATCGTCGCATCGCCTTGAAAGTTATTACACAGATTTGCCCAATCTTCGAAAGCGGTATCGCGCGTCATACCAGCTGTAAGAATGATCGCATCAGATCTCTTCTTTACAGGCAATCTACGGATTGTGCTGGGACTGCCAGCTCCCTCCATATCTTTTTCCAGAACCTTACTTTGGTTTAATCCCGCAACATACTTATTATCGCTTTTAATTCTGAACTTTAAATTTCTGTATGGCTCATCGCCTTTTGGTGAAAGAGTGAATTTTGGCATTACTATTTTCTCCTATTATTTTACTTACTTATCGGATAATCGGCTATAATAGGTTTTATCCATACCTAACTTCTTGATCCGAATGTCAAAATTAAATAGGATTCTTGCATTAAAAGGAAAAACAAAAAAGAAAAAAAGAAAAAATAAATTTACAGCATTTTGAACATTTGCCGTAAAGCCATGCTCAGGACATATTGCTGAATCTGGCGTGTGCCGCCGACAATTTCTTGAATCCTCGAAATTCCAAGGAGATCATGCATCATGGTATTGTCACAGACACCTGCACCGCCCATGAGATTCGCCATCTCATAGCAAGTGCGTTCAGCGAGTGCAGCTGCTTGGAACTTCATTTGGCTAGCCGAGGCGACCATCACCTGATTGACGCCTGCTGGTATTTTACCTTGGAACTTCTCAAATTTCTTGTCGTATTCTCGAGTCAAGCACAGAGCGGCCAGAGTCATATTCGTGACTTGGGCCCAATATTCCGCTATGAGGTGACCGACGCCTTGGAATTTTAAGATTACATCTTCGAATTGTTTTCGCATATTGGCATAAATAACCGCATGGGCAAGGGCGTTCCATGCTTGGGCTATACAGATAACTGCGATGCCTAGCCGTTCCGGAACAAGCCCTTCAAAGAGGTGTTCACGACCTTTCCCAATACCTCCTAGAACGCATTCTTTCGGAACGTTTAAATCTTTCAGTTCTTCTCTGCCTATCCATATTTTAGAGACCCAAGGAATCCCAACACGTACGCAATTCCATCCTTGCGATGCCGTATCGATGAGGAATTGCCCCATCTTTTCCCAATTATTTACCTCTGCCGTTGCATAGCAAACTGCCCATTTGGACTTCGGTGCGTTCGTATTGAAGATTTTCGTGCCGTTTATGGTGAAACTACCGTCGGGATTCTCGACGCAATGAGTCAGCATGTGGGTCGCATCTGAGCCGCGGTCTGGTTCTGTAATTAAGATGCAGCCAGGATGTTTTCCAGTCACTAAATCTTTAAGTGCCTGCAATCGGATGTCAACGTTCTCGTGGTGCGCTTCAATAGGATTAATTGCCAGCACCGAAGCACCCATCGCCATGTTAAATTGCGGGTCGAACATATCGACGGCTAACGCCCTCATCATGTCCTTTGCCATACCCCAATCTTTGCCATAGTCCATTCCAATCATTTCATACTTATGACCACGGCTTACCAGTCCTTGCTCCCCGAATTTCGGAATCCAGGCATAGACATCTTCATCCATGCCATGCGTAACATTGTTGTCCTTCTCGAATTTAAGGCAAAACTTCTGCACTTTCTGTAGAAATGCAAATTCGTCATCGGTTAATACCTGTTGAAGGTTCGTATTCAGAAAATTATATCGGCTTTTCAGTCCCATCTTTTTTAAAATTTCTTCATTTACTGCTGGAGTAGTGAATTTTGGCAATTTATTACCACCTTTTTCCTTTAATCATTTAATCTGACTTAGTTTTTACTAATTTTAAAATTTGTTATACGCAAGAGATCAGCAAAAATTGAATGGATTTAAAATGGAAGGAATTCAAAGGCGGTTCTCGCAGAAAAGAAACTTCTATTTTGCTATTTACCTTTTACCTTAATTATTTCCTTCGCAATTCTATCAAACAATATATTTACATTCTCTCCGGTTTTCGCCGAAGATTCGAAATAAGTCGAAAATTTCTGTTTTTGTAAAAATTTTTCCACTTCTTTCTTTGAAACTTTCCGTAGGTCCTTTAAATCGTTCTTATTCCCAACCACGATAAACGGTGTATTGGGACCGGCGATTGCCTGAATTTTTTTCATCCACTCTTCGACGCCGAGAAAGGTGTTAGGGCGGGTGAGATCAAAAACAATTATCGCCCCATCCGTGCCTGCAAGATAGAAATTCAATTTCGTCTTCCAGGTGGCTTGCCCTCCGATATCCCAAATGATGAGGCGCGTTTCGGGCTGCATCGTCTTGAGGTCTTTCGTCATAAAATTGACCCCGAGCGTTGGAATATAATTATCTCGAAACACGTTATCAATATAGCGCAGTATCAAACTTGTTTTGCCGCATGCTTCGTCGCCGCACATTACGATCTTGAAGTGATACTGCTG
>Ga0315277_10000172_pt1 | contig 108831 bp, 83 predicted proteins | sample YL17G05_15_MG_FD_203695 | JGI IMG/M metagenome (GOLD analysis project Ga0315277, IMG submission 203695) | Sediment microbial communities from Yellowstone Lake, YNP, Wyoming, USA - YL17G05_15 | ecosystem: Environmental > Aquatic > Freshwater > Lake > Sediment | place: USA: Wyoming | collected...
GTGCCACGTTAACAGGCAGTCGTGGCACGGGCTTCCAGCCCGTGAAACTGCGAAGCCTGCTCCATTCTGCCCCTGTGGCAGAATACGTGACCATATTTATGAAACCGTGTACTTAGCGGGGAGGGCGCGGCGCCCGGTTGAGGCTGCGCGTGACAGGGAGTTCGCATGGCGAAAAAGATCATCGCAAACGTCAAGCTGCAGGTGCAGGCCGGGAAAGCGACGCCGGCGCCGCCCGTAGGGTCCGCGCTCGGGCCTCACGGGTTGAACATCATGGATTTTTGCAAGGCATTCAATGCCAGGACCGCCAAGCAGGAAGGGTTGATCATTCCGGTGGTGGTGACGGTGTACAGCGATCGCACCTATTCGTTCGTCACCAAGACTCCGCCGGCAGCCGTGCTGTTGAAGAAGGCGGCAAACATCGCCAAGGGTTCGGGGGAGCCGAACAAGACGAAAATCGGGAAAGTCACGATGAAACAGGTCCGCGAGATCGCCCAGACCAAGATGCCGGACCTCAACGCATCCACTCCGGAAGCTGCGGTGAAGATCATTTTGGGCACGGCGCGCAGCATGGGGATGGAAGTGGAAGGCTAGAATGCGGGACCGGGGGGCCGGTGGAAGGCGCCCCGTGGGGGAGGGAATCATGCCTAAAGCTGGGAAAAAGTACACGAAGGCCGCGGCGGCGCTGGAGCGGCGCGAATACACGCTGGAAGATGCGGTGGCGCTGCTCAAGAAACTCACCTATGCCAAGTTCAACGAAACCGTGGAAGTGGTCATCCGGCTGGGCGTCAATCCCAAGCACGCCGATCAGATGGTGCGCGGCACGGTCGTGCTGCCGAACGGGTTGGGAAAGAGCAAGAAAGTCGTGGTGATCGCATCCGGCGAGAAGGTCAAGGAAGCGCGCGACGCAGGCGCGGATGAAGTGGGAAGCGAAGATATGGTCGAACGGATTGCCGGCGGCTGGACCGATTTTGATGCCGCCATCGCCACGCCGGACATGATGCGCAGCGTCGGCAAGCTGGGCAAGGTGCTCGGGCCGCGCGGCCTGATGCCCAATCCGAAGACCGGCACGGTAACCTTCGAGGTTGCCAAGGCGATCAAGGAGATCAAGGCCGGGAAGGTGGAGTTCCGCGTCGACAAGACCGGCATCGTGCACGCGCCCTGCGGGAAGATCCAGTTCGATGAGAAGAGCCTCTATGAAAATGCCAAGGCGCTGATTGATGCCGTGGTCAGGGCAAAGCCGCCCAGCAGCAAGGGAAAGTACGTCAGGAGCGTGTCCCTTTCATCGACGATGAGTCCCGGCATTTGGATTGACGCGACCGCGCTGGAAGCCAAGGGGTAATGGAAGGCGGGTCCGGAGGGTCGGCAAAACCGGAGCCATGCTTCGAGTGCTCCCCATTATGAAGGTCTCGGGAATTTTATGAACAGAGAAGAGAAACAGGAAGTCGTGCAGTCTCTCAGCCGGCAGTTCGGCGCCACCAGGAGCCTGTTCCTGATCAATTATCGCGGCCTCAAGGTTGTGGATGCCACGGAACTGCGCCGGAAGATCCGGGAATTCCACGGCAGCTACATTGTGGTGAAAAACACCCTGGCGCTCCGCGCCGCCGCAGACAACGGCCTTGAACAGATTGCCTCCTATCTGGAGGGGCCGACCGCCGTGGCTTTCCATGAGCGCGATGTCGTCGGCATGGCCAAGCTCCTGACAGAGCTGACCAAGGCCTATCCGAACTTTCAGTGCAAAGCCGCCCTGATCGACGGCAGGATTGTGCCCCCGTCCGAGATCCAGAAGATTGCAGCGCTCCCCTCGCGGGAAGTGCTGCTCAGCAAACTGGTCTTTCTCCTCAAGGCGCCCTTGCAGCGGCTTGCGGGCGTTCTGAAGGCTCCGGTCAGAGATCTGGCCCTGGCCCTCAAGCAGGTGCCCAAGCCCGAATCCGGCGGCGCCGAGCCGGCGTCCGAACAGGAGCCCTGAGAAGCAGATTCGCAATACATTTTCTACCAATCCTCAAGGGAGTTAAAAAGATGGCAATTACGAAGAACGATGTTCTGGCATGGATTGATCAGGCCTCGATGCTGGAGGTCTCCGAGCTGGTGAAGAGTCTCGAAGAGAAATACGGCATCACAGCGGCGGCGGCGATGCCCATGGCAATGGCCGGCGGAGCGGCCGGAGCGGCCGAGGCGAAGCCGGCCGTCGAGGAAAAGACCGAATTTTCCGTCGTCCTCGCCGCCGTGGGTGACAAGAAGATCAACGTGATCAAGGCGGTGCGCGAGGTGACCAACCTCGGTCTCAAGGAAGCCAAGGACCTGGTGGAAGGCGCACCCAAGCCGGTCAAAGAGGGTGTGACGAAGGAAGAGGCAGAATCGATCAAGAAGAAGTTTGAAGAAGCCGGCGCCACCATCGAGATCAAGTAATTCCGGCGTCTTTCTGCTCTTGCTCATCAGAGTGATGAGTGATGAGTGATGAGGTATGAGTGATGCACGGGCGACGGACGCTGTCCATCACTCATCCCTCATCACTATACTGCGAGGTCACTGTGCCGCGGACCAGTAAAAGCAGAAGGCAGAAAATCAGTTCCGATACCCACCGCCTTCTACTCACAGAAAGCAGAAGGCAGATGTTCGCATTCGTGGCGATCTTGCCCGCGCGCTTTTTCAGTTTTATGGCGCCCCAGCGGAACATTCAAAGACCAACGAGTCTGTCGAGGTAAATGGATCCATGACCAATATCACCACTTCCAACGTCTACCGGGATCGCATGGATTTCGCCAAAATCCACACCAGCATACCGATTCCGAACCTGATTGAAGTGCAGAGGAAGTCCTACCATCGCTTCCTGCAGATGGATGTCCTTCCTTCGGAAAGGGAGGACGTAGGGCTGCAGGCCGTATTCAATTCGGTTTTCCCGATCAACGACTTTCGTGGGACCTCCTCGCTGGAGTTTGTCGAATATTCGATCGGGAACTGGCAGTGCAAATGCGGCAACCTCAAGGGCCTCGATTATCTGCGCGCCAGCTGCGTGGAATGCGGCAAATCGATCATCAACAGCCCCTACGATCCCGAAGGCGGCATGTGCAGGCACTGCGGCGCGCGCAATGAGATCGAGAACACGCGCTGCGAATTCTGCGGCGGCGCCGTCGAATTGAACGTCAAGTACACGGTCGAGGAGTGCCAGGAGCGCGGCATGACTTTCGCCGTGCCCCTGAAGGTCACCGTGCGGCTCGTCGTCTGGGACAAGGATACCGACTCGGAGGGGCGCAGCATCCGCGACATCAAGGAGCAGGAAGTGTATTTCGGCGATATCCCGCTCATGACCGAGAACGGGACCTTCATCATCAACGGCACGGAGCGCGTGATCGTCAGCCAGCTGCACCGCTCGCCGGGGGTGTTTTTCGAATCCAACGCCGGGCGCACCTTCATCCTCGCCAAGATCATCCCGTACCGGGGATCCTGGGTGGAGTTCGAATACGACCAGAAAAACATCCTCTATGTGCGCATCGACCGGAAGCGGAAATTCCTGGCTACCACCTTCGTGCGTGCCCTGGGCCTGAACGGCGATTCCGACATTCTACGCGCGTTCCACCACCCGGTCAAAATCCGCTGGCAGGACAAGAACCTGTTCCGCAGCCTGGGCCGCGACCTGATCGGGTCCAAGGCCACCGAGGAAATCCGGGACGGCGCGGGCAAAACCGTGCTGGTGGCCAAAGGGAAGAAGATCACGGCCGGACATTACAACCAGATGGTCAAGTCCGGGGTAACTGAAATCAAGATGGACTTGGAAGGCCTGGAAGGCGCCCTGTCCTTGTCGGAGGTGATCAACACCGAAACCGGCGAAATTCTTCTCGAATCCAATGCGGAGGTGACTTCACAGACGATCAACAACTTGGGCGAAGCCGACATTCATTCCGTGGAGGTTTTCTTCCCGGACAAGGAAGATGCGGGCGTTACCATGTCGCAGACGCTCAATAAAGATCACATCAAATCCCAGCCGGACGCCCTCATCGAGATTTACCGGAAGCAACGTCCGGGCGATCCGCCGACGCTCGACACCGCGACCGCCCTGTTCGAGGGCATGTTCTATGATCCGCGCAAATACGATTTTTCGAAAGTCGGCCGCCTGAAGTTCAACATCAAGCTGGGACTGAACACTCCGCTCGAGCATCGCACGCTCACGGCCGAGGATTTTTATGCGGTCATCCGCTACGCGTTGAAATTGCCCAAGGGCGTCGGCACGGTGGATGACATCGACCACCTCGGCAACCGCCGGGTGCGCGCCGTGGGCGAACTGCTCGAAAACCAGTTCCGCATCGGCCTGGTGCGCATGGAGCGGGCAATCAAGGAGAAGATGTCCGTCCACCAGGAAATGACCACGGCGATGCCCCACGACCTGATCAACGCCAAGCCGGTGATGGCTTCCATCCGGGAATTCTTCGGCAGCAGCCAGTTGTCCCAGTTCATGGACCAGACGAACCCGCTGTCGGAGATCACTCACAAGCGCCGGCTGTCCGCCCTGGGTCCCGGCGGCTTGAGCCGTGAACGCGCCGGATTCGAGGTGCGCGACGTCCATCCGACCCACTACGGACGCATCTGCCCGATTGAAACCCCGGAAGGCCCCAACATCGGTCTGATCTCGTCGTTGAGCTGTTATGCACGGATCAACGACTACGGGTTCATCGAATCCTGCTATCGCAAGGTGAAGAACGGCAGGGTGCAGGATTTCGTGCAGATCGTTTTCCCCGGCAATACCCATTTCAAGGTGGGCGAACAGGTGGAACGCGAGCTGGTGGAAAAGGAGAACCGGCGCTGCGAGACTGCGGGGAAGCGGCAGGCGCAGTACGAGCCGTTTTCGTTCTACCAGACGGCGTGGCAGGCCGAGGAATACACCATCGCCCAGGCGAACGTGGATGTGGACGCCGCCGGCCAGATGTTGCAGGACCGCGTCAACGCGCGCATTGCGGGCAATTTCGTGCTCGTGCCGCGCGAGCAGGTGGAGTACATCGACGTCTCTCCGAAACAGCTGGTGAGCGTGGCGGCGAGCCTGATTCCGTTCCTCGAACATGATGACGCGAACCGCGCCCTGATGGGATCGAACATGCAGCGCCAGGCTGTGCCCCTGCTGCGCGCCGAGGCCCCCTACATCGGGACCGGCATGGAGTACATCACCGCCAAGGACTCGGGCGCCGTGGTCATCTGCAAACGCACCGGCGTGGTCGACAGCGTGGACGCCACCCGCATTATTGTGCGCGTGGAAGGGGACGGCGAGAACGGCAAGCGCGCCCGCGACGCCGGGGTGGACATCTACAGCCTGACCAAGTTCAAGCGGTCGAACCAGAACACCTGCATCAATCAGACGCCTCTGGTGAAGAGGGCAGACCGGGTCTTCAAGGGGCAGGTGCTGGCCGACGGGCCATGCACCGACAAAGGGGAGCTTGCCCTGGGCCGCAACGTACTCGTGGCCTTCATGCCCTGGCGCGGCTACAACTTCGAGGACGCGATCCTGGTCAGCGAAAAGCTGGTCAAGGAGGACAGCTACACGTCGATCCACATCGAGGAGCTGGAGATCGAGGCGCGCGACACCAAGCTCGGGCCCGAGGAGATCACGCGCGACATCCCGAATGTCAGCGACGCCTCGCTGCGCGACCTGGACGAGAGCGGCATCATCCGCATCGGCGCCAAGGTGCGGCCCGGCGATGTGCTGGTCGGCAAGGTCACCCCCAAGGGTGAAACCCAGCTTTCCCCGGAAGAGAAACTCCTGAGGGCGATCTTCGGCGAGAAGGCCGGCGAAGTGCGCGACGCCTCCCTGGTTACGCCTCCGGGCATCGAGGGCACGGTGGTCGATGTGAAGATCTTCTCCCGCAAGGGAGTGCCGAAAGACGAACGCGCCAAGTCGATCGAAGCCGAGCAGGTGGAAAAGATGGAAAAGGATCTCAACGATGAGATCCGCATCATCAAGGAAGAGCGCAACAAGCAGCTCGTCGATATCCTGGCCGGCGAGAGCCTTCCGGAGGACCTTGTCAACCGGAGCGGCGACATTGTTCTCAAGGCCAGGACCAAGCTCACCCGTGCCGTCCTGTCCGAACGCAGCTCCAACGAGCTGAACAAGATCAAGAACGACTTCAAGGCGGAGAAGGAAGGGAAGGTCTACGAAGCCATCAAGCGCCTCGAGGAGAAAACCGACAAGCAGATTCAGATCCTCAAGACCCTTCACGAAGAGCAGCTGGCAAAGTTGCGCCGCGGGGATGAGCTGCCTCCGGGCGTGATCAAAATGGTCAAGGTGTATGTCGCGATGAAACGCAAGCTCTCGGTCGGCGACAAGATGGCCGGCCGCCACGGCAACAAGGGCGTGATCGCGCGCATCCTGCCGGAAGAAGACATGCCCTACCTCCCGGATGGAACGCCCGTCGAGATCGTGCTGAATCCGCTCGGCGTGCCGTCCCGCATGAATGTGGGCCAGATCCTGGAAACCCACCTCGGCTGGGCCGCGAAAACGCTGGGCCTGCACTTTTCCACCCCGGTCTTCGACGGGGCATCCGAGGCGGAGATCAAGGAGATGCTCAGGCGTGCCGGCCTGCCGGTGAGCGGCAAGATTGATCTTTTCGACGGGATGTTGGGGGAAAGATTCGATCAGAAAGTGACCGTGGGCTACATTTACATGCTCAAGCTCTCGCACCTGGTCGACGACAAGATCCATGCCCGCAGCATCGGCCCCTATTCTCTCATCACGCAGCAGCCGCTGGGCGGCAAAGCCCAGTTCGGCGGCCAGCGGTTCGGGGAAATGGAGGTCTGGGCCCTGGAAGCCTACGGCGCGGCCAACATCCTGCAGGAGCTCCTGACCGCCAAGTCCGACGACATTCAGGGACGGACCAAGATTTATGAAGCGATCGTCAAGGGAGAATCCCACTTTACGCCGGGCATTCCCGAATCCTTCAACGTGCTGATCCGCGAATTGCAGAGCTTGTGTCTCGATGTGGAGTTGATCCAGCGGCAGAAGATCCGGCGTGCAGAAACGATGGAGTAAGACGGCGGGCAATCACGGGCGCCGCCTGCGCGGCCCGTTTTTCGTCACCGAATTTGAACCTCTACAACCATAGGGGGGAGCGCCATTGAGAAGTTTTAAGGACACAATCGAAAAGTCAGACCTGAGCAACGATTTCGACAGCATCCGCATCAGTCTGGCGTCGCCGGAGAAAATCCGGGCGTGGTCCCACGGGGAAGTCACCAAGCCGGAGACCATCAACTACCGGACATTCAAACCGGAAAGGGACGGTCTTTTCTGCGCCCGCATCTTCGGCCCCGTCACCGACTGGGAATGCCTGTGCGGCAAATACAAGCGCATGAAGTACCGCGGCGTGACCTGCGACAAGTGCGGCGTGGAAGTCACGCTGTCCAAGGTGCGGCGCGAGCGGCTGGGGCACATCGAGCTGGCGTCTCCCTGCTCGCACGTCTGGTTTTTCAAAGGCCTGCCGAGCCGCATCGGGCACCTGCTGGACATCAGCCTCCGGGATCTTGAACGGGTGCTCTACTTTGAAGCCTATGTTACCATCGATCCGGGCGAGGCTCCGATCAAGCCGAAAGAGCTGCTGACGGAGGAAAGGTACCGCGCATTGATGCAGGAGTTCCCCGGGCGGTTCCGGGCCATGATGGGCGCGGAAGCGATCAAGGAACTGCTGCGCCGGGTGGATGTCGAGGAGCTTGCCGACGAACTGCGCGCGGCCATGAAGGCGGAAACGTCCCAGCTGAAGCGCGTGAAGTTCGCCAAGCGCCTGAAGGTGGTCGACGCCTTCCGCAAATCGGGCAACAAGCCGGAATGGATGATCCTGGACGTGATCCCGGTGATCCCGCCGGAACTCCGCCCGCTCGTGCCCCTCGACGGCGGCCGGTTCGCCACCTCAGATCTGAACGACCTGTACCGGCGCGTGATCAACCGCAATAACCGCCTCAAGAAGCTCATGGAGCTGCGCGCTCCCGAGGTCATCATCCGCAACGAAAAGCGCATGCTGCAGGAAGCGGTCGACGCCATGTTCGACAATGGCCGCCGCGGGCGCGTCCTGCGCGGGGCAAACAACCGGCCGCTGAAATCGCTCAGCGACACCCTGAAGGGAAAATCAGGACGCTTCCGCCAGAACCTGCTCGGGAAGCGTGTGGACTATTCCGGCCGTTCGGTGATCGTGGTCGGCCCCGAGCTGAAGCTGCACCAGTGCGGCCTGCCGAAGAAGATGGCGCTCGAACTGTTCAAGCCGTTCATTTACAACCGGCTGGAGAAAGAAAACCACGCCGCCACCATCAAGGGCGCCAAGGAAATGGTGGAGCGCCAGGAACCGGTGGTATGGGACATCCTGGAGGAAGTAATCCAGGATCACCCGGTATTGCTCAACCGCGCGCCGACGTTGCACCGCCTGGGCATCCAGGCGTTCGAGCCGGTGCTGGTGGAAGGCAAAGCCATCAAGATTCCGCCGCTCGTCTGCACCGCCTTCAACGCGGACTTCGACGGCGACCAGATGGCCGTGCACATCCCGCTGTCGCCGGAGGCCCAGATCGAGGCTTCGGTCCTGATGCTGAGCACGCAGAATATCCTTTCTCCCGCGAACGGCCAGCCGATCGCAATCCCCAGCCAGGACATCGTTCTCGGCTGCTATTACCTGACCAAGGCGAAGAAGGGAACCAAAGGGGAAGGACGCGTCTTCGGTTCGTATGACGAAGCCATGTTCGCCCTGGAAAACGGCATGGTAGAGCGGCTCACCCCCATCCGGTACCGTTTTACCGGCCTGCTGATGGACCTCACGACCCAGTATGACGATCAGGCCGTGATGCGCGCCGACGTGCGCGAGGTCAAGAACGCGTTCATCAACACCACGGTCGGGCGCCTGATCCTCAACTCGATTCTTCCCAAGGGCATGCCCTTTATCAACGGTTTGATGAAGAGGAAGGGTCTTCAGCAGCTGGTGAACTATTGCTATCTCAATTTCGGCCTCCACACAACGGTCGTCATGCTCGATGATTTGAAGGACCTCGGATTCCTGCACGCCACCAAGGCGGGGATCTCGATCGGTATCGAAGACCTGATTGTTCCCGACAACAAGCATGAACTGGTGGATGCCGCGCGCGCCAGCGTCATCGAGGTCGAAAAGCAGTACCAGGACGGCGCCATCACCGACGGCGAGCGGTACAACAAGATCATCGATATCTGGTCCGACGTTACCGAACGGGTTTCCGACGAGATGTTCCGCAAAATGGCCCAGCAGGATGAAAGCAGCAGCGAATTCAATCCGATCTTCATCATGGCGGACTCGGGCGCCCGCGGCAGCAAGCAGCAGATCCGGCAGCTGGCCGGCATGCGCGGCCTGATGGCCAAGCCGTCCGGCGAAATCATCGAAACACCGATCACGGCCAACTTCCGCGAAGGGCTGACCGTGCTGCAGTACTTCATCTCCACCCACGGCGCGCGCAAGGGCCTGGCCGACACTGCTTTGAAGACCGCGGACTCCGGATACCTCACCCGCCGCCTGGTGGACGTGGCGCAGGACGTCATCATCTCCATGGATGACTGCGAGACGCTCGACGGCATTTACGTCACCTCGATTATCGAAGGCGGGGAGATCATCGAGCCCCTGCGCGACCGCATCGTCGGCCGCGTCGCGCTCGAGAATGTGAAAGACCCGCTGACCGGCGAGCAGATCGTCGGCATCAACCAGGAGATCTCCGAGAGGCTCGCGAGCGACATTCAGGCGGCCGGCATCGAGAAGGTGAAGATCCGTTCCGTGCTGACCTGCAAGGCCAAACGCGGCGTGTGTGTGAAGTGTTACGGCCGCAACCTGGCAACCGGCAACATGGTGGATCGGGGCGAAGCGGTGGGAGTCATCGCGGCTCAATCCATCGGCGAGCCGGGCACCCAGCTCACCATGAGAACGTTCCACATCGGCGGTACTGCCAGCCGGACACACGAGCAGTCGACCGAGGAATCCAAGAACGAAGGCATGGTCAAGTTCCTCAATATCCAGTACGTGACCAACCGCGACGGCAACCTCGTGGTCATGAATCGCAACGGCACTCTGATTATTGCCGACGATGCCGGCCGCGAGAAGGAGCGCTATTCGGTCGCCTACGGCGCGCTTCTCAAGGTCAAGGATGGGCAGAGAATCAAGCCCGGCCAGGTGCTGGTCGAATGGGATCCCTATTCGTTCGCCATCCTGACGGAGTTCGGCGGCACGGTTTCGTTCAAGGACATCATCGACGGCGTCACCGTGAAGGAAGAGCGCGACGAGAATACCGGCCTGGTACGCCAGGTGATCACGGAATCCCCGGACGAGAAGAACCAGCCCCAGATCCTGATCAAGAACGAAAAGGGCAAAGTGGTCAAGAACTACCTGCTGCCTTCCAAGGCGCACCTCTGGGTTGTGGACGGGGACGCGGTGCATCCGGGAAGCATCCTTTCGAAGATCCCGCGTGAAACGCGCAAGACCAAGGACATCACCGGAGGTCTGCCGCGCATCGTCGAACTGTTCGAGGCGCGCAAGCCCAAGGAAACCGCGGTCATTACCGAAATCGACGGCGTGGTCAACTACGGCGGCCTGGTCCGCGGACAACGCAAGATCGAAGTGCACAACGATAACACCATCGGCGGCAATCCGATCGTCAAGGAATATCTGCTCCCGCGCGGCGTGCACATCAACGTCCAGGAGGGCGAGTATGTAAAGGCCGGCGAGGCGCTCATGGACGGGCCGCGCAACCCGCACGACATTCTCCGCGTCCTGGGTGAAAAGGAGCTGCAGGGCTACCTGGTCAACGAGATCCAGGAGGTCTACCGGCTCCAGGGCGTCAATATCAACGACAAGCACATCGAAACGATCGTGCGCCAGATGATGCGCTGGATCAAAGTCGAGGAGGTCGGCGACACCGAGTTCCTGCTCGACGAGCAGGTGGACAAGTTCCGCTTCTATGAAGAGAACGAACGTGTGGAGACGGGCGGCGGCCAGCCGGCCAAGGGGCGCCCCCTGCTGCTGGGCATCACCAAGGCTTCGCTTTCCACCGACAGCTTCATCTCCGCCGCTTCGTTCCAGGAAACCACGCGCGTGCTCACCGAGGCCAGCATCAGCGGCAAGGTCGACTACCTGCGCGGTCTCAAGGAGAACGTGATCATGGGGCGGTTGATCCCGGCCGGCACGGGGATGGAATATTACCGCAACGTCCGGCTGACAGAGGAAATAATTCCCGAGGAGTATACCGAACCGGAACCGGACCTCGAGGCCGACCTCCTGCCGGGAGGAGTCAACCTGGAAGTGTTCAAGAGCAAGAAGCTGGACCTGTTATAGGCTGCGGCTGAAAACCAGCCCGGCAACTCAAACGATAAGGCGGGAACCTGGTTCCCGCCTTCTTCTTTTCCGACAACCAATGCCGTTCACTCAAGCGGCATCCGGCCTCAAAAGGAGCGCGGGCGTCCCGCCCAACGCCGCATAGTTTAAATATTTGGCCACGGTCACATGGTCGGACATGAAAACAGAGCCGCGCGCGTAAGCAAGCGGATATTTGAAGTCTGTTTCGCTGCAAGCCATTCGATACTAATACTTTACATTATCCGCTTGCGTACGCGTGCGGCTCCGTCCGGATCGGCAAGCAGGCGGGATTATCTGTTCTATTCGGATCGGGAAAAGAAAAACTATGCGGCATTGGGCGGAACGCCCGCGCTCCATGGTGGTTTGTGCTCGGCGCAATCAATGGGGATCGAGCAGGTCATTTTCCTCAATCAGCGTTTTTTGCCTCGCATCGTACACGTGGCCCGCCACTTCAAAGCCGACCAGGAACTCGCTTCGCTGCCGTTCGCAGTAGATCCACCGGCCGTCGAAGCTGGCGTCCCCCCATTCAATCCGGGCACATGAATTCGGGGGCAGCTCCTCGCTCAAGATGACGCTAAGCCCATGCGCCGAAAGGTTTTTCAGCCTGCCCTTGAAAGAAACGCCGGGCTGCTCAAAAAGGGTGACGGTGACAGAAATATCTGTCCTGAAACGCAGCCGGCTTCTCCTGTTCATGGATTCCCCATCGGCCGAAAATGCAGAGCACATTAGCCATGATTTGACGAAGATCCAGCCCGAGGCCGGGACCCCGGCACCTGTGTGCCGCGGAATCCAACCCGGACCTTGACCTGGACCTGGATCTGGACCTCGACGTACTTATGCCCGGGACATTGCCTGCCGTCGTTTTTATATGGATACAACAAGGTTCACGGCTTTCCCGGCTCAGGCACGGTCCAGGTCCATGTCGAGGTCCAGGTCCAGGACCCAGTCCAGGTCAGATGGCAAGAGATTCAATGAGGCAGGGGTTAAGCCGGTGCATTTGCTGGCGCCAGGAGCCTGTGCGAGAATCAGGTGGGGCCCCCTGCTAATCCTCGGAAAGGCTCTTGGAGTGGGAGGAAACGGATGTCGACCGGCATAGCGGGAATCCGGGCCGAACTCAGGAGAGGTGCCGATCCGGACAAGGCGCGCGATCTGCAGTGGTTTTTCAAGACCGGGCCGGGTGAGTACGGTGAAGGGGATATCTTCCTGGGGGTGTGCGTGCCCGCGGTGCGCAGGCTGGCGGGAAAGTATCGCGACCTGCCTCTTGATGAAGCTGTCGCGCTGCTGCTGTCTCCGATCCACGAGGAACGCCTGCTCGCCCTCTGCATTCTTGTTGGCCAGTACGAAAATGGGGATGAGCGCCTTCGGGGAAGGATCTACCGCCTCTACCTGGAAAATGTGTGCCGCATCAACAACTGGGACCTGGTCGATGGCTCCGCGCCGCACATCGTCGGACGCCACCTCGAGCGCCGGAGCCGCGCGCCGCTATACCGCCTGGCGAAAGCGCGTTCACTCTGGAAGCGGCGCATCGCCATTATGGCGACTTTCCATTTTCTGCGCCAGGGTGATTTCAGAGACTTGTTTGCGCTTGCCGACCTGCTGTTGAACGACCGGGAGGATCTCATTCACAAAGCGGTTGGGTGGATGATCAGGGAAGTGGGCAACCGTAATCCGGGAGCTGCCGAGGCGTTTCTGAAAGGGCGGTGCCAAAGGATGCCTCGTACGATGCTGCGCTATTCGATCGAGAAGTTTCCGGAGGAGAAGCGACGCAGGTACCTCCTGGGTGATACCTGATGCACCGCTATTTTGCGGACCGGACGAGGGTCATCCTCTGCATGGAGCACGTGCGGGACGCCCAATGCCGCATGGTTTTTGGGGCATGGCGCCGAAGGCGCCTTTGGAGTGCGGCGACCCGGCGCCGCTTTGTCGATGCGAGTGCTGGGGCAATGTACTGGCTTGCCGCCCGGGATGTCCACGGTCCGCATGCGGCCAAATTGGTGAGCCGCTTCTAAACATCATCTGCACAAAACGGCAATGGGAGCGATTGTAATCAGGGCGAAATCAGGGTTGCGATCGGACAAATCCCTTATCATCGGTTCCTGTACCTTGTCACCGAAAACCGCTGTCCCTGAAAATCCCTTGCTTTGCAGCATGAGTTGCTGGCAGAATTTCATCCGGTTAGTGGATTCGTGAGAGGTGCGGCTGCAGCAAGCACAGTGCTCGTTTCGAGCTGCAAGGCATCCAAACCACGAATCTGCAAATCCTGGAAAATATGCTGCATACAAAATGTGCGCCTGTAGCTCAGCAGGATAGAGCATCGGTTTCCTAAACCGGGGGTCGCAGGTTCAAGTCCTGCCAGGCGTACCACCCCCATCGGACCTCAATCCGGGACCCTCAATCCGGGACGCACCGACGTAAATAGAATCTCTGCAGTCTGATAGCAGAAAACCTGGCTCGAAGAAGGCGCTATAGATCATCTTTTGACCCTTGTTTTTGGTGTCCGGCCGGGTGGGCCGCGCTTGGACGTTGGCATATCAAGCCCGGAGCGGATAGCGATGCCATTGATTCCTGGTCGGATTACCTGCAAAAAAAGGGAAATAAATAGAGAAATAGGGCTCTTTACGCGGTGGATTTTGAGGTATCTGTTGCAGGGATTGACATTGCGTCGGTGCGTCCCCAAAACTATGGACGGTGGTGCCGGATTGGGGTAATCTGAAGTCCCATGTCGTTGAAAGTTCTGCTTGTTTTGCCCATCCGGGAAGGCACGAACACACAGATCGCGCCGGATCTGGGGATTGTCTATCTCGGCACGGCGCTGCAAAAACACGGGTTCAGCGTCACTCTCCTGGATTGCACCAAGGAGGGCATGACGTTCCGCGGATTCAAGGAGTTCCTGAAATCGCGGCCCTTCGACGTGGTTGGATTCCGTTGCTACAGCCGGGATCACAATTATGTCGGTCATCACCTGAAAATTGTGCGGCAGGTGCAACCCGAGGCACTCACTCTGGTTGGCGGGCCCCATCCATCGGCGCTTCCGGAATTCGTTTTGGGCTCGATGCCGGACCTCGACTTTGCCTGGAAGGCCGAGGCCGAACAGGGCCTGCCGATTCTCCTGGAGCGGTTCGCGAAATATGGGAAATCAGTGCCGGAGAACCTTCTTTCCGATATCCCCGGCCTGGTCTGGCGCAGCTCAAAATCCGGCATCATCACCGTAAACCTTCCCGGCTTTATCGACGACCTCGACCGCTATGGCATGCCCGACTGGGAGCTGATTCGTCCCGACACTTATCCTGGATTTATCTACGACGAGTATTATCCGATACTGACGACGCGAGGCTGCCCTTACCCATGCACGTATTGCAACACTCCGGGATTGTCCGGGAAGAAGCTGAGACATCGCAGTATTGACCGGGTCATCGAGGAACTCGCTTTTTTGAAACAGAGGTACAAGATCAAGCGGTTCAGCATTGTCGATGACGAGTTCACGCTCGATCAGAAGTATGCCGCGGGCTTTTGCGAGCATTTGATCCGTGCCGGACTCAACCTGCGCTGGGATTGTCCTGTGGGAGTGCGGCTCGACTCGCTGCATCCGGAATTGCTTCAGGTAATGGAGAGAGCGGGCTGCGAGTGCATGGCGGTCGGGATTGAGTCGGGCAGCGCCCGGATCCAGGAGTTGATTCGAAAGAAGATCACGGTGGAAACGATCAAAGAAAAGGCCTTCATGGTGGCGCGAAGCAGCCGCATCAAGATGATAGGGTATTTCATGATCGGCTTTCCGGATGAATCGGAAGAGGAAATTCTCGAGACCATCAGACTGGCGAGATCCCTTCCGCTGGCCCGCGCGAATTTCAATATCGTGATTCCCATTCCCGGCACAGCCATTTTCGATGAGGCCGTGAAAACCGGGAAGCTGGATCCCGACCGCATCCACTGGGATGCCTGCACCAGCGACCAGGTGGCGATTCCCTGCAACCACATTTCCGGTGAGCGGCTGATTCAGTTGCGCAGGCAGGCCTACCTGCGCTTTTACGGCCGGCCTGCCATGCTATGGCGACTGTGCAAGGACAGCCTGGGAAACCGCCAGGTCCTGTGGGCGATTGCCCGGAATTTGAAACGGCTCTCGCGCCGGACCGCGACCGATTCACGCCAGCCCATGTACCTGCGCGAAGCATCCATCTGACGTTTGCGCAGAGCTCCCAACTTCCTCTGGACGCGGTGCGGAAAGTAAGCTGTGCCGGTACTGTCCATCAGACCCCTTGATCCCTCCGCGCGACCCGCATGTATGGCCACGCATCTGTATACCCCTTGGGACTGAAGTCTGCCATCGAGCGATCTTATCCCGGCCGTTGTTTGCAGGTTTTCTACGGGACCGGCCCGATGGATGGCTTCGGGGAAGTTATGCTGCCTTCGCGTTTATGAAGCGGGGTTGCATGATTATTACCTGGTTCGCTCCGCTGCAAGGATCTTGATTCCCGGCTTCATTATCACGCCATAGCTTTTCCTTCCGCTGAGCGCAATGTTAAGAGGCTCGCGCAGTGATAGATGACGGAGATGTTTTGTCTCGGCAGCCGCAGGTGCAGCGTCCAGTGCGGCATAATCAACCAGATCGCCTCTTTTCACGTCCACAGTCAAATACCCGATGCCGAAAGACATGATGTTATGGAAGAAATGGGAGCCTTGCGAGGGATCCACGCGCATGTCCTCAAGGTCTGTCTCGACGATGCAGCGTACTCCCGAAATCTGGTTCCACTTCACCGGGATTCCCAGCCAGGGATCGGCGCTTCCCCATCTCCCAGGTCCTATCAGGGCGTAGGCGCGCCCGCTCTCTTTCAGACGGGAGTTCAGGACACCGACCTCGCGCGCAATCTCCGGGGTTTCGCTGCGCGCGAACCGGTCGGGCCGGACATAGATCAGGTCGCTCACTCCCTCGATGAAGCCGTTCCCCAGCACCTGCCGGGCGATGCACAGCGCGCGGTCAGGATCAATCTGTCCGAACGGAATATCACGCGTGTCCGCTTCGAGGGCAAGAGGCCTGACCTGGAGGAAGCCGAACTCATGCGGTCGGGCAGGATCGTCGGAGAGATTGACGGCAAACTCCATTTCGACCGGGCAGGATGTGCTCGCACAGCCGACTTTGAGAAGAAATGAGAGCACTTCGGAAAGGGGGAACGCTTTTCCTTTCAGCACGCCTGCAAGAGTGACCAGACGCACACCTGATCGTGATATGCCGTCATAGATCGCGTCATTGTCGGGCGAGTAGACCGAGCCGACTGCAGCCAGCGTGCCGTGCGCCTCGGCCTCACTCAAATCCAGGGACACCAGGGTGGGCAGCGACATAGCCGCCGGCAAACTGCGGTTCAGGCCGGACGCCGAGAGGTTGAGCGCGATAAATGTGCGCTGGGAATTCTCGAGATACTCTTTGGTGGTAAAGGACTGCATGGGCTTGCGCGGATGAGCGGGCGAGAAACGAACACAGCGATCCCCATCGACCACAGCCTTGCCCAGGCCCAGCGCAACGGAGGCCACGCCGTCTTCCGGCTTCATGCCGGGCATCGGGTAGAAATTCAGCGAGCGCGCCACACCGGCAAAGCTGGGGTAGAAATAGCCGCCGCGGAGTTTGCCGACCATCTGCTGTATCAAGACCGCCATCTTCTCTTCCTCGAGGCGGTTGGGAGTGTTTTCAAGGTAAGCCTTGGCATCCGCATGGTATGTGGAGGCGTATACCATTTTGATCGCATTACAGAGTTCCTGCAGACGCACTTCGGCGCTCTCATGGTTGTTGGGGATCATGTAGGTTTCGTAGATGCCCGCGAAAGGTTGAAAGGAGGCATCTTCGAGCAGGCTGGAAGATCGCACGGCGAGAGGGTAGCGAACCCAATCCAGGAACGCCCACAGATTGTCGACCACTTCCTCAGGGAGTTCCGCATCCAAAAAAGCCCTGGTGATCGTCTCGTCGTCGGTCTCGTGCAGTGCAAAGGAGAGCAACCCGGACGATTCCATGAATTGTTCGAAAACTCCCGTGCCCAGAGCTGCCGTGGGCGGCACAGAGATGCTCACATGCGGGAAACGTCCGCCAATCTTATACCGGTTGATCAGCGAGCTGATGAAAGCCAGCCCGCGTCCCTTGCCGCCGAGTGATCCGGTGCCAATGCGGACGAAACCGCTGCTCCCCTCGAAGGAGCCGCTGGAGAACTCGGCCACTACGCCCGCACGGGAGCGCTCGCGATGCACGACCAGCGCACGCTGCAGCTGCTGCCGCGCCTCCGCCGCGTTTCCCAAGGTGCTCTGGGCAATGCCGCGCACCGCCTCGGCCAGGGAAAACTCCGTCCTTGCCATGAGCCAAACGCTGAGGTCGTTGCGGCCAAGATGGTACAGCAGGCAGTCGTCAGGGACCGCCTGAATCGCCCACTCCAGGTTGCGAAGGTCGTCGGCGCGCGAAACCAGGCTGCCATCGGGCCGGCGGAACAGAAAGTCGCCGAACCCGAGGTGGTTTTGCATGAATGCCCGCAGGTCGCCCAGCAGGCTGGGAGAATTCTTATCCAGGAACTCCACATTGAGGGAGTTCGCAATCGAGGCGTTTGCGGAATTGGATTGAATGAGCAAAGGGAGCCCCGGTGAGCCCTCCTTCACAATGCGGGCGAATTCGATGCCGGCCCGGCGGTCGACCACGCCTTGCCGAGGGAAGAAAGCATCCAGGATCACCCCGAGCAGATCGTCCTTGTAGCGTTGGTAGAGCTCGATCCCCTGCTCATAGGTGGTGGCGAGCAGAATCTTCGGTCGCGCCCGCATGCGCATCATCTTCTGCATGCGGTTGACGCCATCCGCCATCAGACCCTGGGTCTGTTTCATGATCTCGGTATAAAGGATGGGGAGGTATGCAGAGTAAAATTGGACGGAATCTTCAATGAGCAGGATGCTCTTGACCCCTGCCGTGCGGGCATCGTGCCAGGCGTTCTCGCGATCCTCGATTTGTTTGATGATAGCCAGGAATAGGCGGACGTCTCCCAGCCAGACAAAAACATTGTCGATATCTGTAAGGCTTTCCAGCGGCTGCAGAGTCCACAGTTCGCGTGCGCTCGACGCCAGCAGCACCACGGGAAGATCCGGCGCAATCTCATGCACGGCGCGTCCGAAATCGCGGACGTCCATCTCACCGACGCGCGGCATCGAGATCATCAGGTCGAACGATTCAGAGCGCAGCCGCTCCAGTGCTTCCTGCGCCGTGGAAACCCTCTCGATCGACGGGGCAAATCGCAGATTGAGTTCCAGGTATTCGGAGAAGAGCATCTCCGAAAGGCGCCCGTCTTCAATGAATGTGTGGCAATCGTACAGGCTGGTAACCAGCAGCAGGTTGTTGACCCTGTGAGGCATCAGCGAGTCGAAGGCTGCTTCTTCTTGATCCGGCGGTCCCAGGAGGGTGTCAAGAGCTAGATCGCGCATCGAACTTCCCAACCTTATTTATGAGAGACGATTATGGCCTTCACAGCAGGCATAATCTAGCATGAGGATGCGGGATCACGAAAAGGAATTGCCACGACGCGGATTTATTGTCATTGGGTGGGCGCCTGGAGTGGGAAATTTTTCTCCTCCCCCAAGAAATGAGGTCCCTCGCAACGCTTGCACAGCCTGCCCGAATCCCGCTTTTTGGCATTAAAAAACCTCAATGTTGTCACTTTTTTGTTGTCTTGGAGATTGGCGCGGCGGTATAAATCTCCCTGGCAACTGAGGAGAATTGCACCACCATGATTGCATAATGAACCTTACAAGGAGGCCATCAATTTATGAATATGAAGGAATATAACGCTGACTTCATGGACAACCTCGTGGCGAAACATCCCGCCCAGCCAGAGTTTCACCAGGCGGTCCGTGAAGTCGTGGACACGCTGATACCCTGCCTGGAAAAGCATCCGGAATACATGGACCACAAGATCCTCGAGCGCATGGTTGAGCCGGATCGCATCTTTATTTTCCGCGTGCCCTGGCAGGATGACAAGAGCGAAATCCATGTGAACCGCGGCTTCCGGGTTGAATTCAACAACGCCATCGGGCCTTACAAGGGCGGCCTCCGCTTCCATCCCAGCGTAAATCTGGGGATTCTGAAATTCCTGGGTTTTGAACAGATACTCAAGAACAGCCTGACGACGCTCGCCATGGGCGGCGGCAAGGGAGGCAGCGATTTTGATCCCAAAGGGAAGTCTGATTCTGAAGTGATGCGGTTCTGCCAGAGCTTCATGAACGAACTGTACCGACACATCGGCGCAAATATCGATGTGCCGGCCGGCGATATCGGCGTGGGGGGGCGCGAGATCGGCTACCTGTTCGGACAGTTCAAGAAGCTGACTCACTCGTTTGAGGGTGTGTTCACGGGTAAAGGACTTAATTGGGGCGGCTCCCTGATCCGGCCCGAGGCCACGGGCTATGGGCAGGTCTATTTTGCCGAAGAAATGCTGAAGACGAGGGGCCAAGCTCTCGAGGGTAAGACCGTCGCGGTCTCCGGGTCGGGCAACGTCTCCCAGTATGCGGTGCAGAAGGTAAATCATCTGGGCGGAAAAGTGATCACGCTGTCCGACTCCAATGGCGCCATAGTAGACAAAGACGGCATCAAGGGTGAGAAGTGGAACTTCTTGATGCATCTCAAGAATGTGAAACGGGGCCGGATCAAGGAGTATGCGGAGACGTTCAAATGCGAGTATTATGAAGGAAAGAGGCCGTGGTTTGTGAAGTGCGACGTGGCGCTCCCTTCTGCGCACGAGAACGAGATCAGCGGCGAAGACGCCGCGATGCTTGTAAGTAATGGCTGCTACTGCGTATCCGAAGGCGCCAACATGCCCACCACGCCGGAAGGGATCGAGATCTTCCTGCACAACAAGGTCCTCTATGGACCCGGCAAAGCTGCCAATGCCGGCGGGGTCGCCACCTCCGGACTGGAAATGTCGCAGAATTCCATGCGTCTTGCCTGGACCCGGGAGGAAGTGGACAACCGGCTGCATCAGATCATGAAGGGAATCCACAAAGCGTGCGTGGATACTGCCGCGGAGTACGGGCAGCCCTATAACTATGTATTGGGGGCCAACATCGCAGGCTTTGTCAAAGTGGCGAACGCTATGATCGACCAGGGCCTGGTGTAAGCGCTGCATAGGCCCAATCAGAGCTGCGAAACGGGAGGAGGGCCTTCAGGTTCTCCTCCCGATCCCAGTGGTTTGTGAATCAGATCCCGAATTTTCTGCGACGCGCCGGGGACGGTCGCGGAAATCTCCCCTCGAGCGCGTGCGAACACTGTGGCATGCGGGGCGGCTTCATTCTATCCGGCACGGGGTAACGCGTGACCAGTCCTATGGACCAGAAGCAATCAACCGGTGCGGGGCCTCACGCACGCGTCAGCAAGCTGCCTCACCGCTTCGGTGAGCTGCTCCACAAACTCCTCTCGTACACACAACAGGACCTCTCCCGATCCAGTTTCATGTACCAGTCTTGCGAAACCATCATGGATGTCTCGGGGTGCGATGCCCTCGAGGTGAGAATCGATGAGCACGACCGGACCTACCGGTACCGGTGCTGGGCGGAAAGGGACGGCACGATTCGCCGCGATTCCGGCGCTCATGCCGATCTGAAGGGCCACGCAAAGCCGGCAACCGGCGGTCCGCTTCCGGATTCGGTCCTTGACGCGGTGCTGCATGGAGACTTCACCGCAGCGGCCCCTTTCCTGACGCGCAGCGGCAGTTTCTGGACCGGTGACGCCGCGCGCCCGATTCTGCTGAGAGAAAAGGCCGGCAGGTCCCTCGAATCCCGCACCGTTGTGATCGGAGGCGAATTCCAATCGCTGGCGCTGATTCCCTTCCCCGTGAGCGGCCACGTGAAGGGGGTGCTGCAGCTGGGCAGCCGCCGCCGCGACTTTTTCACGAAGAATGACGTGCAGCTCTACGAAGCGGTGGCGGAAACCCTGGGAGTGGCGCTGGCCCACCAGCGCGCGCAGTGGGCGGTGCGCGAGCGCGTGAAGGAGTTGACCTGTCTTTACGGAGTCGCGAAGGCGACGCAAAATCCCGGCCGGGCCGTGGATGATCTTTTCCGGGACATCATGGAACTCATCCCCCACGGATGGCAGTACCCTGAAATCACCTCCACGCGGATCGTCTTCGATGGCAGGCCCTACACGAAAGACCCGTTCAGTGACCGGCCGTGGAAGCAGGTTGCCGCGCTGGTGGTGGACGGCGTGCGCCGGGGCACGATCGAGGTTGCCTACGCGGAGGAGAGACCCGAGGCGGATGAAGGGCCTTTCCTGAAGGAGGAACGCAGCCTGCTGGAGGCGGTGGCCGAAACCCTCGGCGTGGCACTGGCCCACCAGAGCGCTCAGTGGGCCCTTCGCGAGCGCGTGAAGGAAATAACCTGCCTCTATGGAATTGCCAAAGCCATGCAGAGTCCGGGCCAATCGGCCCCGGATTTCTTGCACCATGTTGTCGAACTCCTGCCGCCCGCCTGGCAGTATCCGGAACTCACATCCGCCTGCATAACCCTGGATAAGCAGTTCCACGCAACCGCCGGCTTTCAACAGAGCCCCTGGCGGCAAAGCGCGGAAATCCTCGTGCAGGGCGTGAGTCGCGGCGTCATCGAGGTATGCTACGCGATCGAGAAGCCCGCCGGCCACGAAGGGCCCTTCCTCAAGGAAGAGCGCAGCCTGATCAATGAAGTCGCCAGGCAGGTGGGCCTTATGCTCGATCGCATGGAAGCCGAGAAGGAAAAAAGCCGGCTGCAGGAGCAACTCCGCCATGCGGATCGCCTGGCCACGATCGGGCAGTTGGCGGCTGGAGCGGCGCACGAATTGAACGAGCCGCTCGGGAGCATTCTCGGTTTCGCACAGCTCGCGAAAAGCTGCCCGAACCTCCCGTCGCAGGCGGAGCAGGACGTCACCAAGATCATCAACGCCGCCCTTCACGCTCGTGAAGTCATTCGGAAGCTGTTGCATTTCTCCCGGCAGATGCCGACGCACAAGGCCCCCTGCGATTTGAACCATCTTGTGCGCGAGGGACTGTATTTCCTGGAATCGCGCTGCGAACGTGAGGGGATCCGACTGGTGCGCCAGCTTGACGACACCATCCCGGAGATCACGGCTGATGCTGCCCAACTGCACCAGGTCCTGGTCAACCTGGTGGTGAATGCGATTCAGGCAATGCCCCATGGCGGGACGCTGACCATCAAGACCGCCCTCGAAGACGACCGCGTTCTGCTCGCGGTCGACGATACGGGAATCGGCATGACCGATGCGGTCAAAAAGCAGCTCTTTATTCCCTTTTTCACCACCAAGGGCGTCGGCCATGGCACTGGCCTTGGCCTTTCGGTCGTCCACGGGATTGTAACCTCACACGGCGGCACGATTTGTGTCACCAGCCAGCATGGCGAAGGATCCCACTTTGCGATTTCCCTGCCCCTAAGAGAAGCTGCGCGCTCCAAGGAGAACACGTAGTATGGCTGCTCCCTCACCGAAAGAACGCCTCCTGATCGTTGACGACGCTCTCGATACCCGGGAGGTCCTTGAGAGGAACCTGAGCGCGCAGGGCTTTCAGGTTCTTGCTGCCGGCAACGTGGCCGAGGCAGTCCGCCTGCTCGAATCCATTGAGATCGATCTGGTGATCACGGATCTCAAGATGCCGGGCGCATCGGGGCTCGACCTGGTGCGGCACGTACGGGAGAACCTCAAAGACACCGAAGTCATGATGATCACCGGCTATCCCAGTATCGAAGGTGCAGTTACCGCAGTGAAAACCGGCGCTGAAGACTATCTCACCAAGCCGTTCACGCAGGAGGAGCTTCTATCAGCCGTGCGGCAGGCACTGGATAAGCTCCGGGTGAAGCGCATGGCGCGCGGCGGGCATGAGCAGGCGGCGGTCCCGCCCTTCGGCCTGATCGGTGAATCGGAGCCGATGCAGAAAGTCTTTCATGCCATTCTTAAGGCCGCTAACACCATGGCGACCATCCTGGTCGCGGGGGAGAGCGGCACCGGTAAAGAGCTGGTGGCCCGCGGGATCCACTATCGCAGCTCCAGAGCCTCGTCCCCTTTTGTCGCTGTGAACTGCGGCGGCATCCCGCAGGAACTTCTTGAAAGCGAGCTGTTCGGCCACCTCAAGGGAGCCTTCACCGGCGCCATAGAAACCCGGGCCGGCTTTTTCCAGACCGCCGACGGGGGCACGATCTTCCTGGATGAAATCAGCGAGATGAGCTTGCCCATGCAGGTAAAGCTCTTGCGCGTGCTCCAGGACAAGGAGGTGCGCATGGTCGGCTGCTCGCGCGCCAAGAAGATCGACGTGCGCATCCTGGCGGCGACCAACATGGATCTCTTTACACTGGCTGAGAAAGGGGCGTTCCGGGAAGACCTGTTCTATCGTATCAACGTGATCACCATTGCACTGCCTCCTTTGAGATCTCGCGGGGACGATGTGCTGCTTCTTACACGGCACTTCGCAAGGAAGTTTTCCAAGGAGTCGGACAAACCGATGCAGCAATTCTCAGAGAGCGCACTGAAGGTTCTGAGGAATTACCCCTGGCCTGGAAATGTGCGCGAGCTCGAAAACATCATCCAGCGCCTCGTGGTCATGACCGATGGCGATATTGTCGACATTCCTGACCTCCCACCCCTGATGCGCTTCTCCGCTTTGCGCGAGGCCGGCCTGCGCCGGACGCTGGCCGAAGTGGAATCCGAGTACGTGCAAAGCGTCCTCGCGAGCGTGAGCGGCAATAAGAGCCGCGCGGCCGAGATATTGGGCATCGACCGCAAAACCCTGCGCAACAAATTAAAAGAGTCGCAACGCTCCAAGCAGTGATGGGGAATTCTGCCCCTGTGACCCATTTTCACCCATGCAATCGGCATTTTTAGAAGGCGGGGATCACTGCCGCACATCCCAATGGTGAAGTTTCTTGCCTGCCTTATCCGGCTCATTCTGCAGTGGATGATTGCGGCCGAAGGCGGCAGTACGGCCGCCAGGTGCGCCCCCGGCACGAGTGTTGCTTGGGATGCAATGGGGTGGCAGGGTGGTCCGGCACTTCTCGGAGATTTTCAGGTGGGACAGCTTAAGCCTTTAACAGCCGCTTGCGGCTCGGAATCCAGAGATGAAGAAGTCTCGGGGTGGGGAGATCAAGGGATTGTGTGGGACGTGCACGCAGGCCGGAGCTTGTGTCTTGCCGAGAGCATCTGAATCACCGGTCTGGGAATGCGAGGCCTACCAAGCTGCCAGGCGGGCACGGGTTCCCCCGTCGTCATTATCGACAAAGCCGGATTGCTTCCCTCAGGAGGACGAGCACCGGGGATTGTGCTCTGATTGCGAACTTCGCGATGACTGCACTTTCTCCAATCTGGAAAGCGGCGTTTGGCACTGCGAATTTTACCGATGATTTTGAATCGCATTCATTCGAAGCTTCGGGTTTTGGAAGGCGGAGGTCATGATCACACAGGAAATTCAGGCCATCATTGAAAAACACAGTGGAAAGCGCGGTGAGGTCATTGCCATTCTCGAAGACATCCAGTCCAAATACAGCTATCTGCCGGAGGCCGCCCTCCAGGAGGTCGCCGCGAAGACGGGCCGTTCTCTCGTGGATATTTGCGGAGTGGCCACCTTCTATAAATGGTTCAGCCTCAAACCGCGCGGCAAACACCTGTGCTCTGTCTGTCTGGGCACTGCCTGTCACGTGCGCGGAGGGCCCGTCATTGCCGAGGAGTTCGGACGCGAACTCGGGGTGAAGACAGGCGAAAACACATCGGATGGGGAGTTCACGTTGGAAACGGTCAACTGCCTGGGTGCCTGCGCGCTTGGGCCGATCGTGGTGGTGGACGGCCACTACTTCTCAAACGTGAGCCCGGTCCAGGTCAAGGAGATAGTGGGCAAGACCCGCGAGGGCCTTGACCGGGTTGACGTGAAGACGGACCAACGAGTTTTTCCCGTCGAGGTCAGCTGCGCGCGCTGCAACCACAGTCTCACCGATCCGACGAACCTCCTGGATGGCATACCTTCCATCAGGGTGACGGTTTCTTTCGAGCAGACTCATAGCTCGCTGTTCCTGTCGTCCTTGTACGGAAGTTACAACATCCAGAGCGAGTACGAAATCCCGATGGATACGCGGGCGCAGTTCTTCTGTCCCCACTGCCACGCGGAACTTTCGGGCGGAACGCCGTGTGCGGAATGCGGCATGCCCATGGTACCCATGATCGTGCGCGGAGGCGGGATGCTTCAGATCTGCTCGCGCCGCGGTTGCAGGTTTCACAGGCTCGACCTTGACGGCATGAACCTCTGATTCCCGCTCCGTCGAGTCATCGGAAAGGGGCCAATGAACAACGTTCAGGGAGAAACGGAAGGGACGCGTCCATGGAAAAACTCAAGTCTGTAGACGATCTCAAGAGCCTGCAGAGCCGGCTGATCGCCAGCATCGACGTCAAAAAGCCGACGATCGTCATTTCTGCCGGTACTTGCGGTCAGGCCAGCGGCGCCAACGACCTCATTCGCATTACAAAACGCGAGCTGCTCTACAAGGGACTTTCGGATAGGATCCGCCTGCGAATCACAGGTTGTCACGGATACTGCCAGGCGGAGCCCTCGGTCCTGGTGGAACCGAGGGGAACCTTTTACCCGAAGATAGGCCTGGCAGAGATGGTGCGCATTGTCGAAGCCACGGCCGTAGATGAAGTGGTCGAGCGCCTGCTTTGGAAGGATCCCAAGACCCGCAAGCGGATCGATGCTCTCAGCGACATCCCATTCTTCAAAAGCCAGCAGCGTACCATTCTGTCGCGCAACGAAAAAATCGATCCCATCCGCATTTACAGCTATATTCAAGACAACGGCTATTCAGCGCTGGCAAAGGTCCTTGAAAAAGCGAATCCCCAGGAAACCATCGAGGAAATCAAGGCTTCCGGGCTCCGCGGCCGAGGCGGCGCGGGATTCCCTACCGGGCTCAAGTGGGAGCTTCTGGCAAAACAGAAGAACGGGAGGGGGAAAATCCTGGTCTGCAACGCCGACGAAGGGGACCCCGGAGCCTACATGGATCGGAGCGTGCTCGAGGGCAATCCACACAGCATCCTGGAAGGCATGATCATCGGTGCCTGCGCCACCGGCGCAACCGAAGGCGTCATTTACGCGCGCAATGAATATCCGCTGGCAATCAAGCATTTGATTATCGCCCTGCGCCAAGCCGGGGAATTGGGATTGATCGGCCACGATATCCTCGGGACAGGATTCTCCTTCGACATAAGCCTGGTAAGAGGAGCCGGCGCCTTTGTCTGCGGCGAGGAGACGGCGTTGATGCGATCCATCGAGGGCAAGATCGGCGAGCCGCGCCAGCGGCCTCCTTACCCGGTCCAGAAGGGGATTGATGGCAAGCCGACTGCCATCAACAACGTGGAAACATGGGCCAACGTGCCCATTATCATCAACGACGGCGCCGCCAAGTTCACCGCAACCGGAACAAAAAACAATTACGGCACCAAGATTTTCAGCCTGGTCGGCAAGGTCAAGAACACGGGTCTTGTCGAAGTGCCCATGGGAATCACGATCGGCGAAATCGTTCACGACATCGGGGGTGGGCCCTCTGGGCGCGCGGAGATCAAGGCAGTACAAACCGGTGGCCCCAGCGGAGGCTGCATTCCGGCTTCCATGTTTGATCTGCCCATCGATTACGAAAGCCTGAATTCCGCGGGCTCGATCATGGGATCGGGCGGCATGATCGTCATGGACGAAAACACCTGCATGGTTGATGTCGCCAAGTATTTCATGAATTTCCTCAAGGATGAGTCGTGCGGGAAATGCTTCATATGCCGCAAGGGGACTCAACGGATGTGGGAGATCCTCGACGACATCACCAGGGGAACTGGAACGCCCGAGCACCTGGACCTTCTGGAGGAGTTGGCAATCATCGTGAAGGATGCATCCATGTGCGGGCTGGGCCAGACGGCTGCCAACCCGGTGCTCAGCACGCTGCGCTACTTCCGCGAGGAATACCTCACCCATGTGGAGAGGAAATTCTGCCCGGCGACGGTTTGCCGCGATCTCTTCACTTATCGGGTTATCGCCGAAAAATGTACCGGCTGTGCGCTCTGCGTGAAAGTATGTACTACCGGTGCCATTATAGGCCCGCGAAAGGAACCGCACAACCTGGACGCGTCCAAGTGCGTCAAATGCCGCGCGTGCTATGACATCTGCAAGTTCGACGCGATTGCCGGTGATGCCATCATCATTGTTCCCGTGTCGTGATGGACGAGGAGGAAACCGAATGATCAAGCTGACCTTAAACGGCCTGCCTGTTTCTGTAGAAGAGGGCGTGACCCTGCTGGAAGCGGCGAACTTTTTTGGGTTCCCTATCCCGACCCTATGCCACATGGAAGGGCTCTCCCCCTACGGTGCCTGCCGGCTCTGCCTTGTCGAGATCGGCGAAGGCCCCAAAGCCAAGTTGGTCACCTCGTGCACCTATCCGGTGGAGGAGGGTCTAAAGGTGCGCACCGCCTCTGTACGGGTCGTCAAGGCTCGCAAGATGATCCTGGAGCTCCTGCTGGCCTCGTGCCCTCAGTCCAAGACCATCCAGGATCTGGCTTCGGCGCACCAGGTGCGGCAGCAACGTTTCAAACAGGAACACGAGGAATGCATCCTATGCGGGCTTTGCGTGCGCATGTGCAAGGAGCAGATGATGGCGGGAGCCATCGGATTCCGGGGGCGGGGCGAGCATCGCACCCTCGGGACCCCCTTCGATCTCAAGTCGGAAACCTGCCGGCTATGCGGTGGCTGCATCCATGTCTGTCCTGCCTGCCAGCTCCGCTGCACCTACTCAGATCCCGACAAAGTGATCTGCGGCGGGTGTGCGAATCTCAGCCCGCCCTGCCTCGAGAAGCCGCAGTACAACGATATGATGTGTTACATGGCACCGTGTGTCGCCTGTGAGATAAGGAAAGACTGATAAGCCCAAAGGAGAAAGCCCTCATGACATTTTCAAAGACCAATGCCTCAGCCGCAACCCTTACCAAGAATCGAACCGAGGATTCCATCGTCCCAGCCTCGGGCATGTGCGTTACCTGCGTGGACGGATGCATCGGCATGTGCGAGATCGGCAAGTCCGCCTATCGGGGACACGAGGTGATCTACCCGCAGCCGTTCGGAGTCATCACCACGGCCGCGGAGAAGGTCTATCCCGTCGACTATTCACACTTCAATATCATGGGAACCGCGGTGGGCGCGCACGGGATTGAAGCCCATCCCGACAAGGCCATCTTCCCCGCCGTCAAACTCGATGTCGTTATGGGCCACGACAAAAAACTGAAATTCCGCCTCCCCTGGATCATCCCCGGCATCGGTTCCACCAACGTCGCCAAGAATAACTGGGAGGGCCTGGCCATCGGCTCCGCAATCTCCGGCACCGGCCTGACCATCGGAGAGAATGTGGTCGGGATGGACCCTGATGCTGTGATCAAGAACGGCCGCGTCATCGATACGGTGGATCTGAAGCGGCGCGTGAAACTCTATCAGGATCATCAGCGGGACGGATACGGCGCCACGATTGTTCAGTCGAACATCGAGGACACACGTTTGGGGGTGCAGGAATATGCCATCGAAACTCTCGGCGTCGAATGCGTTGAGCTAAAGTGGGGGCAGGGAGCCAAAGACATCGGTGGCGAGGTCAAAATCAACAACCTCAAAAAGGCCCAGCTTCTCTATGAACGCGGCTATATCGTGCTTCCCAACCCCACCAATGCATTTGTCATCAAGGCCTTCGAACAGGGCGCATTCAAGGAGTTCGAACGGCACTCGCGCGTGGGTATGGTGACCGAAGAGTCCTTCGCACAAAGGGTGGCGGAACTGCGCAAGGCCGGCGCCAAGTACGTCTTCCTCAAAACCGGCGCTTACCGTCCGGCCGACCTGGCACGCGCCCTTGCGTTTTCATCCAAATATAATATCGACCTGCTTACGGTGGATGGCGCGGGCGGCGGGACCGGGATGAGTCCGTGGAGGATGATGAACGAGTGGGGCGTCCCCCCGGTGGAGCTCCATTCACTGCTGTATCAGTATGCGAAGAGGCTCGCGGATGAAGGCAGATATGTGCCCCCTCTAGCCGTCGCAGGTGGGTTCACCTTCGAGGATCAGATCTTCAAAGGCCTGGCCCTGGGCGCGCCTTTTGTCAAGCTTGTGGGCATGGCGCGCAGCCCGATCGCGGCGGCCATGGTCGGCAAGACCATCGGCCGGGCTATCGACGACGGGCAGCTGCCGGTGTACGTGGAGCGGTTCGGAAATACCAAGGACGAGATCTTCGTAACCGCGAGTTCGCTCCGCCAGGAACTGGGCAACGAGGAATTCGAGGAGATCCCTCCGGGAGGCCTTGGTCTCTACACCTACTATGAGCGCCTCGCCCAGGGGCTGCGCCAACTCATGGCCGGGAGCCGGAAATTCGCGACCGAGTTCATCTCCAGGGACGACCTTGCCGCTCTCACTCATGAAGCAGCCGAAATCAGCGGCATCCGCTACGTCCTGGACGTCGACAGGGAAGAAGTCGAGCAGATCCTCAGCAACAGGACCGCATGCGCTGCCAGCTGACCGGGAGGCGGTGACGAGCCAATCATGCGCGGGGCGGTGTGAGCGCCGCCCCGCCGACAATGGCCCGGCTCAGGAAGATCGAGATTCCCATTGCGTTCCCGCAGGGTAAAGACACTCGGCCGACCCGCAAGTTCGCCGCAGTTGGCCAATTGGAGTCGGCAATGAGGTGCTATCTCGGTCGACAGCAACCGCACCGAAACCTGCATACGCTCGGCAGCCGGGCATGAAATCCGCTTCGCCGCCTGGTTGTGGAAACGGGCGCCCTCACTTGCACACACCTCATGCCGCGACGCAGTACAGTGTCTAACGTCACTGTCTGAAGGGGAATCTCCCTTGTCACTGCCGTCATGGACGAGACCGGTTTTCTGGTAGAATGCCGGCTGTGCAACGAACGCGGGTCGATCACGCTCGTGTCCGAATGAGAGGGGATTGAAGATGAGAAAGGTAATTCTGATCCTGATAGCGACGATGACGCTGGCTCCGGCCGTTTTCTATTCACAATCTTCGTTTCCCACGCTGCCCAGCGGCCAACGAATCAGGGCGGACAACCGGTATTTCGACATCCTGCCGCGGATCGTGCCTGCAAACCGGCAGTCGACGATCGAGATCATCCCCAAATACGACCACGTGCGCTTTGATCCTTCCCTCACCTATGAGCTGACTTATTCGCCGGTTGAGCAGATCGCGGTCAAAAGCGGCTGGAAACCAAAAACTACCGAAGTGGTGAGGCCGGCGGATGGCCGCTTGCGGATTACGAAGTATTTCGAAGCCGAGCAGGAGCACACATTCTCAATCGAAGAAGTTAAACCGGACAAGAAGCGGCGGGTCTTCTGCGTCGCCCACGTGTACTCGCTGGAGCCGGATCTGTTCGCGCTGCGCCCCTACAAGGGCGAGTTCCATATGCACAGCAACAACTCCGACGGGGTGGAATCGGCCGCCTATGTGGCCGCGGCCGCGCGCCGGGCGGGCCTGGATTTCATGGCGCTGACCGACCACAGGCTCTACCGCCCGTCGCTGCAGGCAGCGGAGGCATTCAACCGCCTCCCCGTGGACATCAAGATCTTTCCGGGAGAGGAAGTGCACCCTCCTGACAATCCGGTGCACATTGTCAGTTTCGGCGCTGCTTCCGGTGTAACGGAGCTTTATGATGATCCCCAGAAAGAAAAGGCCTATCGCGAGGAGGCCGCAAAAATCCAGGCCGGGCTGAAAGAGCTGCCGCCTGGCGTAGACCCGTACATCTACGCCTCCTGTGTGTGGGCCGCGGCAAAAATCCGCGAACGCGGCGGATTGAGCATGTTCGCGCACCCCTATTGGTACACCGGTAACAAATATCCGGCGCCCGGGCCGGGCCGCGACCTGCTGCTGAAGAACCGGGTCTTCGATGTCCTCGAGCTGGTCAGCGGGTTCAATGCCGCCGAGCTGGATGAAATGGATACCAACGGGCTGCAGGTGGCGCGCTATTACGACGAGGCTGCCAAAGGGAACCGGTTGGCCATCGCCGGCATCAGCGATGCTCATGGCGTCGAACAGGCGGAGAGTTTCGGGCGCTTTTACACCGTCTGCTTTGCGCCGGCGCCGGAATTCGCGGACATCAAGGCGAGCATTCTGGATTACCGCTCGGTTGCGGTGGAGGCCATCGCCGGGAATCGTCCGCGGCCGTTCGGGCCGTTCCGCCTCGTCCAATTCACCCATTTTCTCCTGCGGGAGATTTTCCCGCAGCATGATGAGCTTTGCTTGGCCGAAGGCTCATCGATGCTGCAGCACGCAGGCGGCAACTCCGTCGCCATCGCCCAGCTGTGGTCGATGCAGGGGCAGGTGGCCCGGCTCTATGCCCAATACTGGGGGAAGTAGCTTTCCCTTGCGACTGATGCTATCCTCGGCGCAGCAGTAGGAAGGCAAACATCCAAGAAGGGGGTATCATGATCCGAGTTCTGATGAAGCTCGTCGCCGTGGCAGCGCTGATGGCGGCATCGCTGGAAGCGCAATCGCCGGCTGTCCGGCCGCAACCAATGAATGGTGTCGATCCGGCTATTCTAAACGGCCTGCGCTATCGCCTGGTGGGTCCGTCACGCGGCGGGAGAGTGACTACCGTTACTGGTGTCCCCTCGCAGCCGCGCACCTTCTACATGGGTGTGGCGAGCGGCGGTGTCTTCAGGACCACGGACGGCGGCACCACCTGGGTGCCGATCACCGACGGCAAGGTGCCGCTCGGGTCAACCGGCTGCATCGCAGTTGCCGATTCCGATCCGAAGACCATCTATCTGGGAACAGGTTCCGACGGCGTGCGCAGCAACGTCTCGACCGGCCGGGGCGTGTACAAGACCAACGATGCGGGCGAAACCTGGCAGTTTGCAGGCTTATACAACGCCGGCCAGATCGGCGGAGTGCGTATTCATCCCGCCAATCCGAATATCGTCTGGGTGGCAGCCAACGGCGACGCATTCAAAGCCAACAAGGAGCGGGGCGTCTTCAAGACGACCGACGGCGGCAGGAACTGGAAAAATGTGTTGTTTGTCTCCGACACCGTGGGCGCAATGGACGTGGAGATCCAGCCTGGAAATCCCAATGTTGTCTATGCCTGGATGTCGCATCTGGAGCGCAAGCCCTGGACGATCATCAGCGGTGCGCGCGCGGGGGGCTTTTACAAAAGCACCGATGGCGGCGAGACCTTCACCAGAATCATGACCGGCCTGCCCAATGAGCTGATCGGCAAAGGTAACCTGGCGGTTACAGCCGCCAATCCCAGCCGGGTGTACGCCCTGGTGGAAGCCAAACCGGGTGGCGGATTCTACCGGTCCGACGACGCGGGCCAGACCTGGGCTCTGATGAATTCGCAGGGATCCCTGGTTCAGCGTCCGTTCTACTACACAACGCTCGGCGCCGATCCTACCAATGCCGATGTGGTATACGCCGGCGCGGAAGGATTTTTCAGATCGACGGACGGCGGGCGCACCTTCACGACCATGCGCACGCCGCACGGGGACAATCACGACATCTGGATCAATCCGAAAGACGGCAACAATATGATCCAGTCCAACGACGGCGGCGCCAACGTCTCCTTTGACGGCGGGCGGACCTGGTCCTCTCAGCTGAATCAGCCGACCGCGGAGATCTACGGCGTCTGGGTGGACAACCAGTTTCCGTACAAACTCTACGGCGCGCAGCAGGACAGCAACACCCTGATTATTTCGAGCATCGCCGATCCTTACACGCGCGAGGATTGGCGCAACGGACCCGGTTGCGAGACGGGGCCGATCATTCCGCACCCGTCAAATCCCGACATCGTTTATGGCTCGTGCAAAGGCCAGTACAGCGTGATGAACCTGAAGACCGGGCAGGAGAAAAACTACTGGATCGGCGCCCAATCCCTTTATGGCAATCCGGCCAGCGATCTCATCTATCGCATGCAGCGGGTTTCCCCGATGGCCCTTTCGCCGCACGATCCGGAGGTGCTTTATTACGGCTCCCAGTATTTGCACCGGACGCGCGACAAGGGTGTCACCTGGGAGAAGATTTCTCCCGACCTCACGGCAAAGCCCGATTGCTGCCAGGGCGTGAGCGGCGAGCCGATCACCCGCGACGTGACCGGCGAGGAATTCTACAGCACGCTTTACGCCATAGCGGAATCCCCGCTGGAGCGCGGCGTGATCTGGACGGGAGCCAACGACGGCCCGTTCAACGTCACGCGCGGCAACGGCAAGTCCTGGACCAACGTTACGCCGAAGGATCTTCCGCCGGGCGGCCGCGTTCAGTACATCGAAGCCTCGCCGCATCGCAAAGGGTCGGCGTATTACGCCACGTACCGCTACCTGCTCGGGGATTACCAGCCCTACATCTACCGTACCGATGACTACGGCAAGACGTGGACAAGGCTTACCGACGGCAAAAACGGGATCCCGGCTGACTGGCCGACGCGCGTCGTGCGCGAAGATCCGGACCGTGAGGGATTGCTCTATGCCGGCACGGAGTTCGGCATGTTCCTGTCTTTCGATAACGGCGCCCACTGGCAGCCCTTTCAATTGAACCTGCCGAATGTGCCGGTTACCGATATCAAGGTGCATCACAAGGACCTGGTGATTTCGACGCAGGGGCGCGCGTTCTGGATTCTGGATAACATCAGCGCCCTGCATCAGCTGACGCCCCAGATCACTGCCGGCCAGCCGTTTTTGTTCAAGCCGCGCGACGGCTATCGCACCCGCACGGGCGCCAACATTCTCGGGCCGATGATCGACTACTATCTGCCCGCGGCCCCGGCCGGCGCGGTCACGATTGAAATCCTCGGCCGCGCAGGCCAGGTCGTGAATTCCTATAACAGCAATGCTCCGGCGCCTGCGGCAGGCGGCCGCGGCGGGCGCGGCGGCGGCGCGGGCATGGCGGGCGGAGCCCCGGAAGATCCGGATGCGGCGCCGATGGGAGGCAGGGGCGGCCGCGGCGGCATGCCGGTGCGAGTCACCAAAACGGCAGGCATGAACCGGGTTGTGTGGAACGTGCAGGATCAATCGGGATTGACTGTCCCGCCCGGGGCGTATCAGGTGCGCCTCAAGGTCGACAACACCACTCTGACCCAGCCGCTCACGGTTTTGATCGATCCGCGCATTGCAGCAGAGGGAGTCACCGTCGCCGACCTGCAGGAGCAGTTCGATCACAACACACGCGCGCGCGAACTCGTGACCGCCGTCAACCAGCTGGTGACGCGCGTGCGTGATGCCCAGACGAAGCTGCGCAATGCGCCCGGCGCGAATGTCGATCTGGTAAAACAGGTCGATGCCATCGCCGGGAAGCTGCTGACCGAGCCGGTAAGGTATGGCAAGCCGGGCCTGCAGGCTCACATCCAGTATCTTTCCGGCATGACCGGTGGGGTGGATCAGAAGATCGGACGGGACGCGATCGAGTGTTATCAGGTGTTACGCAAAGAACTGGACGCAGTCCGCGCCGAGTTCGACCGCCTGAACATCGGCCGGTGATCGAGACAAGTCCGGATGTGCTGCATTCCGGGCGGCTGATCCGGCATCAAGTCAAAGAGGCGGTTAGGGGCTGCCCCGTTTGGAGTGCGGCGATTTATCGCCGCTTGGGCGATCGTCCGCCGGCCGCATCCCGGCAGCTTGCTGCCGCTTTCGATAGAACGCCCGACAGGTTTCATGTGTTTTGCGGACATCCCGGCGGCAAGCCGCCTTGTGCGGCAGCAGTTCGGCGCGTGAAAGCGGCGATAAATCGCCGCACTCCAAACGAGCCTTCGACGCAACGCAATCGTTCGAGTTTGTTACTTCCCGAATTCCGCCAGCAGGCGGTCCGCGGTGGTGAATTTCGGTTCTATGTCCACCGGGATGGCAGTAAGTTTGTCTAGCGCGCTCTTGATTTCCGGGCGCACGACGGCCAGGCGTTTGACCAGGTCCTGCGCTTTTGAGTAATTGCCTTCCGCTTCCAGGGTCAGAAGATCGCGGGTGAGCGCGGCCACGCCATTCCTGATCCTGGCCGGGTCCACCGCGAACGTGCCGTCGGAAGCGATCCGGAATGCACCTGAGTCCAGTAGGGTATTGAGCTGGATTGCGATGCCCCGCCCGTGTGCCTCGTTCACTCCGAAGCGGATCGATCGGAACGCGGATGCCAGGAAAGTGTCGTACATGGTTTGTGCCAGCGACTTGTCGAGCACGCCCTTGTCAACCAGGTACTGCAGAGCGAACAGCCCTGCAATGTCCGCCTTGGCTTCCTCGATGGAGCTGTAAGTCTCCTTCAGCTCCTGGCGCACGGTAGTGGTACGCCCGCCGACTTGGATCTGATGGGGGCCGAGGCCGTGCATCAGTTCGTGCATGACGATGTGGGTGAAGAACGCATCGAAGGAGACGTTTTTCTGGCCGGCCGGCGCGAGCACGATGCGGGAGATGGGCACCAGAGCAACCTGGAACTTGGCCTGCTGCATGTTTCTGAGCATCACGCGCTTGGCGCCCTTTTCCCTGACTACCCGTTCGTCATTCGGCAGGTTGAACGCGGCGGTCTGAACCCCGCTGTTGCCGTCGCCGGCGGCGAGAATCTCGTTCACCACGCGGATCGGCGCAAGACCGCCCAGCTTGGGATTGCGGTATTTGGGATCGACCGGCAGATGGTCCTCGATGTCCTGCAACTGGGCGCTGAGCTTGGCGAGCTTTGCGGTTTCGGCTTGATCGCGAATCGTGATGAATGCCTCGAAGGCCGCCTTGTAATTGAACCATTCGTCTTCGTAAACTTCGTAAGGCCCGATCGTCGGTTCGATGCCGGAGTCAAGTTCCATCCAGGCGACGTCACTGGCGTAGTAGTCGTTGCTCAGGAATGCGTCCGCGCGGCTGTTCAGATACGCCTTGAGAGTCGCCTGGGACGTCAGGGAGGCTGCCTCGCGCAGCAATTTGGCTGTCCGCGCCAAATCCGCCTGATACTCTGTGTGATAGGGGACAATCGCGAAACCCGGTTTCCCGGCCGGCGCCTTGCGGATGGTGGTGAAAAAGCCGGTTGCCGGGACGCGTTCCGCCTCCGGAAGAGATTTCAGCCAGTCTTCGACTTCGGCCTTGGTCGCACCCGGCGGATAGAAATTTGCACTTTCAGGTTTCGCCGGGGCGCCCGGAATGAAGGGAGCGTTTTCGTCGAGTCGCGACCACGGCCCTTTGTTGATCAGGAAATAATGGAGGCGCTCCCTGCCCAGGGGCGAGGTGTCCTGCTGCAACTGCCGCAGCATGTCTTCATTGCCGGCCCAGACCTGGCGCAGGAACAGGGTGTCCATGATCCTGCCGGCCTCGACCAATTTGGCCAGAGCTTTCTGTTCCCCAGCGGGCAACTGGGAGATGTCGGCAGTGATTTCCACGGACGCAAATCGGGCTGTCATCGTCTGCAAACGGGCCAAATCGGGCATGGAAGCCTCCTGCACTGGGGATTGGGGACCGGCGCACGCGACCAGCGCCAGGACAATCAGAATCGAGAAAACCAGGGTCTTGTTCATTGGACACCTCCGAGCGCCATGAATAGCGGGCAATTTTGAATCAAGAAAGACAAATAGAATACAGGAGACAGGAGGGGGCAGGTTGCGTTTCATTCTGAATTCCGGCCCCCTGCTATTGTAGGCTTCGAATGATCTCTGCAAGTCAATTCCTGGTTTGGCCGGGTCCGGATGTTTCGTCAAGTATGGCAGCGATTTTTTCTACCGTGCGGCGGGTGGCGCCCAGGTTGCTTTCGAATACGGAGAAAGCTGCCTTCCCCAGCACCTCGCGCTCGGCAGGATTTTGCAGCAGCCGCACGGCGACGCTGGTGATCTGTTGGACCTGGTGTTCCCGGTCGTTTTCGCCGGCACGAATCTGGATCACTGCATTATGAGCGCGAAATTCGGCGAGGATCTGCGCGAAGTTTTCCATCGAGGGTCCGATCACGATCGGTTTCGCGTGAGCGGCCGGTTCCATGATGTTCTGCCCGCCGTGGCGGATCAGCGTGCCTCCCACGAAGGCGATCGATGCAAATCCGTATGCGGTGGTGAGCTCCCCGACCGTGTCGAGCAGGAGCACCTCGGCATCTTCCCCTGACCGTGTCTCCTGCGAGCGCCGCCTGACCCGAAAACCGGCAGAGGCGGCTGTTCTGGCGACCGATGCGCAGCGTTCGGGGTGGCGCGGGGCCAGCAACAAGCGCGTTTTTTCCAGGCCCGGGATCCGGCGCACGCGGCGCAGAACCTCTATCAGCGCTTCTTCTTCCCCGGGATGCGTGCTGCCCGCAACCATCAGGTTTTCCGTCCCCGGTTGCAGCCCGAAAACTTCCCGCAGCGCGAGCGACTGGGCGGCGGCGACGTCTTTCTCGACCAGATTCCTGTCGTGCTTGATGTTTCCGGTAGTTACGATCCGGCCGGCCGGCGCCCCCAGTTGCCGGAAACGCTCCGCCTCCTCTTCGGAGGCTGCCATCAGAATGCGGTAGTTCTGGAACACGCGGCGCAAGACAGGGCGAATCCGGCGGTAGCGCCGGAACGACGCTTCCGAAATGCGGCCGTTTGCGAGCACGACCGGAATGGCGCGCCGGAACGCATGACAGGTGAGGTTGGGCCAGATTTCGGTGTCCACAATGATGATCATCGCGGGCCGGATCCAATCCAGCACGCGCCTTACGACCGCGGCCCTGTCGATGGGGAAATAGAACGTGTTGCCGGCGCCGAATTTTGCGAAACGCTCTCTGGCCAACGCCTGGCCTGTGTCGGTGGTAGTGGAAAACACCAGGCGGATTTCGGGGAAACGTTCCCGGAGCGCATGCGCCAGAGGCTGCACGCTCAAAGTTTCTCCTACCGAACAGGAGTGAATCCAGATGGTCGGCGTGCCGTTATGGCGCAGGCTTGCCGGAAGAAAACCGAGACGTTCGCGAATACCGGATGCAGGCTGCCGCCGGCGCCATGCCCTGATGTGCAGGACGACGATCAGGCCGGCTCCGTAAAGCACCATCAAGAAGCTATAAAAGAAATACATAACACGACCGCAGGAAGGCTCGTGAGCCTCCTGATGCAGGGCTCGCACTCAGCTGATTGCGGGTGGGACGCCCAACGCCGCATAGTTTTTGCTCCCGACCGATAGCATCAGCGCCCGAAGGGCGCTTTGGAGTGCGGCGCCCCGGCCTGGACCTTATACGGATCCTGGTTAGTAGACGCTGCTGCATGATCCGGCCTGCATTCAGGCATTGCCAATATTCCGGCTAGTGGCCTGAACCAAGGGCCGAAGGCCCGTTCTATACCAGCCTGGGGCAACGCCCCAGGATCCACGCGATCCCTAAAAGGGATGGAAGGGCTGAAAGCCCGCCCTATAATCGATTATGGAGCGGGCTTTCAGCCCTTGTCTCATGATCCAATCCGCTTTCCTGGGGCGTTGCCCCAGGCTGGCATGGAGCGCGCCTTCGGCGCTTGTTCATGCGCTCCAACGAATCTCGATTTCCGAGGCAAGTGGGAGACACTCCCAGTCCGCGTTTCTACCGCGCAGAGATCCGGGTAAGGAGCAGGACCCGACGCCGCTTTCACAGACCGCAGGCGCCCCGGGAACGGGCGGCCTGCCGCCATTTTCGACTTGCCGTCGGCCAAGAGCGGAACGTAACAGCATGCGAACCATGGACATCCCGGGCGAAAAGCCGCCCCATTGCGGCAGCACTCGGATGGCCCAAGCGGCGCCGGGGCGCCGCACTCCAAAGGCGCCTTCGGCGCCATGCTCTGACCTCGTGGTTGTATAAAAACCATGTGGGGATTGGGCGTCCCGTCCGCGATCCATTGTGCGCTCAGCTGTTTTCATAACTTATCCCGAATAACGGGCGGCGAAGAGGGCCGCCACCTTTTGCAGGTCCTCCTCCGTATCGACTCCGATGGTGTCATGCGGCGTCTCCGCGACCTGGATGGGAATGCCGTTTTCCAGGAACCTGAGCTGTTCGAGCCTTTCCGCGATCTCGAGCGCAGATTGGGGGAGGTCGTGGAAGCGGACCAGCGCCGCTCTCGTGTAAGCATACAGGCCGATGTGCTTGTAATGGCGGTGTGCCGCGGTGCCGTCACGGTCGAAAGGGATCGGAAAACGCGAAAAGTAGAGCGCGCGTCCGCGGATGTCGGTGACGACCTTGACACAGTTCGGATTTTTGGCGGCGTCCGGGTCAATCGCCACTTTGAGTGTAGCCACTTCGGCTTTGCCGGAGAGGACGGGATCGAGCAGCAATTCGACGTGGGCCGTCCGCAGGGTCGGCTCGTCCCCCTGGATGTTCACGTAAACGCCGCCATCCGTCCGTTCCATCACTTCGTGCAGCCGGTCGCTGCCGGAAGGGTGCGATCCGGTCATCATGACTGCGATATTGTGGGAACGGCAATACTGCTGCACTTCCTCGCTGTCGGTAGCCACGAACAATTCGTCAAGCAGAGGCGACCTGGCCGCGCTTTCGTAGACCCAATGCAGCATGGCCTTGCCCGCGATAGCGCGCAGGACCTTGCGCGGCAGACGGGTGGAACCGAGGCGGGAGGGAATCACGCCAATGACTTTCCGGCTGCTCTGCATGCCTGCTCCTGAATGGCTCCCGGGTCCTATTCGGTGAACAACGAGACGATTTGGAATTTGCGGACGTCGACCAGCCCCTTGTCGGTGATCTTCAGCGCGGGAATGACCGGCAGTGCCAGGAACGACATGGCCATGAAAGGATCATGGAGTTGTGTTCCGAGCATGCGCGTGGCCCGCAGCAGATCCTCCATCTGGTCGCGCACCGTCTCGATCGGCTGGTCGCTCATCAGCCCAGCGATCGGCAGGGGCAGTGTGGCGAGGACCCGGTTATTTTCCGCGGCCGCCATGCCGCCTCTCAATTCCATGACCGATTCGACCGCGGTTGCCATCGACGCGTCGTCCATGCCCACCACGACGAGGTTGTGGCTGTCATGGGCAACGGTGGAAGCGATGGCGCCGCGTGCCAGCCCGAGCCCTTTAACCAGGCCGGAGCTGCTGTTCCCCGTCGCCAGATGCCTTTCATTGACCACGATCTTGGCGATGTCGCGGGCTGCGTCGGCGACCACTTCGCCGTCCCGCGTGGGCAGATCTTCGATCAGGTGCTCGGTAATCAGCTGGTTTGGAATCACGCCGATGATCCGACCCTTCCTCCCCCGGGCTGCGATCCGGAGGCAGGATGGATGCCAGCGCAGGTTCATGGAAGAGCGCAGGAAAATGGGTTTCACCGGGCGCTCCCAGGGGATGGGCAGGCCGTCCTTTGCCGCCAGCTTGCCGCCGCGAAAGACCATGTCGGCGCGGATGTTATTGAGATCGGCAAACACGACCAGGTCCGCACGCCTGCCGGGAGCGATTCCGCCGCGGTCATAGAGGCGGAAGTACTCGGCCGTGTTCAGTGTGGCCATCCGGATCGCGGTGACCGGATCAACTCCCGCGGCGACCGTCTTCCGGATCAGAAAGTCAATGTGTCCTTCGGAAAGCAGGTCGGAGGGTTGCCGGTCATCCGTACACAGGCAGACGCGGCGGCTGTTGTTGGCGGTCAGGCCGGAAATCAAAGTGGACAGATTCCGGGCGTTGCTTGCCTCCCGGACGAAAACATACATGCCGAGCCGAAGCCGCTCCTGCATTCCTTCCACGGTCGTGGTCTCGTGATCCGAGCCGATGCCGGCCGCCGCGTAGGCCAGCAGCTCACGTCCCGCGACGCCGGGAGCGTGTCCATCCCGGATCGCACCGGAGAAGCCGCGCAATTTGTTGAGCACCTCCTCTTCCAGTTCGAGCACGCCGCGGTAATTCATCATCTCGCCGAGTCCGAGCACCCAGTTGTCGTGCAGCTGGGGAGAAATGTCGTACCAGCGCAGATATGCGCCGGCGGTTTCCATGTCGGTGGCCGGCACGCAGGAGGGCATCATGACGAAGATCGAAAGCGGATTGTACTTGGCGGAATCGAACATGAAGCGGATGCCGTCAAGCCCGAGCACATTGGCGATTTCATGGGGATCGATGACCGCCGTCGTCGTGCCGCGCGGAACAACGGCGCGCGCGAATTCGTGCGGCGGGACCATGCTGCTTTCGATGTGGACATGCGCATCGATGAATCCGGGGCTCACGTAACGCCCTTCCAGATCGATGGTTTCCGCGGCCGAGAAGCCTTCGCCCAAGCCGACAATGCGGCTATGGGCAATGGCAATGTCGGCGGGATAAATCTCTCCGGAATATACGTTGATCAGCCTGCCGTTTTTCAGGAGTAAGTCGGACGGTTCCTGCCCGCGAGCCTTTTTCACCATCGAAGCCAGGTCCATAGCGTACCTTTCCGTCTGTCCTGCAGTCTAGCCCTTCCGGATCCATCTGGGAAACATAAATTTAATGCGGATTACGATGAGGATATTTCCAGGGTGAGGCGGCGGGCCGGGTCGATCGCGGCGCCGATCCGGGCGGCAAAGCCGGTTTGGTGTGCGATGTCCTCGTCTGTGACAAACCGAACGTCCAGCAGACCTTTGCGCCTGCAACCGGTGCGCTGGAAATTCATTTCGGCCAGGGCGAGGCTCCATCCTTCGAGCCACAGCTCCAACTGGCGCTTTTTCTCGGGCGTTCCGCTGATGTGCAGGATCAGGTCGATATCGGCATCGGGGCCCGCAGTTCCGCCTTTGGTGCTGCCGATGATGTAGACGCCCTTGATGCCGAAGCGATCGTTATCCAGGTCTGCCGCCACTCTTTGCGCCATGCGCATCCGCCAGCGCGAGTGGTCATCCGGAAGACGGGAGGCAGCAGTCTGGTCCGGCAGCACGGGCGGCAGCGCTTCGATTTCGCCGGGAGGCGCCAGAATGCCGACGGCCTCATCCAATTCCGCATTCATGAGCACGCGCAGCACGCGCCCGCCGGTTGTGCGCGGCACGTCAATGACCCGGACGGTGCGGTCGAGGGCGGAATACTCGGGCAGCAGAGTGGAGAGCAGACTCGGAGAATTTTTCAGGAACGATTCCTGGAACAATACCCCGGGATCATCCGGATAGAGGGGCAGGTAGCGGATACCGGATTCGACCAGATCCTGGAAGAAATGGGTCCCGAAAGACAGGTCCGGGACATAGCCTCCTGTTTTCCGGGCGATTTCGATCAGAACGGCTGTGTTATTGATGTCCGAATAGGTAACGCTGACCCCGAGCCTTATGTCGCCGCGGCTGCCCCATCGACCGGGCCCCATGAGGATGAACCGCCGCTTGGGTAATGCCTTGTTCAGATTGCTGACGGCACGCCCGACCGCCTGCAGATCGGTCAGGCTCTGGATTTTGCTGTACCCGTCCGGATCCACATACACGATGTGGGTGATGTCCGGAATCTTGCCGTTTGACACGTAGCGATTTGCAGAAAAAATAACCTGGCTCTCCGGCATGTCCCTCGGGATCGGGGAGGGAACACTCTCACGCGAATAGCTTTGCGGCCGGCACTGGAGCAGGTAGAAATGCTCGCCGTCGCAGGCGAATTCGATGTCGACCGGAGTGCGCATGGTGTTGCGCAACAGTGCCAGCAGAGTCTTCATCTGGGTGAGGAAGGGCGGGCGGCTGAGAAGCCCTTCCAAGGTGAAGATAATATCGTCGCGGTCGTAATCGATGTTCAGCCCGGCGGGTGTGCGCAGGCGGCCATCCTCATAGATGGAAATCAGCTTGTGGATGGAGGGGTAGCGAGCCCCGACTTCGGCCAGGAGATCGGGGATCTCCATGGTGCGGAAAGCATTCTCCTTCAGATCGATCACGTCGATCTTCTTCGGAGAGTAGCGCAGGCTCTCCTCCGGGGTCACGTTGACGCGCAGATTGGGCTGTCCGGGCGCAACCAGGATCGGGTAATCGTCGGTCAGGCGATCCACCGCACGCGTGCCCAGCCCGGGGACGAGGCGCAGCAGTCCGTCTTCGCGTTTGATGCGCGGCGACCAGCGGAACTCGTTGTTTGAGAAAGCGACGCCGGAATAGGCCGGGAAAAAGTAGTGCCCGACCCGGGTGCCGACTACCTGCTGGATCATGATCCCCATTTCTTCGTGCTGATCCAGCAGGCCCCGCTCAGCCCGGTACTGAATCGGATCGGGGCTGAAAATCGAGGCGTAGACCTCAGCCAGGGCATCCAGCAGCGCAGCCAGCCTGCTTGCCTTTTCCCCCTGATTTGCGAGAAACAGGCTCTTGTATTTGCCTGAAAAAGCCGCTCCCATCCGGTCTTCGAGCAGGCTCGAGCTGCGCACGATCAACGGATGATCGCCGAAATCGTCCAGGGCGTTCGAGATCGCCTGCTGTATTTCCGGCGGGAACCGCGAGCTCTTGAAGACCTGAAGGATATGCGGGTATTCCTCCCGGATCTGCTCGATGTCGAGGTACTTCCAGTTATAGACATCATCGAGATTGTTGAAGGCCAGAAAGCTCAGCAGCAGATCGGACGGGAGATACCAGGTCTTTGGAATACGGATATCGGCGAGCAGGTCAGAATACTCTTTGGCGCCGCGCAGAATATGGGACGCAAGCAAAAGGCCGCTGGTCTTGCCGCCGAGTTTGCCGTGGCTCTTGGAGACCAGGATGGTGTGGCTGAAGATTTCGTGAAAATCCTCAACCTCGAGGTATTTGCGTGCAATCTCGATAAAATCGAGATGATCGGTCAGCAGTCTCCGTACGAGCGAGGTCTTGAGCCCTGCCTGGGTTGCCAGGGACAGCTCGCGCGCGCCGACGCCGGTGCTCTGGAACCGCTCCATGGCGTTGGCGATTTCGACCAGCGAGGTATCACTGGATTCGAGAGCCTGAACGAGAAAATTCACCCGGTCTTCCTTGATCCAGATCTGAATGAGCGAGAGCAGTTCCTGTTCGCTGAGATGGCCCGCGGCGATTGGAAACGTCTGCGAGGTCACCGCATCGATGTCACGTGCTTCCGCCTTCTGCAGAGGCCGGTTCTCGTCAGAAACAGTCTCCTCCTGTTCCCGCCCTCCCGATAGCGAGCGGAGCAGTTCCTTCGCTTCGGCGATACCGTTCAGTGCAAGGTAATTAAGGAGTTTCCTGGCGATCTGCTTGAAGAGGTTCAGGTCGGTGGTCTTCAGGAGGTCGAGGATGATGCGCCAGTCCTGGCGCGTGCCCCCGGGTGCGGTGGTATTCCACTGTCTTATGTGGCCGGCATTTCTGAGCTCGCGCTCCAGAACCGCCTGCCCGATACGGTCCGCAATCGCCTTCAGCAGTTGGCGTTCCTCCTTGAGGAACGGCCCTTCATCCATGGGAGGCATCTGCCGGGTGTATACGACCGTGATGCTGCCGGCCTGCTCCCCCTTGACGAAAATGGGCGTTCTCTGGATCCAGGGAGTTTCATAAAAGCCGGGCATGCTGTACGCCAGGTCATGCAAGACGATGAGCGACTGGCAAAACTGTGGATGCTGATATCCTGAGGGAATGGCTTCGGCTATCAGGCGCAATATCTCATTGAGCGGCTTGTCCGACTGGAGAATCTCATCGATGGTGTAAATGGACTTCAGTTCCTTCGCGCGCTCCTGTAGCGCGCTGAGAACTTTATCGAGGGATGGGGTCTCATTGGAAGTCGCCATGCGGCACCAAAAAACAGGAGACAGTATACAGGAGACAGAAGACAGGAGAAAGACAAGGCTCGAATACTCGATGCGGGCCGAGGGCCACTACTTATACACAGCGATATAAGTGCGAGACCAAAACCTGGTTAAATTAACCGGTGCATGGTCCGGTTTCATCCGGCAACCTCCAAGCCCGCCGCAAGAAATTGCTCCGCAAGATCAACCACGAAATACACTAAACGGCTATGTGAATTCCGTGTCTTTCGCAGTACTTGCAGGGTTTTGGTGCTTCTTCGGCACCATTTTTCAGCACGATAACCGAGCCGGACGCACGAGCTTATGGGCAGGCCGCTTTTCTCCTGACTCCTGACTCCTGACTCCTTCTATTACACCCAGCCGCGGTCCTTGCAGGCCTGGGCGACACGGCTGATGGCGATCACGTAGGCGGCATCCCGCATGTAGAGGCCGTTCTTCCTTGCCAGTTCGTACACCCCGCGGAAGGCTGAAGTCATTTTGGAGTCAAGCTTGTTCAGGACTTCTTCCTTTTCCCAGAAGAAGTTCATGTTGCTCTGCACCTGCTCGAAATAGCTGCACGTGACCCCGCCGGCGTTGGCAAGGAAGTCGGGAATCATGAAAATGCCGCGTTCTTTGAACACCGCATCGGCTTCGGGGGTTGTTGGACCGTTGGCTCCTTCCGCGACGACCTTGACCTTATCTGCGATCTTGTGAACGTTTTCCGCTGTGATCTGGTTTTCCAGCGCTGCCGGTATCAGGATGTCGACATTCTGTTCGAGCCAGGCGCCGCCGGGGAGAATCTCGTAGCCCAACTTCTGCGCCTTGTCTTTCTGGATGCCGCCGAAGCGGTCCGTGATGGTAAGCAGGGCATCGACATCGACGCCGGAAGCGTTCCTGAAGGCATAGGAGGTCTGGTCGTTCTGGTCCCAGCAGGACACACAGATCACTCTGCCCCCCATTTGCTGGTACAGGCGGATGGCATACTGCGAGACGTTTCCGAAGCCCTGGGCACTTGCCGTCGTTTTCCCCGGCTCAAGGCCTAGCTCACGCAGGGCTTCCCGCAGTGTGTACACCACGCCGAAGCCTGTGGCCTCGGTCCGGCCCAGCGATCCGCCCATGCCCACCGGCTTCCCGGTAATGAAACCCGGCTGCTTGCCACCGTGAATCACTTCAAACTCATCCAGCATCCAGAGCATATGCTGGGCATTGGTCATGACATCCGGTGCGGGGACGTCCACAATCGGGCCGACGTTCCTGGCCACCTGGCGGACCCAGCCGCGGCAGATGGCTTCCTGTTCACGGGCGCTCAGATTGTGCGGATCGCAAATCACTCCGCCCTTGGCGCCGCCGAGCGGGATGTCGACCACCGCGCATTTCCAGGTCATCCACATGGCCAGAGCACGGACGGTATCGACGGTTTCCTGAGGATGGAACCGGATTCCCCCTTTCGATGGACCGCGCGCATCGTTGTGCTGGATGCGGAATCCGCGGAAGACTCTGACATTGCCATCGTCCATGCGGACCGGAATGCTGAAATGGTACTCGCGCAGAGGGACGCGCAGGAGTTCCTTGGTGGCCGTGTCCAAGTTCAGTCTTTCCGCCACCTTGTCGAACTGCGTTTGCGCCATCTGGAACGCGCTGAAAGAGTTATCACTCATATTGTCTCCACTGGAGGGAAGGCGATTTACTTTCTTTACCTATGAGAGCCTGCCCAAGATTCAGGAGGGATCCCTCCTGAATCTCGGACAGGCGCCCAGTGCGGCACGCGTCCTGGTTGCATTGCCCTATGGCACAGGGCTGGTTTTTTTTTGAGTTCTGGCCGCTTTTCGCTGCGGGCCTCTCTTTTGACGCGGCGCACCTGCCGCCTTGGCAGGCTTCCTGCGTTTTGGCCTTTCCCCGGCGGCGGCTTCCTGGACCGCCTGTGCTTCTGCGGACAGCGGTTCCGCGACCGGTTCCATGGCGGGAATCTCATCCGGAAGCCCCTCGCCATGGGGCTTCGCGATGGCGTCTGCGGGCTGGGTCAGGCCATCGAGCCCTGACTCGATTGATTCAGCGCCGGTTCCTTCCATGGGGACCGCTTCCTCAGCCGCGGCTGGAGCAGCCTGAGCCGCTTGCGGCGTGTGCTCTCCAGGGAACAGGCGCAGAATGCCCTGGCGATTTCGCTCGATGCGCAGCAACCCCTCGCGCTGCGCCAGGCGCGCCAGGTCGTGAATATTGGATATGCCAAACCGGCGTTCGTCAAAAGACGGATCCCCGGACCGCAGGAGGTGCTTGAAGGTCCGCAAATACATCGGCCAGTGGGCCTTGGACGCTGTCTGTTCCAGAATCTGACGCACAGCCAAAACAGCTTCCGCGGCCTGGAGAGGAGTGCTCTGGGCTTCCTTGGCCTGCACGCGGGCCTGGGCCTTGATCGCGGCGGCGGACTCGCCGCGCACGGCTTGCGGCGGCTCCGCTTCGCCTTCGAGAGCTTCCGAGGGAGCCGGAATTGCCGGTCCACTTTGGCTTTCCTGCAACTCCACTATCAGGCTGCGGTCTACCTGCTTCAAGCGCACGTTCCCTGCATTGGCCATCATTTGGATGAATTCACGGAAGGAGTGAGCCCCATAGTCCCGTTCCGAAAATGTTGAATCAAGCTGCAACAGCGTGCTTTTGAGCAATCCGAGTTGTGGAGAAACCTCCCGGTCTGCAAGTACCTCCAGCGCCCGGCGCAACTGGGGCATGGCATCACGAAGCTGCAAGGTGCTCACTGCCGGGGCCCTGCCTGAAGCTTTGCGAACGATGGGCTGAATGCCGATCAGGTTTTCGTAGGCGATGAACTCGTGGCAGTTCTTCTGCAGGATCGTGCTGGTAAACGAGCGCCCCCCCACCACAAATACCATCTTGTCATACTGTTTCAATTTCTCGACCAGGGCTATGAAATCGCTGTCTCCACCGACAATTACGAAGGCATTGATGTGGCTCCTCGTAAAGGCCATTTCCAGGGCATCGAGCGCCAGCGTTATGTCAGCGCCGTTCTTGTCACCGCCAGGCGTAAGGTTGCGCTGCACCATATGGACTGCATGCTGCGTCATGGCCCGGCTGTAATCAGCTGCGTGCTTCCAGTCGCCATAGGCGATCTTGGTCACAACCTCGCCCCGTTCCTTGATGGCCTCAAGGACGGTGCCAATGTCAAAATGCCTGGACAAGGTCTTTTTGACACCGATTTCAATGTTATCAAAATCAACAAATACCGCTATCTTTAGACGTTCTTCACTCACGTTGTTTTCCTTAGCGCTTGATTCATTTTTTTGGCCGGCGGACCGCTCTTATGGATGATCACCCCCGGAATGCTCCCAATGCGAGCAGATCCAGCATAACCTTTCTATTATACCAAGTTCATGCTTCGTGATTGCGGCAAAGTTTGACGGTCCGATGCTAAAGGGGATGATGATGTATTCGCTCAAACCGGGGCGGTTGTGGCGTCCAGGACCATGCGGATCTTTGCAAGCAGGCTTTCCGGGGAAAAAGGCTTCCAAATGAATGAGCTTACACTTTCCAGGGTGCCGTGATTGAGGACAGTGTATTTGGTGTACCCGGACATATATAGCACGCGAAGCGCCGGCCTTATCAAGAGCAATTGCTGAACCATTTCGCCGCCACTCATTCCCGGCATGACAATATCGGTGAGCACAAGGTCGATCGGGCAGTCATGAGCCAGCGCTGCCTGCAAGGCCTCAGCGCCATTCCGCGTCGTGATCACCTTGTATCCCTCGGATTTGAGAATATCCGTAACAAGATTCAGGACAACGAGCTCATCTTCTACTACCAAAATCGTTTCTGAATGGTTTGCATCAATTGCCATGGTCAATCCTCTCGAGGGGGCTCGTTCCGTCACTACCGCATGTTCTCCCCAGAACGCTTAAAGATAGAAGGACCAACAGATTGGCCGGTTCAGGGCAAATAGCAACATAGACATGAATCAAACTACGGGCGTTCGAGACAGCACCTCCCCGCGCTTTCAGCCAGGCAGAGATAACGATCAAGCTGTCGACTCTGTCAGTGATTTGATTCTATCATGTTTTACCGTGATTTTCATCGTGATAATGCCGGGATTTCCTGCAATCCAGCGCATGATTGAGTATTTCTTATCAAATCCGTGAAATCGGAGGTGTTTTTGCTTTGACTTCTCCAGGAGCGAATCCCACATCCGATTACGCCCCGCGCTCAGCAAGAAATTGCGCATAAGGGGCAAGTATGTTATTGTTTCATGCTATTTATGAATCCAATATGCTAGCCAGGAAGGTCTTGTGAGCACTACGAAGCTGACCCGGAAAGAAATTGCCGCTGACCCGATCCATGATGCATTGATCAGCACGGTGGAGGCCCTCCGCACCCATTCCAAAGTGATATTGCTGTCGGCTGGAGGGCTTGTGGTGCTGCTCCTCGGCATGTACTTCGGCCTCAGGTACCTTGATTCCCGCGACCGGGGCGTTCAGCAGGAACTCGCCAAGGGCATGGATTTCTACCACGGCATGGTCGATGCCGCCAGCGCCAAGGATGACCCCTATGCGCTCGGGCCTCAGCCCGTTTTTCGCAGCGAGGAGGCCAAATATCGTGCCGCCAGTTCCATTTTCAGCTCGCTGGCTGCTCGCGGCGGCAAGGGTGGGGTCATAGCCCGTTATTACCTGGGCTTGTGTCAGAAGCAGCTGGGACTGAAGGGCGAAGCGATTGCGTCCTTGGAAGCGGCAGCCAACAATACGTCCGTGCGCACGGTGGGGTACTTGGCGAAGAAGGTCCTTGCCTCCTATTATGTGGAAACGGGCGAAGCCCAAAAAGGTCAGGAAATGCTGCAAGGCATGCTGAAAGATACCCGGTGCGACCTGCCCAAGGAGGATCTTCAGATTGACCTGGCCCGCGCTTACATGGCTCAGGGCAAGCGTGCAGAAGCCTTAAAGGTATTGCAGGAAGCTCAGGAAGCGGGGAGTGGGGGAATGCTTCAGTCGCTTGTGTTTCAGGAGCTGAACCGTATCCAAGGCAACTCCGGAAACTGAGGGCCCCTCCTGATTCTCGGACAGGCTCCTGGCCTTGACAAGGCGGCCTTCCCGACTATAATTAGCACCTTCTTCCGGCAGGAGTCTGGGGCGTGTTCATAGAAATCGAGCGCTTGACGATGGAGCCGTTGCGCGTACAGCACGTGTATGCCATGGATGAGCTCCCCTTCAAGCATGAGGATGCGGCCCTGGCAAAGCCGGTTTCCACGGATTTCGTCCTGACCCACAAAAATCAGGATTTGCACGTGAAGGGTTCTGTGCAAACGGAAATCCGTTACCAATGCTCGCGGTGTCTGAAGGAATCTTCCTTGCCCCTGGACGCCAGCTTCGATCTTTTGTATTTCCCGCAGCAGGAGTGGAAAGAAGACGATGAGATCGAGCTGAAGTACGAGGATATGGAGGTCGGTTTCTATAACGGGACCTGTCTGGATGTCGACCTGATGGCACTCGAGCAGATCGAATTGGCAATGCCCATGAAATTCATCTGTCGCGAAGGCTGCAAGGGCCTCTGCCCGAAATGCGGAGCAGACCTGAACGAAGAATCTTGTCCTTGCAGGGGCGAGTCGAAGGACTCGAGGCTGGCTGTCCTTCGGGATTTCCGTGAGAAAATGAAAGAGCAGGGTTTCTGAGCGACCGCAGGATCATGGCCGGCCAGAGGGGCTGCACCCTTGATATGCCGCCAAGGAGCTGCGGGATATGGGAAGCCAGGAGCTGAAGGTCGGAAGCGAGAGGGAGTCAATGCCGGTTTTGAATCGCCGGCGAGGATGAGCTCGACGCAGAAATTCCGGCTTCTGGCTTCTAACGGGAACAAAATTCCCGTTACGCTGCGCTGGAGGGCACGCTTTGCCCCAAATGCGCTCTGCTCTGCAACTTAATGGAGGGGATTACGATGCCGAATCCAAAACGACGTCATTCCAAGGCGCGCCGCGGCAAACGCCGGGCCCACGACTTTTTGCATCCGGTGACACCGGGCTTATGCCCGCAGTGCCTGGAGCCCAAAATGCCTCACCAGGCTTGTCCGAAGTGCGGTTACTACAAGGGCCAGCAGGTCATGGAGGGGGAGGAAGAGATTTAGTTTCCGCGGCTTACAGACTCTTCCTTTGGCGCCATGATCAAAATAGCGGTTGACGGAATGGGGAGTGACAATTCCCCTCACAGTGAGGTGTTGGGTTCCATCCAGGCAGCCAAGGAATATGGAATCCACGTAATACTTGTGGGCAAGGAGCCTGTCCTAGGCCCGATAATCAAGGCTCACGGCCGAGGTGCATCCCTGGAGCTGATGCACGCCTCCGAGACGATCGCCATGGATGAGCAGCCAACGGCAGCGCTTCGCAGCAAGAAGGACTCTTCCATACGGGTAGCCGCCGACCTGGTGCGCCGGGGGACGGCTTCCGGGCTTGTAAGCGCCGGCAATACGGGCGCTGTCATGGCGACATCCAAAATGGTCATTGGGGTGGTGCCGGGGGTCGATCGGCCTGCCCTGGCCGCAGTTCTACCGACTTTGGCCGGGCATGCCGTTCTTTTGGATGTTGGCGCCAACATCACCTGCAAGCCTCACCACCTAGTTCAATTTGCGATCATGGGGCACCTCTTCAGCAAGAAGATTGTCGGTGTTGCCTCCCCTCGTGTGGGTCTCATGTCGGTGGGTGAGGAAGAGTCCAAGGGAAATGATTTGACCAAGGAAGTGCATCAGGTCCTTAAGCAGGTTCGCATCAACTTCATTGGCAACGTGGAAGGCCGGGACATTTATAACGGCAGGGCCGACGTGATTGTTTGCGATGGCTTCACCGGCAACGTGGCGCTCAAGACAAGTGAAGGGCTCATCGAGGCCATCCTGAAACTCCTGAAAAAAGAACTGTCCAGCAATCTGAAGGCAATGCTGGGCGCTCTTTTGAGCCAGGAATCCTTCAAGCGCGTCAAGAAACGCCTCGACTATTCCGAATATGGCGGGGCTCCCCTGTTGGGGCTCAAGGGCGTTTCCATCATCTGTCACGGAAGATCCAACAGCAATGCCATCAAGAATGCAATCAGGGTTGCGAAAGAGTTTGCCGAAAATGAGGTGAACGCCAAGCTGGAGGCCGAGCTGGGTCAGGTTGGCTGTTACCCAAAGGGATGTGCTCCGGACTAGCGGATGATGGGGAAGCTGGCGTTTCTGTTTCCAGGTCAAGGATCTCAGTACCCCGGAATGGGGAAAGAAATCCACGATGCGTTTTCGTCTGCCCGGCAGGTGTTTCTGGAAGCGGATGACGCGCTTGGATTCTCTCTCAGCCGGCTCTGTTTCCAAGGTTCTGCAGAGGATCTGAAGCTGACCCGGAACGCCCAACCGGCGATCCTGACCGTCAGCATTGCCATTCTCCGTGTCCTGCAGGAGCGCGGCTTCCGGCCCGATTTTGTTGCCGGCCACAGCCTGGGTGAATATTCGGCCCTTGTATGTGCGGGCTCGATTACGCTTCGCGATGCCGTCCGGCTGGTGCGCGACCGCGGCGAATACATGCAGGGGGCGGTGCCTGCAGGGCAGGGAGCCATGTCCGCCGTTCTCGGCCTCGCCCCCGAAATTGTAAGCGCGATTTGCGCGTCGGTCACCGGGCTCGGCGTTGTATCCGCCGCAAATTTCAACGCTCCAGACCAGATTGTGATTGCCGGCGAAACCGCCGCTGTGGCCCGTGCATCCGAACTTGCCCGTCTGCAAGGCGCCAAGAGGGTGATGCCGCTGGCCGTGAGCGCTCCTTTTCATTGCGATTTGATGGCGCCGGCGCGGGCGCGACTGGCCGCGGATCTTGACAATCTGGCGTTCGCGGACCTGGCGATGCCGCTGATCACCAACGTGGATGCGGCTCCTGTTTCCCGAGGGGATGAGGCCAGGAATGCCCTGGTCCGGCAAGTTTGCAGTCCGGTGCGCTGGACGGAAACCGTTTTGTGCCTTGTGCAGCAGGGGGTGGACAGGTTCGCTGAAGTCGGTCCGGGGCGGATATTGACGGGGCTGGCAAGGAAGATCGCCCCATCGGCATTGACTTATGATGTGGAAGGGATCCGTGGCGTCGAAGCCCTTGCTTCTGGCATCTCGGGTGCTACAATGTAAACTTTTCGCTGGCAATGCCCGGATACTCTTGTCTGTACTTTCCAAGGAGGTTGTCAATGGCGTCTGTTGAAGAGAAAGTGAAGTCCATCATTGTCGAGCAGCTGGGAGTAAGCGAGGGTGAAGTCACCGAATCGGCATCCTTCGTGGACGATCTCGGCGCCGACTCGCTCGACACGATCGAACTGGTCATGGCGTTTGAAGAAGCCTTTGGAATTGAAATCCCCGATGAGGATGCCGAAAAGATCCGCACGGTGAGGAACGCCATCGACTACATCGAATCCCACGTCAACTGAGGGACAGGGTGCGACTGTGAGGCGGCGGATAGTCATCACGGGTATCGGTTTGATCACCGCTCTGGGAAACGGGACCAGGGTGACATGGGAAGGTCTGCTCGCTGGCCGCTCCGGTGTAGGACCGATCACGCGCTTCGACGCTGCCCGCTTTCCGACTCGATTTGCCGCCGAGGTCAAGGACTTCGACCCGGCACTGTGGATGGAAAAGAAGGAAGCGAAAAAAATGGACACCTTCATCCACTTTGCACTCGCCGCCTCAGAGCTCGCCATGAAGGACGCGGGTCTCTCTGTTTTCGATCACTCGGACGGCGAGCGCGTGGGGGTCATCATCGGATCCGGCATCGGGGGATTCGCCACCATCGAGAGCGAAAAACAGAATCTCCTCAATCATGGGCCCAGGCGCATCTCGCCGTTTTTCATACCTTCGAGCATCATCAACCTGGCCGCCGGCCAGGTTTCCATTCGGTTTCGTGCCCGCGGGCCCAATCTGGCGCCCTGCACCGCCTGTTCGGCAGGCAGCCACGCCATTGGTGACTCCTTTCGGATTATCGAGCGCGGTGACGCCGACATCATGATCGCCGGCGGCAGCGAAGCGGCCATCACCCCGCTCGCGGTCAGCGGTTTTGACGCCCTGAGAGCGCTCTCGCGGCGCAATGATGAGCCTGCGCGGGCGAGCCGACCGTTCGACCTTAATCGTGACGGCTTCGTCATGGGAGAAGGCGCCGGCGTACTCATTCTTGAAGAGCTGGAACATGCGCGTGCGCGGGGCGCTGCCATTTATGCCGAGTTGGCCGGATATGGCCTGTCGGGGGATGCCTACCACATAACGGCCCCGCCCAAGGATGGCGACGGCGCCGTCAGGAGCATGATCCTGACCCTGAAAGACGCCGGCATCAGCCCCGATCAGGTCGATTACATCAATGCCCACGGCACTTCAACCCAGCCCAACGACAAGACCGAGACGGCCGCCATCCGCACAGTTTTCGAGGAGCACGCGTACAAGCTGGCGATAAGTTCCACGAAATCCATGATCGGCCATTTATTGGGTGCCGCCGGCGCGGTGGAGGCCGCGGTAACCGCCCTGACGATCAGGCACCAGCGGGTTCATCCCACCATCAATCTGGAAATCCGGGATCCGGATTGCGATCTGGATTATGTGCCGAACCAGGCACGCCCGATGAACATACGCTACGCCTTATCGAACAGCTTCGGCTTCGGCGGCACGAACGCGTGCATTCTGCTGAAGCGCTTCGAAGGCTGACTGCCGCCGTAATGGGGAGATGGGAGGATTACCTCAAAATCTGTTTTCCCTGTTCTGCGGGCGGAACAAGGATCGGAATGTCTTTTTGTGCACAACACGGGAGGCCTGCTGCATGAAAATCGTTGTCTGTGTCAAATATGTGCCTGATACGGCCATTAAAGTGAAAGTCGCTCCGGATGGCAAATCTGTGAATCTGGCCGATATCTCCTTCGTGGTGAATCCTTACGATGAGTTCGCCGTGGAAGAAGCGCTCCGTATCAAGGAGAAGTCAGGCGCCGAGGTCACCGTCGTGGGGGCCGGCAGTGAAAAATCCGCGGCCGGCTTGCGCACCTGCCTGGCGATGGGAGCCGATTCGGGGGTCCTCGTGCAGGATGAAGCCCTGGAAAATGCCGATTCATTTGCGATTGCCGGCGTCCTCGCGAGTGTGTGCCGGGAAATCAATCCCGACCTGATTCTTTTCGGAAGACAGGCTATCGGGGTTGATAACGGCCAGGTGCCGTCGATGGTAGCCGAACTGCAGGACCTGCCGCAGGCATCGGTGGTTATCAAGCTCGAGCTTCAGGACGGCAAGTTCAGGGCTGAACGTGACATTGAAGGTGCGCGCGAAATCGTGGAGGGGAGCCTGCCGGCGGTCGTCACCGCACAAAAGGATCTCAACACGCCCCGGTATGCGTCTCTCAAGGGCATCATGGCCGCCAAGAAAAAGCCGATCGTCATCCGCACTCCCGAATCGCTGGGGCTCGCGCCTCAGGACCTGCAGCCCCGGCTGACGATCGAGGAGATTACGCTCCCGCCCACCCGGCCGCCAGGGAGAATCCTGACGGGCGATGTGGCTGCCACAGTCCCGGAACTTGTCCGGCTGTTGCACAACGAGGCAAAGATCATCTAGCAATCGTAAATCTGGGAGGATGGGAGGATGGCACAGGGGATTCTGGTTTTTGTGGAAGAGCGGGACGGGGCGGTCAAAAAGCCCTCCCTCGAGGCGCTGGGCGCCGCGCGCAGGCTGGCGGACGCGCTGCAGGAGACGGTTACGGCGCTTCTGATCGGGGTGCGGGAAACCAAAGCAGTTCTGGCGCACTATGGCGCCCATAAAGTGCTCATGGCGTGCCATGATTTGCTGAATTCCTACTCCGCCGAGGGCTATGCTGCAGCCCTGGCCCAGGCCGCGAAGCATCTGGAGGTCCGCATGATTCTTGGTTCCGCGACGGCCATGGGGAGGGATTTCCTTCCCAGAGCCGCCGCAAAACTGAAAGTCGGCCTTGCCCAGGACTGCACGGAAGTCAGGATCGTCGGTGAAAGGCAGCTCGAATGCGTGCGTCCCATTTACGCCGGCAAAGCGTTTGCCCGGGTCCGCCCTGCGATGCTGCCCGCCATGGCTACGTTGCGGCCCAACGTCTTTTCGCTCGGTGCCGCCGACCTGTCGCGTGCGGCGGAAAGCGAGGTCTTTTCGCCGGAGCTGAGGGCGGAACAGATCCGCGCACGGGTCGTGGGTCTTCAGGCTGCCTCCGGGCCGAAGGTGGAACTGACTGAGGCGGATGTCGTGGTTTCAGGCGGGCGCGGGATCAAGGGGCCGGAAAATTTCCCGATGGTGCGGGAATTGGCGGATGCGCTGCGCGGAGCGCTTGGGGCTTCGCGCGCAGCCGTGGATGCGGGCTGGATCGGGCATCAGCATCAGGTGGGGCAGACCGGGAAAACGGTCTCGCCCACTTTGTATGTAGCCTGCGGGATCAGCGGCGCCATCCAGCACCTGGCCGGCATGTCCTCCTCCAAATACATTGTTGCCATCAACAAAGACCCCGAAGCGCCAATCTTCAAGCTGGCAGACTACGGCATTGTGGGGGATGTGTTTGAAGTGGTGCCGGCGCTCACCAAGGAAATCAACAAGCTCAGATCCCAGGATTGATAATCGGAAGCCGGAAGCCGGGGTTGATTAAAGTGGCGGCCCCGGCTTGACAGTGTGGTATCATGACGGGCTCTAGGCGGGTGATAAATGCCTGCGACAGCCAGGTTAGGGAAAAGGGACCGTCCCGCGCACAATGGGTTCCACAAGATCTCTCAGCGCCTGCGCAGCCAGTTGACCTGGCGCGACCTCCTGGCAGGCTTTGGCTCGGCGATTCTCATCTCTCTGCTTTTCGTTGCATTCCGCTACCATTCGATCCCCGATTTTCAGGCTGGAGACATTGCCACAGAAGAGGTGCGCGCGTCCCAGGATACGGTCTACGAGGATGCCGCGGTAACTGCGGATGAGCGCGCCTCGGCGCGCGACCGCAGCCCGGCGGTCTATGATTTTGATGGGGCGCTGGTGGAGCGCATCGAACAGGACATCAACCGGGCTTTCACGCTGGCGCGTAACATCCTTGCGGAGAAGAAGATTGCCTCCAAAGGGACGCTGGCTTCCGGCGAGGTCAACGAACTTGCGGGCGAACTGAAGCAAAGCCTGGGAGGCTCGATTACCCCCAACGCACTCCCGGTCCTGATCCAGCAGAGATTCAGCCTCACTCTGGAGGGCCGTATCCTCCGGCTTGTGGATGTGGTTCTGCGCGGCTGCATCGTCGATGATCAGAGCTGGCCGCAGTTTCTTCAGGCGCAGCGGAAGGGAATCACGGTGCGCGACAACACCACTGCGGCGGAACGAGCGCTCCCCGAGGCCTACAGGGTCAGGAGCCGCACGGCCGTCCGCGAATACCTCCGCCAGTCTTATCAGGAGTTCTCCGACCTTTCCGCCGCGGACCGCACACATCTGCTCAATTACCTGGACACCCTGCTGGTGCCAAACCTGCTCTTCAACCAGGCCGAGACCGAGCGGCGCCGTGAATCAGCCGCCTCCCGGGTATCCCCGTTCGAAATGAGAATCCATCAGGGGAAAATCATCGTCCGCAAGGGTGAAGCAGTCACTCCGGCCGTGGCCTCCCAACTCGCCGCATTGCGGCGGCAGCAGAAGCCCAACTTCTTCCTTGCTCGATTCGCGGGCTACCTGCTGTTCATTTCGACATTCCTTTATGGGCTCTGGCGCTACCTGGTCCTCCGCCAGAACCATCAGCGCAACATCCGCCACCAGGCGCTGTTGATTCTGCTGGTCATGGTTGCCGTGTTTGTGCTCATGAGGCTTCTCACCGGGCTGGTGGATATTCTGAGCCAGCGTGTGTCCCCCGACATCTTCCAGGGCCCGGTTCAGCTCTACTATGTGATCCCGTTTGCCTGCGGTGCGATTCTGATTACCCTGCTGATTGACGTCAACCTGGGCCTGATCAGTTCCATGTTGCTTTGTGCGCTTGTCGGCTTGTTTTATCGGGACAGCTATATGGCGGCCTACGCACTCCTGGGCAGCCTTGCGGGTGTTTACGGCGTGCGCCGTTACAAGGATCGCGCCGCCATTCTCAAGGCAGGCCTTACGGTCGGTTGCGCCAACATGGCTGCCATCCTGGGCATTGACTGCCTGCGACAGGACCCGGTTGTTTCCTGGGGATCCGCGCTGCAGCTGGGTTGCGGCTTGATCAGCGGCGCACTTGCCTCCGCACTGGCATCGACGCTGCTCCCCTCGCTCGAATCTCTCTTCCGGATCACCACCGACGTCCGGCTGCTGGAGCTGTCCAATCTGAATGCGCCTGTCTTGCGCCGCCTTTCGGTAGAGGCGCCGGGGACCTATCACCACAGCCTGATGCTCGCCACTCTTGCGGAGAATGCCGCGGAAGCGATCGGCGCCAACAGCCTGCGCGTGCGCGTCGGAGCCTACTATCACGATCTCGGCAAGCTGCTCAAGCCGGAGTACTATGTGGAGAATCAGTCCTACGGCATCAACAAACATGAAAGCCTGTCGCCGAGCATGAGCTGCCTGATCATTGCCAGTCATGTGAAGGATGGCCTCGAACTGGCCAAGGAAGCCCGCCTGCCGCCGGATATCTGCGACCTGATCCCGCAGCATCACGGGACTCGCATCATGACCTACTTTTACCGGAAGGCGCTCGATTCGGCCAACGGCAAAAATCAGGAAATTGACGAGCGCGATTTCCGCTATCCGGGGCCCAAACCGCAGACCAAGGAGGCGGCGATCCTGATGATGGCGGATTCGATCGAAGCAGCCTCTCGCACATTGAATGATCCTTCACCGGCCCAAGTCGAGGGAATGATCGACCGGCTTGCCGATGCGATCCTGGCCGACAAACAGCTGGATGAATGCGACATCACCTTGCGGGAAATCGGTTTGGTGAAAGAGTCGTTCTTCAAGATTCTTTCCGGCCTGTACCATCGCCGTCTCGACTATCCTGGATATGACTTCAAAACCGCCGAAGAAAAAGCCGATAAAAATTCAGTCTCCAATTCAAGTTCTAAACACGCAAAGGCAGGTTAGGATTTTCCCCCGTGCGGTTGCCGAATTCTGCGGGGAGGTCTTGCGCGTTCTGAATCGCGCGGGACACGGCGCGGCAGTGGTTTTTGTCAGTGCCGGCACAATCCGGGAACTGAACTCCCGGTTTCGCGGAAAGGATCATGAGACGGATGTCCTGAGTTTCAGTTATGGCGGCATTTGGTTGGACGGAAGGCCGTTTCTGGGTGAGATTGTGCTGGCCCCTGAAGTTGCCTGGCGGCAGGCACGGCGCTGGCACGGCCGGCCTGACCGGGAGATCCGCAAACTGCTGATTCATGGAATTCTGCACCTGATGGGTTATGATCACGAAGCGGACGCCGGCGAGATGAACCGTCTGCAGCGCAAACTGATGCGGAGCGCCGCCCTGAGGCGGGAACGCCTGCTGGCAGGAGTGAAAGACGCGAAATGACCTCTTTTTATCTGCAGATCGCGGGCATTGTGGCCAGCCTGGTCATTCTGTTCCTGCTGTCGCTGGTGGAAGGAGCGTTGATTTCGGCGAGCCCGGTGACCCTGCGCATGATTCTCGAGCGCGAGGACAAGAAGGCCCCGCCGCTGCTGACGGCCGTTATTGAGAACCAAGCCCCTATCTTCCAGGCACTGCATTTTGGCATCCAGTTCTCCATTCTCTCGGCAGCCATTCTGATTGCGCATGTCTGTTTCGATCGCCTGTCACATTGGGGAGGCTTGTGGGCTTTCGTTCTGGCCCTGGGCGGCTCGATTCTCCTGCGGCAGTTTTTGCCGCGGCTTGCGACTCAGACCGGCGCGGAAAGGAAGCTGGTTGCGCTTCTACGCGCCCTGGGGCCCCTGATTGTGGCGTGCCGCCTGCTCGCCGTCCCGGTCACCGGCTTGCTGAACGTTTTCAAGCGCATGCACCATGATGCCGAGCCGGCGTCGGCTCCGGATGAAGCGGAAACGACCGATGAGGAAATCCAGGCATACCTCGAGATCGGCGAGAATGAAGGGATTCTTGAAAAGGAAGACACCCGGCTGATTCAATCGGTGGTCGAATTCGGCGACACGCTGGTCCGCGAGGTGATGACTCCCCGCACGCGCATCGCCGCCTGCCGCACGGAGGCATCGATGGGCGAGCTGCGCGACATCATGGTCCAGAGCCGGCATTCCCGGATCCCCATATTCCGGGATGACATGGATCACATCATGGGCATCGCCTACATCCGGCAGCTGCTGGCCGAATATGCGCAAGGCAGGGAGGCCGAGCCGATCGCCAGACTCGTTCTTCCGGCGCTGTTTGTTCCCGAAACCAAGCGCGTTTCCGCACTGCTCAAGGAGCTGCAGATGCGCGGCGACCACATGGCCATCGTCATTGATGAATTCGGCGGCGTCGCCGGACTGGTCACGATCGAAGATCTCGTGGAGGAGATCGTCGGAGAAATTCGCGATGAAGATCAGGCGAAGGTAAGTGAAATCATCGAAGAGAGCCCGGGGAGCTTCCTGTTTCGCGGGAGCACGGAGCTTTATCAGCTCGAGGAGCTGACCGGCAAAAAATTCGACGAACACGGCGCCTCCACAGTTGCCGGCGTGATCGTGTCCCACCTGGGGCGCATACCCGCGCCTGGCGAGGAATTCGACCTTGCGGGAATCCGCATCCACATCCTGGAAGCCGACCGCAAGCGCATCCGCAGACTGCGGGTTCAGCTCCCGGGAAAGGACGCCGCGCCATGAGCGGCAATGCGGATCTGCGATGGATGGGGCAGGCGGTGGAGCTGGCGCAGCGTTCCATCGGGCTGGCCAGCCCCAATCCGCCGGTCGGTTGTATGATCGTGAAGGACGGGCAGAGCGTCGGCCAGGGCTGGCACGAATATGCGGCCCGCGATCACGCCGAAGTCCGGGCGCTCGGGGAAGCCGGAAACCGTGCGCAAGGTGCCGAGGTCTACGTGACTTTGGAACCTTGCGCTCACTTCGGCAGGACGCCGCCCTGCATTTCCGCGCTGATCTCCGCGGGCGTGCGCCGCGTGGTGGTGGCTCGGGTCGATCCGAATCCCGGCGTCTCCGGAAGCGGCATCGGCGCATTGCGTGCTGCCGGGATCGAAGTGGAAACCGGATTCCTGCACGAGGAAGCCGGGCGACTGATCGAACCCTTTGCGTGCAAGATCACGACGGGGACGCCGCTGGTGGTCGGCAAGGCCGGCATGTCGCTGGACGGCCGCATCGCTCCCGCAGGCGGGCGCCCGGATTCGATCACTTCGGCCGAGGCGCGCGAATTCAGCCAGCAACTCCGGCTTCAGCTGGATGTTCTGCTTGTCGGTGTCGGCACCATTCTGGCGGATGATCCGCTCCTTACCTACCGCGGCAGCCTGCGGAAAGCCCCTCCGCTTGCTGTTGCCGTATTGGACAGTTTTCTGCGCACGCCTCCCGCAGCCCGCTTTCTCGCTGTGGAACCGGGCCGCGAAGTTTTCATCTTCAGCCGCGCGGATGCCCCCGTGGAGCGCAGACTCGGCCTTGAAGCCCGGGGTGCCGGCGTGGTTCCGGTGACGGCCGGGCCCGGCGGCCTGGATCTGGGCCAGGTACTGGGGGAATTGGGCTCCAGAAATAAACTCGGAGTGCTCGTCGAAGGGGGAAGCGGCGTTCACTGGTCGTTTTTCTCCGCCAACCTGATGGACAAATTCTACTTCATCGTGGCGCCGCTGATTCTGGGAGGGCGCGACTCCATCCCGGTAGCCGGAGGCGCCGGTTATCCATCAGCGGCCGCTGCGCCCCGATTCCGCATCTGCCGGACGATTCCCGCCGGACCCGATCTGATCCTCGAAACCTATCCGCAGTATTCCCGTTCCATCCTCTCCCCGTGGATTTCCTGAGCTCACGGCGCCCTCCAAATAATCATTTTGTGTGTTTCATGGTTTCTGAGAACCGGTTAGAATAGCCCCTGGCGTTGGAGCCAAAGCGTGTTTTTTCACTCTGTTCGCCGGATTGATATGCATCCGTTTCAGAGATTGCTGCCTGCGGCGATCCTGCTTACTATCATCATATTTCTGGGCATCACAGGCTATTGCCTCATCGAGGGCTGGAATGTCTTTGATTCTGCATACATGGTTGTGATCACGCTCCTCACCATCGGCTTCGAGGAAGTGCATCCGTTGTCGCACGGCGGCCAGATCTTCACTATGCTGATCGCCGTCGCAGGAGTGGGCACGGCGGTGTACGCCGGCGGCCGCGCCGTGGAGATCATTGTCGAAGGGGAGATGTCGGGCTACCAGAAGAGGAAGAGGATGGAGAAAATCATCAGAGAAATGAATCAGCATTTCATCATCTGCGGCTACGGCAGGGTAGGACATGAGGTGGCGGCCACCTTCGAAGCCTCCAAGATCCGTTTTGTCGTGATCGACAGCAAGCCGGAGACTACCGCCGAACTTGCACCTCGGGAAATTCCTCTCATCATAGGGGATGCGACATCCGACGAGATTCTCTTGCAGGCTGGAATCAGGAATGCCAAGGGCCTGGTTGCCTGCTCCGATTCCGATGTGGTCAACGTTTACGTGACTCTTTCGGCTCGCGCCCTGAATCCCCACCTGCGCATCGTGGGGCGGGCGGCATACCGCGATACTGAAAAAAAACTGATGAAGGCCGGAGCTGACCGCGTGATCTCACCCTATTTCATTTCCGGGGTTCGCATGGCTGCCATGGCCACGCGGCCGGTGATCAGCGAATTTCTCGACCTGGTGACCCATGGCGGGCAACTTGAGTACAACCTCTATGAAGTCGCCGTTCCGGCGGATTCAGTCCTGATCGGCAGGAGTCTCGAGCAGGCTGACATCCGAGGGAAATCGGGTGCGACGATCCTGGCGATACGGTATCCGGAGGGGATCTTCGAGCTGCAGCCAAAGGCAGCCACCGTGCTCCAGAAAGGAAGCGTTCTCGTGGTATTGGGCACGCAGGGCCAGATCGAAACGCTCGAAAAAATGGTTCAAAAGCAGGTAGCGCAATCTGTCCATCCATGACTCACAGAAAGGAATTCCTTTATGTTTCCTCGCGAGACCTACACGCGGCGCAGGGAGGTGCTGAAGCACTCGGTGGGATCGGGGATCCTCCTTTTTCTCGGGAACGAGGAGAGCCCGATGAATTACCTCGCCAACCAGTACCCATTCCGCCAGGACAGCACTTTCCTTTATTATTGGGGCCTGGACACACCATCCCTTGCCGCCGTTCTTGATCTGGACGACGGGACGGAAACCCTCTTTGGCGATGACCCGACGGTCGCGGACATTGTCTGGACGGGGCCGCAGCCGCGGATGAGCGAAAAAGCCGGATGGGTCAGGGTCGCGGACGCACAGCCGGCATCGAAACTGAACGAGGTGGTTCTGGCGGCTGTGCAAAAGGGGCGCAAGGTCCACTACCTCCCGCCATACCGCGCCGAGAATGCGCTCAAAATCGAGCGCCTGCTGGGCGTGCATCCCTCGTTTGCGAAGGAATATGCCTCCGTGGAATTCATCAAGGCGGCGACTGCCCAGCGCGCTGTGAAGGCGCCTGAAGAAATTCTGGAAATCGAGATTGCCTGCAACATCACGAGCGAAATGCAGACGTTCGCCATGAAAATGGCGCGCGCGGGGATGTTCGAGCGCCAGATCGCAGGTGCAATGCACGGCATCGCGCTGGCGCGCGGCGCCAACCTTGCCTTTCCCATAATCTTCTCGATCCACGGTGAAACGCTGCACAACCATTACCACGGCAATGTCATGCAGGATGGCAACATTGTGGTCAATGATTGCGGCGCTGAATCGCCGAATTGCTATGCCGGCGACCTGACCCGCACTTTCCCGGTGGGCGGCAGATTCACCGACCGGCAACGGGAATTGTATCAGATTGTCGTTGACACCCAGCAGAAGGCGCTCGATGCCATCAAGCCGGGAGTGCCTCACCGTGACATCCATTTGCTGGCGTGCCGTTCGCTGGTTTCCGGCCTGAAAGACATAGGGCTGATGAAGGGGGACGCAAGCGAGGCCGTCGAGCAGGGAGCGCACGCCATGTTTTTCCAGTGCGGCCTCGGCCACATGATGGGGCTTGACGTGCACGACATGGAGGACCTCGGCGAACAGCATGTCGGTTATGATGGCATACAACGCAGCCAGCAGTTCGGCCTGTGCTATCTGCGCATGGCGAAGCCCCTGTGCGCCGGCCACGTGATCACCTGCGAACCGGGCGTCTATATCATTCCCGCGCTGATCGACCAATGGAAGGCGGAGCGGAAACACGAGCAGTTCATCAACTATGACGTTCTTGAAAACTACCGCGATTTCGGCGGGATACGCGTGGAGGACGACGTGCTGGTAACTGAATCCGGGTGCAGGATCCTCGGCAGGCGGCCGCCGATCACGGTGGCGGAAGTGGAAGCCGCCTGCGCGCGGTAAAGGCTGGGGCACATCGGAGAACAATCGTAAAGCTCGGTACTACCGTTTGACTCCGGCAGGTCGGCAGCAGCTTGCCGAGCAGACCGGCCGTTGGGACCAGCTCGTGCGAGCGATCGACCGGATTTTGCGCCCCGCCACGGAGTAGCGCCATGGCATGGAGTAGATTTTTCCGGCGCAGCATTTGGGACCGAGAGCGATCCCGCGAAATCCAGTCTCACATCGACATGGAGACGGACGAAAACATCGCCAGGGGCATGTCCCCCCAAGAAGCGCGGTGTGCCGCGCTGAGGAAGTTCGGCAACGTTGTTTTCATTCGGGAGGAGATCTATCGCATGAACACGATTGGATTTCTGGAGACGATTGGACAGGATTTGCGTTACGCGCTTCGTTCCTTGATCCGAGCACCCTGGTCGAGCTTCGCAATCGTCGTCACCCTCGGGCTGGCCATGGGCGCCAACATCGCCGTCTTCGGATTGATCGACACATTGGTGCTGCGGCCGCTGCCGGTTGAGAAGCCGAGCGAGCTCGTGATCGTGAGCGCTCCGGCCCTCCCCAGCAAAGGACCTAGCTCGGTGGTGATCGGCCGCGGCAAGGGCAGCCAGCAAGTGCGAGGCATGTCGTATACCCTCTTTGCGGAGTTACGCGACCGTTTGAAGGTATTCCACGGCATGCTGGCCCACTATCGCGTGCAGGCGACCATGCTTGCCGGTTCAGATGCTCTGCAGACGAAGGGGGTCCTGGCCACCGGTAACTATTTCGAGCTTCTCGGGGTCAAAGCGCATATCGGACGGACGCTGACACCCGATGATGACCTTCTTGCCGGCGGCAGTCCGATAGTGGTCATCACCCACGGATTCTGGCAGCGACAGTTTGGCGGCGACCCGTCCATTCTGAATCGCACCTTCCGCCTCAACCAGCAACCGATGACGATCGTCGGTGTTACCGATCCCGGATTTACCGGCACGGTGTCGGGAGACGTGGTCGACTTCTTCGCACCCTTGAGCATGGCAGGCGTCTTTGTACGGATGCGGGGCTTCAAGTACGACGCTCCGGGGTTCCATCTTTACACAGTCATGGCGCGCCTGGCGCCGGGCGTGCAGATGAAACAGGCCGAGCGTGTGGCGGATCAGCTCTATCAGCAGCTGCTGGCAGAAGCCGTGCGCCAGAATCCCTGGCTTTCCGACAAGGAACGCAGCCTGATCGCCACCTATCATCTGACTTTGCTGCCCGGAGGATATGCTTCAAGTCAGCCGTCGGCACTCAGCCGCGATCTGAATACGCCCCTCACTTTACTGATGGCGATGGTGGCACTGGTCCTCGTGGTTGCGGCGGGCAATGTCGCCAACCTGCTTCTGGCTCGCGGCGCGGCCCACGCGCGCGAAACGGCCATCCAATTTGCTCTGGGCTCGACGCGCTTGCGGATGTTGCGCGAACGTGTGATCGAGAGTCTCTTGCTGTCATTGGCAGCAGCAGGCGTCGGTTACCTGCTGGCCTCCTGGACTTCCAGTCTGGCCCCGGTCGCCCTCAACGTCGAGAGCCTTCCTCCCGGAGTCACTTCGGCGCCGGATTACAGAGCAAGCCTGCTCGCCATCGGGCTGGCATTGGCAACGGGGCTTGGCATCTGGGCGGCTTCCGCCTTGCGGGCGACGCGGCAGTCGACCTTGCCTGCGCTCATTGAACATTCAGGGATTGGAGGGCACCCCCGCGCCCTGCTTTGGCGCCGCGGGTTGGTGGTCACGCAGGTGGCGCTATCGCTTGTGCTGCTGTGCGCCTTCGTTGTGCTCTCCCGTGGTCTCATGAACCTGATGTCGGTCGACCCCGGATTTTCCACGGACAACCTGTACAGCTTTTCGGTGCATCCGGACCAGGCCAGTTACAGCGGCCCGCGCGCAAGCGCATATCTGGCTCAGGTCCTGGAACAGGTCGGGCGGCTCCCCGGAGTGCGCGCTGCGTCCATGACCACTGACGTGCCACTAACGGGCGGCTTGCCCGGAACCTGGGTGATCGGAGACCAAGCTTCGACAGGTGGCCAGCAGGCGACACTCACAGATATCATCAGCATCGGCCCTGCTTATCTGAGAACTCTGGAAATGCTGCTGCTTTCCGGGCGGGAGTTCACGAACGAGGACAATTCCGGGTCAGTCAAGGTAGCGGTGCTGAACGAATCTCTCTCGCGCACCCTTTTCGGGAGGAGTGACGTGATCGGCCGTCGCATCGGCTTTGAAGGGGGACAGCCGGAAATAGAGGTGGTAGGAGTGGTCAAGGACACGAAGATCAGGACACTGCGCTCCCCCATAGCACCCACCCTTTTTCTTCCTGCATTCCAGGAGCAGTCCGTCCACCCAATGACGTTTGTGCTGCGGACTGCAGGGCCAGGCATCACCAACGAGACGGTGCGTGCGCTGTTGAACCGCATCGATCCCTCGGTTGCAGTGGTCGAATTCGGGTCGGTGGCAGGGCAGATCGCGCGGTCGTTGTTTCGCGACCGGATGCTGGCTTCCTTGTCGCTGTGCTTTGCGGGACTGGCGTTGCTGCTCTGCGCAATCGGCGTTTTTGGACTCACCAGCTTCAGCATCACTCGGCGCACCAAGGAGATTGGCCTGCGCATGGCTCTCGGGGCAACACGCGCCTCGATCCACTGGCTGGCAATGAAGGAAGTTTCGCTGCTGGCCTTGTCAGGCTGTGCCGCCGGTCTCGCAACATTCGTGGTTTCGAGCCGCGTTCTGTCGTCGCTGCTTTTTGAGCTGGCTCCCAGCGATCCGGCGAGCTTGGTTTTGGCAACAGTCATTCTCGGCAGCGCGACTCTTCTGGCCGGGTTCCTGCCGGCTCAGCGCGCCGCATGCCTCGACCCGTCCCGCACGCTGCGCGAGGATTGATCTGCGGCTTCCCTGATTGCCTGCCGGTGCTCTCCCACAACTCTGGCGGCCAACAGGGACAGTCACTAGTGTCTCCAACATGGCGACACTGGTGACTGTCCCTCTTTCGCCTCTGCGGTATTTGCTGCGCGGCAGGTCCATGGATCACCCCCTTTGAACGCCTTTTGCCATCACTAACGGCGCACCCAGCGAAGGTGCCAAAAAAGGCCGCAAAAATATTGAGAGACTTGAACGAAAAGCAAATCTGAAAGTGAACACTCAACTCCATGAAAACGATGCGTGTCCAAAGTTGCTATTTTTCTTAGGCACATTCGCTTTCCTCCACGTGAATTGGCCTTATTATCCAGGTTTTACTTTTGGGGCCCACTCCAGTTTGCTGTCACCCAATTAAAGCCTTGACATTCTACATATGAGGGGGATATACGTGTAGATTATCGAGGTATCCTCATGAACTCAGAAAAGTCGGACCTCCTGCAGGGAACCCTGGACATGTTGATCCTGAAAATCGTCGCCCTGGGTCCCATACACGGTTACGCGATTTCGCAGAGGATTCAGCAGATCTCCAAAGAAGTGCTCCAGGTGCAGCAAGGCTCGCTGTATCCGGCCTTGCATCGGCTGGAAAACAGGCGTCTGCTGCAGGCGGGATGGCGCGCATCCGAAACCGGGCGCGAAGCCAAGTTTTACACGCTCTCCAGGGCAGGCCGGAAACAACTCGAGGTGGAGACCTTGAATTGGAAACGACTCTCGGATGCCATAGCTCTGATCCTTCAGACTTCCGAATAGGAGACGGTTCATGCGGTGGTTTTCCTCCCTTTTTCGCAGGCCTGCCATGGAACGGCAGCTCGACAAAGAGCTGCGATTTCACCTCGAACAGCAAATCAGGGATTACATGGCGGCCGGCTTGCCTGCCGGCGAAGCGCGCCGCAAGGCGAATCTTGATTTCGGCGGCCTGGATCAGACCAAGGAAGACTGCCGCGATGTTCGCCCGATTCATTGGATTGAGGATATAGGCCGTGACCTGCGTTTTGCCGCCGCGCTCCTGCGGCGCAATCCGGGATTTACCGCTTTAGCTGTGCTGACCCTGGGTGTGGCCTTGGGTGCAAGCGCCATCATATTCAGCATTCTTAACGCCGTTTTGCTGAAGCCGCTTCCTTATGAGGATCCCGATCGCCTGGTCCGTGTCAGCAGAATCGGGCGGTTCACACCTTCCGAGTTTGTGGCTTGCGTTAGGCAGAGTACCGCCTTGGACGCTCTTGTGGCAGTGCGATCGGACAGCAGGACGCTCGCTAGAGGAAAAGACTTCCCCGAGCGGGTTGACGTAATGGAAGTCACCCGGGGATTTTTCGACCTTTTCGGAACCCGGATACGGTTGGGAAGAGGTTTCTCGCGCGTCGGCGATGACACACAAAATCCGGGCGCAAGCGCCGAAATCATCCTCAGCCATCGGTTGTGGCAACGGCTCTATGGCGAAGATGAACATCTGATAGGCCAGAGCGTCCGGCTCGACGACAAGCTTTTTACCATCGTCGGAATCGCCGCCGACGTGATGTATTGCGCGGGCCCGGCGGAGGAGCAATCAGACAAGGCAGACTGCTGGATTCCCTGCGCCATGGATCCGGATCGGTTTGATGATGGAGACTCGCTGTGGATCGGGCGTATCCGCAAAGGCATATCTCTGAGCCAGGCACAGGCGGAAATGAACCTGATCACAGCGCGTGACCCGAGGCCAACCTGGCCCGGTGGCCCCCCGACAGGCATCCGACTTGCTTCACTTAATGAAACCGTGCTCGGATGGGTGCGGCAGCCGCTGTTGATTCTGTGCGCTGCGGCGTTGTGTCTTCTCACTACGGCTGGAGCGAACATTACAAGCCTTTTGCTTTCGCGGGCGGCCGTGCGCAACAAAGAAATGGCCATCCGGGCCGCGCACGGCGCATCCCGGTTCCGTCTCGTTCGTCAACTGCTGACAGAAGCCGTTCTGCTATGCGCACTGGGAGGAGTCGCCGGGCTGCTGATCGGCAGTCTGTGCAAGAATGTCATATTGGCCAACATCCCGAGTTATTTGCCGAGAGCCGACGAGATTACATTCGACCTGAGGACGTACGGCTTTGCTTTGCTGCTGGCGATTTTGATGGGCTTCCTGTGCGGCGTCCTACCCGCGATGAGGGCCTCCAGGTGCCACATGGCGGAAGTGGTCACCGAGGGGGCGGCGCCGCCTTTGTCCCGAAAACGGGGGTGGCTCGGCAAGTGCCTTGTGAGCGTGCAAATCGCCCTCGCGCTGGTGCTGCTGATCACGACCGGGCTCATGATCCGCGGCTATGTCGGCAAGGTCTGGGGACGCTTCGGTTTTGATCCGGACAACGTCCTGTATCTGAGTCCGCGGCCGCCGGCGTACAGGCCGGAATATCGCGGCAAGAACTGGCAGGCAAACAGTGCAAGATTCTATGATTCCGTCCTGGATCAGATCCGCAGAGTTCCAGGTGTCGACGGGGCTGCGTTCGGGCCCTTCCGTGCGGGAAGGTCCGGCCAGGTAATACCCGATGGCCAGGTCAAGCCCGTCTACCTCAGGACAGCCGCGCCGTCACCGGACTACTTTCGCGTTTTCGGCATTCCGGTGGTCGCCGGCCGTTCCCTGCGGGCAACCGATTCCGCGGAGGCTCCCCTGGTCGCGGTCGTCAGTCAATCGGCGGCGGCGAAGCTCTGGCCGGGATCGAATCCAATCGGAAAGCGGATGATCCGCGTCCAGCGCGGGAAGACCGCGAGTCCGCAACCGATTCAGATCGTGGGTGTGGTCGGAGATTACCGGTTGTACGGCGAGCGCCCGCCCGATCCCGTTTTCTATATTCCGAGATCGCAGAACAAGGATCCGGAGGCGGTGGAGCTGCTCGTGCGCACACGGGGAGATCCTGTCAAGGTTGTGAGCGATCTTAAGAAGGCGCTTCAGGCGGTCGACACCGGCGCGGCTCTCGGGGATGCCGTGAGCGTCGAGCAATGGCTTTCCGATGCGTTATCGCATCAACGATTCAACCTGTTCCTGATTCTGGTTTTGGGAGGTCTCGCTTTTGCACTGGCTGCAATCGGGATTTACGGAACCATTGCCTACGCAGCGGCACGGCGCACTCACGAAATTGGCATTCGCATCGCGATTGGCGCGCAGCGCCGCCATGTTCTCTGGCTGATGCTCAAGCAGGGGGTCGGCCTGCTGGCGATCGGCGAGGCCGTCGGATTGGCAATGACATTTGCAGCCAACCGCTACATGGCGAGCCAATTTGCGTTTTTCCTCGGCATCACCAATCAGGACGCTGCGACCTATGTGGTGGTCGCTCTAGTACTTGCACTTGCGGCGTTCCTGGCAAGCTATCTGCCGGCAAGGAAGACTACTCTCATCGATCCTCTGCAGGCCATCAAATACGAATAGAAGACAATAGGAAACGAGATCAAATCGGTCAATTCGGTGACAGGCGAGACAGCAAGAGAGACAGTCACCAGTGTCCCGCTATGGAGGGACACCCGGGCAGTAAAAACGGTAAAGTGAGGGTTCCGTGCCCGGACTGTCATGCAACCAGGGAAATCCCATGCCCGGAATGCGTTCAAAAAGGCAGACCGCCAATCGTCGTGAGTGATTGCCCGGTCTGCGGCGGCGCCGAGGGTGGCTGCCCGGCGCGCACCTGGAAGGGGAAGCTGGAACAGCGCTGCGACTATTGCAATGCCACGGGAAAGCGCATCTGCGAGAATTGCACGGATGGCTATGTGGACGGCACTTGCGCCGTTTGTGACGGAAAGGGAAAGTATTTCGAACTGTGCGATCGATGCGAAGGCAGGGGTTTCATCCTGGAAGAGGTCGACGGCAGCGAGTAGCCGCGGGACATCGACAGTACCAAGCCCAAACGGGACTGCGAGACGGGGACTGACAGCTCACGTCCTGCGCCATGCCTGCACCATTGGCAAGGTAACGCGCCGCCAGTCGCTTTTCAATTAACGGCCGCTTCCTCAACGATGCGGCCGTCGAAGAGGTGGATGGTCTGTTCGGCGTGCTCGGCGTAGCGCGGATCGTGGCTGACCATGCAGATGGTCGCACCCTCCTTGTGGAGGTTGCCCATGAGTTCCATGACGGCCTCGCCGTTCTTGGAGTCGAGGTTCCCCGTGGGCTCGTCGGCCAGGAGAATCAGGGGACTTCCCACCAGCGCCCGCGCCACGGCGACCCGCTGCTGCTGGCCTCCCGACAACTGGCTGGGCAGATGTCTGGCCCGGTGCGCCATCTCCACCTTCTCGAGCGCCTCGGCGATGCGCTGTTTTCGTTCCGCCGCTCTCATGCCCCGGTAGGTCAGGGGCAGCTCCACGTTTTCAAACACGGTCAGATCGCCGATCAGGTTGAAGCTCTGGAAGACGAAACCGATCTGCCGGTTGCGGATGCGGGCGCGTTCGGCGGCATTGAGGTTTTCGACGGGATGGCCGTCGAGCTGATAAACGCCATCCGTGGGCGAGTCCAGCAGGCCGAGAATCGAGAGCAACGTGGACTTGCCGCAGCCCGAGGGGCCGGCAATGCAGACGTACTCGCCCTTGCGAATGTCCAGGTGCACCGCGGACAGGGCGTGGGTTTCGACTTCTTCGGTCAGGAAGACCTTGCTGAGGTTATCGAGATGAATAAGAGATTGATCCGTAGACGTCATCGTTTCTCCTTTGCCGCCAGCATGCGCGGTTTCCGCTGGGCCGGCATGTGCGATGTGAATGCGCCCCGGGCCGCTGCCTGCCGGGAGGCACTCTTCGGATTCCTCAGTTCAACCGGATACGAGGGAAATCATCGTGCGCCGTCATGTCGGAAAGGATCACCTGTTCCCCCGGAACCAGGCCGCTCAGGATCTCGACGGTGCTCACGCTGACCCGGCCGATCCTGACCTGAACGCGCACCGCCTCCCTGCCGCCGGGCGTCAGCTTGAATAATCCGATCGTGCTCCCTTCCTGGCCCTGCGTCGGGCGCTCCATGTACACCACTTCATCAAGCCGTTCCAGCTCGATCGTTCCGTCCACGCTCAGGTCGGGAATGGCGCCCCTGGGCAGATCCCCTTCGAGCGCGACATCCACCGTCACGGTCCCGTTCAATACCGTGGGATAGTTCCGTGGCAATGCCGTATTTGGCCAGGTTTTCCTGGGCTTCGAGTTTCAGCTTGGCCATGCTGTAGTCCGACTCGAGCGTCGCCAGGCGGGCTTCGGTGTTCAGCTCGTCGACCTCGAGCTTGACCTTGTAGTCGGTGAAGTCGCTCTCCGCGGATTTCCAGTCGCTGTGCGCCGTCAGAACTTCCTGCTGCAGCCGCGGATTGCTGAGCTCGATCAGAATTGTATCCGGTCCTACGTTTGCCCCCGGCAGGATAAGCCGGCGCTCCACACGACCACTTGCCTGCGCTGCGACCCACCGGATATCTTCCGGAACCAGGGTTCCCGGCCCGCGCACCTGGCGCACCATGGGGCCGCGCTTCACCACTCCGATCCAGACGGATGTACGCTCCACGCTCGGAGGAGCCGGCCTCAGGTTCCGCAAAGCCAGGGTAATGCCGACAAGCGCAATCACAATCAGACCGTCATAGATGATGCGCAGGATGCGCCGCCGGCGTGCATGAGATTTGCGCGGTATGTCCATTCGCTCCTCTCAGATCTCAGCCGTTCAGAGCGGTTTATTTCAACCTAAAACCACGGCCTTTGGCCGTGCGACCCTGAAAGGCTCTGCCGTTCCGGCGAGCCGTTGCTCTGCGGGAACCTGAGCCAAGAATCCTCGGGGTCGGGGTCGGTATCGGGGTCGCTATCGGTATCGGGATTCCAAATCATGATGACCTTGTGGGCCTCGAGATCGAGATCAACCGCGAACCGATAGCGATACCGACCCCGATACCGACCCCGAGCTCGAGGGGTGTTTCGGTTCGCCCCGCTGTGCGGGGCAGGCCAAAGCCACGCCTTTTAGGCGTGGTTGATTACTCCACTGGAGCCTCATAACTCTCTTAATGCAACCATCGGATCCACACGCGCGGCACGCCGGGCAGGGAGGTAGCCGGCCACAAGTGCTACTGCGCCTAATAGAACCATGGCAAAGGTGAATGTTGCAGGATCTTCCGGCGTCACGTCGAACAAAAGCGGCTCCAGCTGGACGGTGAACAAGAAAGTGACCGCAACGCCCAGCGTGAGGCCGATAGCCAGCAGGACGATCAGTTCGCGTAGAAGGAGCGTGTGGATCTGGGAGGGCCGCGCGCCGAGGGCAAGGCGAATTCCGATCTCAGGCGTGCGCCGTTGGGCGGCGTAGGCGACCACGCCGTAGAGCCCGACGGCGGCGAGGATGAGGGCGAGGGCACCGAAGGCGCCGGAGAGCCAGGCCAGGAGTCGTTCGCGGCGGGCGCCGGTTTCAATCATCGAGTCGAGGGTGCGGACCTGGGTGACGCGGAGGGCGGGCGCAACCTCGCGGACTGCCTGGCGGACCGCGTCGACATGGCGAAGAGGATCGCCTTCTGTCCGCAGCACGAAGGTGGGGCTGCTGAAGACGAATTTCTGCGTGACCGGATAAAAGACCAGAGGAGCGAAGGGAGCGCGCAAAGAAGAGTAGCGCAGATCCTGAACGATACCGATGACTTGGACGGCGTTCCGCTCGTTAAATTGCTTGCCTTCCGCGAAGAGGCCGCCAACGGCATTCCGTTTGCCGAACATGAGGCGAGCCGCTGATTCACTGAGAACGGCAACTCTGGGCCCGTCTTTGCGGTCCGCGCCGGTGATGGGCCGGCCTGCGATCATGGGAATCCCCATGGTGTCGAAATAACCGGGTCCGACCAGAACCTCGTTGATGTCGCTCGGCGGCAATGCGCGACCCGGCAATGCAATCGAGATATGGCTGGCCACCATGTCGAGGGGGCCGGCGACAGCCGAAGCGGTGGTGCGCACTCCCGCCACCTCACTCAGGCGCTGCACGATAGCGAGGTGTTTATTGGCGTCGAGCAACTCTTTGAAGCCGGACATGTCGGCTTCCACGTTGGCAATCAAAACGCCTCTGGGGCGGAAGCCCAAATCCTGGTGAGAGAGTTTCCAAAAGGACCTCACCAGCAACGTGGCTCCGGCAGTCAGGACGAGTGAGAGCGCTACCTGCGCGACCACGAAGGCCTTCGCCGTCGCGCGGCGTGACTGGCCGCCGCTCAGCGTGCGGCTGCCGGTCTGGAGCGCAATATTCAGTCCGGCGCGGGTTGCCGTAAAGGCTGGCACCACACCAAATATAACCGCGGAGGCCAGCGTGGCGAACATGTTGAAGCCGGCGACTCGCCAGTCGATCGAGGTCGATATTTGCCATGTTTCGCCCGCCGATGCGAGGGCCACGAGTTGGCGGGAGGCCAAGGCAGCGAGCACAAGTCCTATCCCGCCTCCGAGCCCCGACAGGACAAGAGTTTCGGTGACGAGTTGCCGGATCAGACGGACCCGTCCGGCGCCGAGCGCAAGGCGGACGCTCATTTCCTGGGCGCGCGCGGTGGCTCGGGCCAGCAACAGGTTGGCGAGGTTACTGCAGGCGATGAGCGCAACAAGTCCGACGATGGCCATCAGCAGCCAAAGCGATCGGGAAAACTGAGTATGCAAGCCTCCGATGCCCTGGGGCGCGGGTACGAGTTCCAGACGGTATCCGCTGGCGTCCTTGATCTGCAAACCGAACTTCTTGAGCTGCATCCAAAGCAGCGAGATCTCTGCTTGAGCCTGTGCTAGCGGGACATCGGATCTGAGACGGGCCATTGGGTGAAGCCAGGCCATACTTGCCTGCAGGTAGACCGGTGACGAGAGCGGCCCGATGAGGTGGAGGGGCACCCAAAGATCGGCGAAGGTGCCAACGCGATCGCCGAAAAACTCGGGGCGGGCAACTCCGATCATGGTGATCGCGACGCCGTTCAAGTATATCGTGCTGCCGACGGCATCCGGCCGCGCGGCGAATTCCATGCGCCAGAGCCGATCGCTGATGACGGCTACGGGCGCGGAGGCAGGTTCGTCATCGGCTTCGGCGAAAAAGCGGCCAAGTTGAGGCTCCGTGCCGATGAGGCGGAAGTAGTCGGCAGTGACGACCCAGGCATCGCGCAGGGCGGTGAGCGCCCGCTCGCCGGAGCGCACCTCCCTGATCTGGAATTGTCTCGAGGCGAAGATCCCCTGAAGAGTGTGCTGTCGGGCGCTCATCTCGCGCAACAGCGGATAGGTGAAGCCCTGCCGGTTCCCGTTCTGATAAACCTGGAGCCGGATGAGCTGATGCGGGTCCCGCACCGGGAGCGGCCGCAGGACGATGCGATCCAGGAGCTGGAAAATGGCGGTGTTGGCGCCGATGCCGAGGGCGAGCGTGAGCATGGCGGAGGCGGTGAAACCGGGCGAGCGGCGAAGCTGGCGCAGGCCGTAGCGCACGTCCTGAAGGAGGTCGCGGAGCAGGCGAACGCCAAGCGCATCGCGGCATTCTTCTTTGTATCGCTCAACGCCCCCCAGCTCGCGTAGCGCTTTGTAACGGGCTTCCTGCGGTGACATTCCTTGGGCAATGTGCTCGGCGACCTGGTTTTCCAGGTGGAACTGAATCTCCGCCGCGAGTTCCTTCTCTACCTTCCCATTACGGAATAGCGAGCGTAGACGAAGCGCCAACTTGTGAGTCCAGCGCGGCATTTTGCACCCCTCAAGGCGTTTCCAGCACCAAGTCGATAGCTGTGGACAGCCTGTCCCAATTGGCACGCTCCCGGTTCAGATATCTGCGGCCTGCCGCGGTCACCGAGTAATACCTGGCGCGGCGGTTGTTTTCAGACGCGCCCCACTTCGCCGCGATCCATCCCTGCTGTTCCAGGCGGTGCAAGGCAGGATAAAGCGCTCCCTGGTTTACTTGGAGGACATCCTTCGAGACCATCCGGATGCGCTGCGCGATTCCCCAACCGTGCATGGGTTCGAGCGCTATGGTTTTGAGAATCAAGAGATCCAAAGTGCCTTGCACAAGATCCGTCGGCTTGCCCATCTGCTCTCCTCTCAATTATCGACAAGCGCAATATTGACCTTCTCTTGTCAATAGTCAAGGGGAAAATCGGACTGCGCATTCGCCGATAAGGTCAGGCCATCCAGCGCCAGGCGGGCAGGACTTCGATCTCCACACCTCCCTCGATCAGGCGATCGGTCTGGTCAAGGGTCACCACCAGTGCACGGCGCCGCCCGCGCAGGCGCGTGCCCTCGATGACCCCACGGAGCTCGCGCTCGCGATTGGCTGGAGTGAGTTCGAGGCAAACCTGGATGGCCGCAGCGGGGACGATGAAATCACATTCCCACAGGTCGCGTTCGCCGGCATAATGCAGATCGCGCGTTTCCCGGCGGAGATGGATCGCCACAGCGTTTTCCAGGCGATGGCCGAGATCGGACTGAAGCTGTGGCGAGTTGGCACGGCGCAGACCGTTGTCGATGGCAAAGTATTTGGCGGGGGCGACCACCCGCCGCTTGAAGGCGTGACTGAATTTCGGCACGGCAAAGATCAGATAAGCGTCCTGGAGGAATTCCATGTAGCGGGAAGTTTGTCCTACAGTCGGAACGGCGAGGTTCTTGGTCAGTGTCTGGAACGAAAACGGCTGTCCGGTGTTCGCGAGTAGAAATAAGAGCAGATTCATCACGTGCCGCGTCTCGCGCAGGGCATAACGCGCCGCTATGTCGCGCTGGACCACGTCCCGCAGCAGCTTGCCGTGCAGGGATGGCAATGCGGCGGTGCATCCGATAGAGCCGTCGGCGGCGTTGCCCGCCCTTTTCGATCCAGCGGCCCTTGATCCAGCCTCTCTTCTCCAGCCGATCGAGCAAGGTAGGGCGAGGCAACATAAGAGCGTACCGTCCCGCCTGATCGTTGCTCGATGAGCTTGCTGATCTCACAGCCTGTCCGGAAATGCCGCTTTGCCCGGACTCGCGTGCGGGGCAACCGAAATGAATGCCTTCGAGCCCGGCAGGTTACTCGCCGGCGGCTTTCAGCAGCTGTTCCATCCGGCGGGCGAGGCTGGGTGCGGTCATCAGAGTCGAAATCACCGCGGCGCTGGCGGCGCCGGCGTCCAAGATCCGCCGAATGTGCTCCAGCTGGATGCCGCCGATCGCCACCACGGGGAAAGACGACCTCCTGCAGGCCGCACGCAGACCTTCTAGACCGACCGCGGGAGCGGCATCCGGCTTGGTGGATGTGGCAAATATCGGGCCAAAACCGATGTACTGAATATCAAGCCCGTTGGATTTGCCGATTTGCGCCAGGGAATGATTCGAGAAACCGATCACGGCCTTGCGCCCCAGCAACCGGCGGGCTGCAGCTGGAGGGATGTCGTCCCGGCCCACATGGACGCCTGCCGCACGGCTGAGCAGCGCAAGATCGCAACGATCGTTGACCATGATGCACACACCGCTGCGGGCCGCCAGTTCCACACACCGGCACAGGTCATCCAGAAGCGCGCGCGCCGGCGTGTGCTTATCTCTGATCTGAATCCAGGCGGCGCCGCCGCGCACAAGTTCCCGCACTATGGCCAGATGGCTGGTCTTGCCCGCCATCTGTTTATCGGTGATCGGGCAGATGCGGGGTATTTTGAGTTTCATGAGCTCTCTAAGCAAGTCCCACGCGCACAAACCCCTGCCCGTCAGGTAGCGGAATCCTTGCGCTGCGCATAGCGATCGAGGAAGTGCGTGGTGATTCTTCCTTCGACAAAATCCTGGTCATTCAAAATGCGCTGATGCAGGGGGATCGTAGTCTTCACGCCTTCAATGATGGTCATGCCCAGCGCCCGTTTCATCCTGGCAATCGCGTCATGGCGGTTGGCGCCATAGCTGATCAGTTTGGCGATCAGGGAGTCGTAATGGGGTGTTACCACATACTCGTTATATGCGGCTGTGTCGACGCGCACCCCGCATCCGCTCGGAGGATGGAACGTGGTGAGCTTGCCCGGAAACGGCAGGTACGTGTCGGGACACTCCGCGTTGATACGGCACTCGATCGAGTTCCCGCGTAACACGATATCTTCCTGACGCAAATCGAGGCGTTCCCGGGCGGCGATGCGAATCTGCTGCCTGACCAGATCCACCCCGGTGATCATTTCCGTGATCGGATGTTCCACCTGGATCCGGGTGTTCATCTCCATGAAATAGTAATTGCCCCGGTCGTCAAAAATGAATTCGAGGGTGCCGGCGCTGGTATAGTTCACCTGGCGCATTGCATTGACCGCCAGGCTGCCGACCTCGGCGCGCAACTCCGGCGTGATATAGGTGGAGGGCGCTTCTTCGATCAGCTTTTGGTAGCGGCGCTGGATCGAACACTCCCTTTCCCCCAGGTGTACGACGTTGCCGTGGAAATCGGCGAGCACCTGGAATTCGATGTGCCGGGCAGCCGGAACGTACTTCTCCATATAGACATCGGAGGAGCCAAAGGCGGCCTGGGACTCGTTTTTTGCGACCTCCATTGCCTCCTGCAGATCCTGGGGCTTGTTGACGATGCGCATTCCCTTGCCGCCGCCGCCATTGGAAGCCTTGAGAATGAGCGGATAGCCGATTTCTTCCGCGAGCTCGAGGGTGGCGGAAATCGGTTCCTTGATCTTTTCCGTCCCCGGCAAAACCGGAATCCCAGCCTCCTGCATGCACTTGCGGGCCATTTCCTTGTTGCCCATCAGCCGGATTACCTCGGGAGAGGGGCCTATGAACGTCAGACCGCAGGCTTCACAAACCTCGGCGAAATATGCGCTCTCGGCCAGGAACCCGTAGCCCGGATGGATTGCATCCGCATTGGTGATCTCTGCCGCGCTGATGACGGCGGGGATATTAAGGTAGCTTTCGTTGCTGGGCGGCGGCCCGATGCATACCGCCTCGTCTGCAAAGCGAACATGCAGTGAATTCTGATCGGCTTGTGAATATACGGCAACGGTTTGGATTCCCAGCTCTTTGCAGGCGCAGATGATCCGGAGCGCGATTTCCCCACGGTTTGCAATCAGAATCTTGCGCATCATCTTCCGCCGCCTATTTTCGTGGCCGGATGGCGAAGAGCTTCTGCCCGAACTCGACCGGCTGACCACTTTCCACGAATATTTCGACCACCTCTCCGGCAACATCGGACGGGATTTCGTTCATCAGCTTCATGGCCTCCACGATGCACAGCATGGAGCCGATTTCGACCTTGGAGCCGATCCTTACATAAGGTTCCGAGCCAGGAACCGGGGAGCGGAAAAAGGTGCCCACAATAGGGGATGTTATCTGGTGGAGGCCTTCTTCGGCTGCAGCCTCTTCCTTTGCGTGCAGGGAAGGCGTGAAGCCTGCGGGAGAAGCGGAAGAGGATTCCCGGTTGGCGGCGGGTGTTTTGAGGCCGGCCTGGGTATCCGGCGCCGCAACCGTCTCATGTTGGGCAAAACCGCGGCGAAGCTTCACCCGGGTTCCGGTGTGCTCCAATTCGAACTCACTGATATCACTATGTAGGATGTCCTGAATGAGATCTTTCACTTCCTTGAGGTTCATGCAGCGCTTCCTGTCGCACCGTCGAGTTTTGTGCCTGCTTGCCAGTTCTCGACACGGTTAGCTCAAAAGAATGTCTCCCAATGCCTTTCGACTTAGCGGATTCGCCCCAGACAACATGATTCAATTTCGGAATCCCGGTTAGACGGAGGGATGATAACATCACTTCTGAGGTATGTCAAACCTGCCGCGGATCTCGTTTCCTTATTATATTCAATGATTTTCAGGGATGAGGCGTCCGGCTGCCAGGCGCCCCCGACGGGGCGTCTGACAGCCCGACCTGGCTTAGATGGATAGCTCTTGTTGCAGGGATTGGGTCACTCGGCCGAGCTCATAACAGGCCTTGCCGGCATAGGATTCGGGTTCCAGCAGGAGGGCCAGGAAATAATCCCCGTTCAGGCTTTGGAGCAGGACCTTGCCGCGCTCCGTGGCCAGGGAAGCCGTCATGAGCATTCCCATTTCGGTATTACCGGCCGCCTTGCGTGCCGCCCGGAGACATACAGCGTATTCGGCCGCCATGGCTTCGGCTTCCGACCGGAAACCTCTTTTGTCCGTTTCGAGCAGGATGCCGTCGTTTCCCACAATCATGGCCCAACGGGCGCCTGCGCGATCTACAAGGTGCTGAAGCGTTTCCTGAAACATGGTAGCTTTCTATTTCACCACGCGCGGCGTGATGAAGAACAAAACCTCCTGTGAATTGCGGGAAACCGAACTGCGTTTGAACAGATTGCCGAGCAGGGGCAGGGAAGCCAGCCCCGGGACCCGATCTTCCTGTGTGGTTTCGTTTTCAATGATGATGCCGCCGATCACCGTGGTGCCGCCGTCCTTTACGAGCACGCGGGTGGACGATTCACTGGTGCGAATCGACGGAATCCCCTGCACCTGACGGGTGAAATCCGGCGTGTTGTTTTCGACCTTGAGGTCGAGAACGATATTGCCGTCCACCGTGATCTGCGGCGTTACGGTCAGAGTGAGGGCTGCGTTCTGGAACTGGACCGTTACCGTGTTGTTGGCGACTACTTGAACCGGGAAACGCAATCCCTGGGTGATTACGCCCGGATTGTTGTTCTGGGTGGTGAGCTTCGGTTGGGAAATGAGCTTGGCCTGCCCTTTGCTCTCGCCGGCCGTGATGGCGGCATCAAGAAGGAACGTATCCAGGATATTTCCGACCGAAATGCCGGCGCCGCCGAACGGGAGCTTCGACGGGAGATTTACGTTATAGTTGCCGGCGTTGTTTGTTGCCGACGCTCCGGCGCTGATGCCGCCCGATTCCGTTGTGGAGCTCTGGGAGGCGCCGCGGCCCGTCACCGGATTGCCGCCAACATAAGTGTTCGTGGGAGTTGCGGACGGGCGCGTGCCGCCGATGGTGCCGAAGGTGTTTGGCCCGCCCGCGGTGACGCGCTGAAGATTGCCCTGCACGAAGCCGAACTGAACGCCGATATCCCGGGCAAAATCGCGGGTGGCTGACACGATGCGCGCTTCAATTTCGACCTGGGGTTCCGGCATGTCCAGCATGTTGATCAGGTCTATGACCTTGTCGAGGGCTTCCGGCACGTCGGTAAGGACGAGTGACCCGCTTCTTTCATCCACCACGATCGTGCCCCTGACCGTCATCTGATCCTGCAATACCGCAATCAGAGTCTTTGCATTCGCATAGTTCAGGCGCCTCACGCGGGTTTCGATATCCGCGGCCAGGAGCTGCTCCTTCTTCAGATCAGCGATCTGTTTGGCCTCGGCCTGAAGGGTCTTTTTCGTGGCAATGCGGACCACGGTGCCGTCCACTTGCTTTTCGAGACCGTTGTTGCGCAGCACGACATCAAAGATCTGGTCCCAGGGAGTCTTGGTCATTTTGATCGATGCTGTTCCCTTGACATCCGGATCGACCACGATGTTGATGCCGCCCTCTTCGGCCATGAGGCGGAAGAAATCGACGAGCGCAAAATTGACCAGGTCCAGGGTGAGAGGATGTCCGCTGTAGCCCCCCGGAGTCGGGTTGGCGGCAGGAGAAGCCGTGACCGGCTGCGTTCCGGCGCTCTTTTCCGCGGGCTGACCGGGTGGCTGAGGCGCTGCGGCTCCCGGCCCTGCCGGCGGCGCCGCAATGGGTGCGGGAGACGGCGCCGGCGCGGTGACAACCTCCGGCTTCTGCTGAGGACGGTTGGCATTCGGGCTGGCGATCGCGCCCGCCGGCGGAGCAGTCTTCGGCGGTTCCGGGGGCGGAGAGGCCTTCGCGGTTTCTTTCTGCACCTTCGTCACTTCGGGTATTGCCGGAGGCTTGCCCGAGGCGGCCGGTGAGGCTGCCGCGGCCGGCGCGGATATGGGCTGAGAGACGGTTTTCCCGGGTGCTTCGGTGGCTGCGGGCTGTTTGGCCGGATCTGGCGCCGGCGGAGCAGCCAGGGGCTTCGGAGCCTCGGTTGCGGCAGGCGGTTTCACCGAGCCCGCGGCGGGAGACTTGATCCCCGGAACATCCGGTTTTTTTGCCGGCTCTCCGACAGGCGGCGCCGGCTTGGCCGGCGCCGCTTTTGTGGCGTCGGGTGTTGCCGGAACGGCCGGATTCACACCTGTTTGAGGAGGGGGGGCGGCTGCAGGAGGCGCGGCAGAGGCTGTCGCGTCCGGACCCGGCGCAAAAGTAATGCGCATGCCCTCGGAGTCGGTCACGATCTCATAATCGCTGAAACCTTTGTTCAGATCGAAGACCAACCGGGCAATTGTCGGACCTGCGCCCTGGAACTGCGCTATGCGCAATTGCCTGATTCCCGAGTTCCCGATGATATGGCTGTAGAACGGCGTGCGGTTCTCGACATTAAGGAAGTCCACAACCAGCCTCGGCGGGTCAGCCAGCCGGAATTCCTCGAAGAACGGCTTGCAGCTCGCGCTCACGGACACAACGAGGTTGACCCCGTCCCGCCGGGTTGAGATATCGGTGATGATGCCGAAAGGCGCCTTGGCCAGTTTCTCCCTGGCCACCTTGTCACCCCAATACGGCACATCGAGCGCCTCGGCCTTCCTGACCGTCTTTGCTGCCTGAGGCGGTTCCTGTGCGAGTCCGCCCGGCGATGAAGGGCAGATCACCAGGAACAACATGATGGCGCCACACGTGCCGCCAAGGATTCTGCAGGCGAGACTCCTGAGATTGGATCGCGATTTCATAGCGTGAATTCCCATTAGTTTCTAAGACGCTTCGTGATTTCCTGAGTCAAGACCTTGCCGCTCCGCAGCCTGGTCTCGCGAATCAACAGGACCGAATTGGTGCTGATGGTCTTGAGATGGCCATCGAAGAGCCGGTCCCCTTCGTGAAGGAAGTAGATGCGTTTGTCGGTGCCACGGAACGCCGCCGTCTTGGTTTCGTCGCTCATGGAGATGCCCAGCAACTCGACTTCGTTGCTGTTCATTCCGGAAATGCCCGGAGGCGGTTCACTTTTGGGGATCTCCTCGTCCGCATCGCTTTTCTTGCGCTTGAGCAACGGATTCAGGAACGGATCAGGGCCATTGGTGCGCACATAGCTGGGACTTTGGTTTACGGTGATGGCCTCGACCTGTGGTTTGGCAGCGCTTGCGGGCCGTTGCGGCCGGGTTTGAGCGCCGCCGTGGAATGGCACACACAAAGAAACGCATATCAGAATCAGAAACCCTGTTGGAAAGATCTTCCTGTGCATGTCTGCCCTATTTGCCTGCGCTCGCAGGCTGATCATTTCGGAATACAAAGGTTGTGGCCGTGCAATGCGAAGTGAGGGTCCTGGACGAATCCAGGGAACCCTCGATCCCTTTCACATTGATGTTGTCGACGTTGACGATGCGCCGGAAGCGGCCGATCTTTTCGAAGAACTCTCCCAGTGCGTTGTAGGACCCTTCCACTTCCATGGCGATCGGCCAATCCGAATAGAAACTGCGCGCCAGGACCGGCTGAGGCGCGAACTTGGTAATTTTCAAATTGCTCTCGGCAGCCATGAGCTGCACCGAGCGCAGGACATCGGGCGTTTCCTTCTGGCTCGGCAGGATGCGGCGCAGATTTTCGAGATGAGCATCCAGTGCGGCCAGTTCGGCCTTGAACTGGCCGAGCCTGGCCTCCACGCCGCTGGCCTGCGCCACGGCCTTTTGGAGAGCCTCGATGTCGTTTTTCAGCTTGCTGCGCTGCGCAAACAGGTCGCTGAGCAAAAACGAGTAGCCCGCAAGGCTGAGTCCGATGCCCAGGACCGCGGCGAGCAGCCACTGATATTTGCGGGGCAGCTTGTCCAGTTTGAGATTGTCGAACGCCATAATCGTCACTCCGCGCGCTTCCGCTGTGAGGTGGCACAGACCAGGGTGAATTTCGCGGCATCTTTCTGCTGATCCTCAAAGAGCTCGAGATCGACGCTTTTGAAAAACCCGGTCGCCGAGAGGTTGCTCATGAAATCAGGAATGGTCTCGCCACGCACCGTAAAGCCGGTGATGCGCAGCTGCTCCCCTTTCTGATCGAGGCTGGTCAGCCAGAGTGCGGCGCTGGCCGGGATGCTGCCGACCACGTGGTTCATCAGCAGCACCGGCCCGGTCTGATTGGTCTTGAGCTGTTCGATGATGTCGATGCGGCTCTGGCGCTCGCGCTTCACCTGATCGTACTTGTCGATCTGCTTTTGCAACTCCTGCAGCCGCTTGTTTTCCAGGCTCAGGCGGTCGCGGTTTTCGCTCATGCTGTCCACTTCATGCTTCAGGAGATAATGCGTCGCCCACAAACCGCCGACCACCAGGATCATCACCGCCAGCACCATCCATCCCAGGGCAGAAGTCTTCGGCTTGATTGTGATGCTGCGCGTGGGGACGGTCTTGTCTTTGAGCAGATTCACCTTGATCATGGCAGCCCTAATCCTCAATGTTCCTCATGGCTAGCCCGATTGCGACCGCCAGGTCCGGAGAACGGTCGGGAAGCTGAGGGAAGCGTTTCGGGTCATAGGAGATGTTTTTGAACGAGTCGAACTTCTCAGTCGGAATCTCGAACTTGTGGGCCAGCATTTCGAGCAGGCCGGGCGTATGGGAAACGCCGCCGCTGACGAGCATGCGGTCGATATGAGCGATGGTGGTCGTGGACTTGAAGAAATCGAAAGTCTTCTGGATTTCGAGGCAGATGATCTCGGTCACGGACTCGAGAACGTGCCGCGCCTCCGACGGATCGATCCCGTCCACGTTTTCGCCGTGTTTCAGCGCCTGAGCCTGAGGGAAATTGAGGTTGAACTCTTTTTGGAGGAATTCGGTGTACTGGCGCCCGCCCACGCCGACATCGCGGGTGAACATGAAATCGCTGCCGCTGACGATGTTGATCGTCATGACGTTGGCGCCGATGTCCAGCAGAGCCACGGTGGTGCGCGTGACCGGCTCGTAGTTGACCAGGTAGGCATTCTGGAGGGCAAAGGCGTCGACATCGACGATGGCCGGGCTTTTGCCCGCCATCGAGATCACGCTCGTGTAGTCGACGATTTTTTCCTTCTTCACGGCAACCAACAGCACATCCAGGTTGCCGGAAGCCGGATTCTGCCCCAACACCTGGTAGTCGAGGTGAACGTCCGCGATGTCGAACGGGATGTACTGCTCCGCTTCCCAACGGATGGATTCCGTCAGGTCCGCATCCGTTTGCATCGGCAGGGCCACTCTCTTGACGATCACCGAGTGCCCGGAAACTGATGTGGCGACGCGGCGCCGCTTGATGGACTGTTCGCTGAAGATGCGGGTGATGGCATCGGCAACCGGTATCTTGGAGATGACCACCCCGTCCACGATGCAGTCAGGGGAGATCTGTTCGGTGCCCAGGCTGACCAGTTCATAGCCGCCCTTGCGCAACGGGCGTATTTCAGCAGCCTTGACACAACTGGAGCCGATATCCAGACCGATCACTTGTTTGGAATGGTTCAACAGGGTCATAGCCATCGGGACTCGATTTCAGATTGCAGGTTCATGGTGGATAGCTTTCCAGGGGGATGACCTCACCGCCGCCGGAACTCGATGGTGGCGCTCAAGGGATTTGGTTACCAGGACTCGATTTTCGCGGTCGAGCCTCGCCGTCTCACAATGTCTTATCGTTCACTTCCCCGGAGAACCTTTCGCTTTTTTTTCAGAGATGTAGTTTCCCGAAACGCCGAAATATTTCAGCCAAATAGCTGTCAGCGGCTTTTTTTTGCGATTTTGTGAGCCCCGGCACGGTCCGCCAGTCTTCCACCCATGATTTCGCGCACCGCGGCCGAACCCGGCCCTGATCCTGGAGCTGGATGAGGACCTGGACGTGGACTGTCTTTAACCCGGATTATTGATGAAGAGCCGAACCTATGTGCGCAAAGCCAACGGAGCCGCGACCGTAAGGGAGCGGATTGCGACGTGCGAATACCACAGAATGTAAGATTGCCAACCAATCCGCTCCCTTACGGTCGCGGCTCTGTGCTCGGCGGCCAGCGAGTCGGCTGATTCTTCGTGAGTAATCCGGGGTAAGGGCAAGGAAAAGCGAATCACCTCTTTCACTATTGGCCGGTGTGCCGGCAGGGCAGCGAAAGAAAAATGTTCAGGTCCACGTCCAGGTCCAATTGCACCCTTTCCAAAACAAGGGTTTCACTTTGGCGGGGTCGCGTGGTAACATAAAGGTTTGTCGGGTATGCCCTCGTGCGCTCCTGCAGTATTAATAATGAGGGTATCCCTGGGTAAGAGTTGCCTTCTGGCACCGTTCTTTCCAAGCACAGCATCCGCTCCCTTAAGTTCGGCTAAATTCTGTTGACAGTTGAGCTTCTGTTGGCTAACCTAAAAGATTGTTCTGTGCGATGGAAATCTGTGGAGTGACGATTTGATGAAGAGCTATATACCCGGCGAACAGGATATAAAGAGACAGTGGCACGTGATCGACGCCGAAGGGCAGGTTCTCGGGCGGCTGGCCACGCGTGCGGCTAAACTGCTGACAGGGAAGGACAAGGTCGTTTACACGCCGTTCCTTGACACCGGCGACCATGTGATTGTGATCAACGCCGCCAAGATCCGCATGACGGGGAAAAAACTCAGCGACAAGATGTATCGTCACCACACGGGATATCCGGGCGGATTGCGGGAAATCTCCGCCGGTGCGTTGATGGCGCGCAGTCCCGAGAAAGTGGTGCAGGAGGCGATTTTCGGCATGCTGCCCAAGACCAAACTGGGCCGGGCCATGCGGAAGAAACTGAAAGTGTACCGTGGGGAGCACCATCCTCATCAGGCTCAGCGGCCTGTTCTGCTTGCGCATTGAGGATCCGGGGATAGAATGCGGAATGTAGGGGCGGCCGGCAGGTCGCCCGAAGATCCGCGCACATTGCAGAAATCGTGACGCAAGCTAAACAGTTTCAATTGATTGGATTCATGATGAGTCCCATGGTGTGTCATCTGGCTGGTCCAAACGCGGGCGACCTGCCGGTCGCCCCCACAGGATTTTGCGAGTTTCGCGACAGAAACCAGCCAAGGGCTGCGCCCTTGATATCCCGCCAAAAAGCGGCGGGATATGAGAAGCCAGGAGCCAGAAGCCAGAAGGGATCTGAGCAGGTTTCGAATCGCCGGCGAGGATGAGATCAACACAGCGATCCTGGCTTCTTGCTTCCGGCTTCTAACGAGAACAAAATTCCCGTTACGCCGCGCATAACGGGCTAATTAAGACCAAGGAGTTCGAGTTGGCGACAGTACAATATTACGGGACCGGAAAAAGAAAAAGCTCAAGCGCCCGGGTGTATCTGATCCCCGGCATCGGCGACGTCAAAGTGAACCGGCGCGAGCTGGCCGATTATTTCCGCAATGAGACGCATCGCACGATCATTCGTTCACCCCTGGCAGTCACGGAGAATCTAGGAAGATTCGATCTCAAGATCACCGTCGACGGGGGCGGGATCGCGGGGCAGGCGGGAGCGATCAGGCTGGGAATCGCCAAGGCGCTTTTGCAGTTCAACAACGAGCTGCGGCCCAGGCTGAAGCGCGCCGGCATGTTGACGCGCGATTCCCGAATCAAGGAACGGAAGAAATACGGTCAAAAGGGAGCCCGCAAGCGCTTCCAGTTCTCCAAGCGGTAACCTGAGGGAGGTTCTATTTGGTCTCGATAAGCATGAAGCAGCTGCTTGAGGCAGGCGTTCATTTCGGTCATCAGACGAAGCGGTGGAACCCGAAAATGAAGGAGTTCATTTTCGGGGAGCGAAATGGCATTTACATCATCGATCTGCAGAAGAGCCTGAGACTTTTCAAGAATGCGGTCCAGTTCGTGTTCGAACTCGGCGCACAGGGTAAGACGGTCCTGTTCCTCGGCACCAAACGCCAGGCGCAGGAAGTGATCCAGGAAGAAGCGCTGCGCGCCGGGCTGTATTTTGTGAACCAGCGCTGGCTGGGCGGACTGCTGACGAACTTCTCCACAATCCAAAAAAGCATCAAGCGGTTCCGGGAGCTGGAGGCGATGCAGTCCAACGGCCAATATGACCTTCTTTCCAAGAAAGAAGTCGCCCGCCTGGAACGGGAGCGCAAGAAGCTCGAAAAAAACCTGTCCGGCATCAAGGAAATGTCACAGCTTCCGGAGGCGCTCTTCGTGATCGACACCAAGAAGGAGGCCATTGCGGTTCAGGAAGCGCGCAAGCTGGGGATTCCGATCGTGGGTGTGGCCGATACCAACTGCGATCCCGACGAAATCGACTACATCATTCCGGGCAACGACGACGCTTTGCGTGCCATCCGGCTGATCGCCAACACGATCGCGCAAGCGTACCTGGACGGCAAAGCCGTTTTCGAGGCTCAGCAGAAGGAGCTCGCGGAACAGCAAGAGAAGCAGCGGCAGATCCAGGCTCAGCAGGCAGCGGCGGCGCGTGAGGCCGCGTCCAGGGCAGCGGCGGCGGAAGCGGCGCGACGGGCGGCCGAAGGCAAGGAAACAGTCCCGGCTGCGGGTCCCGAGGGCGGGGCGCCCCAGACGCAGGCGGAAGGCGCCAGGCCCAGAACCACATTTAAAAAGACTCTTCAGCGCAAGGCACGGCCCAAGAGAGAGCCCAGGGCCCAGGGCGAATCGGAAGCTCCGGCCGCGCCTGAATTGCAGGCCGAGCCGGCGGCGCCGGCAGAAACCGTCGAGCATTCTGCGGAGCCGGCAGAAATCGTCGAGCATTCTGCAGCGCCGGCAGAAACCGTCGAGCACTCTGCAGCGCCGGCAGAAGCCGTCGAGCATTCTGCAGCACCTGTGCCTGACGTCGAACCTGCGCCGGATCCGAATGCGCAGGACAGCGGCGGGTCGGCCGCAGATCAGGGCCAGTAGGTCCAGGGCTGCCGGACGTCACGGATATCACGCTTCTCACACCCCTAGCCCGCATTTCTCACCAGGTTTCGTAGCGAGGCGGCGCAGACGGGCATGGCTACAAGGCGCGCGACGGGAGGGCTTCGCAGGCGTACTTGACAGTACGTCGAGGAGACCCACCGAGCGCAACGCAGTAGACATGCCCGGATCCGCCGCCGCGGTAGAAGCCTGGTGAAAAATGCGGGCTAGATCGGGCGCAAGCGGGTACGCCTGCAAGCAGGCTTTTTTCCGGGCCGGAATGCAGGGCGCCTTTGTGTGCCGTGCATCGATTGAGTTTGGAGGTATGCCATGAATATTTCAGCGGAACAAGTCAGGACGCTTCGGGAAAGGACCGGAGTCGGCTTCATGGAATGCAAGGCTGCGCTCATGGCAGCCAACGGGGATCTGGAAGAGGCCGTTACCATCCTGCGCAAAAAGGGGCTCTCCTCATCCGCCAAGAAAGCCGGCCGTGAAACCAAGGAAGGCCTGATCGGCGCCTATGTGCATAACGGCAAGATCGGCGTCATGGTGGAGGTGAATTGCGAAAGTGATTTCGTCGCGCGCAATGTGGATTTTCAGACCCTCGTGAAGGACATCGCGATGCAGATTGCGGCCAGCGACCCGCGCTATGTGCGCCGGGAAGACGTCACCGAGGGGGTGCTGGCCAAGGAACGCGAAATCTATAAGGAGCAGGCGCGCGCCACCGGCAAACCGGAAGCGGTTCTGGAAAAGATCGTAGAGGGGCGCATGTCGAAGTTTTTCGGAGAGGTCTGCCTCCTGGAGCAGCCTTTTGTGAAGGAACCGTCCATCTCCATCAAAGATCACATCGCAAGCCGCATCCAGAAAATCGGGGAAAACATCCAGGTGCGGCGTTTTGTGCGCTACCGGCTGGGTGGCGAGTAGTCCCGCGGCATCAAGCCGGTTGTGGGAGGGGTTTATGGAAGAAGGTCAATTCACACCCCGCTATCACAGGGTTTTGCTTAAGCTCAGCGGCGAGGCGCTCATGGGCGGCCAGGGATTCGGTGTCGACCCGCGTATGGCCGACCGCATTGCCGGAGAGATTGAGGAAATTCACGAACTGGGCGTCCAGGTGGCCGCCACGGTCGGGGGTGGGAACATCATCCGGGGAATCTCCGTGAGTGCGGCCGGCTTGGATCGGGTCAGCGGCGACTACATGGGAATGCTGGCCACCGTGATCAACGCCCTGGCGTTGCAGAACGCGCTCGAAAAACGCGGCGTGTTTACCCGCGTCCAGTCCGCGATCGAAATGAAGGAGGTCGCGGAGCCTTATATCCGGCGCCGCGCAATCCGCCATCTGGAGAAGGGGCGTGTGGTGATCTTTGCGGCCGGCACGGGCAATCCTTACTTTTCCACGGACACTGCCGCCGCCCTGCGCGCCGTCGAAGTCGGCGCCGAAGCCGTTCTCAAGGCCACCAAGGTGGACGGCATCTATGATGACGATCCCAAAGTCAATCCCTCCGCCACCCTGCTCAAAGATCTCACCTACCGTGAAGTGCTGGAAAAAGGGCTGCGGGTGATGGATACCACCGCGATCACCTTGTGCATGGAGAACAATCTTCCGATACTGGTTTTCAATCTGCTCCGTCATGGTAATATCAGGGACGTCGTACTGGGCGCCAAGGTAGGATCCACCATTCATGTGTAGATCTGCCCGGCGCCCGTTCATTTCCGGCAGCAGCTGCAAGGAGAGAGCCCAATGACCCGACAGATTATCGAAGCGGCGCGCAAGCGGATGGAGAAGTCTATGGAGGGAATGCAGCATGGCCTGGCTGTAATCCGCACCGGCCGGGCTTCCATCAGCATCCTGGATCACATTCAGGCCAACTATTACGGCACGGCCACGCCCCTGAATCAGATGGCCTCCTTGTCCACGCCGGACCCCACGACCATCATGATCAGCCCGTGGGATCCTTCCACGATAGCGAGCATTGAAAAGGCGATCCTGGGATCGGACCTGGGGCTCACGCCGACCAATGACGGCAAGGTGGTCAGACTGCCGATCCCGCCTCTGACTCAGGAACGCCGCAAGCAGCTTGCCAGGACGGTCGGGCATATGGCGGAGCAGCACCGGGTGGCAATCCGCCAGGTGCGGCATGAGGCCAACGACCAGCTCAAGGCCGAGCAGAAGCAGAAAGAGATATCCGAGGATGAGGAGAAAGACGGGCTCAAAAAAGTGCAGGACCTGACCAACGATTTCATCGCCCGCGTGGACGCGCTGGCGAAGAAGAAAGAATCCGAGATCCTCGAGATCTGAAAACACAAATTGCCCGACTGCGGAAAAGCCAAGCGGGAGCTTGGCTTTTTTTTGCCCTATTAGATTTCTGAAATTACCGCTATCATTTGCCGTTTCGGACTGAGGACAGAATGCTCGATTTCATCCGCTCCGCATGGCACTTCCTGACCGATGTGCAGGGTATCGTGCAATTGGGCGGCACATTCATGATCTGCGCAATCGTCTTTGTGGAGACCGGCTTGTTCGTGGGTTTCTTCCTTCCCGGAGACTCGCTGCTGGTGACCGCCGGCGTGTTTGCGGCCATGGGGCACCTGAACATCGGCTGGCTGCTCGTGCTGGCCTCGCTTTGCGCCGTTGCCGGCGACCAGGTGGGATACTGGATCGGCCAGCGGGCAGGGCAGGCCCTCTACAGGCGCGAAGACTCGTTTTTCTTCCGCAGGCAGCACCTGCAGCGCGCGCGCGATTTCTATGAAAAATACGGTGCGAAGACGATCGTTCTGGCGCGCTTTGTGCCGATCGTGCGCACCTTCGCGCCTCCGGTCGCGGGCGCGGCGCGCATGAACTACCGGAGATTTTTCACTTTCAATGTCCTGGGCGGGATCCTCTGGGTGTGGAGCATGTTGCTGACCGGTTACCTGCTGTCGTCGGCAATTCCCAATGTCGACAAGCATATCCACATCGTGATTGCCGTCGTAGTGCTGGTTTCCATACTCCCGGGCGTTGTGGAGGTGCTGCGCAGCCGGCGCAGAAAGTCGAAGGAATCTTCAGCGCCGGAGCTGTGATTCAGACAGTGGAAAAAACCACGAAGACCTCAAAGACCTCAAAGAGATGCTATGATGAAAAAATATTTCGCGTTTGCGTCGCCTGCATGGGCGAACCGCTCTGCAGTGCGGCATCTTTGCGCGCGGCGGGTGGGAAAACGCCGCCGTCGAATGGGAGGGTGCCTGCGGCCAAAGCGCTTTCCCGACCGCCGCGCGCAAAGATGCCGGCCGAAGGCCGCCCATGCAGGGAAGCCTACTGGAATATCCAGAATCTTTGAGGTCTTCGAGGTCTTCGTGGTGCGCTTTTAATTTCACTGTCTGAATCGCAGGGCGCCGGAGGGCGGGCCTTGATGCGGGGCATGGGAATCGAGTAACATGAATTTTCAATTACAATCGAGGCTTTTTTCATGATTGCGGCAACCCAGATCAAACGCGGCATGACCATCAAACTCAACGGGGAACTCTACCGGGTGTTCTCCTTCCAGCACATCACGCCCGGAAACTGGCGCGGAATGGTGCAGACCAAGCTGAAATCGGTCAAGACCGGTTCCATTATCGAGCACCGCTTCCGCTCGGAGGACCGGGTCGAGCAGGCTTATATGGAAATGCACCAGATGGAGTACCTCTACACCGATGGGACGGACTACTACTTCATGAATACGGCTACCTTCGAGCAGATTCATCTGCCCCTGGATTTGCTGGAAGACTCGGTCCCTTACCTGATGCCCAACATCCAGATCCAGGTGGAATTTTACGAGGGGAAACCGATCGGGATCGAGCTGCCGCCTTCGGTGGAGCTGAGGGTGGTTTCCACGGAGCCGGCGCTGCGCGGCGCGACCGTAAGCAACGTGAACAAGCCGGCCACTCTTGAGACCGGTCTGGTCATCCAGGTCCCGCCGTTCGTCAACGAAGGGGAGATCATTCGAGTCGATACCAGCGAGGGCAAATATCTGGAACGAGTCAAATCCTGAGTGTCAGGGTTGCGCGTGAGGAGGAGGCCGGGTCATGAGAGAGCTAACGCAGAATCTGCGGTTGTCTCCGAGCGAAATTCCGAATCGGATCTATGGAATCGAAAACTGGGCGGCAGGCTACTTCGGCGTCAGCGAGCAAGGCTGCCTGACGGTGCACCCGACGCGCAACCCGCTGATGGGCGTGGAAGTGATTTCCCTGATCAACCAGTTGCTGCAACGCCGCATCGCCCCGCCGTTCCTCTTCCGCTTCCCGCAGATCCTGGACACCCAGATCAAGGAGTTCCATGAGGCGTTCCGCAATTCGATCGCGGAATACAACTACGGCGCCCGCCACCGCGGCGTGTTTCCGATGAAGGTGAACCAGAGGCGGAGCGTTGTCGAGCGTCTGATGGCCGCGGGGCATCGATATGAGTATGGGCTGGAAGTCGGCACCAAGGCCGAACTGGCCGCCGCCCTCACGCTTGCCGTGCATCCGAACGCGCTGCTGATCTGCAATGGCGTCAAGGATCGCCGCTATCTCGAATGGGCGATCAAGTCTGCCAAAATCGGCAAGAATCCGATCATCGTCATGGAAGAGGTTTCCGATCTCAAGAAGATCGTCGAGGTGTCCGCGGCGCTGCAAGCCAAGCCTGCCCTGGGAGTCCGGGTGCGCATCTCGTCGCGCGGAGCGGGGAAGTGGGAGGAATCGGGCGGCGAAACCTCGAAATTCGGCATTAACACGATCCAGCTGCTTGACTGCCTGAAGTCCGCCACGGATGCGCAGGTGGCTCGCCAGCTCAAGATGCTGCATTTCCACATCGGTTCGCAGATCACGGACATCCGCAGGATCAAGAGCGCGATCAAGGAAGCGGCGCGCGTATATGCCAAGGTCTCCAAAATGGGATATCCGGTGGAATTCCTGAATGTGGGCGGCGGGCTGGGCGTCGACTACGACGGCAGCCGGACAGCCTCCGACTGCAGCGTGAATTACAGTATCCAGGAGTATGCCAACGATATCGTCTATACGATCGACGAGATCTGTGAATCCGAAAACGTCCCGCCGCCCACGATCGTGACGGAAAGTGGGCGGGCGGTCGCCGCCCACCACGCCTGTTTCATCACCAATGTGATCCGGACCTTGAACCCGGGGCTGGGCGGGCCCGAAATCGATCTGTCGAAGATCGATTCCGAGGTGGTCATCGAAATGATGGACTTGCACAAGGAGATCAATCAGAAGAATTTCCGGGAGTACTACCACGATGCGCTGCAGCACCGCGAGGAACTCCAGTCGCTGTTCAACCTCGGATACCTCAACTTGCAGAACCGGGCCCACGGGGAATGGCTCTTCTGGGAGATCTGCCGCAAAGCGATCAAGTTTTCGCATCTGCTGAAGGAAAGGCCCGAGGAATTCACCGATCTCGAGAATATCCTGGCCAGCAAGTACATCTGCAACTTCTCCGTTTTTCAGGCGACACCGGACGCCTGGGCGCTGGATCAGCTGTTCCCGATCCTTCCCGTTACCCGCCTGACGGAGGAGCCGACGGAGCGCGCAACGCTCTGCGACATCACCTGCGATTCCGACGGGCAGATCGACAAATTCGTCGACCTGCGCGACGTCAAGCAGGCCCTGGAGCTGCATGGAGCCATCAACGATTCCTACTATCTGGCGATTCCGCTGGTCGGGGCTTACCAGGAATCACTTGGCATGAATCACAACCTGCTCGGGTCCGCCAATGAAGCGCAATTCCTGGTAGACGATGCCGGCCGGGCTCATCTCGACAAGGTCGTCCGCGGCCAGACGCTGGGGCAGGTGCTGGCGGGCGCCGGCTACGACACGCCGGGCCTGATCGAAAGCCTGCAGCAGGTGGCCGGGAATGCCGCATCGCAAGGCAAGCTCGGCCCGGAGGAGAACAGCGTCATCCTCGAAGACTACCAGTCAACCCTGGACGCCTACACCTACCTCGAAGACTGAAAAAAGCATCCACAGCCTGATCCCGGCATCTCAAAAGACCTCGGCGTCCTCGCCCATGCGCTTGAGTTTTTCCACGAAGGTGGTCCGCTTGAGCTGCAGCAGCGAGGCGGCCCGCTTCTTGTTTCCGTTGGCAACCTGGAGGCTCTGCAAAATCAGGCGGCGTTCGAGGCCGGAGATCAGAGTGTTGAAGTCGATTCCCCCTTCAGGGATGTCGATGTTGCGGAATATCTCGTTTCCGCCGGAGGTCTTGGCCACGAGCGGGAAGTCGGCGACCTCCAGCAGCTCGCGGTCTCCCGACAGTGCTACCGCCATTTCGACGGCGTTCTCCAGTTGGCGGACATTGCCGGGCCAGTCGAACGCAACGAGATGTTTCATGGCTTCGTGGGAAACCCGCTTGACCGGCACCGACTGTTCCGTGCAGAACTTCTTCACGAAATGGGAAACCAGCGGGGGCAGATCCTCGCGCCGCTGGCGCAGCGGCAGGATCGAGACCGGTATGACATTCAGGCGATAATAAAGGTCCTCGCGGAATTCGCCGCGGCGCACCTTCTCCTCCAGGTCTTCGTTCGTGGCCGCGATGATCCTGACGTCGACTTTGACCGGCATGCTCCCGCCCACCTTCTGGAATTCACGCTCCTGCAGCACCCGCAGCAGCTTCACCTGCAGATCGAGCGGCATGATCCCGACTTCGTCCAGGAACAATGTGCCGCGATTTGCCTGCTCAAAGCGCCCGACGCGGTGCTGGTGCGCGCCCGTGAATGCCCCCTTGACATGGCCGAAGAGCTCGTCTTCCAGGAGATTGGCCGGAATCGCGGCGCAATTGACGCAAATCAGAGGTTGATCTTTCCGCGGGCCGTTATAGTGGATGGCGCGCGCGACCACTTCCTTGCCCGTGCCGGTCTCGCCGGAAATCAGGATGGTGCTCGTCTTCTGGGCCACAAGCGCCACCATGCGGTATACCTGTTGCATCGCCGGGCTGTTGCCGATCAGATTGTGGAACTGGAACTTCTCCCGCAATTCAGAGCGCAACAGCGAATTCTCCGACTTCAGGCGCCGGTCCTGCAGACCTTTTTCCACCCGCATGACCATTTCATCGAGCTGGAAGGGCTTGGGCAAATAATCATAGGCGCCCATCCGGATCGCGTCCACCGCCGTCTGGATGTTGCCGTAACCCGTCATGATGATAACGATCGTTTCCGGGAAAACTGCCAGCGCATCCTGAAGAAGCTTCTCTCCCTGTATCCCGGGGAGCCTGAGGTCCGTGATGATCACATCGTACGGATACCTGCGCATCATCTCCAGGGCTGACGTCCCATCGGAGGCTTCCTCTACCACATACCCGGCGCCCTCCAGTGATTGGCGCACAATTTCCCGCATATAGTCTTCATCATCAACAACCAGGATCTTGACATCTTCGAGTCCGAACTTGCGCATTCCAGCCTCCAGATAGGAACTTGATGCCGAAACTTGACACAGCGAACACGGAAACTTGCCACTGCCTGAGAATGATCAACCCTCGATCGTCAAAAAACAGTCTCTTTGGATCTTGATAAATCGCAAAACTGAAGCGGCTCCCATTAAACTCACACTTTTCACATTTGTCAAGCTTTTCATAGAGCAAAAAATTGACATTCAGTGAATGAACGGTGGGGGGAAAAGCAGGGGTAAAGGGGCGAAGGGGTGGAGGGGCAAATCCAGAGCAGGGAAAGCGGGGGTAAAGGGAAGCTCTATTGTCCGATGCCGCGATGATCAAAACCCTCGCCTTCAGGCCCGGCTGTATCCCACACATAAAGCTGTTGGCTTTGAGGATCCCTCATTCCTTATGGATCCCTCATGAGGCCCGAAGAGATCTGAGGTGGTCTGTCAATCGTTTTTTTGCCACACGAGTACAGAATATTGTGCCGCGCCTTCGGCGCTCAATTCCTCGGTTGATTCGCAACCCCGGCCTGACGGCCGGGGCTATTCACTGCCGCGCCTTCGGCGCTATGGCGTGGCGTTGCTCAGCGAGGCCCGAAGGGCCGTCAGGGAATAGGCCCGGCCGTCAGGCCGGGATCAGGATTGCAGAAAATCGAGCGCCGAAGGCGCGGCACTCAACATGGCTGAAGCCCGTCCCCACTGTTTTCCCTGCCCTTCAGATCAATTATTCAATGACTGTGCGTCAAGTCTTCTGGCTTTCCGCTGTCAACTATTTGACTGAGTTTCGCCTGGCAGGCGGCAGCGCAGAGGCGGTGAGAAGTGGGAATGTATCGCATAAATTACACATGAATAACAACTTGTGGATTTGAGTAGAATTTTTTTGCGCAACCGCATGCTCTGGCATGCGCCTTGCGAATGCAGCCCGGGGGAAGTTGCAGCGCTGCCTGACGTTGAATCGTCGGCCATTCTTTTCCCCGGGGAGCTGTTCTGATGGCGACAAGCCCGAATGGAAACATATTTCAGTTTGACAAACGGTCTCTTGAGGCGGTGCAACAGGCCAAGGAATCGGGGGAAACGCGCCTTCTGCTGGAAGCCTTCGAGACCTTTATCCAGGCGTCGAACTCGCTGGAAAGCGCCTTTCAAAAGCTTCAGGTCCGCACTAGGCGGCTGTCGCAGGAATTGGCTGCCAGGAACCGGGAACTGAAAAAAAGCCTGCATGAGAAAGAAGAGGTGCAGAACTTCCTTGGGCGCATCCTGGAGAGCCTCCCCTGCGGGGTCCTGGTCCTCGATCCTGCGGGTGAAGTCACGCTCTGCAACCCGGTTGCGGAAAAAATCCTGGCAAATCCCAAAAGCCGGAAATCAAGAGAATCAGAGCGCCGCAAAACCGTTCTTCAGAAATATCTGGCCGCTCTCGCGGACCGGGAAACCGGGAATGGAGAAGTGGAAATCCCATTTGCATCCGGCGGCAAGTCACGGGTGCTGGCGGCCACAAGCACGCCGCTGAAAAACGCCGCGGGCATGCGTTCCGGCACTCTGCACATCATTCGGGACATCACCGAGATCAAGGCGATGGAAATGCGCAACAAGCGGAGCGAGCAACTGGCGGCAATGGGTGAAATGGCGGTGGAACTGGCCCACGAAATCCGCAATCCGCTCGGAAGCATTGAATTGTTCGCCTCGCTGCTCGAGAAGGAACTGCCCAAACCGAGCGATCCCGGGCGTTGGGCGGAGAACATCCGCGTCGGCAGCCGCTCCCTCAACAACATCGTATCCAATATGCTGCACTTTGCAAATCCGCTGGCGCCTCAGTTCGATGACGTGAATCTCCACGATTTGTTGCGGGAAATCGCCGGTTTTGCGGAACCGATACTGAAGCAGCGCGAGGTAAGGGCGGAGTTGCGGTTTGATGCCAGCAACTGCCTGATACGCGGCGATCGTGAATTACTCAAACAGATGATTCTGAACCTGGTCCTTAATGCGTTGCAGGCGATGCCCGCAAGGGGGTCTCTGACGATTGGAACCCGCAACACCGCCAGGCTTCCCGGCAGGGTGAAGGGATGCGGCATCGAGCTGACGGTGAAGGACACCGGATTGGGCATTCCGCCTGAAAACCTCGGACGCATTTTCGATCCGTTCTTTACCACCAACAAGAACGGCACAGGGCTTGGTTTGTCGGTGGTGCACCAGATCATCGACCAGCATTCCGGGTTTGTGCAGGTCGACAGCGAAGTGAACGCCGGGACCACTTTCACAATCGTTATGCCATGCGTGGGCCAGGTGGCAGGCGCCGCGTAGAGAGGAATCCATGCAGGAAGAAGTATTGGTGGTGGATGACGAGCCGCAGATGCTGATCGCGATCCATGAAACCCTGCGCCGCGAAGGATATTCGATCACGACGGCCGGCAGCGCCAGGGAAGCGCTATGCCGGTTGAGGGAGAAATACTACCACCTGGTGATCACGGACCTGCGCATGCCGGAGATGACCGGACTGGATCTGTTGAAGAAAGTCAAGGCTTCCACGCCGCAAACTCCCGTGGTTCTGCTGACTGCCTATGGCACGGTGCAGAATGCCGTGGACGCCATGAAACAGGGCGCCTTCGACTATCTCCTCAAGCCTTTTTCGTCGGATTCCCTGGAAAGCGTGGTGCGCCGCGCCCTGGAGTCCACCCCAGAGCGCCTGATCGTCCGGAAGTATGAAATCGTCACCCAGGACCCGGCCTTCGCGCGCGTGCTGGAAAGGGCCCGGCAAGCCGCTGCCAGCACGGCGACCATTCTGGTGGAGGCCGAGAGCGGCACCGGCAAGGAACTGCTGGCGCGCATGGTCCACCAGGAGAGTGCGCGGGCGTCGGGGCCGTTCGTCGCCGTCAACTGCGCGGCGTTGCCTGAGAATCTGCTGGAGAGCGAACTGTTCGGCTTTGAACGGGGCGCATTCACCGGCGCATCGGTTTCAAAACCGGGGAAGTTTGAGCTGGCGCATCGCGGCACGCTTCTTCTGGATGAGATCGGCGAAATGGCGCCCATCCTGCAGGCAAAGCTCCTGCGCGTCCTGCAGGAGCATGAAGTGGACCGCATCGGCGGAAAGGAGCCGGTGCGCATTGACGTGCGTGTGATCGCCACCACCAACCGCGATCTTGCCGGACTGGTCCGCAATTGCGATTTCCGCGAAGATCTCTATTACCGGCTGAACGTGATCCGTCTCAATATTCCGCCATTGCGGACGCGCAGCGGCGATATTCCCCTGCTGGCCGACTTCTTCTGCAGGCGTTATGCCCGGGCGTTCGGCAAAGCCGGAATATGCTGCAGCCCGGCGGCAGTGCAGGTCCTGTCCGAGCAGTCGTGGCCCGGGAACGTGCGCGAGCTCGAAAATGCGATCCAGCGCGCGGTCGCGCTTTCCGCAGGCCCGGTCCTTGAGCCGGATGACCTGCTTTCATTAAACACGCCGGCGCCATGCGAGCCGGTATCTTCTCCCGGAATGACCGTGCGGGAAATGGAGCGGCAACTGATTCAGAAGACGCTCGCGGATACCGGCGGCAACCGCACTCATGCCGCCCGTCTGCTGGGCATCAGCCTGCGTACCCTGCGCAACAAGCTGAACGAGTTCGGCCTGCAGGACCGGGCAAAAGTTGCCCATGTCCGGGCATGTTTCTGAATCATGGGGGATGGTTTTTTGATGAATCCGGCCGAAAACGCCGGTTTTTGGAAATCGTGAGTCTGGCAATCGGATTGCTTTGAACCTGAGGAGCCTCGTCCATCGAGGCGGAAAGGATGGGGGGAGTGAAAGCGGATTTCATTCAGGATCCGACCATCGAAGCGATGGGAAACTACATGTCCCGGCTGTCGAAACGGCAGCAGGTCGTGGTGTCCAACATCGCGAATATCGACACACCCGGCTACAAGACCAAGGATGTATCCTTCCACGCAACCATGGAGGAATTGTTGTCCGGCCCGACTGCGGCAATGAAGGCGACTCGTCCCGAGCATCTGGAGGAATGGACCTTTACACCCGCGGCGCCCGAGGTTTTCGAAGTTCCTGACCTCCCGATGCGGCCGGATCAGAACAACGTGGACCTTGACCGCGAGATGCTGAAGCTGGGCGAGACCTCGTTCGGCTACGGCATGACGGCGCAGCTTCTGCGCTCCAAATTCCGTCTCATTGCCAGCAGCATCAACGAAGGGAGGGTTGGTTAATGAGTCTAATGACCGCTCTTGAAGTAGGCGCGTCCGGTCTTACGGCGCAGCGGAAAAGAATGGAAATCCTGGTCAGCAATCTCGTCAACGCGAACACCACCGGCCCCGAGGGGACAGAACCCTACCGCCGCAAGGATGTGGTATTTGCGGCGACGACACCGCAGGCTACTTTCGGCGGTGCGTTATACGATGCCCTGGAAGGGGTGAGCGGGGTCGAAGTGGCGCAAGTCGTTGTCGACCAGTCCGCGCCAATTCGCCGTTATGAGCCGGGCCATCCTCATGCCGACAAGGACGGCTATGTCAGCTACCCCAATATCAATCCGATGGAGGAGATGGTCAACATGCTCTCCGCCACGCGCTCTTACGAGGCCAATCTGCAGGCGGTCACCGCCACCAAGGAAATGGCCATGAAGACGCTGGACATCATCCGTTAAAGAGGATCGCAATGGCAGAACCTTTCATAGGTCAAATCAGTGGGAATCTGCAGCTGCCCGAGATCACCAGGGCACGCGCTGCCGGCAAAACCGAGGAGGGCGCCAGTTTCGGAGACATGTTGAAAAGCGCCATCTCCACGGTGAACGAGGTGCAGAAGCAGTCCGACGTGGAAATCCAGAAGCTCATGGCCGGCGAAACCCAGGATTTGCATACCACGATGATCGCCGTCCAGAAAGCAGACTTGTCTTTTCAAATGATGATGCAGGTGCGCAACAAGATCGTGCAGGCGTACCAGGAAATCATGCGCATGCAGGTGTAACGCCGGCGGCTGCGGTGCCGCGGTGAAGAAGCGAATGAATCCCTTGTTCTCTTGGAGATAACCAGTGCCCGGCGCAAAACCGAATTTTCTGAATCAGCTGGTAACCGTCTGGTCCCGCCTCCAGGCGACGCAGCGCATCACTATCGTGCTGACGACCGTGCTTGTGCTTGCCGGACTCGGCACGCTGGTCTTTTTCATGAACCGCGTGGAATACGTGGTGCTCTACCGGGATCTGAATCCGGAAGATGCGCAGGCAATCGAAGCCAAACTCAAGGAACTCAAGAAAGAATACCAGACCTCCCCGGACAGGAGCACGATCGAAGTGGCCGGCTCCGCCGCTGAAGTCGACAAGCTGCGCCTGGATATTGCCGGCACGGGACTGGCGCGCAGCGGCAGGGTCGGCTACGAAATCTTCGACAAGACTTCATTCGGCATGACCGATTTCACCGAGCAGGTGAATTACAAACGCGCTCTGGAAGGCGAACTCAGCCGCACGATCGGCATTCTTTCCGAGGTCATCGAAAGCCGGGTCCACCTGGTCTTGCCGAAAGATTCCCTGTTCGCAGAGAAGAAAGAGGAAGCCAAGGCGAGCGTTTTTGTCCGTCTGAGAAAAGGCCAAGAGCTGTCCAAGAGCAGCATAGCCGGGATTGTCAACCTGGTTGCCGGAGCGGTCCAGGGTCTGTCCACCTCCAATGTGTCGGTCGTGGATGCGGAAGGACGGGTTCTGTCGCGGCTCTCCTCGGGCGACGGAACCCGTTCGGATGTCGAATCCGGCATGCAGGCGCAAGTCGAGAAGGAGATTGTCGGGAAGGTCATCTCCATCCTGGAGCCTGTGGTGGGAAAGGGCAAAGTTCACGCCAACGCATCCGTGGACATCGATTTCAACAGCTCGGAACAGACCGAGGAGACCTATAAACCCGATCCGCCGCCCGCCGTCATCAGCCAGCACAAGACCGAGGAACGCCTCGGCGGTTCCAGCCTGGCTTCGGGAGTTCCCGGAACGCGCGGCAACGATGGCAGCGAGGCACCGGGTACGGCCGCAGGCGCGCCGAACCGCTCACGGCAAAGCGAGCTCACCAATTACGAAGTCAGCAAACTCTACCGCCATACCATCCAGCCGAAGGGGTCGATACAACGGATCTCCCTTGCAGTTCTGCTGGACGACAAAACCGTATACAAGAAAGGTTCGGACGGAAAGACCGTCGCGTCCTCGGCGCAGCGCCCAAAAGACGAATTGGACACCTATCGCACGCTTGTGCTTGCCGCCGTGGGGTATAACGAAAACCGCGGCGACACCGTGACCCTGGAGAATATTTCGTTTTTCAATGAGCCCGGAATCGAGGAGGAGCGCATGCCTCTCCCGTGGTATGTCAAATGGCAGCAGTACATGATCCCGGCCATGAAATATTCGGCATTTCTCCTTTTATTCCTGATGGCATATCTGCTTCTGGTGCGCCCCGTTCGCAAGCGGATCCTGCAGAGCATAAGTGCGACCCAGTCGGCCCTGGCCACGGGTGCCCAAACGGCGGCCCAGGTAGGCGCAGGAGCGGCGCAGCCGCAGGCCCTGCAGGCAGGCGCGGGCGCACGCGCCGCGGTGCTGCCGGCGCCGAGGAGCCCGGGCGTGTCTACGCTCCCCGAAATCGAGGAAGAGCTGATGCGCGAATCCGAAGCGCTCGGCGCAGGAACGCGCAGATACGACGTATTGAAAAAGAAGATTCAGGAGCATGCAACCAACGAACCGGAGCAGGCCTCACAGCTGGTGCGCGCCTGGATCCGCGAAAAGTCTTAATCCTATTGACAATGATCTGACATGGAAGACAAACAACTATCCGGCAAAAAAAAGGCAGCCATTTTGATGGTGCTGCTTGGGGACGAAACCAGCGCAAACCTGTTTCGATACCTCAAGGAAGAGGAAGCGCAGGACGTTGCCAAAGAAATCGCACGCCTGGGGAATATCAACCAGGAGACGGCCGACAGTGTCCTGGATGATTATTACAAGATGTCCGTGGCCCGCACTTATCTTTTGGAGGGCGGGAATGACTATGCCAGGAAACTGCTGATCAAGGCCTTTGGCGAGAGTGCCTCCAAGAGACTCCTGGATCGGCTCTCGCTGGCGCTGCAAGGCGAGCCCGCGAATTTCGACAGCCTTGAAAGAGCGGATCCGGTGCAGCTTTCCAGATTCATCCAGAAGGAAAATCCGCAGACCATCGCGCTTGTGCTGGCGCATCTCAAAGCGGCGCAGGCCGCGGTCCTGCTGAGCTCGTTGCCGGCTGACCTGCGCGCGGATGTGGTCATGCGCATGGCGAACCTCGAACAGATCTCTCCTGAAATCATCGCCAAGATCACCAACTCGCTGTCCCGGCGGCTTGCGTCCCTGGGGGATTTCAGGCGCGAGTCCTATGGCGGCACGCGGGCAGTCGCGGAATTGATCAATTGTCTCGATTCCAACACGTCCAACGCCATTCTCGAAAAGATCGAAAACAGCGATTCCAACCTGGCGCTGAACATCCGGAATCTCATGTTCGTGTTTGAAGACGTTTTGCTGATCGACGACGCAGGCATGAGGGAGATCATCCAGGGGGTGGACAAGAAGACTCTTACGCTTGCGCTGAAGGGAACCAGTGAAGAGGTGAAGAAACAATTCTACCGCTTCATGTCCGGCCGCGCGGTGGAAATGCTCAAAGAAGATATGGAGGTTCTGGGGGCCGTAAAAATCAAGGATGTGGAGGCTGCCCAGCAGGAAATTGTGGTCGTGATCCGGAAACTGGATCAGGACGGCGTAATCAACATCAGGGGCGGCGGAGCGGAAGAGTACATCAACTAGTTCCTGTCGCGAAACCCGCAAGATTTTGTAGGGGCGACCGGCAGGACGCCCGCATTTCGGCATACGAAATGACAAACAAGGCAACTTATCGAGAATCCAATCAATTGAGACTGCTGAGCTTACATCCCAATTGCCGCGATGTGCGCGGATCTTCGGGCGACCTGCCGGTCGCCCCTACATTTCTTGCGTGGTTACCGCGGCAGGAGTTTCGCGACAGAAAACAACCGGGCCGGACGGGTGGTGCCGGCTTCCCAGGAATGAGTTGCCTTGCGAGTCATTAAACCGCAGGATCAAAAGGAACTGGAGCTTACGAGACTCTCTTTCTCCTCCGGGGGTATGCCGGCTTGCAGCCAGTCTGTGCCGGCCTGGATAGAAGCCGCAGCGTCCCAGCTCAGGATGCTGGGGCAGACCTCGGCCGCGGATGTCGAGCACCTGGAAAAATCCGCCTTTGACAGGGGCTGCCGGGAGGCCGAAAAAGCCGCATTGGAGGCGGCCGACAGGAAAATCGAAGCGGTGATGAATCGTTATGCCGAGGCGATCCTGGACATTGGCCGGTGCAAGCGCCTCCTCTACGCCCAGGCGGAGCACGAAGTCGTCAAACTGGCGCTCGAGGTGGCGAAAAAAATCGTGCACCGTGAGGTGCAGGTGGATCCTGAAATCATCCAGACTCTCGTGCGGGTCGCGCTCGGTCATGTGGCGGCCAAGTCACCTGTGACCGTGCATCTGAATCCCGCCGACTACAATTTTATGCTGGAACGGAACGGCGGCGCCGCGCGCTGCAATTCCGGCGATCGCGAAATGGTGCTGGTGGCCGACAGGTCCGTGGACCGCGGCGGCTGTCTCATCGAGACGGAATGCGGAGACATTGATGCCCGCATCGAGGAGGAATTCCGCGAAGTCGAACATTCCTTCTGGGGCAGCGGGGATCAGGAACCGTGAGCATGAACATCGATCTTGCGCCCTACTTCCGGAAACTTGATACCGCGGTGCCGATCAAAACGATCGGATCGGTGAAACGTGCGGTCGGGCTGATCGTGGAGTCTCAAGGTCCGCCGGTTTCCGTGGGCGAGCTGTGCGAGATCTATAGCGAAGGGCAATCCAGGCCAATCCCGGCCGAGGTTGTCGGATTCAGGGACAACCGCGTGCTCTGCATGCCGCTTTTCAAAGTTCACGGCATCAAGCTCGGCGACAGAGTCGTGCCCCGAAAGAAACAGGCGAGCGTGCCGGTATCCGATGCCCTGCTCGGACGCGTGGTGAATGGCATGGGGCAGCCGATCGACCACCTGGGTCCCATTGCCGCGACCTCGGATTACCCGCTCCATGCCGGCACTACGAATCCGCTGGCGCGAAAAAACATCGAGGATATCCTCGGCACCGGGATCAGGGCCATCGACGGCTTGCTCACTTGCGGGAAGGGCCAGCGCGTAGGAATTTTCGGCGGCAGCGGCATCGGCAAGAGCACCCTCCTGGGCATGATGGCCCGCTATACTTCCGCGGATGTCAATGTCATCAGCCTTGTGGGAGAACGCGGCAGGGAAGTGCGCGGATTTATTGAGAAAGACCTGGGAACCGAAGGATTAAAGCGTTCTGTGGTGGTGGTTTCCACTTCCGATGAACCTCCGCTGCTGAGGATCCGGGCTGCCCTGATGGCTTCCACCCTGGCGGAGTATTTCCGCGACCAGGGCAGGCATGTCCTGCTGATGATGGACTCGGTGACGCGCTTTGCCATGGCCCAGCGGGAAGTCGGCCTGTCTGCAGGCGAGCCCCCATCGTCCAAAGGCTATACTCCTTCGGTGTTTTCGCTTCTCCCGCGGCTGTTCGAACGTGCCGGCAATTTCGCCAGCGGAGGCAGTATCACCGGTTTCTATACGGTGCTGGTGGAAGGCGACGACATGAATGACCCGATCGCCGATGCGGTGCGCTCGCTGCTGGATGGGCATATCGTGCTTTCGCGCGACCTGGCCTGGCGCAATCACTACCCATGTATCGACATCCTCGCCAGTGTCAGCCGGCTCATGCCGGACCTTGTGCCGGCTGCTTACGCGGAAAAGGCCGGAAAAGTGCGCGAGCTGATCTCCACATACTACAAGGCCGAAGACATGATCAATATCGGCGCCTATGTAAAGGGCAGCAATCCGAAGATCGATCTTGCGCTCAGGAAAGTCGACTCGATCAACGCCTTTCTCAGGCAACGCTGTGAAGAGCACGTTCCAGCGAATGATGCCGCGGCCCGGATTATCGAAATCACCCAGGATTGCTGACATGAAAAAGTTTGTCTTCCGCCTCGAGACTCTGCTCCAGCACCGGCGCAACGTCGAGGAACAGGAACGCACAAAATTCACCCTCATTCGCAACGAACTCCACGCAGAATGCGGGCGCAGGCAATCGTTTATGGCAAGTCAGGACCGGACGCGAGCGGAATTGGCCGGCATTCTGTCGACGGACTGCAATGCCCAGGAGTGCCAGTGGTGCAGTCGTTTTCTCGAATACCTGGCCCTGGAAATCAAACGCTCCGACGAGCGGATTGCCGGGCTCGAAAAGAAGCTCGAAGCTCAAAAGCAGACCATGATTGCGGCAACCCGCGACAAAAAGATTATCGAGAAGCTGAAAGCCAGGAAGCAGAAGGAGTTTCAGATTTCGCTGGAGCGCATGGAACAGAAAGCGATTGACGAAATCGTCATTACCCGGTATGCCGCCAGGGACTGACGCCGGGCGGTCGTATTTTGCTTGAGGAAAAACAATGATGATTGACCCGATTCAGAGGTTCGCCGCAGGGGCGCAAGGAATGGCAAGCGCCAAGCAGGATGAAACTCCGGAGGGTTGCGTCAGTTTTCAATCGGTGATCGACGAAATGGTATCAGGACAGCCTGCAGATTCTCCAGCTGCCGATATCGCGGCTGCAGGCGCGCAGAACAGCCCCGCGTCGCAAGAACCGAATCCGGCGTCGATTCATGAAAATGGCGCCCCGGAGCGTGCGAGTCGTCAGATTGATATAAAAAACCTCGCCGGGGATGGCCAGCTCATGGATGGTCTCCCCCCGGTTACTGTGGATCCATGGCAGATTCATCTTCCGTATCCCGAGGCCGGCTATTGCATATCCCTTGTCCCCATTGAGTATGACGCGGACCACGAGGAACAGAATATTCCTCCGGATGCCACAGATCCAACAGCGGCCGGCCAATTGTCGCTCATTCCGATGGATAGCGGCAGTGCTTGCCCGGTTCTTGGCGTCCCCGTCATGATTCCCGGCGCTGAATCCGGGGCAGAATCCACAAACGCGGAACTGATCGGGAATGCGACGAATCGTCCGGATTCCGAACATCCGTCACCATCAGGGCCTCCGCAGAACGAAAGCCCGCGGCCAATCTGGACCGCGCCAGGTGCTCCCGTTTGCAGGCCAACTCCGGCCGTACGCGCTCCCCTCCCAACCAGGGAGCGCACCCCTCAACAAGCTGCAGAAGTGAAGGCCGCGGGTGAGCGCGCGAGTGCCGCTCAACCTGTGCCGGAAACGGCATCCCCTGCCGCCGGAACGCCGGTGGATTCAGGTTCCATTAGGCAGCCCCAGGCCGGTGCAGGGGAATCGGCGCCTGTCGAGCCCCGGGTAGGATTCGAGAGTGCAGTCCCGGCCGGCGCGCCGGCTCTCGCCGTGCAAGGGAAGTCCGCCGCTCCGATGCAGATGGAATCGACGGCTCCTGCGCAACCGGTTCCGGTTGACGGCACGCAGGCAGGACCTTCTTTGTCTGCGGAGAGGGCGCCCGATGCGAAAGCCGCACCGGGTGGGCAAGCTGCGTCAGGCATGGCTGTGACTGCCGGAGCCCACGCATGTTTGACCTTCGAATCCGCAGAGCGTCCCGATGCAAATCCACAGGAACTTGCCGTCACTCCTGTTGGCGCCGACCGGCAAGCCGGGATTCACCTCGCCGCGGAAATTCGCGAACCTGTCCTGGCCAGTGCTGCAAATTGCGAAGGAGAAACAGTTGCGACATTGCCCGGATCCGGACAACCACGCATCCCGTCTCCGGAAGCCGCTCGCCTTGTCCCTCCGGCTGCTGCAACCACTTCAGACACGCGGGAAATCCTGTCCCCGTCCATTCCGAGAATTCCTGCTGATGCCGCTGTGCCCGGATCCGCACTTCCCGGCGGCTTTGCTCCGGAAGGAATCCTGTTTGCCGGGACCGACTTGAATTCGGTTCTTAAGCCCGCTGATGAGCCTTTATACAGGCCGGCCTCGCCGAATCCGCACACAACTCTCGGCGTTCAGGAATCTCATCCAGTCGTGACTTCCCCAGGCTTCCTTGAAGTGCCGCAAGCAAACGTCTCGACTTCAGAAGCGCGGGTGGAGGTTTTTTCGACGAATCCACATACAGCTCGCGGCGCCCAGGAACCCCGTCCAGTCGTGACCTCCCCAGGCTTCCTTGAAATGCCGCAAGCAAACGTCTCGACTTCAGAAGCGCGGGTGGAGATTTTTTCGACGAATCCGCATACAACTCTCGGCGTCCAGGAATCCCATCCAGTCGTGACCTCCCCAGGCTTCCTTGAAATGTCGCAAGCAAACGTCCCGAGTTCAGAAGCGCGGGTGGAGATCTTTTCGACGAATCCACATACAGCTCGCGGCGCCCAGGAACCCCGTCCAGTCGTGACCTCCCCGAGCTTCCTTGAAGTGCAGCAAGCAAACGTCTCGACTTCAGAAGCGCGGGTGGAAATCTTTTCGACGAATTTACATACGGCACTCGGCGCCCAGGAATCCCTTCCGGTTGTGAGCTCCCCAGGCTTCCTTGAAATGCCGACAGCAAACGTCCCGACTTCAGAAGCGCGGGTGGAAATCTTTTCGACGAA